>Ga0209347_1001328_pt1 | contig 42062 bp, 30 predicted proteins | sample AutmiccommuBRH23_FD_187382 | JGI IMG/M metagenome (GOLD analysis project Ga0209347, IMG submission 187382) | Deep subsurface microbial communities from Mt. Terri, Switzerland - Autotrophic microbial communities BRH/23 (SPAdes) (version 2) | ecosystem: Environmental > Aquatic > Deep subsurface >... | reverse complement strand
CCTGCAAGTTCGATTTTGATTCGCTCAAATGTGCTGACGGCGATGGTGCAGAGTGTCTTACCGAACCCGAACTGAAGAGTGTGAAAGCGGTGCTGGCCGGCCCCATCGGTCCCGATGGCAAGCCCCTCAAGCCCGGCTACCCCATCTCCAACATCAGCGTCTGGTCCGGCTTCCTCGGCCATGTACCACCACCCTGGTCCGATGAAGCGAGCATGGAGAACATGGCCAAATCCTCCGCTGGCTATGTGATCGGCAGCTCCATGTCGAAAGTGCTCTTTGGCGCTGATTTCAACGCTCTTGAAGATCTCGACTTCAGTGACCCGGAGATGATCAAAAACTGGAAGCGCCGCTCCGTTGAAATCGGTTTTGGCGTGCCCTACACCTCCGATCTGACCGGCCTGCAAAAAAGCGGCGGCAAGGTGCTGATGTGGAACGGTGTCAGCGATCCCTGCTGCATCGATACCGAGCTGGAAACCTACTACAACCATGCAGCGAAAAAGGTCGGCGGCGTGGATAAACTCGAGGAATTTGCCACCTTCTACCGGGTACCCGGCATGGCTCACTGTGGCGGCGGCACCGGTCCACAGGATGCACCCGACCAGTTCCTCAACGCCATGATCGACTGGGTTGAAAACGGCAACAAGCCCGGCACCATCGTCACCCATCGCGGGGCTGATCGCGCCAAGCTGATGTTTGCCGACCCGGCAACCGGCCAGGTATCAGGCGTGATGATTCCGCCGCCCACCGGCGAATCCCGCGACTTTGTCCTTTGCCCGCACCCCCAGGTAGCGCGCTTTGACAACAGCAAGGCCGATGACCCGAAAGCGGTATACGATGCTGCCAACTGGGAGTGTACGGCTTCCTGATGCTGCAGCACTGACCCGTCCAGGGTCACGAAAAACAAAAGGGGCACTGAATTCAGTGCCCCTTTTTTATGGCTTGTTTATAGCTCGTTTATAGATCGTTTATAGCTCGCCGGTTGTTTGCTGGCGGATTACTTGCTGGCTGAAAATCAGGCTTTGGGCAGAGTCACGCCAGTCTGGCCCTGGTACTTGCCGCCGCGATCCTTGTAGGACACTTCGCACACTTCATCAGATTCAAAGAACAGCATCTGCGCCACACCCTCGTTGGCGTAGATTTTGGCGGGCAGGCTGGTGGTGTTGGAAAACTCCAGCGTCACATGCCCTTCCCATTCCGGCTCCAACGGCGTGACATTGACGATAATGCCGCAGCGGGCATAGGTGGACTTGCCCAGGCAGATGGTCAGCACACTGCGGGGAATGCGGAAATATTCCACCGTGCGGGCCAGGGCAAAGGAGTTGGGGGGGATAATGCAGTAGTCGCCTTTAACATCGACAAAGGCGTCGGTATCAAAGTTTTTGGGATCGACAGTTTTGGAGTGGATATTGGTGAAAATCTTGAATTCGTCAGAACAGCGAACATCGTAGCCGTAGCTCGACACACCGTAGGAAATGACCCGGGGGCCGTTGGGGTCGGGCTGGCGCACCTGCCTGCCCTCAAAGGGCTCGATCATTCCATGCTCGGCGGCCATACGGCAGATCCACTTGTCGGATTTGATGCTCATTGTGTGATTCCAGAATAGTCAGTGAAATGGCTTCATCGAATGATTGACGCGAGAGCCCTGTAAAAACCTGCAGTCATAAAGGGCAGGAATGATACCCGTAAGCCACCGCCCGTTAAAGTCCGGGTGGCGACGACGGAGAGAGCCTGATGCCACCCTCCTCCACGATCACCCGGGCCTGACTGTAGACCTTGAGGACCACCTCGAGCTTTTCCACAAAGCGCGGTTCAAAATGGCGGATATGCTTGTAGGAGGTTCCGAAACAGCGGAACAGGTCGTCCCAGGACAGAAAAGCATCCTCAGTCATCAGCGGCAGGCGATAGGCGAGCCAGAAGTAGATATCCAGCCCGAGCGACTGGTTGGAGAGTTGCGACAGGGCCTCAATAGGAATGCGGGTGGGGTGTTGGGCCACCTCACTGAACAGTGATGCACTCAGCCTCACCATATTGCGCTGGTGGTGGGTCGGCCCCCGCGCCTTGCTGTTTACCCCGCGCATGCCACTGATATACAGGCAATCCCACAGCGCCCCTTCATACCCCTGGGCGCGAAAGGTGCTCATAAAGCGACAGGCTGACACCCGCGACTCCTGCTCGCGCAGGGCGGCATAGGACTTACCCCCAATAGACAGCCCCATGTTCTCAAACCAGCGACTGACGGAGATACCGCCGCGATCAACCTCCAGGCCCGGATTGTCTATGCACTCCATAAAAAAATAGGCAAACAGCAGGCGCGCACGGGGCCCAAAAGGCACACCGTACAGCTCCCCCTGCCGCTGGCCCTGTAACAGGAAGTGCATGGGTTCAATCACAAAGGAGAAATCACCAAAGTCCTTGATCCAGATCTCGCCTGGGCGCAGGTCCCGGTGCGGCAGGCTGATCAGGTAGGCAACGATGCGCGGCAAACCCCGCAGCACCGGGTCCGCAGCAAACAAGGCGTTGAATATATCTTCGGGGGTTTGCTCCTGAACGGAGAAGTGTGAGCCGGATGTGGAATGCTTTTTCATCATGAAGAGATCAACTGCTTGGCCCAACCGGTTGGCAACAATGACTGTCAGCGGTAATAAAATGGTATAGCACGGGATATAGCGCGCAAATGTCCATAAAAATATATTTCGTCCAGATCAACCGGACTGCCTGAGCATACCTGCTCACCATCACATACTCAAATTAAATCAGTGGCTTATAAAACCCTTCTCAGTGCAGCCTGGCTGATGCGCTGCCTTCGCAGGCCATTTTGTGGCTGATGCCAGTTGCCGCAGCTCTGCTGGCCAACAGGCCTGATCGCGGAGGGATAATAGCCCATTGCTACCAGCAGGTGCAGGCTCCGACCAATCCGTTGGCAATAACAAGTCCGTGACTGTCAGCAACCACATCGAATCATTTGGAATTTTGCGCGGTTTTTGGAATTTTGCGGCTGGTTAATACGGTTGATTTAAAAAGTGAAAGCCGTAAAGTGTGGCCTCAGGGGGTTACGGTTAGGGATAAAAATAAAAAAAGCCGTCGACCTGTCCTACTCTTGAAAAAGCAGAGCAATAACAACAGAACCAATAACAATGCAACACCTATCAGGGTTGATAAATGGAAGATTTTACCCTACTGCAGCAGGCCCGCATCAAGGGCCTTCTTTCTTGCCCTGCCGCTGCTCACTCCTGCTGCGACTCAGTAAAACCCTGTATGCATCAGTTCACAGCCGATCGATCGCTGACATCTACTCGCCACAGTCTGTCATTACCTTCTGACAAAAGCGCCTGCATTGTTGAGCGGCTTGAATCCAGGAGTGGAAGCCTGAATAACGCTGCTCTGCAGCAGCGTTACCTGCAACGCCAGCCATACGGCACCGGATTAAAGGCTATTTTTCAATCGGAATTTACCAGGTTCTCCCCCGAGGCAACTTATTGCGGCAAGGACGCCGCAGCTTTTTTTTCGGGTTCTCGATTACCTCTCTGCCAGGGCAGTGCGATCCCAATGTTGCATGGAGACAATAGACCATGTATTCATCTTCACAGCTGATCCCCCCTCTCGACCTGTTCAACAGCGAATATGATCCGCGCCTGCCCCACGCTGCCAGGGCCAGCAGCCGCGAAAGCTTTCCCGGCGTCATCAAACCCCTCGACCTGACAGTGGTCGCAATGCCCTTCGAACAGGGTATGCGCTGCCCGTTGCGCGACCTGGGGGTTACCAGCATCGACCCACCGGCCCTGCTCGGCAACCGCGTCCATCAGGGGCGTCTCTACGCCAACCTCTCCTGGGCGATGTGGATGGCAGATATGCTGCCTGGCGCCGACGCCAGCGATGTTGAGCAGGAACAGTTCGGTCAGCGCATCGAGGTTCGTATTGCCCGGCCCGAGATCAGTAAAGCGGAAAAATCAGCCGCAAAACGCCACAAACTGCGCTTTTACGCTGGCCTGACCAACGCCATCCTCGGTGCCAAAAAGCGCTTCGAAAAACACCTGGCGCTGCGTCACAACCTTGTCCTGGCAAGCAGGACCAACAGCGAGCTGGACGCACTGATCGTCCCCTGGCAGGACGAGCTGATCAAAGCCTGCGAATGGGACACCCGCAGCACCCTGGCAGGACAGGTGATAATCACTGCCCTGCGCCGCGCACTTGGCGTCAATCAGGAGCACTCTCTGGTTGCCCTCCTCAGCGACCTGGGCGAAATGGAAAGCGCGGCGCCGGTGCAAAAAATCCGCGATATTGCCCAGGTCGCCAAACGCCGCAACCCGACACTGGCCCGCGCCCTCAAATCCTCCTACCAGCGCTGGGAAACCCTCCATGAAATCGACGCCAATGCCCACGACGCGCTGCGGGCAGTGGTCGACCGCTACGGCTACCGCTCGCTGGCTCAGTTCCTTATCAGCGCTCCCAGCTGGGCCGAAGATCCCACCCCGGTGATGGATGCCTTTGTTGGGAAACTGCTCGCAAGCGGCAAGGACAAGACCCATCCCCACACTCAGACTGAAGCGGCCAGGAGCGCCATCATGGCCGCAGCCGGCACCCTAAAGCGCGCCCATATCAACACCCTGGTGAAACTTGCCCAGCGTTGCGCCCGCGCCCGACAACGGGCCAATGCCTGCCTGGTTGTTCGTGTCGATATGCTGCGCCAGCTGTTCCGCGAAATCGCCCGGCGGCTGCTCCATGCAGATCGTATCGACGAAGTGGGTGAACTGTATTTTCTGAGTCTTGAAGAGGTCCGCAGCGCCCTGACTGGGGATATCAGCACCGACCTGCGCAAGGAGGCAGCACTGCGGCGCACCGAGGTAGAGACACTGGAGGCCCGCGGCGAAGCGGACGAGCTGATTTGTGGCCACGAACCTGTGGCCTTTAGCTCGCCGGAAAAGAACGCTGAGGTTAGGGTATTGCACGGACTGGGCGTCAGCGGCAGTGCCGTAGAAGGTGTTGCCCGGGTTGTGAACAGCAGCGACGAACTGGATATTTTCAAGGCTGGGGAAATTCTGGTTGCCTCCCATATCGATGCGGGCTGGACCCCGTATTTCACCCTCGCCGCTGCGGTCATTGTCGAAACCGGCGGCCTGCTTACCCACACCTCCGTCGTGGCCCGGGAGCTGGGGCTGGCGGCGATGGTCCATGTCCAGGGCGCGACCAGAGTCATCAGGAACGGTGACCGCCTGCGGCTCGATCCCGCTAGCGGTGAAGTGCATATCCTGGTCTGTACTGAAGGCGAGAGTATTGCTGTCCTCTAAAGCTATCAGATCGCCAGCGTGCAACCGCGCCTTCGCAAGACTGGCCAAGAGCACCATCCCGGACGAAAACGTGGTATACCTTCCGAACACTATTGAGCGATCAACAGGAATATAAAATGATCAACGCAAACAATGCCAGGCCCGTGGCCGAGCCAGGTCATGCCGAGCATCCGGCCATCGCCACGGACCCAGTGTGGTCCGACACCTGGGCTTTTGCCGCCGTAGACCCCGACAGCAGGCAGGCCGCATTCATGCACATCCTGTGCAACTCCAGCACCGGCAAAACCCGCCATATGCTGATGGGTGTCAGTGACGGCAAGGGCTGGCGCGAGGACGCCTACACCGATAATTACCTGCAATCGGAACTGGTGGATGTGGAGATCGACAACTGGGAGCGTTACAGCATCCGCCACAAAAAGCGTGATATCCAACTCGACGCCGTGTCCGACCACGAACCGTTCGACTTTAAAAAGCTGCTCACCTTCAAGGATTTTTCCCTTGGCCATCTGGAATTGGGTTGCCATGTCACTGGCAACATTGAGGGCAAACCCTTTAACGGCGTCGGCCTGCGCGACCGCTCCTTCGGGCCGCGCCCGATGGGCGGTGTCGGCCTGCTCACCACGGTAATCATGTGCAGCATGGATGCCCGGGTCACCATGTCCATCAATGTGGTGCACGGCGCCCATACACCGCCGGCCAACGATGCCGATACCCGTTTCGGCTTTCTAAACACACCAGACAACCACTATCTGGCCAGGCCGGAGGAGATCGGTATCCGCCGCCAATCTGATGGCCTGGTGCACAGCTTGCGCCTGGCTGATGATGTCGTGACCCTGGGTGAAGAAATCGGCAACCATGTGTATACGCCCCACTGGTACCCGACCCTTGATCTGGCGCCTGGCGAGCGTAAGATCTTTACCCATGTATTGCGCTTTTATGAAGGTTATTCCGAACGCTACGGGCGGATGGCGGGTCTGGTGGACCAGGCCATGCTGGCCAGTTGCTGACAATAATGATCACAGGAGGAGTCAATGAACGATTCACCGGTAAATAAAATCTACACAGCCATCACCGAGGAAAAGGCACGCACCAGCTACCCGGAGGGATTCCCCCATTTGCCGGAAGTACCGGTGGGCCGCTACACGGAGCCGGAATTCTACCAACTCGAAATGGAGCATATGTGGAAAAAATCCTGGCTCCACGCTGGCCATATCAGCGAGCTGCCCAAGGAAGGTTCCTACAAATTGTTTGAACAGCTGGGACTGTCCATTATCGTCAGTCGCGGTCTCGATGGCCAAATCAGGGCCTTCCACAATATTTGTCGGCATCGCGGCTCGGCCCTGCTGCTGGAGAAAACCGGCACCGCGCGCCGCTTTGTCTGCCCCTATCACGCCTGGGGTTACACCTCCGATGGCAAGCTGCAAACCGTGCCGGAGGAACGCAATTTCCCCTGCCTCGACAAGGAAAACCGCGGCCTGCTGCCGGTGCGTTGCGAGGTGGTGCGGGGAATGATTTACATCAATCTCAACGACGATGCGGTTCCGCTGGCGGAATATCTCGCCTTCGAGGGCATCGAGCTGGGCGACTTTCCACTCGAAGACATGGTGGTCAAGCACGAAGTCCATGTGGAGATGGACTGTAACTGGAAGACAGCGCTGGATAATTTCCTCGAGATTTACCACGTCCCAGTGGTGCACACCAAATCCATCGCACCCTACCTTGATGCGCAGAGCAATATTATCGACCTCTATCGTCACGGCCACGCCCGCCTTGCCACTGCCAAGCGTGGCGCCACCATCTTTCAGGCCAACACCGATGCCGCCGACAGCCTCGGCCCCCTCTTCAAAGACCACAATATCGCCCTGCTGCGCTTCCCCAATACCTTCTCCGCTATCGACCCGGTGGGCTTTGCCTGGCAAACCTGGTGGCCAATGGGTCTCAACAAATCCGTGATGGTGGTGTCGGTGATGGGCTGGCAGGGCGACAGCGAGGAAGACAGGGCCTTCTGGGAAGGCATGAAGCAACAGATACTGGCTATCGCCAAGGAGGACCAGCATCTGTTTGCCCCCCTGCAACGCTCCCTCAACACCGGCTTGTTGCCCAACATGGTGCTGGGTTATCAGGAGCGGGTGCTGTACTGGTACCAGGAGCAGATTGATCGACATATCGGCGTAGAGAACATACCGGAACATTTGCGGGTCAAGCAGGTGCTGGCAGACCACACCAGCGATTAGAACCCTGTCTGGTCGGGCCAGCCGAAATCACGGGTGGCCCGACCAGACAGCCAGCATGTAACTACAATAAAAAAATCGATATGCGAGCGCCCAGGCTCGACCACTCAACGCTGGCAACAGGGCTTACTCTCAATGCCACTGTATGCCCCGGAAATACACTGTCACAGGGATGCGGCTGAAAGCAAAGCCTGGCGCGATGGATAACAATCACTAAAGCACTGTAAAAAGGCCAACCATCGACCAGTCACACTGGCAATCAACATCACGGAGCAACCCGATGACACAGATTGAAAAATCCACCTGCCGCTCATGTGCAGCCTTTTGCCCGGTCGATGTGACCCTTGATGGAGGTCGCGTCATCAAGGTCGAGGGCAATCATGATGCGCCCATCTACAAGGGCTTTATCTGTCCCAAGGGCCGCGCCCTGACCGCCATGCACAACAATCCCGACCGCCTCAAAAACCACTTGAAGCGCCAGCCTGACGGCAGTTATGCACCCATATCCAGTGAGCAGCTGGTGGCGGAGATCAGCGAGAAAATAGCCGCCATGCTGGACAGGCACGGGCCAAAATCCGTTGCCGCTTTTCTCGGCAGTCCGGGGCTGGAGCACCAGGCCCTGGGACCTCTCATGATCCGCTTTATGGATGCCATCGGCTCACCCTATCTGTTCAATAACGGCACCATCGACCAGCCCGGTCTGATGATGGCACCGGCGCTGCATGGCAGCTGGGCCGGTGGACGCATGCATCCAGACACCCTCGATGTGTTCATGATCATTGGCGGCAATCCTGTTATTTCCAAACAGTACTTCCCGCAACACCCTGGCAACCAGCTCAAGAACCTGACCGCTGGGGGCATGAAACTGATCGTGATTGACCCGCGCAGGACCGAAACGGCGCGCCGTGCCACAGTCCACCTGCAGGGCATTCCCGGTGAAGACCCCACCATTCTGGCCGGTCTGATTCACCTGATCATTGCCATGGATGCGGTTGACCAGGAATTTGTCCGCACCAACACCCGTGGCTTTGATGAGCTAAAGGCCGCTGTCCGCGATTTCACTCCCGCCTATGTGGCTGAGCGCGCCGGTATCAATGAGGCCGACCTCAAGGAAGCGGCAAGGATTATCGCCACCTCACCCCGCGGCGACCTTGGCTCCGGCACTGGCCCGAGCATGGCAACCAGGGGCACGCTGATGGCCTACCTGCTGTACTGCCTGCAAACCCTGCGCGGTTTCTGGGCCAGGGAAGGCGATGCGGCCGTAATGCCGCGGGTACTGTTTCCACCCCAGGAGTTCAAGGCCCAGCCAACCCCGCCCTACCCGGCCTGGGGTTTTGGCGCACAGATGCGGGTGCGGGGCCTGCAACAGACCGCCGCCGGGATGCCGGCAGGTGCGTTGCCCGAGGAGATACTCACCCCTGGCGACGGGCAGATTCGCGCGCTATTTCTCCATTCCGGCGCGATGATCACCTGGCCCCAGCAGGATCTGGTGAAAGAAGCCCTCGAAGCCCTGGAGCTGCTGGTGGTGCATGATGTGGAATTTTCCGCCACCGCGCGCATGGCCCATTATGTGATCGCAACCCGGGTGTCATTTGAAGTGCCGGTCATGACCCAGCTAAACGAGATGCTGAGCCTCTTTCATCCCGGTTACGGCTGGGTTGAACCCTATGGTGCCTACCAGCCCGCACTGCTGGAACCACCGGCGGGCAGCGATCTGATGGAACCCTGGCAGATTTACTACCGCATGGCCCAGCGCCTGGGCCTGCAACTGAAATACCCCAGCATCTCTGACTTGTTGGGCATCGCCGCCAAGGAAGCGGAGTTCAAGAGTGAGGCACCGATGCTGGATATGGCGCATGAACCCAGCACTGACGAACTTTATGAAATGATGTGTACGGGCTCAGCCGTTCCCCTGTCAAAAATAAAAGAGTACCCCAATGGCCACCTGTTTGATGAAGCGCGAAAGACCGTCCTGCCCCGCGACGAGGATTGCATCGCCAGGCTGGAACTCGGCAACGAAACCATGCTCAGTGAACTGCGTCAGGTTCGCGCCGAAACCCATGTGGAACAGGGCAAAAAGAATCCGCAGTTTCCCTTCCTGTTTATCCCCAGGCGCATCCAGAACAGCACCAACGTGGTCAGCAGCACTGACCGCACCGTGCTGAAAAGAACCTACAACCCGGCCTATATGAACCCCGCTGATCTCGACCGCCTTGGACTCGCCAGTGGCGACAAGGTGGAGATCAGGTCGCAACACGGCTCCATTATCGGATTTGTCGAGGCCGAGAGTGATCTGCGCCCGGGCGTGTTGTCCATGACCCACGGCTTTGGCAAGAATCCCGGCGACGATTACGATCCGAAACGGGATGGCGCCAACGTCAATCGCCTGACCAGCTGGACGGACGACTATGACCCTTACCACGGCATGCCTCGAATGGGCGCTATCCCTGTCGCGGTCACAGCCATCAGCGATCCGCACTAGTGCCCGGCGACAACAGATTTTTTTGCCGCACAGTGCCACCACAACAGATCGGGAAAAGGATAAAAAATGATCACTCGCCGTCTCGTCCCGCTTGTCACCTCAATGGTGCTGGCTGCGCCGTTAGCTGCGGACTCACAGCAGCCAGGTTTGCCCCTCGTCACCCCGGCCCTGGGTGACATTCAGGCCGCCGCTCTCGAGTTGCGCGAGCAACCTGAGATAGTTGAAGCCCGGGACAAGGCCATCATCCTGTTCAAAAAAACCAGATCCGCCTCACTGGCAGACGGGCTTGCGACTCTGGAAGCCGCTGTGGATGAACTGGTGTTTGGTGTGCTGTTGGGCGTGGCGGCAAATGATCCGTGCCAGCCCCGGGTGGTATGGAGTGGCAACCTGCCCTATACCATCGGCAATAAAACCGTTCCCGGCTCGCGCTATGCCGATGGCCCGGACCGTATTTATCGCAGCATTCCGGTGAACCCCGCCTACCGTTACACACTCACCGGCACCCGCAATGCCTTGTACCCTTCCCTGGATTTCAGTTTCGAAGCAATCCCGCCGCCATCCCTGTGGGGCATGCCGACTGATTCCCTTCAGGCAAAGGACATTGAAGTCGCCAGTGATGGAACCTTTACCATCACCGCTGACGCTGGCAGTGCGCAAGGTCGCGTCAACCACCTGCACCTGGCCCCGGGGACAAACGCCATTTTAATTCGTGACACCCTGTCAGACTGGAGCAAACAACGGCCCAACGGGATCAGCGTTAGCGCAACAGTGAGTGATCAATCACCTGGCGCATCCTCAATGGACACCATTGATAACGCTGTATCGCAGATAATCGCGACGGCGCAAAGCACGGCAGGGTTTCTTGAGCAGATGGTATGGAAGAACACACCCAACCAGCTGACAGCCTTTGAGCGCAAGGTGGACCAGGGCATGCCCGGTGCAGTATTCGCCGCCAGCCGCTTTGCATTGGGTGACGATGAGGTGCTGGTCATCGCCCTCGACCCGTTGGCTGCAGACTATCTGGCGGTGCAGATATCGGATCTGTGGATGCGTTCGGCCAGCTATGACCGGCGCCACACCAGCCTCAATAATCAACAGGCCATAGCCAACCCGGACGGCAGCTTTACCCTGATTGTGTCACGCCAGGACCCCGGCTATATCAACTGGCTCGATACCGACAATCTGCACGACGGCATTGTCATGGTGCGCTGGGAACTGATCTCCGGCGCGCCCGATGTCAACAGTGCAGTGCGGGAAATACAAAAGCTCCCATTGTCTGAGCTGGATAACCATCTGGCAGGCAAGCAACGAAAAGTCAGTGCGCAGGAGCGTCAGGCACTGCTTGATCAACGCTATCAATCCTATCTGTTCAGATTAAGCGAACAATAAAAAGCCAGATCAAATCGAGAGCTTTGTTTTATTCCCCGGCTAATGACACGGTTAAAGTTCGGCAACACTAGCAATAAATGAGTTTACCTATGACCCTTCATAACGCACAAAAACTACTGGCATTATTGGTCTTTTCCTCTCTACCCCTGTCGCTTGCTGCCGAAGAACCCGCTCTTTTTTACCGTGGCGATATGGATAGCAACAAGGTCACCGCGCCCAACGGCGCTATCGTCAATGGCGATTACCTGAAGGCCATGACAGAAGGCCCCTACGGCAAGGTGCGGGTGGTCAAGGTGCGCGAGGGTGTCACCACCATTACCGGCTATGCAAATTCCAACTACACCTTTATCGAAACCCGCGCAGGGCTGATTGCCGTCGATGCGGGCAGCAATATAGGCCAGGCCCGCGAAGCGTTGCGCATGATCCGCGAGATCACATCAAAACCGGTTATTGCGATTATCTACACCCACCACCACTACACCGGCGGCGCCGGTGAGTATGTCGCTGACAGCGGTGAGACAGCTGTCACCGTGTATGGTCATCCCGATCTGGAAGGCTTGCTGCAATCCACCACCGGCTATCTCGGCCCCAAGCAGCAGCGCAGTGTCGGCCGGATACTCGGTTTGTATCTGCCCCACGAAGGGCCCGATGCAGTGGTGGCGATGCCGGAATTCAAATTCGACGATCCGGCCCTCAATGCCAATCACCATGTGGCAGTCAATCACCCGGTCAACGACGGCGAAGCAGTGGATATCGACGGGGTGCGCGCTGTTTTTCATCACTCGGTAGGCGACACCCGTGACAGCCTGATCGTGCACTTCCCCGATCTCGACCTGGTGGTGCACAACACCGGCCTGCTGCCCGTACTGGCACCCCTGGCCACCCTGCGGGGAGAATACTACCGCGACCCGGTGGACCTGATTGCCAGTATCGACAAGCTGCGGCAACTGAAAGCCGCCTATATGATTCCCTCCCACGGGTTCCCCATCACTGATGCCCAGACCGGCTACGATATCGCCACCGCGCACCGCGATGCCTATGCCTATATCTACAGCCAGTCGATCCGCGCTATCAATGCCGGTCTCTCGCCGGATGAGATGGCGCGCAGCATACGGCTACCACCGCACCTCGCCAACCACCCCTGGCTGGCGCCCACCTATGTGGATAATGAATACAATGTGCGCGCCCAATACAGCGGCCTGGTGGGCTGGTTTTCCGGTGAAAGTGCCGACCTTCATCCGCCCAGCGATGCGGAACTGGGGGCAGTCATACTCAGTGCCTTTGGTTCTGTCGACAAGGCTATCCTCAGTGCGCAGCAAGCTTTCGATGAGAAAAAATACAACCTGGCCACAAAATTGCTCACCTATGTATTGGCAGTCGAGCCTGACAATAAACCAGCACGGCAGCTTAAAGCGGACTCCCTGCGGGCGATGGCCCAAGGCACCAGGTCCATGCAAACCCGTAACTACATGCTCTCCCAGGCCCTGGACCTTGAGGGCGCCATCAACTGGAACCAGGCACCGTCAAAGTCCGTCTTCCGCCTACCATCGGTGGAAAATATTCTGGCTACGCCCCCTGGCACATACCTCAAGCTGCTTGAGGTCCAGATCGATCCGGCAAAAAGCGCCCATTTGAACAAGATTCTGGCCATCACCTTCAGCGACATTGATCGCAGCTGGGGACTGCATGTGCGAAATGGTGTGGCAGAAATCAGCGAGGGAAAACCGGCCAATGCAGATGCCACCCTGTCCATGACGCGGGAAAACTGGGCAAAAATGGTGGCCGGGCAATCCACCATCGAGAAATCCCTGCAATCAGGGACAGTGAACCATACCGGCAAAAAGGCAGACATTATCGAAGTTTTCCACGCCTTTGACTGGCAGTTTGCCCTTTGAATCAGCGTTGTTTCTCGACAGATCAACCCCGCCGTCTTCTCCTAATCTTGAAGTGAAGGATTTTTCGTGAACAGAATAAAACCACGCCGATTACCACTGATGACAATCGCGCTGTCCGCCTGCACGATGCTCGGGTTGTCATTGACTGCCCAGAGTACAGAACCCGACAAAACCCAGCTGGCTGTTCAGGCTCTTGCGGAACAACTGGTTGCCGTCGAAAAGGAAATCCGCGACTCACGCTTTTTTGACAGCGAACAGGACCGGGCCAAGGCCTATATGCATCTGGTGCGCACACTGATTGCGGGCCTGGAGACAGAAGTATTGCAGGACAAGGATTTGCCCTATCTGCGCGCCACTGATTTCTGGCTGCGTGAAGGTGCCGACAACCCGGACCAGCGCTACAGCTACAGCCCCATTCATGGCGGCGAGACCTATCGTATCTGGGGCAAAATTGGCTCTGCCTACCGCCTTGAAGTGAATCTCTATGCCGGAGCCCCCTGGGCAAGTAGCGGGCGTTCCGCAGGCTATTTGGCCCACGAGCAAATTGACGTCAATGAAGACGGCACCTTTGAAATTTTCCTGAGCAGGGACAAAATGCCGGGCAACTGGCTCGAAAATCCGGCCGATGCCTCGACGGTTATGATGCGCCAAGTCTACAACGAGTGGAGCGACCAGTTTCCCGGTGAAATCCATATAGACCGGGTGGGTTACGAACATAAACGCTCCCCGGAGATGACCGCCGCCGAGGTCGCCAAACGCCTGGAAGCGGCCAGCGACACTTTCCGCCAGCATGCCCTGGTGTGGCCAAACATGACTGAAAATATAATCACCGGGGCCTGGCCCGCCAATGTGGTACCGACCCTGCAGGATCGGGGCGATCTGGGCGGGGTTCCAGGCCGCTTGATGGCCATGGGGCATTTTGAGGTGCCGAAGGGCCAGGCACTGCTGATCAAGGCGCCACAGAGCCATGGGGTTTACCAGGGCATACAGCTGGCGGATCGCTGGCTCGCGTCACTGGAATACGGCAACCTGATCTCCAGCCTCAACACCGCCCAGGCGCACTTATCTGCCGACGGCAATTACTATTATGTGATTGCGGCAGACGACCCCGGTTATATCAACTGGCTGGATACCGGTGGCCTGAACCGTGGCGTATTTATCATGCGCTATGATGGCGTCCCCATGCCGCTGGACCCGTCTATCCAGCCCAGTGCCGAGCTGATCCCCATCGAAGCGCTGGCAACACGTATACCGGATTTCAGGAGCGAAACCCCTGCCGAGCGGGAACACCGCCGGGCAGAACGCCGCCGTCATGTACAGGTCCGGGCCAACCGTTAACCGCCTGACGCCTTGGGATACAGGGGACATGAACAGCATCGGCTAAATGGGCTGCTTTGCGCCCACACCGGCCTGTCATTTACCTTGTACCCCTGGTGCGGTATAGGCGACACTACCGCAGTGGTATCAAACGCGGAATAACATAATTATGAACGAACGATTTTCCCAACAGGATCAATCCGACACTGATCCGGCGACGGTCACAACAGAGAAGAAATCCTTCTGCCGTATCTGCACGGGCATGTGCGGCACCGTGGTCAGCCTCGACAACAAAGAGCGCTTGGTCGCAGTCCACGGCGACCGCGAAGACCCGCAGAGCCTGGGGTTTATCTGCTCCAAGGGCGCCAATGCGCCGGAAGCCCACAATCACGAGGGGCGTATCCTTCATCCCCTCAAGAAAATGCCCGATGGCAGTTTTGTGCAGATTTCCATGGTGCAGGCACTGTCTGAAATCGGCGAAAAACTCGCCGCCATCTATCATCGCGACGGCCCTGATGCTATTGCTGCCTATCGCGGCTCCGGGTGCTTTTTTTCTTCAATCTGTTTATCACTATTACCGGAGTGGATGGCGGCCTTGGGCACGCCCAAACTGTATTCCACCCTGACCATCGACCAGTCCGCCAAAGTGATCGCCCCGGGGCGTATCGGCTACTGGCCTCCTGGCCCCCAGAATTTCCAGGACAGCGATGTGTGCCTGCTGATTGGCAGCAATCCCCTGGTGTCCATTGCCAACCTGGATATGCGCAATCCTCTTAAGCGCCTCAAGGATGCCAAGGCGCGCGGCATGAAGCTGATCGTTATCGACCCGCGCCGCACGGAAACCGCCCAGTTTGCCGATATTTTCCTGCAACCCCTGCCCGGCACCGATGGGTTTATCCTGGCCGCCATGGTGCGACTGATTATTGATGAAGGCCTGTATGACCGGGATTTTTGCAGCCAGCATGTAGGCGACCTCGCCGAGCTGCGCCAGGCTGTCAAACCCTTTACCCCTGAGCAGGTGGCGACAATCGCCGATGTGCCTGCAGAGCTGATTGTCGAGGCCGCACGGACATTTGCCGGCGAAGGCAAACGGGGCAGCGTGCGCACGGGCACCGGTCCGGATATGGGGGCTTACTCCAACCTGGCAGAGCATCTGGCCGAAACCCTGAATATCATCTGCGGCCGCCTGATCCGCGAAGGCGAGGCCATTCCCAACAGCGGTTTTCTGATGGGCCGGGGCCCGCGACCGGCCCAGGTGATTCCCGCCCCGCGCACCTGGGAGCAGGGGCCAAAATCCCGCATTGGCGGTTATGGCCTGATTGCCGGGGAAATGGTGACCGGTATGCTGGCGGAGGAAATCCTCGAACCCGGCCCCGGCCAGATACGCTTTTTGCTCAACCACGGCGGCAATCCGGCCCAGGCAATCCCCAACCAGCGCAAGGTAACCAAAGCCCTTGAAAGCCTGGAGCTGATGGTGACTATCGACCCGCATATGACTCCCAGCGCGCGACTGTCGGATTACATTCTGCCCCCCAAACTGCAATATGAGCGAGCCGATTTCCCGATCTATATTTTTGAACCCAACCTCTCCCCTGTTCCCTACACCCGCTACACACCAGCCGTTGCCAGGCCTGCAGAGGGAGCGGATGTATGTGACGAGTGGTATGTGTTGTGGGCGCTGGCCAAGGCACTGGGCAAACCCCTGACCTATATGGGCCAGCCACTGGATATGACCGTGCCGCCGACGGAAGAGCAGTTGATGCGCATGATGACCGTGAATGCGCCAGCCTCCTTTGACGACATAGCTGCCGAGCCGCTGGGCTTTTTCCTCGGCGGCGAACCCCAGTACGCTTTGCCCGCAGACCCGGCCACAGCGGGCAAATTTTCACTGATGCCTGCGGATGTGCAGGGTGAAATCGCCGACCTGTGGCAGGAACGGGATCTGCTGGTGGCCAGGGGTGACTACCCGCTGCGCCTCGCCAGTCGCCGCAACCGTCACCGTTTCAATTCCATGGGTTTCACCCAGCCGCGCATCCGCAAGCTGATGCCCTACAATCCCGCCTTTATGAATCCCGACGATATGGCAGCCCTGGCCATAGAGAATGGCCAGTCGATCCGCATCAGCTCTGAAAATGGCAGCATCCAGGCCATTGCCGAAGCGGATGAGGCAGTGCGTCCGGGCGTGGTGTCCATGTCCCACGGCTTTGGGGATCTGCCCGATGGCCTTGGCAAAGAAAGTGGCGACAATAGCGGCGATGACGGAGTATGTATCAACCAGCTGACCACCACCGACAGGCAGCGTCAGACCATCAACGCCATGCCGCGGATGACGGGTATACCGGTTGCAGTGGCGCCGCTGTAACCATTGGGTAAAAAAGCAGTATTGAAAGACGACAGGAATTTCATGAACACGCCACAAACCACTACAGCACAGACTGCACCGGATTTTCGCCAGCGAATGGATGCATCGAGATTCGTCAATGTCGACCTGGTGGATGAAAACTTCCGCCAGAATGCCCTCAACGATCTGCTTGCCGACTGGGCCACACGCAAACCCTTTTATGTGCTGCGCAACAGCCTGCCGGTGACCATCTGCACCCGCCACAGGGACGTCAAGGAGGTTTACAACAATCCGCAGCGCTTCACTGTGGAAATACCGCCCTGGCCCGATTACAAGGTGTTCGATATTTTTGGCGGACTCGAAAATGTGCTGCAAATGGATGGTGAAAACCATGAACGCATCCGCCGCCTGATGACCCCCGCCTTCACTCCCCATGCGGTGTTGCGCCTGGAAGCCGACATCGACCGGATCATCGCCGAGCAGATTGACCATGTGGCCGCTGTGGGCCCGGCCTTTGATGCCATGGAGGATTTCAGCCGCCCGATCATCATGCGCGCGCTGCTGGAAGCGGCGCTCAAGCTCAAGCCCGACCAGCAGGCGGTGTTCGCCCAAATGCATGACAGTATCGCCCTCGCGACGCAGTTTGTGCCGGGCGAACCCTTCCCCGATGAATTTATGGCGGCAGTGGGTGAGGTGATCCGCATCACCCAGGAGATTGTGGCCGAACGCCGACAGTCGCCGGGCGACGACATGATCAGCCTGCTGGTCACCGCCCGCGATCAGGGTCAGGGCCTTACCGAGTCGGAACTATTTGGCCAGATCAACGCCATCTGTTCCGCCGGTATCGGCACCACCGCCGCCACCATTGGCGGCGCCCTGCTGATGCTGGGCAAGCATCCGGATCAGCTGGAGCTGTTGCGGCAGGAGCCAGGTCTGATCGACAGCACGGTGGAAGAATGCCTGCGCCGTCACGGGCCAGGCATTCTCACCTTTGTCCGCTTCGCCACCGAGGACACGGAAATCGACGGCGTGCCCATCTTCAAGGACATGCCGGTAATGGCGTCTATCCAGGCGGCCGACCTCGACCCGGTGGAATTCCCCGACCCCATGCGCTTTGATATCCGCCGCAACCCACGCGGCATCGTCGCCTTCGGCAGCGGCCCCCACCACTGTATCGGCAATCGCATGGGGCGGATGGTGATGAAAAAAGCCATTCTTGGACTGGTGCAGCGCTTTCCGAAACTGCGGCTTGCCGATGCGCATTTCAAACCGGTGTACGGCGGCTTTCCCGGCGAACTGTCACTGGTCACCTTGCCAATGAAGTTTGATTAGAAGACCGTTTCACGTAACACGTTGCACGTAAAAAAGCCCAATGGGCTAGATCCTGCTTTTACGTGCAACGTGTTACGTGCAACGTGCAACCCAGTCCTTCCTAGGTGTTACCATGGCACCGTTTTAACTGACCGGGTAAATCGCAGTGAGTGCACCGAGAGACAAGGGAACCACGCTGGAAAAAATCATCAAGGCCGCCGAAGGTGAATTTTCCCTGCGCGGTTTTGAGGGCGCCAATATTGAAAATATTGCCCGCGAGGCCGGAGTCACCAAACAGCTGGTTTACCACTATTTCCGCAACAAGGACCAGCTTTACAAGGCCACACTCGAAAATGTGTCAGAGGGCATGGAAATACTCGAAGCAGCGGAAACATTCGCCAGCCTTGAACCCCGCGACGCCATCACCAGACTGATCAACAAGATTATCGACGACTTTAACGAACACCCCAGCTACGCCGCCCTCACCCTCGATCAGGCACTGCATCACGGCGAGCACATCACCCAATCGAGCAGTTTTATCCCCACCATGCGCGCCACCATTGCATCGTTCAAGCCCATTCTCGAGCGCGGTATTGCCAACGGCGATTTCCGCCCCGATCTGGATGCCGATATCACTTTCTGGATGCTGTTTCACCTCACCACTGCCTGCTTTCTCAACGGCAAAGTGATGTCGGAAGCTTCGGATATAGACTTCGCCGCCAGCGCTGGCATCGAGCGCTGGCGGGAAGGCTGTGTGGATTTTGTTTTGAATGCTTTGTGTCGGAAGTCTGAAGTCTGACGCTTGAGATCTCCTGCTTTTAGCATTTGCGTCAGACTTCAGACATCCAGCGTCAGACTTTTTTCATATGATCCTGCAAATCCATCACGTGGGAATGGTGCGCGCTCATACCGCCGTCAATGGTAACCACCTGGCCATTGATGTACTTCGATTCGCTTGAGGCGAGAAACGCCATCAGCGCGGCAATATCCTCGGGTTCCCCAAGCTCGGGGGTCAGGGCGTGGCGACCGATGATGGAGATAAGCTCCGGGGCTACCTTGCGGAATGTGGGGGTAATCACCGGCCCCGGCGCAATGGCATTGCAACGAATTTTCTGGTGAGCGTGCAACGTGGCGACGTACTGGGTGAGGGAAATAACTCCCGCCTTGGACACGCCGTAGGCAACGCGGCTGGCATCTGCCAGCTGGCCGCCGCCGGACGCCATATTGACGATAGTGCCGCCACCGTTGGCAGCCATATGGGGGATGGCATGGCGACAGCCAAACATGTAGCCGGTTAAATTAACGTGCAGCACTTTGGTCCACAGGTCGGTAGGAATGCCGGTGATATCCGTGTCGCTGTGCAGGGTTTCGGGGCTGGTGAGGGCGGCATTGTTGCAGAGGATATCGAGCTTGCCGAAACGCCCCACGGTATCGTCGATCACTTTCTTGAAGGCCTGTTCATCCCCGATATCCAGCACCATGGCGCAGGCATTGGGACCGAGTTTGTCGGCAACACTCTGGACATGATCGAGGTCGATATCGGTCAGCACAACAGTGGCGCCTTCCTCAATAAAGCGCGCAGCAGTTACCGAACCGATACCACCTGCGGCACCGGTAATAATCGCCACCTTGTCTTTCAATCTTTGCATGTTATCTGCTCTGTTATGGTTATTGACGGGAGGGGCACAGCTGCCCCGCTTCAGGTTATATAGGGACGGTAGCCGCACACCATGGAAACCAGGGTGCTAGTGTCCATGAACTTGCTTTCTTCCTCAAGCAACTCCAGTACATCCGCTCTTGCCATCCATTCACTCATGTTGGCCATGGCCGCCTCATCAAAACGGGCCTGCACCATCACATCGTAGGGCGCCTCATCCACCAGACCCCGCTCCAGGTTATGGGCCTCATGAATGTAATAGGCGGTGTAATCCAGCAGTGCATCGCCATAGACGCGGGCAGCCCAGGGGCCGATCAGCTCGCGGTGTTTTTCGTGGTGGTCGCGGGGCGCGAGACCGGGCTTGCGCTTGGCGCCAAAAAAGATATTGACGCCGGGTTTGCCGCTATCGGGCACGATCTCGTTGACATCGCAGATCAGCAAATAGCCGAACGCGTGATCGCAAAAGCGCTTCTCGTCCTCGACCAGGGCAATGCCATCGGGATCGTTGCTGCGATAGCTGTCAAAGTTGGCGAAAAACTCCTCGGTGTACCATTCGGGGACAATAAAGTCCCAGGGCACATCGGCCAGCACTTCACCGGCCATATTGGTGGCCACCTGCGGGTAATAGCCCACGTAGCGCTTCATACCCAGCGGGCCGGCAATCCGCTTGCCGAGGGGGGCGTGATTGTTCATATGGTATTGCTGGGCTTCTTCACGGGTCATGCCAGCGCGCTTTTTGCCGAGTCCTACTGCTTTTATCATGATATTCCTGCCTGTTAGTGGTCAGAGGTATGGGATAGGTGTCACTTGCGGGCAATCCTGGAGCACTCCCGCCCCATTCTCAACGGATTTTGTTTGATCCGGGTAAAGTGGCTGCATATAACCCCGGGGTATTTGTACAGCCAAGACAGTCGTATTAAGATTGCCGTCAGTCACAACACCATAACCAATAATCAAGTGCAGATCATGAGGTCGTGATGGAAAGCATACACAGCAAGGCGTTCAAGGCTGCTCCCCCGCAAAAACATCATCTTGAGGGGCGCCTTTTTGATGATGCCTATGACATCCAGATCCACAATGTGGACTGGACAGAACCCGGCGAAGCGACCTTCGAGCCGATGAATTACTGTTTTCTGCAATTGCCCTATTTCCACGCCCATAACCTCTACTGCGGCTATAACCCCTGCCCCACCAGCAGCCACGGGCAGACTATCGACCGGATTCTGCTCGTGCCACCCGGCGCAAAACTCTATACCGAGTGGACCAAAGGCCATCAGCGCACATTTTCATGCATGTTTGAGCTATCCAGACTCGGCCTGCTCGGCGGCTTTGAATGGTGCTGGCAAAATATCGATCTCAGCTCCACCATCAACATCCACAACCCCTTTATGCAAGCGCTGTTGCAACGCCTGGCGCAAGAAACCGCTGCGCCGGGCTTTGCCAGCAAACTGCAAACCGACAGCCTGTTGACCCTTATCGCCTTTGAACTGCGGCGCCATTATCCCGATCTTGGCAAGTCGTCCGATGAATTTGACAACGGCAAGCTGAAATCCAGCCAGGTGCAAACCCTGCGGGAAATGATTGAGTCGTCGGTGGGTATGGGGCCATCACTACTGGAACTGGCCAATGCCTGTTATCTGCAGCCGCGTCAGCTGTCGGAAAAATTCAAGAACACCACTGGCGTGACACTGCGCCAGTTTGTGGCGGAATCGCGCATCAACAAGGCCCGCACCCTGCTCCATGATGATCACCTGCTGATCAAGGAAGTGGCCTATATCTGTGGATTCCAGAACGCCGCGGCCTTTACGGCAGCCTTTCGCAAAGCCACCACCATGACACCCCAGGAATTCCGCGAAGGCAAAGGCTTCTCCCGTCACTAGGGCTTTGCCAGTAGACAATTGGCGGTAGAGCATCGCTACAGAGCCATTCACTGATGGCAATTCATCAATAGTCATGGGAGTTTCAGGGATAGCGCCGACTGTATACCGGCCCGGCACTTTTGCCTACAGTCGACCCCATGTTTACCGCAATGCCGAACCATCCCGGCACTTTGCCAATCTACCACCACAGGAGAAAATCATGGCCGCACAGCACGAACAGGTTATCAGGGATCTGATCAGCACTTTTGACAAGGGCTGGCCGGAAAACCTTGATAAGACCATGACTTATATTGCCGAGGATTGCGTCTACCAGATGGCGGTGCCAGTGACTGCACCGCTGCATGGCCGCGACGCCATCCGCGCGGAAATCCAGTCAATGCTGGATAACTATCAATCCAACCTTAGCGAGGTATACGCCATTGGCTCCAGCGGCGACGGCAAATATGTGTTTACCGAGCGCCTTGATCAGGCACTGACTGACAAGGGCTGGCTGAAGATCCCCCTGGTCGCCGTGTTCGAACTCAACAATGATCTCAAAATCAGCGCCTGGCGCGAATACATGGATATGGGCAGTGTCATCAATCAGCAAGGCGTGGATGTGCTGACCGTACTGGAAGGCTTTGATGTGTTGAAAAGCTGACGACCCCACGTAACACGTTTCACGTTTCACGAAAAAGCAGATTACGTCCAACCTGTAGCGTGAAACGTGTAACTCAAGCACTTTTTGCATACCCCCAGAGGAAAATATGACCGCCACCCCAATCCACACCCAGCACCGCACCTGCCCCCTCTGCGAAGGCATGTGTGGCGTGATTGTCACCAGCGAAGGCAACCAGGTTCAGTCCGTGCGCCCCGACCACGACAATGTGTGGAGCCAGGGCCATATCTGTCCCAAGGGCACCACCCTCGGGGATCTGCACCACGACCCCGATCGCCTGCGCAGCCCGATGATCCGCGATGGCGATCAATGGCGTGAAGCGAGCTGGGAGGAAGCTTTCGAGCGCTGTGAAACCCTCATCCAGGGCGTGCTGGAGCGCCACGGGCGCGGCGCCATGGCCGCCTATCTGGGCAACATGATTGCCAAGTGTTTTGGCCTGACCCGCTATGTGGGCGAGTTTTTACGGCTGGCGCAAATTACCAATATCTACAGCTCTTCCACTGTTGACCAGCAGCCGAAAAATCTCAGCTGCCAGCTGATGTACGGGGATATGTGGAAGATTCCCATCCCCGATCTCGACAATACCCACCTGTTTGTCCTGTTCGGCGGCAACCCTGCCGCCTCCAAGGGCAGCATCTTTTCGCACCCCAACGTGATGAAGGGCCTGGCCGACCTGCGCAAGCGCGGGGGCAAGTTGATTGTGGTGGACCCCTGCGAAACCGGCACCGCGCAAAAGGCCGATCAGTGGATTGGCGTCAAACCGGGCACAGACGCGGCGCTGTTGCTGGCGGTGGTGCATACCCTGTTTGCCGAAAACCTGGTCGACCTGGGTCATCTCGACGGCAAGCTCAACGGTTTTGAGCAGGTGCGGGAGCTGGCGGTGGCCTTTCCACCGGAAAAAGTCGCGGCATTTTGCGGCGTCAGCGCCGATACCATTCGCACCCTCACCCGCGACATCGCCGCCGCACCCAGCGCTGTGATCTATGGCCGCATCGGCCTGTGCACCCAGGAATTCGGTACACTGGCCTCCTGGCTGATCGACGTGGTGGCGATTCTCACCGGCAACCTTGACCGGGTCGGCGGCACCCGCTGGAGCAGCGAGACCGCACCACACCTGCTGCTCACGCCGCCCTACCCCAGCGATGCCCCGGTGCTGTTGGGCAAGACCCGCGTCAGTGGCGCCCCCATCGTGCTCGGGCAAACGCCTGCCGGCTGTTTTGCCGAGGAAATGGACACAGCCGGTGAAGGCCAGATTCGCGGACTGGTCACCGTTGCCTCCAACCCGGCCCTGTCCGCACCCAGCGCCGGGCGCACAGAAAAAGCCCTGGCCGAGCTGGAATGCATGATCAGCGTGGATATTTACCTCAATGAAACCACCCGCCATGCCCATGTGATACTGCCCACCGCCACCGGACTGGAACAGCCCCACTGGGATGTGTGGGCCTGGGTGTTCTGCCTTACCAGCGGTGGCCACTATTCACCCAAGTTGTTCGAGCCGCCGCAAGGCTGGGTGGAAGACTGGGAAGTAATGCTGCGACTTGGCGCACTGTTGGGCGGGGCAAAAAATAGCGATATCGATATTGCCGCACTGGATGACGCCTACTTCGCCAACCTGTGCAGCTTTGTTGGCATCGACCCGCCCATTGCCAGCTCCGCCCTGCCGCAGCGCGGCCCGGAACGCATCCTCGACCTGGCTATCCGCATTGGCCCCTACGGCGACGGTTTTGGCAAAAACCCCGATGGTCTCAACCTGGCGGCTTTCAAGGCTGCGCCCCACGGTATCGTGCTGGGCAACACCATCGCCACCGTAGACAGCGTGGTCAAAACCCCGTCCGGCAAAATCGAGCTGGCACCCCAGCATATTGTCGACGACCTGCCGCGTCTCGAAGCGGCAATACAGCGCCCTCATTCAGACATGGTACTGGTCAGCCGGCGCCAGCTGTCGTCAATGAATTCGTGGATGCATAACGTCGATGGCCTGATGCGCGGCCACCACCAGTGCACACTCCATATCCACCCCGATGACGCAGCCCGCTTTGGCATTGCCAACGGCGATAGCATCAGCCTTGCCAGCAGTGAGGACAGCATTGTTGTGCCTGCGGAAATCACTCCCCATATCGTGCCCGGCGTGGTCAGCCTGCCTCACGGCTGGGGCCATGATGTAGAGGGCGCCAATATGCAGGTGGCTCGCAAACACGCTGGCGCCAATTTCAACCGGGTCAGCCCCGGCAGCCTGATGGATGCGCCATCGGGGAATGCGGTGGTGAACGGGATTGCGGTTACTCTGGCTCGGATGTCTGAGGCCTAGCAGCCTGTCGGACTTAGGCGATCGTAGCGAGGCGAGTGGGAAATCGAGACCAGATTTTCGCGGTTTTGAGGTGCATAGTGGTGTCTATGTGCCGAAAAAGCGTGGAGATATGGGCCGATTTAACGCCGCCGCAGCAGATCAGCCCTAAGTCCGACAGGCTGCTAGAGCAACACTTGCTGCTGTTCAATCGAGGCGTCTGGTCCCAGGTGCTGTGTTTCACCGTTATGCCACAAAGATAGCGAAAATCGTACTCTGGGTTTAAAGCAACTTGACCCGCTTAAAACCCATGCTGCTTGAACAATATCGACCCTGCTGCCTGCCGGAATTTGTTGCAGAAGAGAGGATTAAGATCAAGAGAAGCCCCTATGAAAAATCACATCCAAAACATTTCAGCTCACAAGGCGACCTCCCCGTTTTCTCACGCCAGAAAATTTCTTGCCCGATACCACTTAAGGCATTTTTCCATAATCATAGTGCTCAACTCCCTCTTTATAGCAAACTCCTGGGCAAGCGAAATCCCGGCGGCACGGCACACAGGAGACGAAGCAGTAGCACATAAAATTGCCAGTGAAATGAAAAAAAACGCAGGTCAGCAAGGCGCTACGCGAGTGGCCGCCAAATACTTTTCTGATCAGCTCGAGTCCCGACACTATCCACCGAGCCCAGGGGATGGCATGGTATCTGGCCCTCAGGTAGCCAAGGCCATTAATGGATCGCTGGCCGTCTATAAAAGACTGGTTAACGATTATTCCATGGACGAAAAGGTTTCCCGGCATGGCAACAAGCTTACAATCATTGCGTTTACGTCCGGAACTCACCAGGATGAAACACCCTTCAACGATATATCACTTGTTACTTATCAAGTGAACAATGGCAGGATAACGCGCGCTGATGCCATTCATACCAATCCCGGAGCAATCCAAAAAGCACATACGGGATCAGATGACCGCAACATGGCAGATCATATTGGCGCTAAAAAAATCGCTGACGAAATTCTTGCCAGTGATGAATACAGCCTGGCGATAGCTCAAAAATACTTTTCCGATAAAATTGCTGTCTGGTCATCAGACCATATTGAAAGAAGTGCGCTATATGATCGAAGCACAATTAGCACAGGCATTGCATCCAGGATTACTGCTATCAAACAGCCCCAGGGTGAAATGGAAAGAAAAAAAGATATCCGTGTACTCGGCAATCAAATACTGGTTGATAGCATTATAGAAGAAACTTCGAATGACGAGCACCACGTGCAGACAAGTAGTCATTTCAAACTTTTCGTGACCAACAACACTATTATTGGAATCGAGTTCAGCGGTTCAAATCAAGGGCCGTTTGATTTTCCCTAACGCTGCAACTCAACTGAATTTCTGCAGTATCAAACAGCAGGGAGTTGAAACCCTGGCTGTCCTCGAAGGATTTGAGGGTTTAAAGTCCAGTACCTAACCATTAGAACAAGGATATACAACCATGCCACCCGAACCGAACGATCCGGCACAAAACGACAATCTCGACTCTATCATTCGCACCAAGTTGGTAGAGATAGTGCCTGGCACCATCAACCGTTTCAGCCGCCAGGCGCGCTGGCGCCCGGCTTGGGATGTGGACATGATCATCGACGGCGCCCCCCGCCGCGTCCATGTCCGCGCCGAAAAGGGCAAGAATTATGTCGGCCCCCTCAGCCTCCACCAGGAAGCCGGTGTACATGAAATTCTCGAGCGCTATGGCATCCCGGTGCCCCACGTCTACGGCATGATGGAGGACCCGACAGCCATTGTGATGGACCTGATCCCCGGCCAGATCAACCTCACCACCGCCCGCAATGATGCTGCGCGGGAGGCCATTCGCGCCCAGTATGTGCAAGCCCTGGCGGCCATGCACGACATCCCCCTCAACGAATTCGCCGCTCTGGGACTGGACATTCCCGACACTCCCGAGGCCATTGCCTTTAACCTTTACAGTCCCTGCGAAAAAATCTATCGCCAGCGCATGGCCGGGCGCCCTTTTGCCCTGATGGAATTTATCTGGGGCTGGCTGCAGCGCAATGTACCCCATCACCGCAACCGCGCAGCGTTTATCAGTGCCGATTCCGGCCAGTTCCTCTTTGAGGGGGATCAGCTAACCGGACTGATCGATTTCGAGGTGGGTTACCTGGGTGATCCCCTGGCGGAGTTTGCCGGTATGCGCCTGCGCGACAGCACTGAGCCGATGGGTGATCTCAACACCCTGATGGACCACTACGAGCAGATCACCGGCGACAAGATCGACAAAAAGACAGTTGAATTTCACACCGCAGGTTTCTGCGGTGTGAATGGCTTTCTCCTCTGGCCGCTGGCCTTTGACCCGGATATCAATGACGACTATGTGGCCTACCTGAGTTTCAGCGTCGGCACCTCACGCTGGGCAATCAGCGCCATCGCCGAGTCCATGGGCATTACACTCACCGATCCGCAACCACCGCAGGCCGCGCCCTTCACGTTCCCGGCGGCCACGGATCACCTGCTGAAGACCCTGCCCAACCTGGGCGCCAGCGGCCCCTTTGCCGACTATGAAATGGGCAAGGCCAGCTCACTGGCCAAATTCCTGCAGGCTACCAACCTCTATGGGCGCGGCATTCACGCCGACAACCTGGCGGATGCCTCGCAATTGGTGGGCAAACAGCTCACCAGCCCCGAGCAGGCAGAAGAAGCCCTGGTGGAATTTGTCCTCAATGCCGGCCCGGAGCAGGACAAGGACCTGGTGCAATATTTCCACAATTGGCTGAAACGGCAGGATTTCCTGTTACAACACAGCGGTACTTCGGCCTGGCTGGTAGGGCTGGATTTGCAGCATATTCGTGAGAGAAGCTGATGGCGTTTCACTTGAGACGTGAGACGTGAGACGTGAGAATAAGATCATGACCCAGCAGCAAAATACCGCCCTCGCCCTGCAACTCCTCGACGCCATTGTCGCCGGGGATATTGCCGGGGTGAGGGAGCGGCTCTGCCCTTCCGCACGCTGGGAAATCCCGGGGTTTGGAGATTACGGGCGGGAGGATTTTCTCCTCAGCTTGCAGCACACCTTCGATCTCAGCAGCACCCGCCGCCTGCATGTGCGCAACACCACCGCCGAAGCCAACCGGGTGGCGGTGGAAGTGGCCGGTGAATTTCACTTCCACGATGGCCGCGATTACAACAACCGCTACCACTACCTGTTTGAGTTCGACAATGGGCTGATTGTCAGAGCCTGCGAATATATGGATACCGCCCTGGCAAGGGCGATATTTGCCCCGGGTGGCAGCTCAACCTGAATCTCTTCACGCCTATCTTCCTATGGCTTTAATTTCCCTCGCATATCTGCCTGCTAACACGCCTGTAGCCCCTGCAGTTGCTGGGCATTGAGCCGCCTTGCCAGAATTCCTGCTGCCCTGCGACAATTTGTCGCACAAATACCTCCGCCCCGAGGCAGTGCCCATGGCACAATATGGCGCCGTATCACCCCTCAGGAACACCCAGCACACAGATCCCACCGGGAGACAGTAATGGAGTTTGACCCCTTTGTTCTGGCCAGAATCCAGTTCGCCGCCAATATCAGTTTCCATATCCTCTTCCCCGCCATTTCCATCGGCCTGGCCTGGCTACTGTTCTATTTCCGCGTGCGATTCACCCTGTCCGGGGATCAGTTGTGGGATTACACCTACAACTTCTGGGTCAAGATTTTCGCCCTCACCTTTGCTCTCGGGGTGGTATCGGGCATTACCATGAGCTTCCAGTTTGGCACCAACTGGCCAGGCTTTATGGAAAAGGCGGGCAATATCGCCGGGCCATTGCTGGGCTATGAAGTGCTCACCGCCTTTTTCCTTGAAGCCTCATTCCTCGGCATTATGCTGTTTGGCAAAAACCGGGTATCCAACCGCCTGCACCTTATCGCGACCTTTCTGGTGGCATTTGGCACCATGCTCTCGGCGTTCTGGATTCTCAGCCTCAATTCCTGGATGCAAACCCCTGCCGGTCATGTGATAGTCAATGGCGAATTTATGGTGGAGAGCTGGTGGGAGGTGATTTTCAACCCGTCCTTCCCCTATCGCCTGGCCCATATGGTGATCGCCAGCCTGCTTACCAGCGCCTTTCTGGTCGCTGGTGTCAGTGCCTGGCGGGCGCTCAAGGGCATGGATGGCCCCGGCACCTGGAAAGTGATGAAAACCGGCGTAGTACTGGCGGCAGTGCTGACGCCCCTGCAAATTTTTGTCGGCGACCTGCACGGACTCAACACCCTCGAACACCAGCCCGCCAAAGTGGCCGCCATGGAGGCCGCTTGGGAAACAGAGAAAGGCGCGCCCCTGGTGCTGTTCGGCTGGCCGGATGAAGACAGACGGGAAACCCGCTGGGCACTGGAAATACCCAAGGGCGCCAGCCTGATTCTCACCCACGAACTGGACGGGGAGATCAGGGGGCTAAACGAGTTTGAAGGCGAGCACCCGCCGGTAGCCATGGTGTTTTGGGCGTTTCGCATCATGGTGGGCATGGGCGTGCTGATGCTGATCGTGTCCTGGTGGGGAGGCTGGTCACTGCGGGGTGAGCACAAACCCGGCAAGCCACTGCTGCATGTCCTGTCGTGGATGACATTCTCCGGCTGGGTGGCGGTATTGGCGGGCTGGTATGTGACCGAAATCGGTCGTCAGCCCTGGATCGTGTATGGCCTGCTCAAAGTAAAAGACGTGGTGGCAGATCACAGCAGCGCCACCCTTACCGGCACGCTGGCGGGCTATCTGCTGCTCTATGTGTTTTTGCTGGCCTCTTATATCGGCGCGATCCGCTACCTCGCCACCAAACCTGCGCGCTCACAGGCGCTGACGCCGGGCTACACCACCAAACATGCACCCACGGAATAACCGGCGGATCACTGAGGGGGATACGATGGAATACTGGTTACCTGTTGTCTACGTCAGCATTATGGGCCTGGCGTTGCTGGTTTACGTGATCCTCGACGGCTACGATCTAGGCGTGGGTATGTTGCTGCCCGCTGCCAGTGAGGCCGAAAAAGACACCATGATCGCCTCCATCGGGCCATTCTGGGACGCCAACGAAACCTGGATTGTGCTCGGTATCGGCGTGTTGCTGATTGCCTTTCCCAAGGCCCACGGGGTGGTACTTACCGCCCTCTATATTCCGGTAACACTGATGTTGTTTGGCCTGACCCTGCGGGGTGTCGCCTTCGATATGCGTGTCAAGGCCGGTGACAAGCGCAAGGGCATGTGGAACCGGGCCTTTTTTATCGGCTCCCTTGTTGCCTCCATGTCCCAGGGCTGGATGCTGGGTTTTTATATCACCGGGTTGCAAAACAACCCTGTCAGCCTGATCTTCGCGGCACTGATTGCCATCACCCTGCCCGCCCTCTATGTGATGCTGGGGGCGGCCTGGCTGATGATGAAAACCGAAACCGAGCTGTTCAACAAGGCCGTGAAATGGGCGCGTATTGCCCTCTTGCCCATGGGTATTTGCCTGCTGCTGGTGTCCATCGCCACACCACTGGCGAGCAGCGTGATTGCCGAGCGCTGGTTTACCCTGCCTGCGGCCATTGGCCTGCTGCCCATCCCCTTGTCCTGCGCGCTGGTGTACTTCGGTATGAGCTGGCTGCTGAGCAAGCCCGTATTACTCAAACGCGGCTGGGGCTGGCTGCTGTTTGGCGGGCTGGTGGTGATCTGCATCATGGCTTCGCTGGGGCTGGCCTACAGTATTTTCCCCGACATTATTATTGGCCAAATGGATATCTGGACCGCAGCCGCAGCGACGGATTCGCTTTTGTTTCTGCTCTACGGCGTAGCCATCACCCTGCCCGCCATTATTGGCTACAGCATCTTTGTGTACCGGGTATTTCACGGCAAGGCTACGGAGTTAAGTTACGAGTAACCTGCGCTGTGGCTGGGCCAGCATTTTCTCTTTTTAAAGACATGATCTCGCCAAGACGCCAAGCACGCCAAGAGAGCGCTTAAAAGTTCAAAGAGCGTATCAATAACAGTTCCCAGGTAGATACGGGAAATGTCAATTCAGAGAATTGATCTTTACCGAGCTTTTCTTGGTGTGGTTGGCGTCATGGCGAGAAAAAATCCCTCGCACAGCGAAAATTCTCACAACTATTCTCACAAAGACACTTGTTTACAAACGATCCCAGGGCCACAATAGGATTAATACAGCTGTTCCAAAAATAACAGCTGAACCAAAATCCATAAAAACACACCTGCATCCCAGCCAAACCTATGCATCGCGGATATCAGTCACATCGTTGCAAACGACCCACGAGGAATCCCATGACAACACCCAAATTCTGCCGCATCGCCATCATTGCCGACGATATGAAAAGCTTTACCCGCGACGTGGGCGACATGCTCGGTATCCACTTTGTGTCACCCTCCCTCGATACAGAGTTCCCCGCCATCACCGTCACCTTTGGCGAACACGGCCTCGAACCCATCCAGCTTCACGAACACGTACCCTTCGCCAGCCATGGGCGCCTGATTGAAGTGGCCATCGATGTGGACAGTGCTGAGGCAACGCGCAAAAAATTCAGGGCCGCAGGTTACGAGCCCATCGTCAACAATTTCCTGCCTGCTCCGGCCGCGTCGGAATACCTGTTTGGCCGCGATTTTCACGGCCTGCCGCTGATGGTGTGTACCGCTGGCGACAACGAAACCCAGATGCGCGCAGACGGTCCCTTCCTCGAACTGGACGCTGCGCCCAACCCGAAAATTGGCTGTGTCAGCCTGATCGTCGACAGCATCGACAAGGTAACCGCCGATCTCAACCAGCTGTTCGGGATGACTTTTGTGGCCACTGATCCTGCAGGGCTGGGTGAAAGAGCGGTAGTAGGTTCTCACCGGGTAAAGCTGATCGAAAAACCCAACCCGCAGCTGCTGGGCGAATTTGAACTGCCTCTCGCCACCATTGAGTTCGTCGTGGATGATGTGGAAGTGGCGCGCCAGCGCATTGAAGCCGCAGGTTACCCGGTGCGCCACACCCGCAAGCTCAACAGCGGCGGCAATGCCTATTATTTTGGCGCCACGGTACAGCGCATGCCGTTGGTCATTTATCCGGCTCATGCTGACAGCGAAATTATTGGTGCGGGCCAGTAGCCTCTGCTTTTATCGATCAGGTCCAGGCGACTAATCAGGTCCAGGCGACCAATCAGCTACAGGCGAATTAGTTACACTGAGTCGTCATCGGCATATTCATCGATGACATCATCCGCCCAGCTCAGCGCCGCCATCGCAGTGGGAAAACCCACCGTACTGGTAAGCAGGATAATGGTATGACGGATCTCTTCAGTGCTGGCGCCGTATTGGAGCGCACGTTTGACGTGACTGTGTACCGCGCCTTCGGACCGGATCGCCACCGCAGAGGCCAGCTGCACCAGTTGCCCGCTGATGTCATCCAGGGGACCCTGCTGCCTGAGGACCAGGCCCAGTGACTCCACCGCCTCGATAAACTCAGGGTGACGCTCCCTGATATTAAGATAGTGTCTGGGGGGCTTACTGCTCATGGCGTGACTCCCTGATATCCGGTAAGCAACAGTTAAGAACAAGCAAGAAATGACCATCAGGAGCAATCTTAACTCGGCCTGACTAAGCTATAGGACATAACTGGAGAAATCACAAACAGACCGGGCTTCAGTTTCTGCTCATATGGCCTAGGGCCTGTTAACACTACTTGAATTACGCCTGTTGTGACTAAAAATTCGCCAATTGAGGCGCGAGGAGTGATGTTTGGTTGTTCCAAATGAACGACGAGTAACGAAAAGTGGTGGATTTTTAGCCGCAACCCGAAGGGCTGGTGCCATTTTTGCCCCCAGCGTTGTTGTAAGTCACTTATTTAGAGCGACTAAACTACGCTCCTTCCGCCTAGCTGGAGGCAAAAATGGCTTCCAGCAGGTGCAATTCAAGTAGTGTTAACAGGCCCTAACTCAGCACAGCAATCCATAGCGATATTTGAGGTGACTATGTCCACCACAGAACAAAACCGCGCCACCGCCATCAAGGCCATGCAGGCTCTGTTTGAAAACCAGTTCGACAGTGCCGACGCCTACTTTCACCCGGAAGCCCGCTGGTGGATTATTGGCCAGGGTGACATGCCTCATGAGAGGGTCAGGGAACTTGCCCATAAAACAGAAGGCGGCCACTCGGTCGCCAAACTCACCATCCTCGACACGGTGGCCGAAGGCAGCAAAGTCTGTGTTGAAGCGGTTGGCAATATGACACTCAAAGATGGCAGGCTGTACCAGAACACCTACCACCATGTGCTGGAATTCAGGAATGGCCTGATCTATCGCATTCGCGAGTATTTTGATACCGTTTATGTCCGCAAGATGTTTGGTGAAACGCTGTACGAGGAATGAGGATTGCCAGTTGAAATTGGCATTTGAGGCAGTTGGCCGCCTGCCACCCTTTTCAACAGGGTGACAGGATATCAATGAACAATCAGATCAGCCTGTCTTTCGGGCCAGATGGGCATCATGAAGGATACTGATCATCTGGTCTTCAGCAGTGAAGCGTGAGGCGAGGGTTTCAGCCAGTTCGGACAGATCGGCAGCAAGATCAGTCAACGGCGCAGACTGATCGTACCTTGATTCAAACTCCAGCGCCTGCTGGGTACTGGCGTCGATTATCTTCAGCAGCCTGACGCCAGTCGCAACGGCACCTGTGTCCTGATACTCGCGACCTTCCTCAATCAACTGCTGATAAAACTCAAAGTGCCCGGCGGAAATATAATCAATCAGCAGTGAGATAAAGGCTTGCAGCCTGTCTGTCAGTTGCGGGGTTCGGTGACTTAAATCCCGACTGGCAGCAAAATTACTCAAGAGAACAATCAACTCGTGGCGTTCATCGAGCCAGCGGTCAATAGCCTGATCAAAACCTTTCCAACGTTGCAGTGCGTCACTTGATTGATCGAGCATGGGGAAGCCTTTTGATTGCGGACCCACAGCTTAAGCAAGTAACGGGAAATTGGCAATTGTCGTGTGTTTAATTTGTCCTGTGTTTAATCAATTGCGCCGACATTAACCATCATTCATGCATAGACGATTAAAGAGCAGAAGTTAGTCAGAAAAAAACCAGAGCTGAAATGAAAAGTCAGAGCCTGACCTGTAGATATGGCCAGGCTCTGACAATACGCTGAACAGCAGCGCTTACGCCAAAGGCAGTGTGAATATCACAGAACTGCGAGCAGCGTGATCACTCACATTTCCAGTTGGATGCGTCGTAGGGGAAAGCGCCCTCTTTGGCAGCAAATACCGCTTTCTGGGGATAGGGGCATACCAGCACAGTGCGGGTGGGCGAAGGCGCGGTTTTAGGCACACCAAAGCCCATCACACCATTGACGACAATGGCCTCCGGCCTTTCACCCTCCTCCGCCCAGGCAATCACCTTGTCCAGGAAGCGCTCTGCAGAATCCTGGGGGCCAGGGCCACCGGCGCAATGCCATACCCCCGGCACCTCATAGGTGCGGAAGAAAGAGTCGGTATCAGGCACGGTTTTTGATAACACATCGTGGTAATCCGTTTCTGTTGAGGGCGGAACCGCATTTTCACCCAGCGGCGCCCATAGGATGAACTTGCCGCCGGCCTTCTTGTAAGCGGAAAGATCCGGGCTGGATGCACCCCAGTCATCGTGGTGATCCGCCAGGGTTTGCAGATGGGCTGGATTGTTGAAATCAAGATCGGTGAGCATGTTGAAATCGGCGTCGTTAAAGTACACCCCGCGCAGGATGCTCTGGGCAATCCAGAACGACGAGGGCGAAGCCTCCGGTGCCCAGGGGTTTTCAACATCGCCACTGGTGGGTGGGGTGCGGCCAATCAAAAAGTCCGACCACCCCACCGGGTTGGTCAGGGTAAAGCCGCCCGACATCTCACCGGGGGCAACCGGGTGCGGACTGGTGATGCGCTTGGCCATGTCGATTTCGTCACTGGTGAGACAGGTGTCAGTGCTCTTGCCTTTGCACTGGATGCTGGCGAGATCAAATCCGCACGCGTTCTGGTCGCGCACCAGCCCATCTGGCCCTGCGCAGTGCTCATTCACCTTGCGCTCGAGAAAGGCCAGCTTGGGCGGCGAAATCCAGCGCTCGGGTTTTTCCACCAGATACTGAATGATCCAGGGAAACCACATGGAGTTGCCCTTGCCAAACCCGGTTGAGGCGACGATACCATCATAGTCTTCCGGGTGATGGAGGGCCGCCATGGCGCCCATTCGGCCGCCACCGGAGCAACCCAGGTGGTAGCGGTAGAGTTTTTTATCCATTGAATAATAGGCGCGGGTAATTGCCTGTGTGGCCACGGCAGAGACATGGGCACCGCGGTGACCGTGGTCAAATTTGGCGGCCGGGTTATCGATCATGAAATCCCACATAAAGCCTTTGTGCCCGAGATCACTGCCAGCCACTGCGTAGCCCTCGGCCATTCTCCGCACCGCCAGCCCGGCAAAGGACGAGGCAACCATGGTCATGATCTGCTTCTGGGACTCCTTCTGTACCTCTGTGCCGGCATAGGACGGACCATACACCGCATCAAAATCGACCTCCATGGCCCGCGTGGTCGGCACAACGCCAGCAGCACCGCCCTGGCCGATAAAGTAGTAACGGTTCTTGAAGCCCTCATCAGGGAGCATCACCGTCCATTCCACCCGGTTGGGACCGGGGTTCTGGGTAATGGTGTGGCCGACCACTTCACAGTGGGCAATGGGTGTGGCAACAGGAGTGACCGTATCGACCACAGCGCCCTTTGGCGTGATGGCACGGATGCTCTCAAGGTCGCAATTTCCTTTTGCCAGGGAAGCGCTACTGACAGCAATTGAACCCACTGCCAGCGCAAATAGGGGTAAAGATACAGGTCGTTTCATCGTGTTCCTCTCGACGGATATTGGAATTTATTATTGCTGTGGAATCTTTATAACAGGGTGGTGCTGCCCCTGATCCCTCAGGAGCAGCACCGTTGTATTACTGACACTTCCAGTTGCGGGCATCGTAGGCAAAGGCGCCCTCTTTGCCCTTGAATACAGCAGTCTGTGGATAGGGGCATACCAGCACAGTGCGGGCGGGTGCAGGTGCTCCATTGCCAAAGTAGCGCGGTATCTCTGTCGAGGCACTTGTCACGATCGCATCCGGACGCTCACCCTGCTCCGCCCAGGCAATCACATTGTCCAGAAAGCGATCCGGGGAGTCCTGCGGGCCGGGACCGCCAGCGCAGTGCTGTACACCAGGCACCACATACAGGCGCATAAAGTCGTCGGTGCCGGGTACGGTGTCCTTGAGAGCGTGGTAATACTCGATTTCAGTGGCGGGCGGCACCGCGTTTTCACCCAGGGGCGCCCACAGGATCAATTTTCCCCCGGCTTTCTTGTAAGCGGAAATATCCGGGCTGACAGCGCCCCAGTCGGCATGGTGGTCGGCCAGGGTTTGCAGGTGCTCGGGGTTGTCAAAATCCAGATCCATAATATTGAAATCGGCATCATTGAAGTACATACCTCTCAAGATGCTCTGGCCCAGCCCCCAGGAATAGGGCGCTGGTGCTGGCGCCCAGGGGTTTTCCGGCCCCTTATTGGTGGGCCGGGTGGGGCCAAGCAAAAACGCCGACCAGCCGGTGGGGTTTGTCAGGGTGAAGCCGCCCGAGGTGTCATCAGGTCCCACCGGATGGCGGCTGGTAATGCGGTTCACCATCTTGATTTCAGCGTCAGTCAGGCACTGATCAGTACTCTCGCCCTTGCAGCGAAGGCTGGCGGGATCAAAACCGCAGGCATCGGGGTCGCGCACCAGGCCATCGGGCCCGGCGCAATGCTCTGCCACCTTGCGCTCCAGGGTCTCCAGTTTGGGCAGCGACACCCAGCCCTCAGGATTGTTGATCAGGTATTGCAGGATCCAGGGAAACCACACACTGCCGCCCTTGCCAAAACCGGTCGACGCTACGATACCGTCATAGTCCTCCGGGTGATGGAGAGCCGCCATGGCGCCCATGCGCCCCCCGCCGGAACAACCCAGGTGGTAGCGGTAGAGCTTTTTATCCATTGAATAGTAGGCGCGGGTAATCGCCTGGGTAGCCACAGCCGAGACATGCGCACCCCTGTGGCCATGGTCCAGCTTGGCCGCCGGGTTGTCGACGGCAAAATCCCAGCGACTGCCCTTGTGGCCTGTGTCGGTGCCCGCCACGGCAAACCCGGCGCCGAGCAGTTTGAGGGTGGCGGGTATATAACCCTGCCCTATGGGATCCTTGGTGGTGGTGGTCGGCACAACACCCGCAGCGGCACCCAGTCCGACAAAGTAATAACGGCCATTAAAGCGGTAATCCGGCAGCATAACCGTCCACTCCACCCGGTTGGGGCCGGGGTTTTGAGTAATGGTGTGGCCCAGCACCTCGCAGTGGGCTACCGGTGCGGCAACGGCAGTCACCGCGTCGACCACAGCACCCTCCGGGGCTATGGCCTTGATACTTTCCAGATTACAGACACCTTGCGCCTGGGCACTCGCAGCCATGCCACTGACAGCAAGAGTGCTAAACAGCCAGGCAGACAGACGGGAAATTTTGCGAAGTTTCATGGTCATGCTTCCTTCGGGATTGTAGTTATTAGTGTGCTGTTATTTTTTTAACCGGAACCGTAACTATAGGACATCAAAAACTGTTTTCCATTGGCGCAAACCGAATCTCAACAGAAATGTTACGACTCGACCCGAGAATAGCAAAAATCTTGACATATAGGTCCAATTAGTATTTTCTGGCCGTGTTGATTACAAAAATTTACAAAACGCTCAGGACTGACTACAACTATAAGACGAGGCTGCAGCCATCATGAATCTATTGAACTTCACCGAAAAGCCGCGACTTGTTCGCCAATATCTTGCTGCTCCAGCCGTCATTCTGGGCGCACTCTTCCTTGCGCCAGCCAGTCACGCCGCATCGGACTGCAGCATTGTCGCCATTCAAGCCATGGCATCAGCGGACACCACCATCTCAGCCGCTGACAGTGTTGCCGAACCTGCCCCCCACTGCCGCATCGACGGCTACGTCACCACCACCAACCCCGGACCCAATCAGGTCAACTTCCGCCTGCAACTGCCGGATAAAAACTGGAATGGCCGCTACTACTTTATCGGCGTTGGCGCCACCGGCGGCGCAGTGCCTACCGACTCCCAGATTCCCGCCGGCAACCCCATATTGCAGGGCTTTGCAGTGGCGGGCACCGACACCGGACACCAGAGCATCGCCAGCTGGTCATTCCTTGCCGAAAGCAAGGCCAAGGCTCTGGATCACACCCACCGCGGTGCCCATGTCACCGCCGTCGCCACCCAGCAAATCACCAAACAGTACTACGATGTGGATTCCATGTACCGCTACCACTCCGGCTGTTCCGGCGGTGGCCGCATGGGGATGGAAATTATTACCCGCCATCCCGAAGACTACGATGGCGTACTGCTCGGCGCACCGGGCATAGGGCCAAAACGTGGCGCAGAAACCATGCTGGCCTTCATCTACGCCGCCCAGCAAATGCACCGCGAACCCGGCGCCTGGGTCTCGCCCGCCAAGCTGGCCATGGCAGAAAACCATGTCACCCAGGCCTGTGATGCCCTCGACGGCGCAACCGATGGCATCATCTGGGAACACGAAGTCTGCAGCTACGACTTCAAGCAACTGCAATGCCAGAGCGCTGATGGCCCGGACTGCCTGACAGCCCCGGAGATCCGCACGATTGACGCCCTGCTACGTGGCCCCCATGGGCCTCAAGGCCGGATCAAATCCGGCTTCCCGATTTCCAACATGAGTTCCTGGAGCCTGTTCCTCGGCCAAGGCGCCCCACCCTGGCCGGAAACCATTACCCGGGAAAACTTCCACCAGGCCTCCGCCGGTTACATGATCGGCAACACCCTGGCCCAGGCCTATTTTGGCAAGGACTTCAAGGGACTTACTGATTTCGATTTCAACAACCAGGAACAGCTCGACGCCTGGTGGGCAGCGGCAGAAGAACTCGGCTACGGTTATTCCATGTCCACCGATATCAGTGGCGTCAGCAAAGCCGGTGGCAAAATTATCTTCTGGAATGGTGTCAGCGATCCCTGTTGTATCGACAAGGAGTTGGTCAAGTACTACAACGATGCCGGTGCAACCCTCGGCGGCATGGATAAAATGGCAGCCTTCACACGCTTCTACCGCATCCCCGGCATGGCCCATTGCGGCGCTGGTACCGGCCCTCAGGATGCTCCAGACAAAATGCTCAACGCCCTGATCGACTGGGTGGAAAACGGCAAACCACCGGCGGAGATCGTTACCCATCGCGGCGACAGGGCGGAATTGTCTTTCTCTGACCCTGATACCGGCACAGTCTCCGGGGTTGTGGTGCCCCCGTCAGCAGGCAGCCCGCGCGACTTCCTGCTCTGCCCCTACCCGCAAAAATCTGTCTTCAATGGCAAAAAAGGCGGTGAGGCGGACGCGGAAAACTGGTCCTGCCAGTCGTCTTGAGCGCGAAGTCTGGCAAACTTTTTTGTGCAGTTACCCACATGGGTTCTGCACAAAAAAGACTGCTGATAGCTGTGCAAGGCAGTCACTATTCATCAACTATCGAAACTATCACTCACAAAGGAGAGCCATAGAAAAAACCCTGAACAATCTCTGTTGGATAGACGATAAAAACTAACCAAACACAACAGACGATTAAATATGGACGTTGACATCGTCGATAACAAGAAGGGTAACCAAGATGAAACGTCAGCTATTATCAACACTGATCCTGCCCATCACATTAACCACCAGCACCGCGTTTTTCTCAGCTCCGGCGATGTCCCAAATTGAAGAAATTATCGTCACAGCGCGGAAACGCGAAGAAAGCCTGCAAAGTGTACCGATCTCGGTCACGGCCATTGATACTGATTCCCTGCGGGAAAAATCCATTGAAAACCCCTACGACCTGACACTTCATGTACCCGGCATGACTGTACGCCAGGGCAGCGCCACCCGCACCGCTGTGGACTACTTTATTCGTGGGCAGGGTGCCACCTTCGGCAGCGCATCCGGTGTTGTGGTCTACTACGGGGAGGTACCCCTCAAGGGCGTAGGCTTAGCTGGCAGCAATCTGCAATTGTTTGATCTTGAATCGGTACAGGTACTGAAAGGACCACAAGGAACCCTGTTTGGCCGCAGCAGTACAGGTGGCGCCGTGCTGTTTGCACCCCAGAAACCCACCGACGAATTCGGTGGCTATGTGGACACCAAGGTGGGCAATCTGGGCACCCAAGAGGTCTCCGCAGCCCTGAATTTACCCCTTTGGGAAGACAAGCTGTCTGTCAGAGGTGCCATCAATATACAGAGACGTGACGGCTTTACCGAGAGCCAGAGCACTGGCCAGGACCAGGATGATCGCCACCGCGAAACCTACCGGCTGGGCATCAACTTCAAACCGGTTGAATGGCTGGAAAACTACACGTTACTGCAACATAACAATGTGGATGAAGGTCCCACCGGTGCGGTGCTGGCGTCAGTCAACGATAATTTCGCCCTATTCAATACTACACCCTTGCAGGGCGCTGGCTGGTTTGGGATTGCCGCTCCTCCATTACCATTCCCAGGCCTAGAAAACGGTGGTCTTTGCTGGGCTATCAACCCGGGGAATCTCGCCGGGTACCAGAGCTGTAGCACACAGCGTCTTGGACTTATAGATCAACTAAAAAATGATCTGGATACAGAATTGGCCCGCGTAGAAGGTGGCGGCTCAATCCGCAAAAATCTTACTGCCATTGATGGCGCTGTTAAGGGACGCAGCCAACAGATTATCAATACAACCACCATCGATATTGGCAAAATGAGTTTTCTGGGCGATGTCAGTCTGAAAACTATTTTGGGTGTCAACCGGATTACCCGTTCAACCTCAATACGGGAATTTGGCGCAACCCAGTACTCCCACGGTGTTGTGATTAACGGTTATGATCTGGTAGGTTTCCCCCAGCAAATTGCCCCTTTTGGCAACCAAAAAACAAGTTTCGGCGATGATTTTACTCAGGAATACCAGATCCTTGGCGATATAAACGGCAAACATAGCTGGATACTGGGTTACTTCAATGAGGAAGTGGAAAGTGCCTACAACCCTCCGCCAGTTTTCCTGACCTTTAACAATGCTTTTCAGGTTCCTATCGGCAATACCACCTTCCTGTTCCCCAGTACGTCGGCCAGCGTCAACGAACAAACCGGTATCTTCGGTCAGTTCACCGTTGACCTGTCGGATATGCTACTTGATGGACTGAAATTTACCGCTGGCTATCGCCGCACAGAGAGCAAAAATACCCAGGAAACCTACCAGCTGATACCAGGACCGAACGGGTTTACCGTTGGACCATTGATCAACCCCCTGAAATTCAGCGAATCAGCCCCCAGCTGGACGGCCACTCTGGATTACCAGATCAATCCCGATGTACTGGTCTATCTTGCCCATCGCCGTGGTTTCAAACCGGGTGGTATCAATGGCACCTCGGCAGCGGCAGGCATTCCTGGATCAAGAGACACCTATGACCCTGAGACCCTGGATGATATTGAAGTCGGTATCAAGGCAGACTGGCAATTGGGCAGTGTCTCTGGCCGTAGCAATGTGGCGTTTTACAACAGCTGGTATGAGGATGTACAACGCAGTGAAGTTGTTCCCACCCCCAGTGGCGGGGTGATTACCCAGATCAACAATACAGCCGCTGCAGAGATTACTGGCGTGGAGATGGAGCACCAGTTCGTCTTTAATGAACAAGTGCAGATGTTTATCAACTACACTTGGACGGATGCACGCTATACCAAGTGGCCAGGATTTACTGAAACCATTGATGGCGTGATGCTTCCAAATACAAAGTCACCCTTCATTGGCACACCGGAACACCAGGCCACAATTGGAGTTCGTTATATAGTCCCCATGGATCAGGCGTATGGCAGTTTATCTCTCTATGGAGAGTACTACCGCCAAAGCGGTGTCTGGCTTGACGATGAGTCGCTGGTCTCATTTCCTCGCAGAACGGGCTACCAAGAGAGTTATGACAACGTCAACCTGAGGATAGACTGGACCAATGCAATGGGCAGCTCATTCGATGCCAGTCTCTATGTACGCAATGCCATGGACGACGAGTGGATTGTTGGCTCGAACTCGTTAATCGACGCCCTCGGCTTCCAGACCAACACCTGGAATGAGCCGCGCACCTACGGCTTGCAGTTGCGCTACCGGTTTGGTGCAGATGAGCAGAAATAGCCGCAGCTAAATGGCTATTGTTCTATCCACCCAGCAAGGGCCGTCATTGTGACGGCCCTTTTTTCATCCACGCAGCTGCAGTTGCGTGGA
>Ga0209347_1001326_pt1 | contig 42192 bp, 44 predicted proteins | sample AutmiccommuBRH23_FD_187382 | JGI IMG/M metagenome (GOLD analysis project Ga0209347, IMG submission 187382) | Deep subsurface microbial communities from Mt. Terri, Switzerland - Autotrophic microbial communities BRH/23 (SPAdes) (version 2) | ecosystem: Environmental > Aquatic > Deep subsurface >... | reverse complement strand
GATCTATCAGGCGCAAGTGCACAGCGTCCCGCGAGTGAGCGGTGTCATCGGGCAAGATTGCGTGCATGGATAGTCGTGTGGGGTCACCCAGGGTGCTCGTGGTCGACGACGATCCCGACGTCCTGGCTTCGCTCGAGCGGGGTCTGCGGCTGTCCGGGTTCGAGGTTTTCACGGCGGTCGACGGGGCCGAAGCGCTGCGCAGCGCCACCGAGACCCGGCCCGACGCGATCGTGCTCGACATCAACATGCCGATCCTCGACGGCGTGTCCGTGGTGACCGCGCTTCGCGCAATGGACAACGACGTGCCGGTGTGCGTGCTGTCCGCCCGTTCCTCCGTCGACGACAGGGTCGCGGGGCTGGAGGCCGGCGCCGACGACTACCTGGTCAAGCCGTTCGTGCTCGCCGAACTGGTGGCGCGGGTCAAGGCGCTGCTGCGCAGACGCGGGTCCACGGCGACGTTCTCCTCGGAGACCATCGCGGTCGGCCCGCTCGAGGTCGACATCCCCGGCAGGCGGGCGCGGGTCGACGGCGTCGACGTCGACCTGACCAAACGCGAATTCGACCTGCTGGCCGTGCTGGCCGAACACAAGACCGCAGTGCTCTCGCGCGCCCAGCTGCTCGAGCTGGTGTGGGGTTACGACTTCGCCGCCGACACCAACGTCGTCGACGTGTTCATCGGCTACCTGCGGCGCAAGCTCGAGGCCAACGGTGCGCCCCGGCTCCTGCACACCGTCCGCGGCGTGGGATTCGTTCTGCGGCAGCAGTAGGCCGACATGATCGCGTTGTCCCGGATCTTCCGCCGCACCCCCTCGCTGCGCACCCGGGTCGCGCTCGCCACCGCGATCGGCGCCGCGATCGTCGTCGTCATCGTCGGGACCGTGGTGTGGGTCGGCATCACCAACGACCGCAAGGAACGCCTGGACCGCAGGCTCGACGAGGCCGCCGGATTCGCGATCCCGTTCCTGCCCCGCGGCCTCGACGAGATCCCGTCCTCGCCCAACGACCAGGACGCGATCATCACCGTGCGTCGCGCCGACGGCCAGGAGACGTCGAACTCCAAGGTGGTGCTGCCCCAGCTGGAACCCGGCTACGCCGACACCTACGTCGGCGATGTGCGCTACCGGGTCCGCACGGTCGAGATCCGCTATCCCGAGCCGATGTCGGTGGCCGTCGGCGCGACCTACGACGCCACCATCGCCGACACCAACAACCTGCACCGTCGGGTGATCGTCATCTGCGTGTTCTCGGTGGGGGCGGCGACGCTGCTCGGCTGGCTGCTCGCGGCGTTCGCGGTGCGTCCGCTGAAACGGCTGGCCCAGCAGACCCGACAGATCGACGCGGGCGACGAGGCACCCGACGTCGAGGTCCGTGGCGCCAGCGAGGCAGTCGAGATCGCCGACGCCGTCAACGGCATGCTGCAGCGCATCTGGAAGGAGCAGGGCCGCACCATGGCCGCGCTGGCCTCGGCGCGCGACTTCGCGTCGGTGTCCGCCCACGAGTTGCGCACCCCGCTGACCGCGATGCGCACCAACCTCGAGGTGCTGGCGACGTTGGACCTCGACGAGGACCAGCGCAAGGAGGTCGTCAACGACGTCATCCGCACGCAGACCCGGATCGAGGCCACGCTCGGAGCGTTGGAGCGGCTCGCTCAGGGCGAGTTGTCCACCCAGGACGACCACGTGCCGGTGGACATCACCGAACTCCTCGACCGCGCCGCGCACGACGCGATGCGGGTCTACCCGGAGCTGGAGGTGTCGCTGGTTCCCGCGCCGACGGTGATCATCGTCGGTTTGCCCGCCGGGCTGCGTCTGGCGGTCGACAACGCGATCGCCAACGCCGTCAAGCACGGCGGGGCCACCCGGGTGCAGCTCTCGGCCGTCAGCTCTCGCGAGGGGGTCGAGATCGCGATCGACGACGACGGGGTCGGCGTGCCCGAGGAGGAACGAACGGTCGTGTTCGACAGGTTCTCGCGAGGGTCTACCGCCTCGCATTCGGGCTCGGGGCTCGGCCTCGCCCTGGTGGCCCAGCAGGCCGAATTACACGGCGGCACCGCCACTTTGGAAGCCAGCCCGCTAGGCGGCGCGCGGCTGCTGCTGCGGCTGCCCGGACCTCGCTAGTTCCCGCCGACACGTCCGCCGAAATGGCATTCCAGCAGCCGAAGGTCGAGAACAGGCCTGCCGGAATGCCGTTTCGGCGAAGGGAGCGCTAGCGGGTGGCCAGCAGGTCGATGACGAAGATGAGCGTCTTGCCGGACAGGCGGTGTCCCCCGCCGGACGGGCCGTACGCCTGCTCGGGCGGGATCGTCAGCTTGCGGCGGCCGCCCACCTTCATCCCGGGAATGCCGTCCTGCCAGCCCTGGATCAAGCCGCGCAGCGGAAACTCGATCGACTCGCCGCGGTTCCAGGAGCTGTCGAACTCCTCACCGGTGTCGTACTCGACGCCGACATAGTGCACCTCGACGTTCGCGCCGGGAACGGCTTCGAGGCCGTCGCCGACCACGATGTCCTCGATCACCAACTCGGTCGGGGCGGGGCCGTCGGGGAAGTCGATCTCGGGTTTGGTAGCCATCCGACCACCCTAGACGGCCGACTTGAGCGGATCTGCCGGTCGGCGGGCGGCGAATGCGGGCACACTGAGAAGCGTGGTCAACGATCAAAACATTCTCGCTCAGGTGAACGACCTCGTCGCTGAGGAGCAGGAGTTGCGCGGCAGGCTGCAGCACCGCGAGATCGACGAGTCCGAGGAACACCGGCGTCTGCAGTCGATCGAGGTGCAACTCGACCAGTGCTGGGATCTCCTGCGCCAGCGGCGGGCGCTGCGTGCCAGCGGCGGTGACCCGGCGGACGCGCGGGTGCGTGCCGCGGGTGAGGTCGAGGGCTACCTCGGCTGACCGGTGGCGCAACAGGTGACGCGCACTGACGTCGTCATCGTCGGCGGCGGGCACAACAGCCTGGTGGCCGCCGCCTACCTGGCCCGGGCGGGTCGCCGTGTGCAGGTGCTGGAGCGCCTCGACCACGTGGGCGGCGCGGCGGTGTCGGCCCACCCCTTCGACGGTGTCGACGCACGCCTGTCGCGCTACTCCTACCTGGTCAGCCTGTTGCCGCGAAATATCGTCGACGACCTCGGGGTGCGCGTCCGGTTGTCGCGGCGGCGGTACTCGTCGTACACGCCCGACCCGTCCGACGGGGGACGTACCGGGCTGCTGATCGGCCCGACTTGCACCTTCGGCGCCATCGGGGCAGGTGGCGACGAGGCCGGTTTCGGCGAGTTCTACCGGCGGTGCGGCGCCATGACGTCACGGCTGTGGCCCACGATGACCGAGCCGCTGCGCACCCGCTCCGAGATGGTGCGCACCGTCGGGGCCGACCGTGGCGGCGACGCCGAGGCGGCATGGCGGTCGATGATCGACCGGCCCATCGCCGAGGCGATCCTCGCCGCAGTGGGCAACGATCTGGTCCGCGGCGTGGTGGCGACCGACGCGCTGATCGGGACGTTCGCCCGGCTCGACGACGAATCGTTGCGCCAGAACGTGTGTTTTCTCTATCACCTGATCGGCGGCGGAACCGGCGACTGGGATGTGCCGATCGGCGGGATGGGTGCCGTCAGCGGCGCCCTGGCGGCGGCCGCCGCGGGATTCGGTGCCGAAATCATCACCAGCGCAGAGGTTTACGCGATCGAACCCGATGGGGAGGTCCGCTATCGGCGCGAGGACGACGAGCATCGCGTGGCGGCCGGTCACGTGCTGGCCAACGTGACCCCCGCGGTGCTGGCCCGCCTGCTCGGCGAGGAGGAACCCGTTCTGACGCAGGGAGCGCAGGTCAAGGTGAACCTGATGCTTCGGCGGTTGCCGCGGCTGCTCGACGAAACCGTCACGCCGGAACAGGCTTTCGGCGGCACATTCCATATCAACGAGACCTACAGCCAACTGGACACGGCGTACCGTCAGGCGGCGGACGGCACGGTACCCGACCCGCTGCCGTGCGAGATCTACTGCCATTCACTGGCCGACCCAACGATCCTGTCCAATTCACTTCGCGCCGAAGGTGCGCAGACGCTGACCGTGTTCGGGCTGCACACACCGCACAGCCTGATGGCGTCGGCAACGCCTGACAGGATGCGCGACACCCTCACCTCTGCGGTGCTCACATCGATGAATTCCGTTCTGGCCGAACCGGTTCAGGATGTACTGATGGAGGATTCGTCGGGCCGGCTGTGCATCGAGTCCAAGACGACCGCCGATCTGGAGCACTCGCTGGGTATGACGAAGGGCAACATCTTCCACGGCGCACTGACGTGGCCGTTCGTCGAGGACGACGAGCCACCGCGAACGTCGGCCCAGCGCTGGGGTGTCGCCACGGCGCACGATCGGATACTGTTGTGCGGATCGGGTTCTCGACGCGGCGGTGCCGTCTCGGGTATCGGAGGCCACAACGCGGCGATGGCGGTGCTGGAGGGCTAACGCGCGGCAAGCCTGTCGACGATGGACCGCAGGGCCGCCAGTTCACCGTCGCTGAGCGCGGCGAGGGCGTCGGGAGCGGGATCGTCGACAGCGTCGATCGCGGCCACCATCTCGCGGCCGGCATCGGTCAGCGACACCACCTTGCACCGGCGGTTCGCGGGATCGACACGGCGCACCGCCAGCCCACGGTCCTCGAGATCGTTGACCGCAACCGTGGCAGCGGGGGCGTCGATGGTCGCCGCCGCGGCAAGCTCCTTGACCGTCATCGGTGACCGGCCGAGCCGCTTGAGGATGCGAATCCTGCTGAACGGCAATCCCGATTGCTCGATGACCGCGCGCTTCCAACTGTCGCGATTGTCGAGGACGAAGGCGGCGAGATCCCGCCACACCCCGTCCGCGAGCGGCCTATCGGACACGGGTCCCCTCCTCCTCGACCGTTCCCGAGATCAATGGCGCCAGCCGCTGCGCCGAGCGCAGGCCACGCTGCGACGTCGCATACAGCCCGAGCGCCAGGATCACCAGACCCAGGCCGACACAGATGAACCACAGCGGACGTGCGGCGGACGCGAAGTCGAGCCCCACGCCCGCCATCGCCGACCCCGCGACCGAACCACACAGCGCCACACCGATACTCACACCGACCTGGCGGCTGGTCGACGTCACCGCCGAGGCGGCCCCGGCACGATCGAGCGGCATGCCGCTCACCGCGGCATTGGTGATCGGGGCGTTCACCATCGAGAAGCCGATACCGTAGACGGCGAAGACCACCAGCAACATCCACACCGGTGTCGTCGCGGTCAGGAAGGTCAGCATCGCCGATGCGACGGAGATCAGCACGCCCGCCACCACCAGCGACGGCCGCGCGCCGTACCGGCCCACCAGACGTCCCGACAGCGGGGAGAACAGCAACGCGCCGACGGCGATCGGCAGGTAGATCAGTCCGGTGTGCATGGCCGAGTAGCCACGCTCGCCCTGCAGGTACAACGACATCATGAACAGGAACGCACCCCACGCGGCGAATGCGCAGACCGCGGTGATCGTCGCCGCGGTGAACGGGATGCTGCGGAAGAAGCGCAGATCCAGGAATGGGTCGTGGCGCCGGGATTCGTAGTGCAGGAACGCGGTGAACGCGGCCACGGCCAGCACCGCGATGACGACGACGCGCGCGCTGGTCCAACCGAGGACGGGTCCTTCGATCAGCGCATAGACGATGCCGAACAGGAAACAGACGGCGAGGCACTGGCCGATCGGATCGACGTCGCGCATCGTCGCCGACCTGGTCTCGGGCACGAACAGCGCGGTGAGCAGGACCGCGGCCGCACAGATCGGCAGGTTGATCCAGAACACCGAACGCCATCCGATGGTCTCGATGAGCAGCCCGCCGACGATCGGACCCAGAGACATCGAAATGCCCACCACCGCACCCCACACGCCGAGCGCACGGGCACGCTCCTCGCGGCCGACGAAGATCTGCGAGATGATCGACAGGGCAACGGGATTGAGCATCGACCCGCCGAATCCCTGCAGGAACCGGGCGCTGATCAACGTGTCGATGGTCGGCGCCAGGCTGCACGCCAGCGAACCGATCGCGAAGACGGTGAGGCCGATCTGGAACACCCGCCTGCGCCCGAAGCGGTCGCCGGTGGCTCCCGACAGCATCAGCAGCGACGCGAGCACCAGCGTGTAGATGTCCACGACCCACTGCAGCTGCGAGGGCGAGGCCGACAGGTCGGTGCGGATCGCCGGAATGGCGACGTTGACAATGGTCGCGTCCATCGACACGATGAGCAGGCTCAGGCAGCAGGAGACCAAGATGACGGTCTTGCGCCGTCGCGTCATCACCTCGACGGTTTCATTCACACAATGATTGTGAAACTACAACCGTCTAGAGTGCAACGAGCATCGGTGTGACGTTCACCGCCCCGATGCGAGACGCGGTGGCGCGGAAACCGGCCCTAACGGGCGTCGAGGTCGGAGTAGTCGCGCTCGGTGTATCCGGTGTAGATCTGGCGCGGACGACCGATCTTGTTGGGCTCGCCGTGCATCTCCCGCCAGTGGGCGATCCAGCCCGGCAGCCGGCCCAGCGCGAACAGCACGGTGAACATCCGCGTCGGGAAGCCCATCGCCCGGTAGATCACGCCGGTGTAGTAGTCCACGTTCGGGTAGAGCGTGCGCTCGACGAAGAAGTCGTCGGTCAGCGCGATCTCCTCGAGCTCCTTGGCGATGTCGAGCAGCGGATCCTGGACCCCGATCTTGGCGAGGATCTTGTCGGCCTGCTCCTTGACGATCCGCGCCCGCGGGTCGTAGTTCTTGTACACGCGGTGGCCGAAGCCCATCAGCTTGACGTTGTCCTCGCGGTCTTTGACCCGCTTGACGAAGGTCGCCACGTCGTCGTCGCCGTCGCGGATCTTCGACAGCATCTCCAGCACGGCCTGGTTGGCGCCGCCGTGGAGCGGACCCCACAGCGCGTTGATGCCGCCGGAGATCGACGTGAACAGGTTGGCCTGCGAGGATCCCACCAACCGGACTGTCGAGGTCGAACAGTTCTGTTCATGATCGGCATGCAGGATGAACAGCATGTCCAGCGCCCGCACGATCTCCGGGTCCACCTCGTAGGGCTCCGCCGGGAATCCGAACGTCATCCGGAGGAAGTTCTCGACGAGCGTCAGCGAGTTGTCCGGGTACAGGAACGGCTGGCCCTCGGACTTCTTGTACGCGTACGCCGCGATCGTCGGCAGCTTCGCCAGCAGCCGGATGGTGGACAGCTCGACCTGACCTGGGTCGAACGGATCGAGCGAATCCTGGTAGTACGCGCTCAGTGCGTTGACGGCGCTGGAGAGCACCGGCATCGGATGGGCATTGCGCGGGAAGCCGTCGAAGAAGCGCTTGAGGTCCTCATGCAGCAAGGTGTGCCGCTGGATCTGGGTGGTGAACTTCTCCAACTGCTCGGCGGTCGGCAGTTCGCCGAAGATCAGCAGATAGCTGACCTCGATGAACGTCGACTTCTCCGCCAGCTGCTCGATCGGGTAGCCACGGTAGCGGAGGATGCCGGCGTCGCCGTCGATGTAGGTGATGGCGCTCTTGGTCGACGCCGTGTTCACGAACCCGCCGTCGAACGTGGTGTAACCGGTCTCGGCCAGCAGCGAACCCAGCGCGATGCCGTCGGATCCCTCAGAAGCTTGGACAATGTCAAGGTCGAGCTCGCCACCCGGGTACTTGAGGGTGGCATGTTCCTGCCCGGCTTCGGCGCTATCGGCCACTGGCATCCCTTCGGTCTGTTGGATCTGTCGGGAGTTCGCTGAGTCTGCCTACAAAAGGTAGTCCCATTGCAGCAGTCCCGCCCGCGGGGGGGCGGACAGTGGGTCAGGCAGGTTGCCGTACTGCGGATATTTCGCCGGTGAACTCGGCAAAGGTGGCCTCGAAGGCGGCCACGACGTCGCCGACGGTGATGCGTGCGGCGCTGGTGACGTCGCCGGCCAGGTCCGCCAGCGAGGTCATCAGCAGCGCGCCCCATATCGCGGCGATCAGCCTGACCCTGCGGTCGTCGACGGTGGTCCCCAGCCGCTCGGCCATCACCACGTCGACCGCGCTGGCCCGGAATTCGACCGCGGCCTGGCGCAGCGTCGCCGACGAGATGGTGATCCGCACGATCTGCAGCAGACGATCCGAGGAAAGCGCGCCGGCGGGAGCCCGCTTGGACTTCAGCGCCAACTCGACGTAGGCACGCCGCAGCGCCTCGAAATGTCCGATGTCGAGCGGCTGGCGTCTCAGTTCGTCGGCCGCGATGTCGAGCACCTCGTCGATCAACGCGAGCGCGATCGCGTCCTTGGAGGCGAAGTAGCGGCTGAACGTGCGAGGGGATACGTCGGCGATCGCGGCGATCTGGTCGACGGTGGTGCCGTCGAAACCCTGCTGCTCACACAGACCGACGGCCGCGTCGATCAGAGTGGCGCGGGTCCGGCGCTTCTTTCGCTCGCGCAGACCGAGGCCCAGCTCCCCCCTGACTTCAGCCACATCCTGGATGCTAGCCCGTCAAGCTAGGGATTGAGTGAGAAACTGGCACCTCCGGACACTTTCTGACCGGCGGTTTTCGTCGCGGTCGGCCGGATGCTGGCCCCCGATGGAAGACAGCGCGCCCACCACTACGGCTGCAGGCGTTCGACGAGCGCGCCGCGGACACGAATCCTGTTGTGCACCCGGTTCTCCCGACCCTGCCAGAACTCGACCTCCTCGGGGGCGATCAGGTAGCCACCCCAGTGCGGCGGCACCGGGACGTCGTCGATGTCGGCGAACCTCTCGGTGACCTCGGCCAGCTGTCCGAGCAGCTCGGCACGCGAGGCGATCGGCCTGCTCTGCAGCGACGCCCACGCCCCCAGCTGGGATCCGCGCGGCCGATGGGACCAGTAGTCGGCGGTCGCCTCCGGGGTCACCTTCGTGACAGCTCCGCGAACGTGCACCTGGCGGCCCAACGAGTACCAGGGGAAGGTCGCCGACGCGTACGGGTTGGCGGCCAGCTGCCTGCCCTTGTCGGAGTCGTAGTTGGTGTAGAAGGAGATGCCGGCTTCGTCCACGCTCTTGCACAGCACCGTGCGGGTGACGGGCCTGCCCCCCGCGTCGACAGTGCCGACCACTATCGCGTTGGCCTCGGCGACACCCGCCTTCTCGGCCTCGGCCAACCACGTGCTGAGCAGCGCCACCCAGCCGCCGTCCAGCCAGTCGGCGTCCAGATCGCCGCTGCCGTCTTTCTCCACCGATCCGTACTCCACCCGCATCCCAGCCAGGTGATCAGAAGTGCCCACGCGACAACGCTACGCCCGGACCGGGCTGGCGGCTCCGCCGAGAGGACCGGGTGCGACAATCGGCGCATGACTGCGGTGCCGAAGGATTTCGCTCCTGGGTTGGCGGGAGTGGTGGCGTTCGAGACCGAGATCGCCGAACCGGACAAGGACGGCGGGGCCCTGCGCTACCGCGGCGTCGACATCGAGGACCTGGTCGCCAACCGGGTGACCTTCGGGGACGTGTGGGGACTGCTGGTCGACGGCCGGTTCGGGACCGGCCTTCCGCCGGCCGAGCCGTTCCCGCTGCCCATCCACAGCGGCGACGTCCGCGTCGACGTCCAGGCGGGCCTGGCGATGCTGGCACCGATCTGGGGCTACCCGCCACTGCTGGACATCGACGACGAGACGGCCCGCGGTCAACTGGCCCGCGCGTCGGTGATGGCGCTCTCCTACGTCGCACAGTCCGCCCGCGGCATCTATCAGCCTGCGGTGCCGCAACGCAGGGTCGACGAATGCGAAACCGTGACAGCACGTTTCATGACCCGTTGGCAAGGCGATCCCGACCCGCGGCACGTCGAGGCGATCGACGCGTACTGGGTGAGCGCCGCCGAGCACGGCATGAACGCCTCCACCTTCACCGCCCGGGTCATCGCGTCGACGGGCGCCGACGTGGCCGCCGCGTTGTCGGGGGCGATCGGCGCGATGAGCGGACCGCTTCACGGTGGCGCCCCGGCGCGGGTGATCCCGATGATCGAGGAGGCCGAGAAGACCGGCGACGCGCGGGCCGTGGTGAAGGGCATCCTGGACGGCAACGAAAAGCTGATGGGGTTCGGGCACCGCGTGTACCAGGCCGAGGACCCGCGCGCCCGGGTGCTGCGTGCGACCGCCAAGCGGTTGGCGGCACCACGCTACGAGGTGGCGGCCGCGCTGGAACAGGCCGCACTGACCGAATTGCGCGAACGCCGCCCCGACCGGGCGATCGAGACCAACGTCGAGTTCTGGGCAGCCGTGATCCTCGACTTCGCCCAGGTGCCGCCGAAGATGATGCCCGCCATGTTCACCTGTGGGCGAACCGCGGGCTGGTGCGCCCACATCCTCGAGCAGAAGCGACTGGGCAAGCTGGTGCGCCCGTCGGCCATCTACGTCGGCCCGGCCCCGCGCAGCCCGGAGTCGGTCGAGGGCTGGGACCTTCTCGACCGGGCATGACCATGACCGAACCGCGCACGGTGTTCGCCTCGGCCGCTGAGAGTTTCGCTGCGCTGGTGCGACGCCTGCCGGACGGATGCTGGGACGAACCGGGGCTGGGCGACTGGGACATGCGCTCGCTCGTCGGCCACACCTCGCGATCCCTGATCACGGTCAGCACCTATCTGCAGTCGACCGCGCAGCGCGAGGACGTCGCCACCGCGCCCGACTACTACGTGGCGATGCAGGACTATGCCGCGGGTGCCGGCGCCGAGGCCATCGTCGAGCGAGGGCGTCAGGCCGGGCGTGACCTGGGCGAGGATCCGGTTGCCGCGATCGACGCGCTGGTCCCTCGCGTGCTGGCCGAGCTGGACGCGGTGGACGACCCGCTGATCGAGGTCATCGGGGGCCTGGGGATGCGGCTGAGCAGCTACCTGCCCACCCGGACGTTCGAACTGGCCGTGCACGGCATGGACATCGCCGCCGCTGCCGGGATCGACTTCACACCGCCGCTCGACGTCCTCGCCGAGGCCGCCGCGCTCGCGGCCCGGATCGGCGTGCAGTTGGGTCGAGGGCCCGCGGTGCTGTTGGCACTGACCGGCCGCCGCGACCTTCCGCCCGAGTTCTCGGTGGTCTTCTGAGCGCGATGAGTTTTCCCGGCGCGACGGGTCTGCATCGACAGCCATCCCCGACATCCGGCTGGCACCTACGAGATTCCAGGAGAGACCATGGCCATCAACCCTGAAGCCAACCAACCCATGCTGGTGCCCCACCTCGTCGTCGACGACGCCGCCGCCGCGCTCGACTTCTACGCCAAGGCGTTCGGCGCCGAGGAGATGGCCCGGATTCCCGGGCCCGACGGCAAGCTGATCCACGCCGCGTTTCGGATCAACGGCGTCATGCTGTTCCTCAACGACGATTTCCCCGAGATGAACGACGGCAAGTCGACCACGCCCACCGCGCTCGGCGGCACCCCGGTGACCATCCACCTGCACGGCGCCGATGTCGACGCCCGGTTCCAGCGGGCCCTGGACGCCGGCGCCACCGTCGTGAACCCCCTCGAGGACCAGTTCTGGGGTGACCGCTACGGGGTGGTCCGCGACCCGTTCGGTCACCAGTGGTCGCTGGCCGAGACGGTGCGCGAGGTCGACATGGCCGAGATCATGGCCAACATGGGCAGCGACGGTTAGCCCGCCGCGGGCACGTTCGGGACGTACTGCGCCAGCAGCCAGAGCGGCATTCCGTTCGCGCCCGTGATGCCGCTCAGCGCCGCGATGCTCGCCGGCTTCGGGGTGCGTTCGAGTTCCGGGGTGTTCGGGTCCGAGCCGTACAAACCGAACTGCAGGTCATAGCCTTCGGCCCACTCCAGGTTGTCGACGAACGACCAGTAGGTGTAGCCGCGGATGTCGGTTCCGTGAGCGACCATGTCCTGCACGACGGCGATGTGGTTGACGATGTAGGACGGCCGCTTGGAGTCGTCGGCATCCGCGATCCCGTTCTCGGTGACCCACAACGGTTTCCCGTAGGACGCCGCGAGCTCGAGCACTTCCCGGAAACCGCCGGGGTCGGTGGGCTGGTTGAAATCACTGCACGTGGGTGCACTTGCCGAACACCGGACCGGGAACCCGCGCAGGAACGGGAACCCGGGCACCGGTGCCACACCGAAACCCACCATGGGCTGGGACCCGTAGTACTGGACCCCGAGGAAGTCGACCTTGCCGACCATCTCCGGATGGACCTCGTCGGCGGTCTTGACGCCGTCGAAGTCGGCGTCCACCCAGCCGTCGATCACCGCGTTGGGGAACCACTGGTTGTAGTAGTGGTTCCACGCGTCGGCGGCCTGCACGTCGAGCGGGTTCACCGGGTTGGCCGGGCGCGCCGGGATCATGCTGTGAGTGAATCCGACGAATGCGGCCGGGCCGGACTCGGTCGCGGCGATGGTGTCCCAGGTGTGGATGGCGTCGTACGCGGCGACGTGTCCGATGGCCTGGTTGACCAGGAAGGTCGAGGCCAGATCGGGACGGATCACGCCGGGCGGCCAGTTGGGCACCACCCACGGGATCGCCAGCAACTCGGTGAGGACCGGCGGGAACGGTTCGTTGAGCGTCGCCCAGTTGTCCACCTGGTCGCCGAACTTCCACGCCACGTAGGCGGCGTACTTCTCGAACTCCTCGGGGGTGCTCGATGACAGCCAGCCCGCCGCGGGTGCGGGCAGTCCCAGCTGGATCAGCGGCCGGGCGATGATGGGATCGTGCACCCACACCGGCAGGCTGAAGTGGTTGACGGTGACGAACGGGTCCAGACCGTGTTCGCGCAGCGCCGCGAACACTGCCCGGTAATGGTCGACCTCATCGAGATTCGCCAGGGTGTCGAGGGCCTCGAGGTCGGCCAGGCTGACAGTCCCGCCCTCATCCGAGATGTCAACCGCTGCGGTCGAGTTCGGGAAGATCCGGCTCCACTCGACACTCATCCGGAAGGTGTTGACGCCCAGATCGTCGCGTGCCAGTTCGGCGTCGCTCTCGTAGGAGACGTAGGCGCCCGGACCGTTCTCGGGCACCCCCCTGACGAGGCCGAGCAGCCGGTTGATCGGGTCGTGCACCCACCGGTACCAGTCCGACCGGGTGTCCACGGGCGAGCCTGGGCCGCCCTCGGCCTGGAATCCGGAATGCGCCACCCCCCAACGAAAGCCGTCCGGTAGCGACAGGTCGACACCGTCGACCGGGTCGACCGTGACGGTGATGGTGCGCGTCAGGCCGTGGCCGCCGCCCGCATACAGCAGGTTGCCCACAATGGGTACGAACTGCAGCCAGCCGAGGAGACCGTGCACGTGCAGGCCCGCGGCCTCGTCGCTGACGGCGACCGTGAACGAGTCGGTGCCGCCCACGGCGGCCATGGCGTTCATCGGCCGGTACACGAAGTTGCCGTCCTGGTCGATCTGCACCGTCCCGCCGTTGAGCGGTCTGCCGACCACGGTGTAGGTCAGGGGGTCGCCGTCACCGTCCTCGACCCCCACGTTGCCGGACACGACCACCTCGCCGTCGGCGTTGAGACCCTGGGTGTAGGGCAGCGGATTCTCGACGACGTCCGGTGTCTCGTTGAAGAACTCCCGCCGCACCCATGCCAGTAACGCCCATTCCGACGGATCCGCGGACGGGGTGTACGGTCCCGCCGCGAACGGGTGCAGCAGCGCGTCGACGACGCTCCCGACGAGATCCACGACGTACGTGACGGCGGTGCACAGGTCGAATGCGGTCGGCCAGGGCCGCCATGGCGGAACCTCCGGCGGTGCGAGGGTGGTCGTGACGGTGGCGGGTACCACCGGTTCGGTGGACGGTTCCTCCGCCAGCGCGAACGAACCGGCGGTGTCGACGATCGAATCGGCCCGGCCATCCCGCAGGCGAGCCGGTTCGGCTTCCGTGGTCTCGGTGTTCTCAGCGACGACGTCCGCGCGTGAGGGGACCCGCTCGGTGTCGGCTGCATCGTCGGCACGGTGTGGCTCGACGGGTGTCGCCGCGGCGCCGCGACCGGACGGCTCGTCGACATCTTCGGTGCCTACCGCGCCGTCTGGGTCTTCTGCGGACTCGTCGACATCTTCGGTGACTACCGCGGCTTCTTGCTCTTCTGCGGACTCGGCGTCTGCATCGGCCTCGTCGGACTCGTCGTCTGCTGGATCTTCTGCGGACTCGGCTTCTTCGACGTCCACGTCCCCCTCGCCTGGATCTCCGCCGGCATCGTCGGCGGGTTCCTCCGCCGGGCCTGCCGACTCAGCCGCCGAGGCGCTGGGGGCCGACGAACTGGCGCCGGATTCTTCGGTCGCCCACGCCAGCCCGGATCCGCTGAACACCGCAGCACCCACGCCGAGTGCCACCGCCAGGCCTCCAACACGACCGATGACCTCTGCGGAGTTCATCTCCACTGCATACCTCTGCCCGGGTACCGCCGGGTGACTTTGCCGAAAGACGGTTCCGCGAGCACGAGTTCGGTGTGTTCGCCACCCGGTGACGGGTTGCGGCGGTGATAATTGCCCGTCGGCTGACTGTGAGGGTGGGGCATGTGATTTGGCTTCTGCAGATACCCGCACCGATCCTGGGTTCCTCTGGGTCGTCGTGATCGTCGGGGTCTCCGTGGGTGGTCTCCTGGTGTTCCGCAAAGCGGTCTCGCACACCCGGCTCGAGAACGCGAACGCGTTGTCGGGCAACATGTTCCAGCTGGCCGGCGTCTTGTACGCCGTCCTGGTGGCGTTCGTGGTGGTGGTCGTCTGGGAACAGTTCGGAGATGCCGAAGACGCGAGCGGAAAAGAGGCGTCCGCCATCGCCGACCTGTTGCGTGACTCCGCTGCCCTTCCCGCCGAATCACGCACCCAGATCGAGGACACCCCCATCACCTACACGCGGACCGTGATCGACGACGAGTTCCCCCGGATGCACCGCGGCGAGGACATCGAACTGAGGTCTGACGAACTGACCGCCGTCTGGAACGCCTACCTGAAGGTCCAACCGGAGACGCGCAACGAGATCGCAATTTTCGACCACGCGATCGGGCGGTTGAGCGATCTGGACACCGACCGTTCCCTGCGGGTGTCGACCGGCGCGGCGGCGGTTCCCGGCGAGCTGTGGGTGCTGCTGGTGGGCCGTGGCGGCGTGGTGATGGCGTCACGTTCCTGTTCGGCACCCGCGATGTGCTCATCCACGATTTGACCGTCGGCCTGACCGCGGCGCTGCTGTCGTTCGTCCTCTACCTGATCTTCGCGCTGGAGCACCCCTACGTCGGGATCTGTCCGTCGAGCCGACGGAATACGAGAACGTCCTCGAAATCTGGGCGAAGTAACGGTTCAGTGCCGCAGGCCGGCGAGCAGGCGGCGATGTATCGGCGGTGCCGGCGCGGTTGCGGCGATGTCGAGCATCTCGGCGACACCGGTGAACTTGTCCCGCGGCCGCATCCCGCCACCGCGGGCGATCTCGGCATCGTCGATGGCTTTCCACCCGGCCGCGTCGATCACCGAGGGCTTCCTGCCCCGCACGAACCGGTCAAGCGAGGTGGTTTTGTGGACGGGATCGGTCAACACGCCGTCGTTGTAGTCGGCGACCAGGTTGTGCACCGTCTGCGCGGCACACGACTTGTTGGTTCCGATGAACCCGGTCGGGCCGCGCTTGATCCACCCCGCGACGTAGCTGCCCCGCACCGGCTGGGAGCTGCCCGGATCGATCACCCGGCCCCCGTCGTTGGGCACGACCGCGGTCACCTCGTCGAAGGGCAGACCACGAATGGGCTTGCCGCGGTATCCGATTGACGTCAGCACCAGGCCTGCGGCCAACGTCCGCGACTCGTCGGTCCCGGTCAGCGTGAACTCGACGCCGGTGGTGGTGCTCTCCCCCAGGATCCGCTTGGGCGTCAGATGGTACGCGAGGCGGATCCTCGGCCGTGATGACGGCGTCGCGGCGTCACCCAGCTTGGCCAGTATCTCGAGCTTGTTGCGTGTCAGCGGATCGGCTTCGTTCGCGAGGTCACGGATCACCAGGTCGTGGTCGGCGATGTCGAGTACCACGTCGCACGTCGAGGTCAGGCCGATCAGTTCGGGCAGCGTGAACGCCGATGCGGCAGGACCCCGACGCGCCGCGATCACCACCTCCTGCACCTTCGAGTTCCGCAGAGCGGCCAGAGCGTGGTCGGCAATGTCGGTGCGCGCCAACGCATCCGGATCGGTCGTCAGGATCCGCGCCACGTCCAGCGCCACGTTTCCGTTGCCCACGATGATCACGCGTTCCCCGCTGAGATCGACCGGCAACTCGGTGAACTCGGGATGCCCGTTGATCCACGCGACGACCTCGGTGGCGGTGGCAGTGCCTGGCAACCCCATACCGTCGACGTCGAGGCGACGGTCACTCGGCGCGCCGACCGCGTACAGCACGGCGTGGTGGTGTTCGAGCAGCTCGTCGTGCGTCAGATCCGATCCCACCTCACAGTTGAGGTAGAAGGAGAACCCGGGACTGTGCGCAATCCGGTCGAACAGCCTGGTCACCCTCTTGGTGCTCTGGTGGTCGGGCGCCACGCCGGCACGTACCAGTCCGTAGGGCGTGGGCAGCTTCTCGAAGACGCTGACCCGCACCCCCCGCTGGGTGAGCAATTCATCGGCGGCGTACATCGCCGCAGGCCCCGAACCGACGATGGCCACCCGCAGCGGACCGCTGGACCGCGTGTGCACCACCGGCGCCTCGATCACCGGCGCCAGCTTCGACGTCGGCGGCAGCTTGCCCTCCCGCGGCGGATAGAACGCGGCGTTCAGCTCGACGAACGGCAGCTGGCGCTCGGTCAGCTTGGTGTCGGCGGCGATGGCCCCGACCGGGCAAGCCGATACGCAGGCGCCGCAGTCGACACACGCCACCGGATCGATGTAGAGCATCTCGGCGGTGGCGAATCCCGGCTCGTCCGGCGACGGGTGGATGCAGTTCACGGGGCATGCATAGACACACGACCCGTCGCCGCAACACGACTGGGTGATGACGTGGGGCATGGGAAACCCTGCGCTCCTGTCCAAGAAGGGTGGTCGGCGACGCCTAGGCGGCGGTCACCACGTGCTGGCGGGCGGGCTCGCTGCGGTACCGGCTCGGCGGGCCGTCGATCTTGCACAGCCGCCACATCAGCTTCGCGAAGGGGTTCATCAGACCGGTGTCGTGGCACAACATGCGAACGTCGCCGAACATATCGCGCAGGAACTGGCGGGCCTCCGGGGTGCCGAAGAAAATCTCCTTCTTGACCGACCGCGGGATGCCGAACTCCTTCCAGAAGGATCGCGGCGGCACGATGATCGCCTGGCACAGCACCCGCATGATGATCGGCACGTTCAGCGACAGCAGGAACTTCTGCCTGCGGTTCAGGTGGGGCACGCGCTTGCGCAGGTACTCGTGGGCGAAGGAGATGTGCCGGGCCTCCTCGGCCACGTGGATGGCCATCACGCGCTCCATGATCGGGTGCAGCGCCTTGCCCTCGCGCAGCACGTTCTTCTGTGTGTGGTCGATCGGCTCCTCGCCGGCCAGCACCCCGAAGAAGAACGGGATCGGCAGCGGGCCCGCGATCAGCGGGATGAACTGTGACAGCCACTTGAGGATGCGCGGCATGCCCGGCACGTCGGCGCCGATGCGGTTCACCATCTCCTGGAACATCATGGTGTGGTTGCACTCTTCGACCGATTCGTGCAGGCAGTACCGGTACTCCGGGGACCCGTTGGGGACCCAGAACGCGTAGTTCATCAGGCCGCGGATCAGGATCGACTCGAAGTGCAGGCCGACCTTGGCGACGTTGGCCTGGCGCCACATCCCGATCTCGATCTGCCGCTCGGTCGGCTGCGAGGTGTACCAGGGATGGCGGCCGATCGGGTCGGTCCCCGGCAGGATCCAGCGTGCGTCGTCGGGGGTGACCTCAAACTCGGGTGAGTCCCAGTCGATGTCGGTGTACGGATTGAAGTTCCGTCGCACCGACCCCTCCGACAACGTGGTCAGCATGTCGACGTACTCCCGATCCTCTGGGCTGTCGCCAATCTCCATGTTCTTGCGCCAGCGCCGGATGATGGGCGTCCTAGCAGTCGTGACAGCCATTCGAAGCCTCCTGGCCTTTCGGGTGCTTTACATTCGTCCGCTTGCTGTCTAAATACAGTACCCGTGGTCCCAGGAATTTAACAGGGCGTTTTCCCTGATGTGGTGCCGTGGGGTTATCTGCGTCACATGTGATCGGAGTCACAGGTACTCGGGCCCGACCGCGGGCTCTTAGGTGCGCATTTGGCCCGGCTTTCGTACTCCGGACCCATGCCCGGGCGCCCACGTGCCGGAACTAGGCTGGTCGACATGGCCGACGCCTCGACTTCCCTCACCATCCCGCCCGAGCTCAAGCCCTCCGACGGCCGATTCGGCTGTGGACCGTCGAAGGTCCGACCGGAGCAGTTGCAGGCATTGGCCGCCGCCGGTGACCTGTTCGGGACCTCCCATCGGCAGGCACCGGTGAAGAACCTGGTGGGACGCGTCCGTGACGGTCTCCGCCAGCTGTTCTCACTCCCCGACGGTTACGAGGTGATCCTCGGCAACGGCGGTTCCACCGCGTTCTGGGACGCCGCGGCGTTCGGACTGATCGACAAGCGCTCGCTGCACCTGACCTACGGGGAATTCAGCGCGAAATTCGCCTCGGCGGTGGCCAAGAACCCGTTCGTCGGCGACCCGATCATCGTCAAGGCCGACGCAGGAAGCGCGCCGCAACCGGTGTCGGATCCCTCCGTGGACCTGATCGCCTGGGCGCACAACGAGACCTCCACCGGGGTCGCGGTTCCGGTCGAACGACCGCGGGGATCGGGCGACGCGCTGATCGCGATCGACGCCACGTCCGCGGCAGGCGGCCTGCCGGTGAACATCAACGACGCCGACGTGTACTACTTCGCTCCTCAGAAGAACTTCGCCGGCGACGGCGGGCTGTGGATCGCGCTGCTGTCCCCCGCTGCGCTGGCCAGGGTGGAGTCGATCGCCGGCGCCGGCCGCTGGGTGCCCGAGTTCCTGTCGCTGCCCATCGCGATCGAGAACAGCGTCAAGAACCAGACGTACAACACGCCCGCGATCGGGACGCTGGTGCTGCTCGCCGAGCAGATCGACTGGCTGAACGGCAACGGCGGGCTGGACTGGGCGACCAAGCGCACCGCCGACTCGGCGTCGCGGTTGTATTCGTGGGCCGAGGCGTCGTCGTTCGCCACCCCGTTCGTCACCGATCCCGGGTTGCGCTCCCAGGTGGTGGGCACCGTCGACTTCACCGACGCCGTCGACGCCGCGGCGGTTGCCAAGATCCTGCGGGCCAACGGCATCGTCGACACCGAGCCGTACCGCAAGCTCGGCCGCAATCAGCTCCGCGTCGGGATGTTCCCCGCGGTGGAACCCGACGACGTGAGCGCTTTGACGCGATGCATCGATTTTGTGGTCGAGCGGCTTTAGCCGCGACATCAGACCGCGAGCGGCTTTAGCCGGGACCGCCTGCAGCGTGTCACCCGGGTTACGGACTGATAACGCAGTAGGGTGACCTGCGTATCGGGCTCGGCGTTAGCCCGGAGGAGGTCGCAATGCGGGAACTCAAAGTGGTCGGACTCGACGTCGACAGCCGACGCATCATCTGCGAAACCGACGACTCCGGAGAGAAGTTCGTGCTGCGCTCCGATGATCGGCTCAAGGCCGCGGTGCGCGGCGATCAGGTCGGTACGAACCAGACCGCGATCGATGTGGAGGTCACCAACGTGCTGCGCCCCAAAGAGATTCAGGCGAAGATCCGCTCGGGCGCGTCCGTGGAGCAGGTCGCCGCAGCATCCGGAGCGGACATCTCGCGCGTCGAACGGTTCGCGCATCCCGTCCTCCTGGAACGCGCCCGTGCCGCCGAACTCGCCACCGCGGCGCATCCCGTGCTCGCCGACGGCCCGTCGGTGCTGACCCTGCTGGAGACGGTGAGCACCGCACTGGTGTCCCGCGGACTCGACCCGGACGCCACCAACTGGGACGCGTGGCGCAACGAGGACGGACGCTGGACCGTGCAGATGGGCTGGAAGGCCGGGCTTTCGGACAACGTCGCGCACTTCCGGTTCGCTCCCGGCGCCCACGGCGGCACCGTCACCGCCTTCGACGACGCGGCCTGCGAGCTGATCGACCCGACGTTCGCCCGCCCGCTACGCCCGTTGGCGCCGGTGGCACAACTGGCGCTCGAGGAACCCGACGCACCACTCACGCCGCCGGCCGAGGCACCCGAGCCGCCGCCGACAACCAAGCCGCCGCGGCCCAAGAAGGCGCGGCCGGCCGTTCCGGCGTGGGAAGACGTCCTGCTAGGCGTTCGTTCCAGTGGCGGCCAGCGCTAGCAGCGCAATCCAGGCTCCCCCGACGCCGACGCCGGAACCGAGCACGAACCAGCGCCACACCGGCACGTTGCGCCACCCCCACACGGTGGGAGCCAGTCCGCCCACGGCGATCAGGTTCAGGCCGACGGCCAGCAGCGGATGAACCCGCGACAGGCCGATGCTGAGCACGACGACGGCCGTGGCGATCACCGCGGCGACGAACACCGCCACCGTCAACCCCGTCGCCCACGGCGTGGAATCGTCCGTCATCCGCCCTCCACCCGTGCGACCCTATCCCGCTCGTAGAAAGCCAGTGCCGCGGCGGTCGCGACGTTGAGCGAGTCGGTTCCCCGGGACATCGGGATCCGCACCCGCACGTCACTCGACCGCATCGTGTGTTCCTGCAGGCCGGGGCCCTCCGCGCCGACCAGGATCGCCACCCGCTGCTCCGCCAGGCCCGCCATCGCCTCGGCCAGCGACGGCGCCGCGCGGTCAGGCGTCATCGCCAGCAGTCGAAAATCGGCCTCCCGCAACAGTTTCAGGTCTCCGGGCCAGTTCTCGGCCCTGGCAAAAGGCACCAGCAGCGCATGTCCCATCGACACCCGCACGGCGCGCCGATACAGCGGGTCGGCGCACCCGCTGCCGAAGACCACGGCGTCCACCCCGAGCCCCGCGGCGTTGCGGAAGACGGAGCCGAGGTTCTCGTGGTCGTTCACGCCTTCGAGCACCGCAACGGTCGCGGCGCCGTCGAGGACCTGCGGCACGGTCAGCTCGTCGGCCCGCGAGGCCGAGGCGAGCACTCCGCGATTGAGATGGAAGCCCACGACGTCGGCCATCACCTCGGCGCTCGCCCGGTAGAACGGCGCGTCGAGGCCGTCGAGGTCCGCGCCGAGTTCGGCCAGCCGCCGGTCGGTGCCCAACAGCGCGCGGGGAGTGAACCGGGACGCCAGCATGCGCTGGACCACCAGAACCCCCTCGGCGATCACCAGCCCCTTGCCGGTGGGGAGGTCGGGCCTGCGGTCGACGCTGTTGAGGTCGCGGAAGTCGTCGAGCCGGGGATCGGCGGGGTCGTCGACGTCGACAACGTTGACGCCGTTGGGCATCATGTGTTTTCGCCGCCGTCGACAGCGAAACCGACGGCTTTCACAGCGTCGAGACTACCCAGCGGGCCTTCGGGGCCGACCGGCGATCGACTACGTTCGACCAGATGAGCGCGGACGAACCCCTGCAGCCGCCCCCGCTGCCTGCGGGGCTGCTCTCACCGTGGCCCGTCATCGTAGCGATCACGTGCGCCTGGTTGATCGCCGCGGTGCTCGCGTTCACGGTGAGCTCGCTGCACGACTGGCGGCCGATCACTCTCGCTGGGCTGGGCGTCGGAGTGGTTGGCACATCGATTTTTCTGTGGCAACGTCACGCAGTGCGTCGCGGATCCCGTGGCGCCCAAAGTGGATTGAGTTGAAGGATACGAGGGAGTAGCCATGGCAGCGCCCGTGTTGCAAACGCAGATCGACATCAACGCACCGGTGTCCAAGGTGTGGGCGCTGGTGTCCGATCTGGGCAAGATGCCGCAGTGGAGCCCGCAGTGCCGGTTCATGAAACCGATCGGCGGACTGCGGCAGGGCGCCCGCACCATCAACTTCAACCGACGCGGCTTGCTGTTCTGGCCCACCACGAGCCGCATCACCGAGCTCATTCCCGAGCAGAAGCTGGCGTTCCGGGTCAACGAGAACCACACCGTCTGGACCTACGAACTGGAGCCGACCGAGGCGGGAACCCGGCTGATCGAGACACGGCACGCGGAGAACGGCACGACAGCGGTGTCGAACTTCCTGGTGAAGAACCTGATGGGCGGGGTCCCCAGCTTCGAGCAGGAACTTATCGAGGGGATGAACGACTCGCTCACCCGCATCAAGGCGGCGGCCGAGAGCTAGCCGTCGGCGCGCTGCTCCACCAGGTCGAGCACGCCGTCGTCGTAGGGGTCGTACAGCGGCGAGCCGGTCCCGGCCGGCGCAGGGGTGTCCGAATGGGCGCCGCATCCGTATTCGGCGTCGACCACGTGACCGTCGGCGGCGTACTCGTTGGCGCACACGCCGAACATCACCCCGAGCGCACCGCCGAGCGGCACATAGAAGCCGCAGTCGCGACACATCCGCCGGGTCGACTTCGCCATCGCCGACCCCGGGCCGTAGTCGCCGTCGTGCCAGCGCTGGGCGGCGTCGTTTCGGCCCCACAGGCTGAGCACCTGTCGACGGCCCAGCCCGATCTCGGCGGCGAGGTCGTCGATCTCCGGGTCGCCGGTGGCCATGTAGCCCGGCACCAGGCGGGGATCGTCGGTGGGCGGGGCCAACAGGTCACCGGGACCGAGGTCACCGGGGCGAACACGTTCGTCCCACGGAACCCACTTGGGCGCGAGCAGCGCCGTGGGACCCGGCACGAGCACCACCTCGCTGATGGTGGCCTGCGCGGCACCGGGGCAGGCGGCGACGACGACGGCCCATTGCCAGCCGCGGTAGCCGGGCAGTTCGGCGAGGAATCGGTGGGTGGCCGACGTCGGATCCTCGAACCCGGCGCCCAGATACTCGCCCACCGTGTTCTCGCCGCTGAACTCGACGATCGCCGCCCTGGCCGCGTCGACGGCTCCCGTCAGCACCGCAGCCAGATCCGGTGGGACCTCCTGCGACGCCGGCACGGGCGCCACCTCCCGGTCGTGTCCGGGGTCGGGTTCCTGTGCCGGGTCCGTTTCGGCCTGTGCTGGGTCCGTCTCGGACTGTTGCGAGGGTTCGATCACGCTGTCCATTGCCTCCAATCTTGCCCGAACGGTGCAACGTGAAGCCACACCGGTCGCCTGCACGCCCGCTGTCGTCCGCATGGGGGAGAATCGACACGTGACCGGAGCGCGGCGTGACCACCGAGACCGTGACGGTCAGCACGGTAAACGCTACTACCCACCGCGCCCACCTGCGGGTGAACACCCAGGGATGGCGAATTACCCCAGCGACCCGTCGTGGAGTCCCGATCACCGGACGGCTCGTCGGTACGGTTCGGCGAATCAGAGTGCCAACCGGTGGCTGCCGCCGCTGGACGAAAACGCCCGTCACGGCGGGTCGACATCGCATTACGACCGCTTCGACGCGCCGTCGGGCCGACTCGGCTCAGGCGCCGGCGAGAAGGTGACGGTGACGCGGGCAGCCGCCCAGCGCAGCCGTGAAATGGGCACGAAGATGTATGACCTGGTGCACCGCGCGGCCACCGCCGACGGCGCCGACAAGTCCGGCCTGACCGCGTTGACCTGGCCGGTGGTCGCCAACTTTGCCGTGGATGCGGCGATGGCGGTGGCGCTGGCCAACACGTTGTTCTTCGCGGCCGCCTCCGGTGAGAGCAAGAGCAAGGTCGCGCTGTACCTGCTCATCACCATCGCACCGTTCGCGGTCATCGCACCGCTGATCGGACCGGCGCTGGACCGCCTGCAGCACGGCCGCCGCGTCGCCCTGGCCACCTCGTTCGGCCTGCGCACCGTGCTGGCGTTGGTGCTCATCGCCAATTACGACAGCGCGACCGGCAGCTTCCCGTCGTGGGTGCTCTACCCGTGCGCGCTCGGAATGATGGTGCTGTCGAAATCGTTCTCGGTGCTCCGCGGCGCCGTGACCCCGCGGGTGCTACCACCGACGATCGATCTGGTGCGGGTGAACTCCCGGCTGACGACCTTCGGGTTGTTGGGCGGCACCCTGGTCGGCGGCGGGATCGCGGCCGCCTCGGAATGGGGGTTCAGCTTCTTCCAGATGCCGGGCGCGCTCTACATCGTGGTGGCGGTGACGGTGGCCGGCGCTGTCCTGGCGATGCGGATCCCGAAGTGGGTCGAGGTCACCGAGGGCGAGGTCCCCGCCACCCTCAGCTATCACGGCGGGTCGGGTGACCTGCGCCGCGACCACGGACAGTACCGGGCGACGACGAAGGCCCGCCAGCCGCTGGGCCGCAACATCATCACCGCCCTGTGGGGCAACTGCACGGTGAAGGTGATGGTCGGCTTCCTGTTCCTGTATCCGGCGTTCGTGGCCAAGGCGCACGACGCCAGCGGGTGGGAACAGCTCCGCATCCTCGGACTGATCGGCGCGGCGGCTGCCCTCGGCAACTTCGCGGGCAACTTCACCGCCGCGCGCCTCAGCCTCGGGCACCCGGCGCGGTTGGTGGTGCGCTGCGCCATCGCGGTGACCGCCATGGCGCTCGCGACCGCGCTCACCGGCAACCTGCTGGTCGCTGCGGCAGCCACCTTGGTGACGTCCGGTGCCAGCGCGATCGCCAAGGCATCTCTGGACGCCTCCCTGCAGGACGATCTGCCCGAGGAGTCGCGGGCGTCGGCGTTCGGACGGTCGGAATCGCTGCTGCAGCTGGCCTGGGTCGCCGGAGGAGCCACCGGTGTCCTGATCTACACCGACCTGTGGGCGGGTTTCACCACGATCACCGCGATCCTGATCCTGGGTCTGGCCCAGACGATCGTCAGCTACCGCGGCGAGTCGTTGATACCGGGATTGGGCGGCAACCGTCCGGTACTCGCCGAACAGGAAGGCGTGCGGACGGACGTGACGGCGGTGACGCCGGAGTGAAACGTGTTGTCGCCGTTCTCGCGGCGGTGGCGCTGTTGGCGTCGATCGGTACGGGCGTGCTCATATGGCGACTCACCCGCGACCACACACCGCAGCTGCCCGAGATCTCCGCGTACTCGCACGGGCATCTGACCCGGGTGGGGCCGTACCGGTTCTGCCAGGTGCTCGACCCGACCGACTGCGAGGAGCCAGGTGAGCAGGGTGAGCTCCCGGTGACGGGCCGCTTCCCCATCCAACTGTCGGTGCCGAAGGCCATCGCGCGGGCACCGTGGGTGCTGCTGCGTGCCTACGAGGACGACGACGTCATCGAGGAGTTCCGGCCCGACACCCGGCTTGCGGTGACGATCCCGACCATCGACCCGCAGCGGGGTCGGCTCACCGGTATCGCCGTGCAGTTGCCGACGCTCGTCCGCGACGAAGCAGGCAATGAGTTCCCCGTGCCGCACGCCGAATGGTCGGTACGCACGGTATGGGATTAGCCGAGTCCTAGCCGGCCGCGTGAGCGTCGGGCACGCGCTCGGCCTCACGCGTCGGACCTGGCGGTGTCCCGTCACCGAAAGGCCTACCGCCCAGCGCTTCTCGGCCGTGCGGCGTCAGCCAGTTCGACAAGTCCGGACCCTTCGGGACCACGCCGGTCGGGTTGATGTCGGAGTGCACGATGTAGTAGTGCTGCTTGATCTGGACGAAGTCGGTGGTGTCCCCGAACCCCGGTGTCTGGAACAGGTCGCGCGCGTAGGCCCACAGCACCGGCATCTCGGCGAGCTTGCTCCGGTTGGTCTTGAAGTGGCCGTGGTAGACGGGGTCGAACCGGGCCAGCGTCGTGAACAGCCGCACGTCTGCTTCGGTGATGGTGTCCCCGACCAGGTAGCGCTGATCGGCGAGTCGGTCGGAGAGCCAGTCCAAGGCGGTGAACAACCGGGCGTAGGCCTTCTCGTAGGCCCGCTGCGAGCCCGCGAACCCGCACCGGTAGACGCCGTTGTTGACCTCGGTGTAGACCCGCTGGGCGACCTCGTCGATCTCTGCGCGCAGCGGCTCGGGGTACAGCTGCGGGGCGCCGTCGCGATGGTGGGCCGTCCACTCGGTCGAGAAGTCCAGCGTGATCTGGGCGAAGTCATTGGTCACCACCTGACCCGTCGAGACCTCCACGATCGCGGGCACCGTCACACCCTTGGGGTAGTCGGGGATTCGGTTGTTGTAGGCGTCGCGCAGGTAGTGGATGCCCAGCACCGGGTCGACGCCGTCGGGGTCCAGGTCGAAGGTCCAGCTGCGCTCGTCGTGCGTGGGTCCGCAGAAACCAATGGAGAGAACGTCTTCCAGTCCGAGGAGCCGGCGCACGATGATGGTGCGGTTCGCCCACGGGCATGCTCGGGCGACCACCAGTCGGTACCGACCGGGTTCGACGGGGTAACCGTCGCGGCCGTCGGCGGTGATCCGGGTGGTGATGTAGTCGGTGTCGCGGTTGAACTCTCCACTGGAGGACGACGGGTCGGCGACGTAGCTCATGGTTCCAGTCATACCCGCCGAAACTGAACTTGTGGTCGAGCATTCGCCGAGAACTCGGGCACAACCTCAGTTTCGGCGGGGAGCGGAGGAACCGCGCGCCCGGTGCCGACGTCCTAACGCCGTGAACCCCTTCCTCGGGACAGAGGCGCTGTCCACAGGCGTCGTCAACCGATATCAGCTGGCCACCCGCTACCAGGCTGTCCACCGCAACGTCTACGTGCTGAGAGGCACGAAGCTGGACGCGGCACAGAAGGCCCGCGCGGCATGGTTGTGGTCGGGTAGGCGCGCGACGATCGTCGGCATCTCGGCCGCCGCACTGCACGGTTCTCTGTGGATCGACTCGCGGCTGCCCGCCGAATTGAACCAGCGCAGCCAGCACAAGACCGCCGGCATCCTCTTGCGCAACGACGCCCTCGACGCCGATGAAATCGTCACCGTCCGCGGTCTACCGGTCACCAGCGCCGCCAGGACGGCGTTTGACCTCGGGAGGCGCCGCGGACTCACCTTGGCCGTGATTCGGGTGGACGCGCTGCTGCGGGCCACCGGGCTCAAACCGGTCGACGTGTTGTTGATGATCGAACGCCATCGGGGCAGCCGCGGCATCGTTCAGCTCCGCAAGGTGTTGGCCTTGGCCGATGCCGGCGCCGAGTCACCCCAGGAGACCCGCACCCGCCTCGTGCTCACCAGAGCCGCCTTGCCGCCGGAGCGCACGCAGATCGACGTGTACGACTCGTTCGGCTATCACGTGGGACGCGTCGACATGGGCTGGGACAGCTGGAAGGTCGGCGTCGAGTACGACGGAGCCCAACACTGGACTGATCCGGATGTGCGGACCCGCGATATCGACCGGATCGCAGAGCTGGAGGCGCAGGGCTGGCAGATCATTCGTGTCAGCGCGGACATGCTGCGCGACCGGCCGCACACCATCGTCGCGCGCACCCGGCTGGCGCTTCGGGCCGCAGGCGCAGCTGTGTGAGGCGGCGAAACTGAACTTATGCGCGGCTTTTCGCGGCTTTCTCGCACACAAGCTCAGTTTCGGCGCCGACGGCTAGGTGTCGAGTTCGCGCGCGACGGCCTTCACCACTTCGGAGACTCGGCGGGCCACCTTGCGGTCGGGGTAACGACCCTTGCGAAGCTCCGGCTGCACGGCGCCCTCCAAGAGCGTGATCATGTCCTCGACCATGCCGTGCAGCTCGTCGGGGGTGTGCTTGTGCTCCGGCCGCTCGGCCTCGCGCCGGGTCTTGCTCAGGCTCGGCGGCGGGTCGATCAGCTTCAGGCTCAGGGCCTGGGGTCCGCGACGGCCGGCGGCCACGCCGAACTCGACGCGCTGCCCGGCCTTCAGACCTTCGACACCGGCGGGCAACGCCGAGGAACGCACGTAGACGTCCTCGCCGTCTTCCTGGGAGAGGAACCCGAAGCCCTTCTCCACGTCGTACCACTTCACCCGGCCGGTAGGCACTGGTCTCACCTGCTTGTCTGTCTGAGCCGATAACGGTCTGTACCTGTCGGGTACATAACTAAAGCGCCCCGCCTGCGCTGGGACGCGTCCGAGGCGATCTTACTCGGACGCCCGCACAGCCAGCATCCCCTTAATGTCGGTAGGCTGCAGTCACCGTTGGAGGAAGAAGATGCGACTGATCCTGAATGTCATCTGGTTGATCTTCGGCGGTCTGTGGCTTGCTCTGGGTTACCTGCTCGCGGCGCTCATCTGTTTCGTCTTGATCATCACCATTCCGTTCGGCTTCGCGTCGCTGCGCATCGCGTCCTACGCGCTGTGGCCGTTCGGCCGCACGATCGTCGACAAGCCCGGTACCCGCCCCGGCGCGCTGGTCGGCAACATCATCTGGATCATCCTCTTCGGCGTATGGCTGGCCCTCGGCCACATCATCACTGCTGCCGCAATGGCCATCACGATCATCGGCATCCCGCTGGCATTGGCCAACCTCAAGCTCGTCCCGGTGTCGCTGATGCCGCTCGGCAAGGAGATCGTGCCGGTGGACACCGTCAACGGCGTCAACATGCCTGGCGGGGTCGCACGGTGACGGTGGTCGCCCTCGGGGTGCCCTCCGTGCACCGCCCCCTGTCACCCGCTCCCGCCGACGGCCCGCTGGTGGACACCTTCGGCCGCGTCGCGACCGACCTGCGGGTGTCGCTGACCGACCTGTGCAATCTGCGCTGTACCTATTGCATGCCCGCCGAGGGACTCGACTGGCTGCCGGGCGACCAGAAGCTGCAACCCGACGAACTCGCCCGGCTGCTGCGCATCGCGGTCACCCGCCTCGGTATCACCAGCGTCCGTTTCACCGGGGGTGAACCGCTGGTGGTCCCCCACCTCGAGAAGGTCGTCGCGGCGACAGCGGCGCTGCACCCGCGCCCGGAGATCACACTGACCACCAACGGGGTCGGGCTGGCGCGACGTGCCGCCGCGCTGAAAGAGGCCGGCCTCGACCGCATCAACGTGTCCCTGGACACGGTCGACGCCGCGCACTTCGCCGCCATCACCCGGCGTGACCGGCTGGCCGACGTGCTGGCCGGGCTCAGTGCCGCCAAGGCGGCAGGACTGAGCCCGGTGAAGGTGAACGCCGTCCTCGACCCGGTCACCGGCCTCGAAGATGCGGTGGCACTGCTGCGCTTCTGCCTCGATAACGGCTACCAGCTACGCATCATCGAGCAGATGCCCCTCGACGCCGACCACTCCTGGCAGCGAGACCGCGCCATCAGCGCCGACGGCGTACTCACCGCGCTGGGGCGTCACTTCACGCTGACCCCCGACCCGGCCCCACGCGGTTCGGCGCCCGCCGCGCTGTGGCAGGTCCACGACGAGTCGGGGATGGCCGGACGGGTCGGCATCATCGCGTCGGTCTCCCAGGCGTTCTGCTCGGCGTGCGACCGGACCAGGCTCACCGCCGACGGGCAGGTCCGCAACTGCTTGTTCGCACGCGACGAAACCGATCTGCGCGCCCTTCTGCGGGCAGGCGCGGACGACGCCGCGCTCGAGGCCGCGTGGCGGGCGGCGATGTGGGCCAAGGCCGCGGGGCACGGCATCAACGACCCCGATTTCGTCCAGCCCGATCGCCCGATGAGCGCGATCGGCGGCTGATCGATGCACGCAGACGTCAGAGTGCGGGTCACGGTGCGCTACTTCGCCGCAGCACGTGCCGCGGCGGGCACCGAGGCCGAGACGGTCGAACTGCCCGAAGGCACGACGGTGACCGAGTTGCTCGACATGCTCAAGGCACGAGATGCCGAACTGTCGAAGGTGCTGGCCAGGTGCTCTTTTCTCCGCGACGAAGTGGCGGTGCGGGATCCGCAGACCGTCCTGGGCGACGCGCAGACACTCGACGTTCTTCCGCCGTTCGCCGGCGGGTAGCGGAGTTCCACCCCGAAAAGGCATTCCGTGATTTGCGTCACATAACGGAATGGTCACGGGATGGCTACGGCGCGGTAGCGGCGTGCGGCACCTGCAGGAACAACGGAGCTTCCTGGGTTTTTAGAGTTTTTTTAGTATTTGCCGCAGCCGGAAACGCCGGTGCGGCCACGAGATGACGAGGCACCGCCTTCCGGTTACCGTCTTGACTCAGGTCGTCGACCCCGAACCCGATCGGCCCGCCGTGTGACCAATTGCGCCGAGCTCCATCCGTTGGTCCACGGGGACAACGAGAAACAAGCTGGATGGAGGCGGGGGACCCACCGGTCCACCGAACAGAAGGACCCGGAGCCGATCGGCTCCTAGGGGTGAAGCCGTCTTCGTTCCGACGAAGCCGGCCGGGCGACCTCTCCAGCCCGAACCCGACAGCTGACCTCGCGGGCGCTACAGAGAGGACCACACGTACTTATGAGTGGACGGCATCGCAAGCCCACTTCGTCAAGCGTCAACGTCGCCAAGATCGCCTTCACCGGTGCAGTAATCGGTGGTGGAACCATCGCCCTCGCCGGGCAGGCAGGTGCCGCCACCGACGGTGAATGGGATCGCGTCGCCAGCTGCGAGTCAGGCGGCAACTGGGCCATCAACACCGGCAACGGCTACCACGGCGGCCTGCAGTTCTCGCCGAGCACCTGGTCCGGCCACGGCGGTGGCGAGTTCGCCCCCGCGGCCTACCTGGCCACCAAGGAAGAGCAGATCGCCGTCGCCGAGCGCGTCCTGGCATCCCAGGGCAAGGGCGCGTGGCCGTCATGCGGTGGACCGCTCTCCGCGTCCACACCACGCAACGTCGTCAACGAGGAACCGCAGCCTGTCGAGCCGATCGGACTGAACGGCGTGCTGCCTCCCCCGCCGCCACCGCTTGATCCGTTCGCGCCGCCGCCTCCCCCCCCGGCCCCGTTCGACACGATGTCGGCTCCGCTGCCGCCCGCGCCCATCGATCCGCTCGCGGCGCCGCTTCCCCCCGCCCCGCTGCCCGAGACTGTTCCGCCTGCTCCGATGCCGATGGACGCCCCGCTGCCGCCTCCACCGCCTCCGGGCGCCCCGCTGCCGCCGGCTCCGATGGATGCCGCGCTGCCCGCTCCGGCGCCCCTGGCTGCACCGCTGCCGCCTCCACCGTTGCCCGAGCCGGCTCCCCCGGTCGTCGACGTCTCGGTCGTCGCACCTCTTGACGCGCCGTTGCCCCCGCCGGCACCCGTCGACGCCCCGCCGGCAGAGCTCTCGATGGTCGCGGCGGGGAACTGGGACGCCGCGCAGGGTCCCGCTCCCGCGGGTCAGCCCCAGCTGTGGTCGTTGCCCGCCGACGTCCCGCTGCAACCCGCTCCCGGCGCCCCGGTCCTACCGCCTCCGGCACCGGCACCCGCTGTCGTCGCTGCACCCGCTCCCGCGGATCCGCTGGCACCGCTGGCCGGTGTGGCGGTCCCCGGTGAGGCCTACGACGTGGCCAACCAGGCGATCAGCGGGGAGCTCCCCCTGCCCGAGGGCATGCCGCACCTCGTGAGCCCGCAGAACCTGCCCCCGGGTACCACCGTCGATCCGGCGCTCGTGCCCAATGAGAGCCCGAACGTGACGTACCTGAAGGAGATCTGGCACGCGATCCAGACCCAGGAGATCACCGGCAGCGATGCGCTGCTGGCGCTGACCCAGCGTCCGCTGAGCACGCCCGACCCGGGCGGTGTGCCGCCGCACACGCCGCTTCCCGCGGGCGCCGCTCCGGTTGCTCCCGCCCCGGCCCCGGCTCCGGCGCCGGTGCTGCCGCCCGCCTGATCAGGTCAGGCGGAGTTCACCCACTCGTCGGTTCCGTCGGCGAAGAACTGGTGTTTCCACACCGGTAACCGCTCTTTGACGCTGTCCACCAGGCGTGCGCAGGTCTCGAAAGCGGCGCGCCTGTGGTCGGCAGCCACGGCGGCGAGCAGCGCGGCGTCACCGATGTGCAGGGTGCCGACACGATGGCTGACGGCGATGGCACGGACGTCCGCGCAGTCGGCCGCTATCTCGGCGACGACGTCTGCCAGCGTCTTCTCGGCGGAGGGGTGCGACGAGTAGTCCAGCCGCGTCACGGTCCGTCCCCCGTCGTGGTCGCGGACGACACCGGCGAACACCACCACAGCGCCCGCCGCATGGTGTGACACGAGGGCTTCGTGTTCGGCGGAATCGATGGGCCGCTCGGTCAGCGCAGCGCGGACGACGAGGGTCATCGCGCGTGATCCTTGCCGCGCAGTTGATCCACCGCGTGCTCCAGCACGTCTGCGAGGACGCCCAGGCCGTCCCGCACACCCCCGGTGGACCCGGGAAGGTTCACGACCAGAGTCCGGCCGGCGACGCCGCACACGCCGCGCGACAGCACCGAGGTCGGCACGTGCGGAAGCCCGGCGCGCCTGATCGCATCGGCGAGACCCGGGATCTGATAGTCGACCAATGCCGCGGTCGTCTCCGGCGTGGAGTCCGTCGGCGAGATTCCCGTTCCCCCGGAGGTGACGATGACGTCGGGGTTGTCGCGCAGGGCGGCCCGCAGCGCGGATGCGACGGGTTCCCCGTCGGCGACGACGACGGGCGAGTCGGTGACGAAGCCGTGGCCGTTGAGCCAGTCCGCGATCACGGGACCACACCGGTCCTCGTAGACACCGGCGGATGCGCGGGTGGACGCGATGATCACCACGCCTGACCGTGTCACCGGGACGTCACCTGACCCATGAACCCGTCTTCCCGCCCTCCTTGCGCACGACCCGGATGTTGTCGATGCGCGCGGCGCGGTCGACGGCTTTGATCATGTCGTAGATCGTCAAAGCCGCGACGCTGACCGCCGTCAGCGCCTCCATCTCCACGCCGGTGCGGTCGGTGGTGCGCACGGTCGCGGTGATGCCCACCGAGCCTGGGTCGTCGTCGACGCCACCGATGGTGAAATCGACGTCCACGCCGGTGACCGCCAGCGGATGGCACAGCGGAACCAGGTCACTGGTGCGCTTGGCGGCCAGGATTCCGGCGACCCGCGCGGTGGCGAGGGCGTCACCTTTCGGCAACCCGTTGGCGCTGATCAAGGCGATCACATCGGGGCGGGTGTGCACCGACCCCGCGGCGACCGCGATCCGCTTGGTGACGTCCTTGGCGGTGACGTCGACCATGTGGGCCGCTCCCGACTCGTCGAGATGCGAGAGGCCGTCTGCGCCGCTCGAGGCCACCGTTACCTGTTGATGACGGTGGCCGACTGGATGAAGGGAAGCTCCTCCGCCGGCAGAGGAAACGTGATGTCACCGAACGGCGACAGTGCGCCCGTACGGTCGGTGGCGAGCTCGCTGACCGCGTGGTCGTCGGCGTCGGTCGTGGGCCACCCCGGGTCGATGTACTTGGTCTTCTGCCGTTTCTCATCAGCCACGGTGACATTGTGGCAGGTTGCTTGCCGGCTGGCGAGGCCGGCCGCCTGCTTTAAGCTGGTCAGCGATGAGGTCTCGGACGAAGAGCAGGCAGTGCCGATGAGGCCTCGGACGAAGAGTAGACAGTGCCGATGAGCGGGAATTCGCGGGGCGTGCCGCTGGGCGCCTGGTTGGCCGAGTTGGATGACGAGCGGCTGATCCGGCTGCTGCGGTTGCGCCCGGACCTCACCCAGCCCCCTCCGGGCACCATCGCCGCACTGGCCGCCCGCGCCGCTGCGCGTCAGTCGGTCAAGGCCGCCACCGACGATCTTGATTTCCTCCATCTGGCGGTGCTCGATGCGCTGCTCACGCTGCACGCCGAAACCACCGCTGTCACTCTCACCGAGCTGACGGGTGCGCTGGGCGAACGGGTGGACGGTTCGGCCGTCACCGCCGCCGTCGAGGGTCTACGCGAGCGTGCCCTCGTCTGGGGGGACGATCCGCTCCGGGTGGTCGCCGAGGCGGCGTCCGGCATGCCCTGGTACCCGGGGCAGGTCACCGCGGAGGCCACAGCGATGTCAAGTGCCGAAATCAGCGAAGCGCTCGCAACACTCGATGCCCCCGCGCGCGAGTTGCTGGACAAACTGCTCGACGGGTCGCCGGTCGGCCGCACCCGCGACGCGATGCCGGACACCCCGCCCGACCGTCCGGTGCAGCGCCTGCTGGCGGCCGGCCTGCTCCGCAGGCTCGACACCGACACCGTGATCCTGCCCAGGCTGGTCGGCCAGGTGCTGCGCGGCGAAGTTCCCGGCCCGGTCAGCCTGAGCAGGCCCGACCCCACCGTCTCGTCGACCAGCGCCCGCGACGTCGACGCCGTGGCCGCCGGAGCGGCACTGGACCTGTTGCGTGAAGTCGAGATCGTGATCGAGACTCTCAGCGCCACACCGATTCCCGAGCTCCGAAGCGGCGGCCTGGGCGTGCGGGATGTCAAGCGGCTCACCAAGTCGACCGGCATCGAGGAACGCCGACTCGCGTTGATACTCGAGGTGACGGCGGCCGCCGGGCTGATCGCGCCGGGGATGCCCGACCCCGAACCGCTCACCGCAGCGGGACCGTACTGGACGCCGACGGTCGCCGCCGACCGGTTCATCGAGTCTCCGACAGCGGTCAAATGGCATCTGATCGTCTCGGCGTGGCTGGATCTTCCGGGCAGGCCCAGCCTCATCGGAAGCCGCGGACCTGATCGCAAACCCTATGCGGCGCTGTCGGATTCGCTGTACTCCACGGCAGCCCCCCTGGATCGTCGGCTTCTTCTCGAGACGCTCGACGACCTACCGCCGGGGTCGGGAGCGGACGGCGCCAGCGCATCCAAGGCGATGGTGTGGCGGCGCCCCCGATGGTCGGTGCGGCTTCAGCCCGAGCCTGTCGCCGACCTGCTCACCGAAGCCCACGCCGTCGGCGCGGTGGGCCGCGGCGCCCTGTCGACGCCGCTTCGACGCATGCTCGCCGGTGAGCCCGAGGACGCGGTCGTCGCCGCCATGGCCAAGGTGCTTCCCGCGCCGATCGATCACTTCCTCCTGCAGGCCGACCTGACCGTCATAGTGCCCGGCCCCCTCGAGCGCACCCTGGCCGAGCAACTGGCGGCGGTCGCGACGGTGGAATCTGCGGGCGCGGCGATGGTGTACCGCATCACGGAAGCGTCCATCCGGCGGGCACTCGACACCGGAAGAACCGCGGGGGAACTGCACGCGTTGTTCGCACGCCACTCGAAAACCCCGGTGCCGCAATCTTTGACGTACATGGTCGACGATGTTGCGCGCCGTCACGGGCAGCTGCGCGTCGGCATGGCCTCGTCCTTCGTCCGCTGCGAAGACGCTGCGCTGTTGGCCCAGGCTGTCGCCGCACCCGCTACCGAGCCGGTGGATCTGCGATTGCTCGCACCGACCGTGGCGGTGTCGCAGGCGCCGATCGCCGAGGTGCTCGCCGCACTGCGGAACGCCGGCTTCGCCCCTGCGGCCGAGGACTCGACCGGGGCGATCGTGGATCTGCGCAGCCGCGGCTCGCGGGTCCCCGCGCCGGGTCGGCGGCGCGGATACCGGCACAACCTGTCTCCGACGGATCAGACGCTCGGCGCCATCGTGGCGGTGCTGCGCAAGGTGGCGGCGACGCCCTCGGGCATGCGGCTGGACCCGGCTGTCGCGATCACAGAACTGCAGTACGCCGCCCACCATCAGGAGTCGGTGGTGATCGGTTACGTCGATCCCGCGGGCGTCGCGACGCAGCGGGTGGTCGCGCCGATCAATGTCCGCGGCGGGCAGTTGACCGCCTACGACCCGGCGTCCGGCAGGGTCCGGGAGTTCGCCATCCACCGCGTGACTTCGGTGGTGTCCGCGGAATCCGGATAATGGGTCGGATGACTTCCTATCGAGGCCCCGCATGACCGACGGCCCGCTGATCGTGCAGTCCGACAAGACCGTGCTGCTCGAGGTCGACCACGAGCTGGCCGGGGCAGCCCGCGCTGCGATCGCCCCCTTCGCCGAGCTGGAACGCGCGCCCGAACACATCCACACCTACCGGATCACCCCGCTGGCCCTGTGGAACGCCCGCGCCGCCGGGCATGACGCCGAGCAGGTCGTCGACGCCCTGGTCAGCTTCTCCCGTTACGCGGTACCGCAGCCGCTGCTGGTCGACATCGTCGACACGATGGCCCGTTACGGCCGGTTGCAGCTGGTCAAGAGTCCGGTGCACGGCCTGATACTCGTCAGCTTGGACCGCGCGGTGCTCGAGGAGGTCATGCGCCACAAGAAGATCGCGCCGATGCTCGGGGCGCGTGTCGACGACGACACCGTGATCGTGCACCCGAGCGAGCGCGGCCATATCAAGCAGCTGTTGCTGAAGATCGGCTGGCCGGCCGAGGACCTGGCCGGTTACGTCGACGGCGAGGCCCACGCGATCAGCCTCGCGCAGGACGGCTGGCAGCTGCGTGACTACCAGGAGATGGCGGCCGAGTCGTTCTGGGCGGGTGGCTCCGGTGTGGTGGTGCTGCCGTGCGGGGCGGGCAAGACGCTGGTCGGTGCGGCGGCCATGGCCAAGGCGGGCGCCACGACGCTGATCCTGGTCACCAACACCGTGGCCGGCCGGCAGTGGAAGCGCGAGTTGGTGGCGCGGACGTCGTTGACCGAGGAGGAGATCGGCGAGTACTCCGGCGAACGCAAGGAGATCCGGCCGGTGACGATCGCCACCTATCAGGTGATCACCCGCCGCACGAAGGGCGAGTACAAGCACCTGGAACTCTTCGACAGCCGCGACTGGGGCCTGATCATCTACGACGAGGTACACCTGCTGCCCGCGCCGGTGTTCCGGATGACCGCCGATCTGCAATCCCGCAGACGACTGGGGCTGACGGCGACGCTGATCCGCGAGGACGGACGCGAAGGCGACGTGTTCTCGCTGATCGGACCCAAGCGCTACGACGCCCCCTGGAAGGACATCGAGGCGCAAGGCTGGATCGCGCCTGCGGAGTGCATCGAAGTGCGCGTCACGATGACCGACAACGAGCGCATGCTTTACGCCACCGCCGAGCCCGAGGAACGCTACAAACTGTGCGCGACCGCACACACCAAGATCGCCGTGGTCAAGTCGATCCTGGAGCGACATCCCGATGAGCCGACGCTGGTGATCGGCGCTTACCTCGATCAGCTCGACGAACTGGGCGCCGAACTGGACGCCCCGGTGATCCAGGGATCGACGAAGACTGCCGAGCGCGAGGCCTTGTTCGACGGCTTCCGCCGCGGCGAGATCCGCACCTTGGTCGTCTCGAAGGTCGCGAACTTCTCCATCGATCTGCCCGAAGCCAGTGTGGCAGTCCAGGTCTCAGGGACGTTCGGATCCCGACAGGAGGAAGCCCAGCGTTTGGGACGGCTGCTGCGGCCCAAGGCCGACGGCGGCGGCGCCGTCTTCTATTCGGTGGTGTCGCGCGACAGCCTCGACGCCGAGTACGCGGCACATCGTCAGCGCTTTCTCGCCGAGCAGGGCTACGGGTACGTGATCAAGGACGCCGACGATCTTCTGGGGCCGGCGATCTAAGCGCTGAGCGGCGGTGCTAGATCGTCACACTCCCCAAGGTTGGCACCGTTTGGCTCGCGCATGAACCTGACTGTCTTGAGCGCGCCTCGTACTGGGCTCGGCCGGAAGGCCGGAAAGGGCAACAGTTGTTGTGCTCACGTTCCAGCGGGCGTAGCGCGGCACCCCGAAGCGGAGTTCGCTGGCGAAAATGCGCGCGCAATATCGCAGCTACACCATCGCTGGAATCACGTCGCGCGCGAAGAGTTCGATGCTCGACCGATCATAGGCCGCCTCGGGGAAGTAACAGATGACGTACTCGCAACCGAAATCCCGGAGCCTGTGGAGCGACTCGATGAGCTGCTCTGGAGTTCCACTGCCCGCCTGCGGTGTGCTCATCGAGTTGAGCATGGCATCGGCCGCCGCGTCTCCCGTGAGACCGCTGATCCGGGACCGTACTCGGGATAGCCGGTCCTTGACCTCTGACTCCGAGCTACCGACGACAACGTTGACGTTCGCCGATCGAATGATGGCAGCGAAATCGGTACCCACGTCTGAACAGTGTTGGGAGAGCACCTGGGACTTGTGCGCGAAACCTTCCGGTTCCGAGGTGAAGTTCGCGTACTGAGCATACTTGGCGGCGATGCGCAGGGTGACCTTCTCGCCGCCGCCGGCGATCCACAGCGGAATACCTTCGCGCTGAAGAGGTTTGGGCATCACGATCGCTCCGTCGGCCTGATAGTGCTTGCCATCGAAGGTGACGCGGCCGTCACGCCACGCATCACGCATGATCTGCACACCTTCGTCGAGCCGTGCGAGCCGAACGCCCGCAGAGGGGAACCCGTATCCGTATGCGCGCCATTCGTGTTCGTACCAGCCGCCGCCGATTCCCATCTGGATCCGGCCGCCGGAGATGATGTCTGCGGTCGCGGCGACCTTCGCCAGGTACACAGGATTGCGGTAGCTCATCGCCGTGCACATCTGGCCCAGCTTGATCCTCGAAGTGGTTGCCGCGTAGGCGGCCATCAGCGTCCACGCCTCATGGGTGGCCTCGTTCGTCGGCATCGGAACGGTGTGGAAGTGGTCGTACACCCACAGTGAGTCCCAGGCGCCGTCCTGATCGACGTAGGTGGCGAGATCGGACATCGCCCGCCACTGGTCACTGGGGTCGATTCCGACCAGGTCGAGCCGCCAACCCTGCGGGATGAACAATCCGAAGCGCATCTTCCCGACTCTAGGGGCCCCCGCCGCGATGTGGAACGAGGCGCGGCCGACGACCTGACGGTGTCAGAGTCGCTGCGTAGCGTGGATGCATGGCACTTTCCAAAGACGAAAGAGAGCAGTTCCTGGCCGAAGCGCACATCGCGGCACTGTCGGTGCACGCCGGCACCGACGGCGGTCCCTTGACGGTGCCGATCTGGTATCAGTACGCCCCGGGCGGTGATCCGTGGTTCATCACGGGTGCCGGTTCCCGCAAGCACAGATTGATCGAATCAAGCGGCTATCTGTCGCTGATGGTCGAGCGTGTAGAACCCAGCGTCCGCTACGTAGCAGTGGACGGCCCCGTCCTTCGTATCGAGCCGGGTACCGACGATCAACTCGTCGAGATGAGCAAGCGCTACCTTGCCCCAGAACAGGTGGACGCCTACCTCGAGGTCGCGCGCCGGGAGCACGGCGAGAGCGTCGCGGTGTACGTCAAACCCGAGCACTGGCTGTCAGCCGACATGGGTTCCTTCCAGTAGCGAGAGCTACTGGCTGCTGGCAACACCTGAGTAGAGGGCAGCGACAGCGGGCAGGCTCACCTTGAGCGCGGGGTTGTGCGGCAGTGCGTCGACCGCGGCGAACGCGACCGGCACGTTGTACACAGGAAGCACTGCGCGTACCAGCTCCTTGAGCTCGTCCTCGGAGGGCGGGATCGTGCCCTCGGCGATCTCGATCCCGGCGAACGGCACCTCTCCGAGTCGTGCATCGCGATCCGCCGGCCGTTGTACACGCCGGCGATGAGCTGGCAGACCCCGATTCCACCGAACTGCCAGTACGCGAACTCCGGCGGCGCATCAGGTGGTGCCGCCTCACCGCTGGTTACGCTGAATACCGTTCGTTCCAGCACAGACGCCTTAATGGCTTGCCTCTTCGGAGGCCCGGTCGTGCCGCTGGAGAGAATCTGCAGGGCCACACCGGGTTCGGCTTCGGCGTGATGACGCGATCCGTCGCGGCGTTCCAGCCGCAACCCGCGCTGGTGAGCACGCGCCCGTTGTCGACGTATAGCGGCGCCGGATCGATGTCGACGCCGGGATACTGCTCGCGGAGTAGGTCCACATAGATCCAGTGGGTCGTCGCCGCCCGGCCGTCGAGCACCCCGGCCGCGGCGAGCGCGAAGGCACCCGAGCAGATCGACACCAACCGCGCCTGTCGGTCATCGGCCGCTCTGATGGCGTCGCGCAGGTCCGGTGACATGGGTTCCGCGACGTCGCGAACGCTGGGAATCACCACCGTGTCGGCAGCAGCGAGATCGTCCAGTCCGTACGAGGTGCGCACCGTCGCACCGCCGACCAACCTGAGGTCCGGGGTCTCCGAACACAGCCTGACCGAGTACCAGGCCGCGGAAGCCCAGCGGAGAACATCGCGGACAAGTCAGCCATACCGAAGATCTCCGCCGCCAGACCTGATTCGAATCCCGACATCCCGTCGTAGGCCAGGATGGCAACCGAATGCATGTCACTATCTTTACTCATAGTGGCACTAGGGCCACTATTCGGCAGTTTGGACACCCGGCAGGATTGCCTGCATGCTCTACGAAAAGGGTCTGAATCGTCGGAAACTGCCGACGCAAACGAGATTTCACTGGCTGTTTCAACTCGTCGCCGGAGTACACGCCGCTCACGGACTCGCGCATGGGCTACCCTCGGCCCAGGAGTCGCGGGCCCGTCCGGCCGACAGCTGTTCACGACACCTGCGCGGGGCACTGCCATCGGGCGCGACTACTGACCCAGCGCCGCCATCGCTCCGTCTATGGTCGCCCGTCGGAGGTCCTCGTACGGGGTGTCGGGAAACTGCAGGCAGCAGTCCTGCAGTCCGCCGAACGCGATGACCGCACGGGTCTCCTGTTCGAGAGTCGGACTTCCCCCGAACACCAAGCGCCCCAACCGCTCTCGCCACGCCAGAAGAATGTCGATGAGCCCCAGGTCGGCGAGTGTGGTGAGTTCGGAGACGACCAACAGTAGGTCGGCGCGATGCTTGAAATGAAAGTCGAAATAGCCTTCCAACAGCTCCCGCGGAGTCGCGCGCCCTCCGTTGCGACGCTCCTGGTCGGCGACGAAAGCCTCGCCCTCGTCGATCAGCGGCTGCAGGATGCTGCGAACGAGGTCCTCGCGCGACCGGAAGTGGTAGTACAGCGCGGGTTTGGTGATCCCTAGGCGGTCGGCGATGTCCTGCAGGCTGGTACGTTGCACCCCCTTCTGAGCGAACAGGTCCCGGGCCACCTCCTGGATGCGGCGCCGGGTCCCGGCGGGCGGTTTCGTCACGGAACGACCCTAACTTACTAAACGGACGGTAAGCTCTCCTCTCGTACTTACCGATCGTTAAGTAAGGAGGACCGATGCAGGTCCTGATCTCCGGCGCCAGCATCGCCGGACCGGTGGTCGCCTACTGGCTGGCCCGCAGTGGCTGGGACGTGACGGTCGTGGAACGGGCAGCGACGTTGCGCAAGGCCGGCGGTCATGCCGTCGACCTGTTCCGCCCGGCCATGGAGATCTCGGAGCGCATGGGCGTGTCGACCCGCGTGCAGGCACGAGCGACGGGCACCACGGTGCTCGCCGTCCACCGGCCGTGGGCACCGGAACCCGCGCGCATCGACTACCGCAAGCTCATCGGCGTCGTCTCCGACCGGCACGTCGAGATCATGCGTGACGACCTGAGCGAGATCTACTACGACGCGAGCCGCGACGACGCCGAGTACATCTTCGGCGACCAGATCACCTCCATCGCCGCCGGCGGAAACGTCACCTTCGAGCACAGCCGTGATCGTCAATTCGATGTCATCGTCGGCGCCGACGGTCTGCATTCAGGCGTTCGGCGACTGGTGTTCGGCGACGACGTCCCGGAGACCTTTCTGGGTGGCTACCTGGCCGTCGTGTCGGTGCCGAAATCGCTTGCCCGCGAGGGTGAGATGAGCGGCTACTTCGAGCCGAGACGGGTGGCGATGGTGTACACCGCCGATCACCTCGACGACGCCCGTGCGGTGTTCCTGTTCCGGCCCGAGCTGCCACTGGACTACGACCACCGCGACGGTGCTCGCCAACGCGCCCAACTGCGGTCCGCGTTCGCCGGAATGGGCGCGGAGGTCGACCGCTGGCTCAACGAGGTCGAGGTCACACCCGCGTTCTACTTCGACGCCATCACCCAACTCGAGATGAGCACGTGGTCGAGGGGGCGAGTGACCTTGGTCGGCGACGCCGGCTATTGCCCGGGTCCCGCGGTGGGAGGCAGCACCAGCCTCGCGGTCTACGGCGCGTATGTGCTGGCCAATGAGCTCGTATGCGCGCGCGGCGATCACGCCGCGGCTTTCGCCGCGTATGAGCACCGGATGGAGCAACCGGTGCTGAACAGCCGGGCGCTGGCCAGGGTCAACGCCAAGACCCTCGTGCCCGGAAGCCAGTGGGGCGTCAGGGCTCTCATCGGCGTCGCGCGCGCAGTCTCGGTGCTACCGCCGAAACTGACGCGGGCCGTCGCGCGCCTCAACGACAAGGGAATCCGGCTCTACGACTCGATGCTCGTGCCGGACTACTCTTCGACGCACTGGTGAGGCGGGCGATCACGAATCCGCGCCGACCACCCTGCTCTTCCTGCGCCGCGCTTTGTGGGCTCTCCTGACGTTCATGTGGATCGGGGAGTGTGTGGTATGGGCCGGGGATGGTGAGTGGGGGCGCACGGACGGTGATCTAGGTTCGAAGGCGCTTACCCCAATCGATCCTGGAGCCGTCCGTG
>Ga0209347_1001325_pt1 | contig 42209 bp, 34 predicted proteins | sample AutmiccommuBRH23_FD_187382 | JGI IMG/M metagenome (GOLD analysis project Ga0209347, IMG submission 187382) | Deep subsurface microbial communities from Mt. Terri, Switzerland - Autotrophic microbial communities BRH/23 (SPAdes) (version 2) | ecosystem: Environmental > Aquatic > Deep subsurface >... | reverse complement strand
GACGGCTCCACCACCGATCTGGTTCTGATTTCCGCGCCCGTCTTCGTCGCCAAGACACCGGAAGATTTCCTCGCGCTCCTGCATGCCGTCACACCGGGACCGGACGGCAAGCCCGACGCCAAGAAGGTCGAGGCCTACTTCAGCGCGCATCCCGAATCGAAGCGCCAGGGCGAATGGCTGAAGGCTCATCCGGTTCCGGCGAGCTACGCCAGCGCCGACTATTACAGCGTGCACGCCTTCGACCTGACGAATGCCAAGGGCGACAAGCAGGCGATCAAGTGGAAGGTCGTTCCCAAAACGAGCGAGCCGGGGCTTACCGCGGATGAAGCGAAGACCAAGGGCAGCGACTTCTACGCCGGCGAGCTCAAGGACCGTCTCGCCAAGGGACCTGCCAAGTTCGATCTCATCGCCGTGCTCGGCGAGCCTGGAGATCCCGAGGACGATCCGACCGTCGACTGGCCCCAGGACAAGCGCAAGCAGGTGAAGATGGGGGTGATCACCATCTCCGGTGAGGAGCCCGATGCGAGCTGTGACGCCGGAATTTTCGATCCCAATAACCTGGCCGACGGCATCGAAGCCCCGCCGGGCGACAAGATCCTCCCCATGCGGTCGCTGGACTACGCGGTGTCCTACGGCCGCCGCGTCAACTGAATGTGATCCCGGCGGCTGCGGCGTGCTGACGCCCTCGCTGCGCCGTGGCCCCGGGAGCCTCTCGTTTGATAGAAAAGCGTCATATGTTTCGCATAGCTTCCCGCGATGCGTCCGGCTGCGCAAGCGCTGGGCGCTCCTAAAAGCGACGGTGAGACGCGCCCCATGAACGACAGCGACGAGTTCTGCAATCGTGCCGAGGTGTGCGAGGCGCTCGACGACATTCCGCAAAACCCCCGCATCAAAGAGACGATCGGCGACATCATCAACATGCGTTATCACCGGCGCGAGGTGATGCGCGGCATGCTGGGCGTTGCCGCGATCTCGTCGGTGGCGAGCCCGGCGCTGCTGCTCGCGGCCTGCTCCGATAACGATGAGGCAAAAGCGGAAGCCTTCGACTTCAAGGAGATCCACGCCGGCGTCGACGAGACCCATCACGTCGCCGAGGGCTACGACGCACAAATTCTCCTGCGCTGGGGCGATCCCGTGTTTGCCGATTCACCGGCCTTCGATCCGCGCCGGCAGTCGGCCGCGGCCCAGCTGCGCCAGTTTGGCTACAACAACGATTACATCGGCTTCATCCCGCTCAACCGCAACGGCGATCGCGGCCTCCTGTGCGTGAACCACGAGTACACCAGCGAGGAGGTGATGTTTCCGCAGGTGCCCGAGCAGGACACCGAGGAGACCAACTTCAAGGACATGTCCAAGGTGCTCGCCAAGATCGAGATGGCGGCGCACGGCGGCACCATCATCGAGATCAAGCGCACGAGTGACGGCTGGAAGCCGGTGCTTGACAGCAAATACAACCGGCGTATCTCGCCGCTGCATACGGCGATGACGATCGGCGGGCCCGCGGCCGGCAGCGATCGCCTCAAGACCAGCGCGGACAAGACCGGGACCAAGGTGATCGGCACGCTCAACAACTGTGCCGGCGGCATCACCGCGTGGAACACCTATCTGATGGCGGAGGAGAACTTCCGCTTCTACTTCTGGCAGGACGAGTACGCCAAGGCCAAGGAGGTGTGTTCGGGCAAGGAGGTCGAAAGCGCCAAGCGCTATGGCCTGGGTGAGCGCCGTCAGGCCTGGGGCAAGTACACCGACGACGAGGACCTGAAGCGGTTCAATCTCGCAGCAGAGCCCAACGAGCCCAACCGGTTCGGTTGGATCGTCGAGGTCGATCCCTTCGACCCCAATTCCGTGCCGGTGAAGCACACAGCGCTCGGCCGCTTCTGCCACGAGGGTGCGGAGAGCATCGTCAACAAGGATGGGCGCGTCGTGCTCTACACGGGTGACGATACGCGTTTTGAGTACGTCTACAAGTTCGTCTCCAAGAGCGCGTTCGATCCCAAGGATCGCAAAGCCAACATGAAGCTCCTCTCGGAGGGCACGCTCTATGTCGCGAAGTTTTCAGCCGATGGTACGCTGACCTGGCTGCCGCTTGTGTTCGGTGAAGGCCCGCTCACGCCCGCGAACGGCTTCGACAGCCAGGCCGACGTGATGATCGACGCGCGTCTTGCCGCCGACAAACTCGGCGCCACGTGCATGGACCGGCCTGAGGACGTGCAGCCCAATTCGAAGACGGGCAGTGTCTACGTGATGTTGACCAACAATTCCAAGCGCAAGGAGGGCGAGGTCGACGCCGCCAATCCGCGCGCCGACAACCTCTATGGTCACATCATCGAGATGGTTCCGCCCGACGGCGACCATGCCGCCGAGACTTTCGCCTGGAACATTGTCGTGAAGTGCGGCCCGAAGGGCAAGGACGGCGCGAGCTGGAGCGACAAGACCACTGAGAACGGCTGGTTCGCCAGTCCGGACAACTGCGCCGTCGATGCCGAGGGCCGCTTGTGGGTCGCGACCGACCAGGGCGATGGCTGGGGACGCACGCAAAAGGCAGACGGACTCTACGCCATCGAGATGGCGCCTGCAGACGCAGGGCGTGCCACCTCGAAGATGTTCTTCCGCTGTCCGATTGGCGCCGAGCTGTGCGGACCCTATTTTGCGGCCGACCAGGAGACGCTGTTCGTCGCCGTGCAGCACCCCGGAACGGACGGGACCAAGGACTATGAGCGCTTTGGGCGCGCCTCCACGTTCGAGGATCCCGCAACCCGTTGGCCCGATTTCCACGAGCGTATGCCGCCGCGCCCGTCTGTGGTCGTGATCACGCGCAAGGATGGCGGCAAGATCGGCTGAGTGGGCGGGTGAGACTCGCCGCTCACTTCTTCTTCTTGCCCTTGCCTTTGCCGCCTTTCTTGCCGCCGCCACCCTTGCGGTGACCGCCTTTCCTTGCGCCGGCTTTTCTGCCGCCACGCTTCGCGCCGGCTTTGCGCCCGCCGCGCTTCACGCCGGCCTTTTTCTTGCCCTTGCGCGGGCCGGCGCTCTTCTTCTTGCCTTTTCGAGGGCCGGAGCTTTTCTCTTTCTTCTTGCCCTTCTTGGCGCCCGAGCCCTTCTTCTTGTTGCCGGGCGCCCGTTTGGCTGATGGCTTTTTGTTCGGCCCCTTCTTTATGTTCTTCTTGTTGGGGCTGTTCTTGAATTTCTTTCCGCCGGGCTTTTTCGGACCCGATGAGAAAGCCTTCTGCGGCGGCCGCTTTTTCACTCCAGGCGCGTTACCGGGCTTCATGCCCTTCGGCTTCCCGTTGTGCACTTTGCGGTGCGGCTTGCTGCGCCCCTTGAATTTCGGGTTGTGCAGATTGCGCTGGTAGGTCTTGGGCCAATGGCCCTTTCCCGCCTTCACCTTCCTGTTGGGGCGATGCGCACCCGGCGAGCGAAGCTTCAGTGCATGCGCGCCCTTGATGCTCTGCCGGTTGAAGCGCCGCCCCAGCTTGCGGTTGTGATATTTGACGCCACGGCGATGCAGCGCGTTGTGGCGCCAGCGATTGTGGCCCGCTCGCAGCTTGTGGCGGCTGAGGCGATTGAAGCGATGCCGATCGACGTGGATATAGTGGCGATGCCAGCGCGGTCTCGACCAGTACCACAGGGTTGGGACGATGGAGACCGCCGGGCCCCAGTAGTAGTAGTCCACGAACGTCGCGCCAACGGGCGACCAATAATAGGGCGGATAGTCGGGATACCACCAATCGCCGTAGACGACGTCGGGCTCGTAGACCGGCACGTAGACTACGTCGCGTTCGGCCGGCTCGATGTAGATATAGTCGCGGTCCTCCTCGCGCCGGGTCGTGATCCTCTGGCGCTCGTTGCTTTCCAGATGGCCCGCATCCTCGGCCTTCGTGCGCAAGAACTGGATGCGATCCATGACGGCCGTCTGATCGGCAAGCACGGCATCGCCGAGTTTGCGCATCCAGTCGAGATTTTCGCTCATCGATGCGAGCACGTCGGGGAACTGGGTCAGCGACTTGACGCTCGGGTCCCAGTCCTCGTTCGCGAGCGCGCGCTCCAGCGCTTCACCCTTCAGCTTCTCGTGCTCGGGCTCATCGATCCAGCGCGCGGCGTCCACCACCTCGAGCGGATAGGTGGCCGCCATCAGGACATTGGACAGCAGTTCGTCCGGGTAGAGGGCGATCGGCGCCAGGATCTGGTCGAGCTCCTGGGTGGAGAACGGCTCGCCGGCCTCGACCGTGGCGTCCTGGTATTCTGCATCCTGAGCATGCGCAGGTGCTGTGGGCAGACCGAACGCGAGGGTGGCCAACAGGGCCACGGCCGGGAACGGCAAATTTCTAAACATGAACACTCCCTGGGCAGACATGTGCCAGACCCGAATGCCCGGCAGACGCTGCTCTTCTTCTCCCCAACGTCACCGGATCCAACGGGATCCGAGGCCCCGCTCAGGGAGGCGTTGATGGTGCCTTTGCGATGTAACGGAATTTGGACGCCGTTTCCGTCGCGACGGCCGCGAGGGTAGAATCCGCTATAGGTTAGTGGAGATATACACAGGCTTTCCACTGTTCAGCGCGCAGAATCAGCCTGCGGATGTTAGCCCCAGACCAGAACGAAGATCCGTTGCTGCCGGGGGGAAGCTTGCTGGACTTATCGAAGATCAAGGCATTCAGGGCCGTCGTTGCGCTCTGCGCCATCCAGGTCGTCGTGAGTTCCAATGGTGCACTCGCACAATCGATGGAGGTTCCCGTCGAAAGCGCTCCCGCGCTGAAGAAGTGGGAGCCTTATGTGGAGTTGGAGGCCAAGCCCGGCGGCGAGCGGAGCTTGGGCACGGCCGATCTCTTCGTGCCGCTGGCGCAAGACTCCGACCAGCTTCTGTTCTGGCTGTTTCGCGGCGTCGTGACCGACGACAGCAGCGAGGAAGGCAATTTCGGTCTCGCCTATCGCCAGCTCACCAACAAGGATGGGGCGCTGCCGTTCATCTGGGGCGTCTACGGCTTCTACGACCTGCAAAATTCCGGCTCGAGCCACACCTACGATCAGATGACACTCGGCGCCGAGCTCATGACGACTAATCTCGAGCTCCGGGCCAACTGGTACTGGAACCCCGACGAGAGCAACGTCGTGGCTCAGGGCATCACCAGTCAGTCGTTCGGGCCGGTGAGGCTCGATGGCATCAATGTCGTGCAGGACTATTCGGACACGACGTCGACGATCACCGAGTTCACGTTGCCCGGTTTCGACATCGAGGCGGGTTTACGCCTGCCCGTCGATGTCGGCGACGGCGTGTGGCTCTATGGCGCCTACTACGACTTCGAGCGCAACGGCATCGACATCAGCGGACCGCGCGGACGCGTGGAGCTGCCATTCGACGAGGTGCTCGGATACCAGAACGTCGATCTGACGTTTGGCGCCGAGGTCACCAAAGACGACGTGCGCGATGTGCAGGGCTATGGCTACGCGCGGCTACGTATCCGATTTGGCGGCGACGACTATGTCCCCTACGCCAGTCTCTCGCCGCTGGAGCAGAGGATGACGGCGCGCATCCGCCGCGACGAGGATATCGTCACGGCCGACATTGTGTCGAACAAGAGCACCTCGGGCGAGATCGCCGTCACTGATGCGCCGACGGGCGAAAGCCTGCAGGTCTTCCACGTCGCCGACACGGCCGAGGGCACCGGCGATTGCACGTCGCCTGGCGACGCCTGCACGGTGGCGACGGCGCAGGGCAATGTCGACTACGGCGCGGGCGACGTGATCGTGCCGGTGAGTATTGCAGGAACCATCGTCTCCGACATTCCGCTCATCGCTGCGCGCCAGCAGATCGTCGGCGGCGGCAGCACCGGCACCGCCGAAATCAGGCTATCAAATGCCGCGCACAGCGAGCTTATTCTGACAGGGCTGGGCGCGCTCGCGACCCTGCAGGGACAGGTGACCCTGTTCGAGCACGTGACGGTCAAAGGCTTCGACATCGACAATCCCGGCGGTATCGGCATCTATGCGAACTCGTTCCTGGGGAGCTCCACGGCGCACGTGTCGGACGTCGACATCACGGGCGGGACCGGTGTGCAATTTGCGGCGCTGTCTTCGGGCCGCGCTATTTTCGCCGACGACGTGAACATCACGGATACGATGTCGACCGCCTTCGAGATTCTGGGCGGCGATGCAGCAATCACGTTCGACGGCGTGATCTCTCAGAGCAACGCCGCAAGCGCGATCGCCATCTCCAACATGACGGGCGGCGGCGTGGAGTTCGGCGGGGCCATCGATGCCGATACCTCGACGGCGGACGCCGTTACGCTGGCCGGCAACACGGGAGCCGATTTCGTCTTCGTTGGCGGGCTCACGATCGATACCACGAGCGGCGCCGGCTTCTCGGCGACGGGCGGAGGAACCCTTGCCGTGACGGGCTTTGCCAACACGATCGCGACCACGACCGCCATCGCGCTCAACCTCGACGGCATGACCATCTACGATTACGGCGTCACCTTCCGCTCGGTCGCGGCGAGCAATGCGTCGACCTTCGGCATCCGCGTCAACAACACCGACGGCGATGGCGGGATCAGCGTGACCGGTGACGGCAGCACGCCGGGCAGCGGCGGCACGATTGCCAACGCCGGCACCTCCGGCGTGGAGCTCACCGACACGCGCAATATCTCGCTGGCCTTCATGGAGATCGGCACGCCATCAAACTATGGCATCCGCGCCTCCAACATCGAGAACTTCAGCTTCGTCGCCAACGAGATCACCGATTCCGGTGCCGCGGGCATATCGGTCTCTGACGGCCGCGGAACCGGTGTCATCTCCGAGAACACGATCAGCGCCGTGCTCTCCGCCTTCAACAACGCCATCGAGGTCGGCGCGAACGGTAACGCCGATCTGACCATCGACAACAACACGATCAACAGCGCGCTCACGGTGGCGGAGAACGGCATCGATGTGGAGATCAGCGACGGCGACGTGACCACGCGGATCAGAGGCAACCTCATCTCGAGTATCGCCAACGGCTTCGGCGACGGCATCCACTACGTCAGCGACTCGACCGGCGACATGACGACGGTGATTACCGGAAACACCATTCGCAATCTGCTCGGGCTGTTCGATGACGGCATCGACGTCGCCTACAACGCCGGTACCGCGACGACGACAATCTCCGATAACCAGTTCTACTCCGCCTCGCTTGTCACCATCGGCGACGGCATCGACCTGAAGCTGAATACGACAGGTGCGACCGAGACCACCCTGAGCGGCAACACCGTCGCCGACACGGCCGGCTTCTTCGAGGACGGCATCAAGATCACGGTGAGCCGGGGAACCGATCACGCGATCTCGGCCAACGACAACCTGATCGGTCAGTTGGGCGGCACCTTCGATGACGGCATCGAGCTCACATTGACCGGTGGAAGCAGCACCGCGGCCATCGCCTACATCGCCGACAACGTTCTCGTGTCGCTGCCGGGCGTGGCGTCGAGGGGCTTGGAGGCCACTGCAGGGGCCGACACCTCGCTGTGCACTCAGATCACGGGCAACCTGACCGACGTTTCGCTGGATCTCACGTCGGGGCTTGGCGCGACATTCGAGGTCGTGGACTTGCCGACGCTGTCGGTCGACAACTTCTTTGCCACCGTGAACCTTTTCCCGCCGGGCGGCTTCCAGAACACGACGGGCTGCCTGCCCTAAGCAGCTTCACAGTGTCTTCAGAAAGGCGACGAGGGCGGCGCGTTCCTCGCGCGTCAGTTGGAAGGGCTGCAGTTGCGGCGACTTGATCAGCACCGACTTCAAGAGCGGCACGCGATCGGGCGGCACCTTGTGGTCGGGGCGCACGCGGCCGCCGCCGATCTGGTAGAGGTTGATGAGCCCTTCCAGCGACGGGAACACGCCGTTGTGCATGTAAGGGCCGGTTCTGGAGACATGGCGCAGCGATGGGGTCAGGAAGCTGCCCGCATCCGCCGTGTTCCGGGTCACGCTGAAGCGGCCGAGGTCCTCAAGCTTGCGGTTGAAGTAGCTCAAGCCGAGATTGTGGAACTTGTTGTCGGACAGCGTCGGCCCGTTGTGGCAGTTGGCGCAGCCGGCCTTAGTGCGGAACAGATGCAGCCCCCAGATCTCCTGATCGGAGAGCGCCTTGGCGTTGCCCTCGATGAACCGGTCGAAGCGCGTCGTGCGCTCTAGCGTGCGCTCGAAGGCGGCGATGGCGGACGTGATCTGCTCCAGCGTGATCTCGTCGTCGCTGCCGGTGAGTTTCGCGAACGCCTTGCGATAGCGGTCGGCCGCATTGACCCGCTCCAGCACCCCGGTGAAATCGTGGTTGGCCATCTCGCGCTGATCGGAGAGCGGCGCCAGCGCCTGCTCCTCCAGCGACTGCGCGCGCCCATCCCAGAAGAACGTCGACTTGTAGCCGGCCGAGAACAGGCTCGGCGCATTGCGCTTGCCGGTGGCGCGGGCGTGCCCGAACGAGGTCGGCAGGCCGTCACCCCAGCCGAGCCTGCGATTATGGCAGCTCTGGCAGGCGATTTGGCCTGATGCGGAAAGGCGCGGATCCTCGAACAGCTCGCGCCCGAGACGCACGCGCTCGGCCTGCTTGCCCTGTGGTTGCGGGTGGATGGCGAGCGGGGCCATCTCCGCGAACTTCGCACCTTCGAGCAGGCGCGGGCGGGGCCAGTCTGCCGCCGGCTCGGAGTAGGCATCGCGCAGGACGGCGAGGTCGTGCGCGGTGGGCGCGGCGGGGAAGCTCGCATCGAGCGGTGGCGGCAGCGGTGCGCGCTCATATAAGAGTGCCGCCAGACAAAGGAGGGCGGCGGAGGACAATGCCGCCGCCGCCCGTTTCAGTTTTGGGAGTCTAGGGTAGGTTTCTCGAGTTGGAGGCATCAGAACCGTAATCCGGATTCGACCCAGAAGCTGCGCCCCACGATCCAGGGATGGTCGGGGTCCGTGACCGCGTTGCCGGCCGTGTTCAGGAGGTTGTTGACGCGGACGTTCACGTAGGCTTGCTCGGTGACGAAGTAGCGAGCGTCGAGATCGAGCTGCAGCACGGCGCCGAAGCTCCTGTCGCCGTAGACGTCGTGCTCACGATCCACGCCATCATGCGTGTGCATCTCGTCGTTGCCGGTGTCGTAGACGCCTTCGTAGCCGAGATTATAGCCGGCGCTCAGGCTGAGCCAGAGCGTGTCGGCGAACCAGCTCGTCGAGACGGTGGCGCCGAGCCGGACTGGAATGTCGAGATTTCCGCTGACGGCCGTGAAGCTCTCCTTGGTGTAGGACTGACCTTGGTACCAGATGAGGTCGGCGCTCTCGTCGTCATCGACATAGGTTGCCTTCGAGAGCGACTGCTCCGACCAGGTGGCGCCGAGGGAGATCCCGGCAGCGTCGAGGTAGGCAGACATCGGAGTGCGCCAGAACTTCGTGTACTCGGCCGATGCCGAGCGGTAGAAGCTCTCGGCACCGTTGGTCATTTGGGTGCAGCCGGAACCGCACGATTCGGAGGCGAACTGATCGCGTCCATAGCGCTCCAGGTAGCGCAGCCGCCATTGGCCGCCGAGCAATGGATCGACGACCCTGACGGTACCCGTGTACTCGTCGTGGAAGGGCGTGGTGAGGTCGGAATCCTTGAAGCCGTAGACGCGCTGCGAAGAGGGCGGGTTCCAGTCGCCCACCGTGTCGCCGGAGACCAAGCCGCGGGACTGGGAATAGGAGTACGGCTGGGAATCACGCAGGGCGTAGTAGAGCGTCTCGCCGAGGTAGTAGCGATTGTAGCCGCCCGTGACGCTTAGGCCCGGCAGAACCGTGATGGTCGCGGCCAGGCGCGGTGCGATGTTGGTCTGCTTGAAGTAGTCCTCGTAGTCGACGCGCACTCCGGTACGGAAGTTGAACCAGTCCAGCAACGTCTGGTCCACCTCGGCGTAGCCGTGCAGCGCGGTGACGGTTTCCTGCACGTCGAAGGCCGACGACACGATCTTGATGCGCGCAAACTGGTTCTCATTGCAGGCGTCGCCACCGTTGCAGTCGTACGATCCGCTCGGCGGGGTCCTGGCTGCGGTGTCACCGCTCGCTGTCGCGAAAGTCGAGTAGTAGACAAAGTCGTCGGGGCGGGCGCGGCGGCCTTCGATTGACTTCGCCTCACCGCCGATTAGGAACCGGCCCCAGAGGAGGTCGCCTCTGAGCTGAGCTTGCAGGCCCACGTCGGTCTGCCCCGTCTCTTTATCGTCGTAACCGCCCTGGTAGCACATCGTATTGTCTTGGGTCGCGGTGGAGGAGAGCGAGTCGATCGGGTCAGGGCGGCACCAGTCGTCGAACTGGTCGTCATGGAAAGTCTCGACCCAGCCGAGGGTTGAATCTTTCTTGCGGCGCGTGGAAACCCAGGCGTAAGCCGCACCGTCGGTGCTGTCGTTGATGGTGTTGCTGTCGTTGTAGTAGGCGCGCGACTTCAAGGTGACGCCGCCGAGCCCGACGTTCGGAGCCGCGACCGCGGGCAATGCAGCCAGGTACTCGAGCTGGGTGGTGGAACTCTCGGTCTGCACGTCCAGCTCGAGGTCCTTCCAACCGTCGCTCTGCCAAAGCTGGCTGTAGCGCGTGTGTGCGGTGTCGAAGGTGAAGCGGCCGATGTCGGTCTTAAGCTCGGTTGCCGCGCGCAGGAAGATGTTCTCCGAATCCTCGGTTACGTAGCCGCCGTAGTCGCTGTAGAGCTTGTACTCTTTCTGTTTCTGGGTTTCCGCGGTCTTGCGGCTGGCTTGCAGGATGAAGGCAAACTCGTTGGTGATCGGCGCGCCGACCGAGGCGGCAAGGTTCTCCACGGTGAAGGTCGGAGCGGCCTTATTGAGTGGATTGGTGCCGTTCGGCGTAGCCAGGATGTAGTTCACCATCTGGTCGGTCTGCCGGTTGTAAATGACGGACGCGTGGTAACCGTCCGTCGGCGGGCGCGCGAGATCGTAGAGAACGACGCCGCCCTGGAACTCGCCGTATTCGGCAGAGGCATTGCTGTCGATGATCGTCGCCGTGCCAATGAACTCGCTCGGCACGAAGACGGTCTGCGAGTGCATGCCGTAGACCGCGTTCAGGTTGGGGACGTCGTCACCCTCGTTCTCGAGGTCATCGTTGCTGTGCGGCTCGACGGGACCGGTGACATTGCTGATCGAGACGCCGTTGAGGATGAAGTTGTTCTCATACGTCTGCGCACCGCTGATCGACAGCTCCAACGGCCGCGTATTGATGAGTTCGAACAGGTTGACGCCCGGATCGGTGTCAATGTCGTTCTGGTACTGAACGTTCGGCAGATTGCGCATGAACGTGTTGGCGTCGCCGCCGCCGTCGGTGCGCATCATCACGTTGCGCGCATCGAACACCGTGGTGCCCGTGTCGGAGATTGCAGCACCACCGAGAATGACCCCCTCGGGGACCTCTTCGGCCGCCGCGTCTCCCGTCCCCGTCGATTGACCGCCACCATCGCCGACAGCGTTGTCGGATTCATCCGATGAGCTGGCCGTGCTGACCACAGGCGAGTCGATCATGATGCCGGGCAGCGGCGTGCTGCCGTCGCCGGAGGGCTCGGTCTGGTCTTCTATTTTGATTTCTTCGGGTTCGGGAGGGACGGGAACGGGAGAGACATCCTGCGCCCAGGCCATACTCGTCACAGACAAAGCAGCACACGCAACCACGCCTGCGAGCAAGCTCGCAGCAACACACTTCGACATTCGTCCCCCCAGTACTCAGATACTCGCTGGCTGGGACTCGAATGCGAACGCAACTGATCCACTGGCTTGCAGCAGGGCGCTTACTCATGCACCCGCCTGCAGCAGAGTTAGCTAAACAATACTCAATAAGTCAACAATCATCTTGGTCGCACGACGTGTGCTGAGCAAGTGCTGATCCGCGTCAAAGAATGGCTCTAAGGTGTGCGCGTTGCGCCGAGCCGAGCCACGCCGGCCACAACTCCTCGACCGTGCGCGCTCGTGCATCGCGAAAGTGCTGCGAGGCGGGATCGCGTGCGCTTCTTTCGTAGCGCGGATCACCGATCGCCGTGACGATGATCGCGGGCAGATCAAACTGGTCGGCGGTGATGTCGACGATCCAGCGGTGGTCGATCTCCACCCACGAATGCGCCGCCCAACGCGCGCCCGTGAAGAAACCCAGGCTCGCGGTCTCGTTGCGCGCGGCATCGGGTACGCCGGTCGCCCACTCAGCGCGACGCCGACAGTCGCGCTCGAGCACGCGCAGCAGAAACAGGCTCGAGCGCCCGCACGTACCCCGCGATGGAATGTCCGGATGAAGGTTGCGCGCACGGTGCCATTCCGGCCAGACCGGCTCCAGGAAAGAGCGCGCGGCGCGGGCGACATCCCACAGCGAGGAATCGATGCTCATAGGGCATCTAAGGACGGGCGTCGGGGCGCGGCAATGCCCATCGCTCTCGCGGCGCAGCCGCTAACGCGTAAAGCGACGTCAGTGCGTCGCCACCTCGCCCATTTCGTCGCCCCAGAGTTGCTTAATGCGCGCATCGCGCCCGCACGCATAGCGGTAGTAGCGGTACTTGAGCGGATGCGTCTCGTGATAGTTCTGGTGATAGGCCTCGGCGGGCGTGAAGGCGCTCGCATCGACGATCTGGACGGCGACGGGCTTGTCGAAGCGCCCGCTCTTGTCGATCGCCGCCTTGCTCTCCTCGGCAAGCTTTCGCTGCTCGGGCGTGTGCACGAAGATCACCGGACGATACTGGTTGCCGCGATCGCAGAACTGGCCGTCGCCGTCGAGCAGATCGACATGATGCCAGTAGTAGTCGAGGAGCTGCTTGTAGCTGACGACCTTGGGATCGAACTTGAGCTGAAGCGTCTCGGCGTGGCCGGTGTTGCCGCGCGAGACCTCTTCATAGGTTGGGTTCTTGGTGGTGCCGCCCATGAAGCCGGAGATGGTTTCCTTTACGCCCTTCACCTTGTCGAAGTCGGATTCGGTGCACCAGAAGCAGCCGCTGGAGAAGGTCGCTGTCTCCAGACCATCGGAAGCCTTGGTCTCGGTGGCGGGCTGCGTCTTGGTCGGAGCCGGCTCGGCGGCAAGCAAGGCCGCACCGGAGACGGCAACGATCATGAGGGTAAGGGCTGCAACAATGCGGGTCATGGCAAGTCTCTTTGTCAAAGGAGGGCGTCGAGCAGCAGGCCGCCGGCTACCAGTGCCAGTCCGATCCAGATCGAGACGATGACAAGTGCGGCAGTGCGGCTCACGGGACGCGCGCTTGCGGTTGCGGCGGCCGCGCGGTGCTCATCGAGCACGTCGGCCGGGATCAGACGCACGGCGAGCATGATGCCGAGCGGAACGACGATGATGTCGTCGAGGTAGCCGATAACAGGGATGAAATCCGGGATCAGGTCGATGGGAGAGAGCGCGTAGGCGGCGACAATGAGCGCCACCGCCTTGGCGTACCACGGAGTGCGCGGATCGCGCGCGGCGAGGTAGAGCGCCACCACGTCCCGCTTGAGCTCGCGCGCCCAATCCTTGAGACGCGTGATCACGGGCTTGGCTTTGACGGCGCTCTCCATGGCCCTTATCAGCCGGTCGACTTCTCAGCCTTGGGCACGAACTTCAGCGCGACGCCGTTCATGCAGTAGCGCAGGCCCGTCGGCGGGGGGCCGTCCTTGAACACGTGACCCAGGTGTCCGCCACAGCGGCGGCAGTGCACCTCCGTGCGGGTCATGAAGAAGCTGCGGTCGGTCGTCGTGCCGGTCGCGCCGTCGAGCGGCTGGTAGAAGCTCGGCCATCCCGTGCCGGAGTTGAACTTCGTCTCGGACGAGAACAGCGGCAGGGCGCAGCCTGCGCACTCGTAAGTGCCGTCGGCGTAGTTCTTGTCGAGCGGGCTCGACCCGGCGCGCTCGGTCCCGTGCTCGCGCAGCACGTAGAACTGCTCGGGCGTCAGGATCTTGCGCCACTCCTCCGGGGTCTTGGTGATCTCGAAGGCAGTGTCGGTCGAAGTTGCCATGGTCTCCTCGCTGGCATCGGAGCTGACCGATCGATAGCCCGCCGCAGCCGCGACGAGGCCTGCGGTGGCGAGCCCGAAATTGCGACGCGTGAGCATAGGACATCTCCGAGGTTCAAAGCTTAATCGGGCGGCGCGCCCTGGCGCATGTTGGACTGGAGGAGCGCGCCCGTCGTACCCCGATACGAAAGGTGCGTGATTTCGTTACAGAGTGCGGGGGGCGGTGACTTCACGAAATCGTGCGGCGACGGCTCCGCGCAGCTGCCCGCGCGCAACTGCAACCAATTGATATGGTTGTTGAATGCGGCTCAATCAACGGCGCCTAGGCGTCCCGTCTAGCGCACCATGGGGATGGCCGCGTCGACCGCGATCTCGTCCGGGCTCAGCCGGCAACTGTAGGCGAGCGCCTCGACGCCCGCCGCCTTCGCCTCTCGAAACGTTTCCCAATACCCGGGGTCGAGATCGCTGGCGAGCCGCAGGCGCTCAGCGTCGGTGCGCTGCACCAGATAGAGCATGACGGCGCGGTGGCCCTCGGCGACCATCGCGGCGAGCTCGCGCAGGTGCTTGGCGCCGCGCGCGGTGACGCAATCGGGAAACTCGGCCAGCCCGCTCTCGCGCATCAGGTGCACGTTCTTGATCTCGACGTAGCAACGCCCCTTTTTGGGGTCCTCCAGAAGAATGTCGATGCGGCTCGATTCGCCGTACTTCACTTCGCGGCGCAGCGAGGCATAGCCGGTGAGCTTCTTGATGCCGCCCGCCTCGATGGCCTCGGTGACCAGCCTGTTGGGATGGTTGGTGTTGATGCCGACCAGCGCCGGTCCCTGGCCGAGGTCGGTCTCGACCATCTCCCAGGTGTGCGCGTATTTGCGGGTGGGGCTGTCGCTCTTGGAAAGCCACACCGGCGAGCCGGGCTCCGTCAGCCCGAGCATGGAGCCGGTGTTGGGGCAGGTCGCGGTGATCTGCTCGCCGGAATCGAGGGTGACATCGGCGAGGAAGCGCTTGTAGCGTTGGATCAGCCGGCCGCGGACAAGGGGAGTGGTGAATCGCATGCTACAACCTAGTGGGCGGCTGCAGCCCTGCGCAACGCCAGGCCGGCTCTGGGGGTATCTCGTCCACGCCTTCGGCGAGTGCTAGAACGTCATCGCCGGCGCGGTGAAGAAGAAGACAAGGATGGAGGACGTCGGAGTGGCTGGCCAGCAGATCGTGACGGCCGCGGTGCTCGTGATCGGCGACGAGATCCTCTCGGGCCGCACGGCCGATCGCAACATCAACTATATTGCGACGCATCTGACCAAGGTGGGCATCCGCTTGATGGAGGTACGCGTCGTCGCCGACGACGAGGCCGCCATCGTCTCTGCTGTCAACGAGCTGCGCGCCCGCTACACCTATCTCTTCACCACGGGCGGCATCGGGCCGACGCACGACGACATCACAGCAGACTCGATTGCCAAGGCATTCGGTGTCGGCATCGGCATCGATCCGCGCGCGCTCGAGCTCTTGCACGCCTACTTCGAAGTGCGTGGTGTGGAGGCGACGCCGGCGCGTTTGCGCATGGCGCGCATTCCGCATGGTGCGATGCTCATTCGCAATGCGATCTCGGTGGCGCCAGGCTTCATGATCGAGAACGTGATCGTGCTCGCAGGCGTGCCGGACGTGATGCAAGTGATGCTCGACGACGTGACGCCGCGTCTCGTCACGGGTGAAAAATTGCAGACCGCGACGATAAAATTGCCACGCCCGGAAGGAGATTTGGCAGACCTCTTTGCAGCTCATCAAGAAACATTTCCGGATGTTGCAATGGGCAGTTATCCGTCGTTTACCGAAGGCCGCGTGAGCACTCAACTCGTTCTACGTTCAACCAATTTGCAGAGACTGGCCGCAGCGCGAGACAGTCTCGAAATGAAGTTGAGAGCATCAGGATTACTCTAAACGAGTAGCGGCGTTGCGTCGCAGCGGCGCCTTCACGCATCGACCTGCCATCTTATTCCCGCTTGGAGCTGCATCTTGCGCGCCCGTTCGGTGCGCAAACAGTGGGACATGTTCCGGTTGTGCGCGTACGCGAACGCCGAACGAGAAAAACAGACGTGAGGTAAGTGATGGTGTTGTCCAGTAACGTCCGAGCGAAGCGCGTTCGCTTGGTACGCGTCGCGATGAGCGCGTTCGCGCTTGCCGCGATGATGGCCCTACCCGTCAAGTATGCCACGGTCGCCGAGGCCAAGACGCCCGGATCAACGTATTGCTTTCATGGCACCTGCCACCGCGTGAAGACTCTGGAAGAGACTCGCGCGCTCGTTGGTGTCGAGCAGACGCTCTATGCGTCTCACTACGATGACTGCAAGAACGACCGTTACAATCCGTGCGGGCTCACTTCGTCGGGCGAACGCTTCCATGCTGACCGCCCCGACAATACTGCGAGCCCCATCTATCCTGACGGCACCACGCTGCTGGTGTGGAATCCGGAGACAGAGCGTGCACTTGTCGTGCGCGTGAACAACGCCGGCCCCTACTGGGGCAATCGCAAGCTCGACCTCTCGCGTGCCGCAGCGCGCAAGCTCGGCTTCGAGGGCAAGGGCGTCGCCAAGTTGAAGGTGCGCGTGATCAAGGCACCGGATACGAAAGAGGCGCGCTACTCGCGCAATCGCGTTTATCCGGCGGTCCCCGGTGACATCGGCGAGTACGACTCGCTGGACGAGGCGCAGACTGGAATGGCAGTCGCGCTGGCGCTGCAGGCTTCGGCCGCTTCGCCGCTCGCACCCGTGACGGCTTCGAACGTCTTCACACCCGATGACGACAAGGACGCCGAGCCGCTCGTTGCCGAGGCGCCCGAGCTCCAGGCTCGCACCGAGCAGCACGTTGCCGGCGCCGACGGAGATGAGGACTACGTTCGTCACGCGTCGCTGGGCCTCACGGATCTCACTCCGCAGAGCCATTGGCGCGGACACCCGTCGCTGCCGCGCATCGCTTCGCTGGTGTCGATCCGTCGCCCCGGTCAGCGTCTGCTGCAGACGACTTGGGACGGTCACGACTTCGTCGATGCCAACAGCGCCGACGAGCCGGAGCAGCAGGTCGTTTTGGCCTCTGCCGTCGAGGATGCTCTGAAGCGGAGCGCTGCATCCGATGCCGCTAAGCAGAACGCGCCGAAGACGTCGCCGATCACGACCGGCACCGTCGAGAAGGTGGCTACCAAGAAGGTTGCTGCCAAGGCCGACAAGAAGCAGAAGGCGCAGATTGCGGCCAAGCTCGACAAGCCGGTTGCGGTGGAGAACGAGGCACCGCAGAAGGTGGCCGTTCTGAGCGAGCCGGTGAAGGCGGAGCCCGCGAGCATCGAAGCCAAGAAGGTCGAGGCCGAGAAGCCTGCGGTCTCCAAGATTGCCCGGGCCGATGCCGACGAGGACAAGAGCACCAAGCGCTCTTCGAAATCCTCGCGTCGCGCCAGCGCCAAGAAGCGCAACAACTACGGCTCGCGCAACCAGCAGCGCGTCGCCGGCAACTCGCGCTATCGCAGCAATGATCGCTACGAGCGGGTCGCGCAGAACTCAGGTGGATCTTGGGGGAACGACTATCGCCCGAGCCGTACGGCTCAGCAGCTCCAGTCCGCCAACCTTAGGGCTTCGCCGTTCTCTTCGATGTAGGACAGGACGGTCGCCAGCTCTTAAGGGCTCTCAAGGCGAGGGGGCGGGCAGGCTGAGTGCCGGCTCGCCCCCTTGCTCATCCTGAGAGAAGAGATCGAAGACGGATTCGAGACTGTCGAGGAACGCTGCTACCAGATCGAGCAGCACGCCGAGCGGGATCCGGCGGGCCACCAGGAAATTCTCATTTGCTGCAATCGGAGAGGTGTCGGAAAGCGCGGGCGCGTCCTCGGCGATAAGGCCGCGCGCACGCACGTAGGCCGTGAGATCGTCTCCGGTATCGAAGTCGGCGTCGGTGAAGTCGGCACATTCCGCCACCGCATCCACGAGCACCGCAGTGCCGGACACGAACAGTCGCCCGATCGGCATCAGTTGCTCGTGCTCCAAGGCAATGCCGGCTGAGAGCTCGCGCGCCATCAGCACGCGCGCAACGAGGCCGAGCTCGAGCGCGCGAATGCGCTCGATTGCTTCACGCCGGCCCGAGCGCAGCGCCTTAATGCCGGGCGCCTCGCGCGGCGGCTCGCCGGGCCAGATGTAGAGCACGCTCGTCAGGTCCTCGCCGGCGGCCAGAGCCGCGTCGAGATGCTCCGCCAGGAGGTAGACGCTGGCGGGAGCAAGTCGCGACGATGGACGGGTCGTGTCGAACATCTAGTCTCTCGTTCGTTGGCCTGTTCAAGACGCGGACTTGAACGCCATTTCGTCCTTGAAATGGTCATTCCGGCTTTCGCCGGAATGACGCTGCTGTCCTATGCGCGACTGAGCCTAGAGCTCAGCTGCAGCCGCTCGTCGAGCCGCAGGTGTCGCACTTCAAGCACGTGCCGTTGCGGACGAGCGTGAAGTTTCCGCACTCGGTGCACGCTTCGCCCTCGTAGCCGCGGATGCGGGCTTCCGCGCGCAGGTCCGTCTCACGCGACTTCACCGATTTCTGCGTCACCGTGGTCCGCGCATACATGATCTCGGTATCGGCCTTGAGCGCCGTCGCCCCCTCGCTTGCGTAGACGGCGGTGTCGCCTTCGATCGCGGGGAATTCCGAGGAGACGACATCCTCGACGAACGTCTCGCGAAGCTCGGCAGAGCCGCGTGAGGCTGCCAGACGCAGCTTGTTGTTGCCGCGCATGAAGCCCTTGGAGACCACCTTGCTGACGGCGGCCGGCAGATCGAGATCGAGCTCCTCGTCGGTCTCCTCGTCGGAGGAGCCGAGACCCGTCTCGCCGACGATCTCGCGCGGATCGACGTGCGCGAGGTCATGGCGGCCGAGGTAGGAGACGGCAAGCTCGCGGAAGATGTAGTCGAGCACCGACGTCGCGTTCTTGATCGTCTCGTTGCCGGTGACGAGGCCCGCAGGCTCGAAGCGCGTGAAGGTGAAGGCCTCCACGTACTCCTCCAGCGGCACGCCGTACTGCAGTCCGAGCGAGATCGCGATGGCGAAGTTGTTCATCAACGAGCGGAAGGCGGCGCCTTCCTTGTGCATGTCGATGAAGATCTCGCCGAGGCGGCCGTCCTCGTACTCGCCGGTGTGCAGGTAGACCTTGTGTCCGCCCACCGTCGCCTTCTGCGTGTAGCTCTTGCGCCGGTTGGGCAGCTTGACGCGCTCGTGCAGGTTGGAGCGCTGCTGTGCGCTCTGCATCTCGGCCTCGAGCTGGGCAACACGCTGGGCGAGCTTCTCGGCCGCCGCCAGCGCCCGCTGCATCTGCGGCTTGTCGGCCAGCAACTGCTCGGCGACTTCCTCCTGCTCGTCGATGTCCTCGCCCAGGACTTGCGCGTTGAGTGGCTGGGACAGCTTGGAGCCGTCGCGGTAGAGCGCGTTGGCCTTGAGCGCGAGCCGCCAGGAGAGCATGTAGCTCGCCTTGCAGTCCTCGACCGTCGCCTCGTTGGGCATGTTGATGGTCTTGGAGATTGCGCCCGAGATGAACGGCTGGGACGCAGCCATCATGCGGATGTGGCTCTCGACCGAGAGGTAACGCTTGCCCTTGCGGCCGCATGGGCTGGCGCAGTCGAAGACGGGCAGATGCTCTGGTTTGAGGTGCGGGGCACCTTCCAGCGTCATCGCTCCGCAGATGTACTCGTTGGCCTCCTCGATGTCCTTCTTGGAGAAGCCGAGGTGCGTCAACAGCTCGAAGCTCGGATCCGAAAGACGTTCGACGGGGACATTGAGCTTCTCGGTCAGGAGCTTTTCGCCCAGCGTCCAGCGATTGAAGACGAACTTGATGTCGAAGGCGGTCCCAAGACCGGACTCGACCTTGGCAATCGCCTCGTCGTCGAAGCCCTTGGCCTTGAGCGTCTTGGCGTTGATGGCAGGCGCGCCCTCGAGCGAACCGCGGCCGACAGCGTAGGCCTCCATGTCCGCGATCTCGCTCTCGGCGTAGCCGAGCGTGGTGAGAGCCGCAGGTACGGCCTGGTTGATGATCTTGAAGTAGCCGCCGCCGGCCAGCTTCTTGAACTTCACCAGCGCGAAGTCGGGCTCGATGCCGGTGGTATCGCAATCCATCACCAGGCCGATGGTACCCGTCGGCGCGATGACTGTTGCCTGCGCGTTGCGATAGCCGTGGCTCTGGCCCAGTGAGATGGCGCGATCCCACGCACGCTTGGCCGCGTCCACCAGTGCGGGCTGCGGACAGGCCGCGTGATCGAGCGGCACCGGGGTCGTCTCCAGCTTCTCGTAGCCGTGCTTCTGGCCGTAGGCCGCGCGGCGGTGATTGCGGATGACGCGCAGCATGTCCTGCGAGTTGGGCTGGTAGCCGGGGAACGGCCCAAGCTCACGCGCCATCTCGGCCGATGTGGCGTAGGCGACGCCGGTCATGACGGCGGAGATGGCACCGCACAGCGCGCGGCCCTCCTCGGAGTCGTAGGACAGGCCCGAAGCCATCAGCAGGCCACCGATGTTGGCAAAGCCCAGGCCGAGAGTGCGGTAGCGATAGGACAGCTCTGCGATTTGGCGCGAGGGGAACTGCGCCATCAGCACCGAGATCTCCAAAACGACGGTCCACAGACGGCATGCGTGCTCGAAGGCAGCGATGTCGAACTGCGGCGCGTCACCGCTCGACGCATTGCCGCTGCCGACGACTTGCTCATTCTCAGCGCGAAACGCCATCAGGTTGAGCGAGGCGAGGTTGCACGCCGTATCGTCGAGGAACATGTACTCCGAGCACGGGTTCGACGCCCGGATCGGTCCTGACTTGGGGCAAGTGTGCCAGTCGTTGATGGTGGTGTGGAACTGGATGCCCGGGTCGGCCGAGGCCCACGCCGAAAATCCGATCTGATCCCACAGGTCGCGGGCCTTCAGCGTCTTGGTCGTCTTGCCCGTCAAACGGGAGGTGAGCTCCCAGTCATCGTCCTCTTCCACTGCGCGCAGGAACCCGTCGGTGACGCGCACCGAGTTGTTCGAGTTCTGGCCAGAGACGGTGAGGTAGGCCTCAGAGTCCCAATCGGTGTCGTAGGTGGAGAACTCGATCTCCTTGTAGCCCTGCTTGGCGAACTGGATGACGCGCAGGATGTAGTTGTTCGGCACCTCGTCGCGGCGCGCTTCCTTGATCGCGCGCTTCAAGGCGGGGTTCTTGTTGGCGTCGAAGCAGTCGTCGCCGTCGGCCTCGCAATTGACGCAGGCCTTCATGATGGCGGTGAGGCGCTTGCGGCAGATCTTGGAACCGGTGACGAGAGCGGCGACCTTCTGCTCCTCCTTCACCTTCCAGTTGATGTATTCCTCGATGTCGGGGTGATCGACGTCGACGACGACCATCTTGGCCGCGCGCCGCGTGGTGCCGCCCGACTTGATGGCGCCGGCCGCACGATCGCCGATCTTGAGGAAGCTCATCAGGCCTGACGACTTGCCGCCGCCCGACAGCTTCTCGTTGATGCCGCGCAGCTTGGAGAAGTTGGAGCCGGTGCCCGACCCGTACTTGAACAGGCGCGCCTCGCGCACCCACAGGTCCATGATGCCGTTCTCGTTGACGAGATCGTCCTCGATCGACTGGATGAAGCACGCGTGCGGTTGGGGATGCTCGTAGGCGGAATCGGAAACCGTCAGCTTGCCGGTCTCGAAGTCGACGTAGAGGTGTCCCTGGCCGGGGCCGTCGATGCCGTAGGCCCAGTGCAGGCCGGTGTTGAACCACTGCGGGCTGTTGGGAGCGCCCATCTGCATGGCGAGCATGTAGCGGTGCTCGTCATAGAACGCGCGCGCATCCTCCTCGGAGGAGAAGTAGCCGCCCTTCAAGCCCCAGTAGGTCCAGGTGCCGGCCAGACGGTCGAAGACCTGACGAGCGTCGGTCTCGCCGCCGAACCGCTCGGCCTCGGGAAGCTCGGAAAGCTCTTTCTTGTCGGGGATGGAGCGCCAGGCCCACGACGGGATCTGCGTCTCCTCGACCCTCTTCAGGCAGCGGGCGACGCCGGCCTTGCGGAAATACTTCTGCGCCAGGATGTCGGCTGCGACCTGGCTCCAGTGCTCGGGGACGAAGAAGTCTTCCAGGCGGAAGACGACCGAGCCGTCCGGGTTTCTGATCTCGCTGGTCGCGCGGCGAAACTTGATTGCGTCGTAAGGCGACTTGCCGGCTTCGGTAAAGCGCCGCGTGATCTTCATCAGTGACCCCCGTGTCGTCGTCGTCGTTTCATTGACGCGCCGCCGCAGAAGCAATGGCGCATTTGATGGTTGTTGTCGGCGCGTAGCCTGTCGGCGCCGCCCGATACGCGGTCCCGCAGTCCCTGAAACCGCAGGCACAATTCCCCCGTCAGCGAAATCGGTGTGACTTCGCCTGTGGCAACTTCGTTGTCTGGATTTCCGACCGAACTCGAACGCGCAAACCGGCGCGCAAACCAAATGCCCGGACCTCTTGAGGGGCCATCGCGGCAACACAGATCGCGCTGACTCAAACTGGCCGATTCGTGTCCCTGAGCCAAAGGGTTTGTATGTTGTCGATCACACCCATACTAGATGTAGATAGGCTCTGGAAAACTAGGGGATTGCCTGTTGGTGTTTTGTTGGTGGCAATCGCCTTGAGATCCCATCGCCAAAGGGAATGGGGCGTGTGGAAATGGCAGCCCACAATAAGTCTCGGGTTGGAAGCCTAAGGCGATTCTGGCGCCCCTGAGTGTTGCCCATCTGCCGCGGTCGTTGCGGACTGGACGGCTCCGCTTTGCTCAGCTATGCCCAATGACGCAGTTGCGAGAAGGCGGGCAGCGGCCATGGGCATTCTGAGAGAAATCTTCATCTGGTGGGACGGGAACACGTGGGGCACGCGCCTCACCCTCTGGAACCAGGGCCGGTTCGTCGGCAAGGACGAGTTCGGAAACCGCTACTACGAGCAGAAAAAGGGCGTCGCCCCCGGTGACAAGCCCCGCCGCTGGGTTACCTACACGGACCTGGCCGAGGCCTCCAAGGTGCCCGCCGGCTGGTATGGCTGGCTCCACCACACGGTGGACGAGGCCCCCTCGGACGAGAGCTACCAGCCGCGGCCGTGGCAAAAGCCCCATCTGGCGAACATGACCGGCACGCCAGAAGCCTATCGGCCTCCCGGCTCGATTCTGGCCGGCGGCCACAGGGCGAAAACGACGGGCGACTACAAGCCCTGGCGCCCGGAGTAATGGGGGCGGGGCCGGCGTCCAATTTCGGCCCAACTCGACGCCCAGTTGGGGATCGATACGCGCCTAGCCCGACAATCGGGCCGGCGTGACGAGCAGGAGCCCGAGGCGTTCAAGACCGGATGCGCAAAATCGTGAGCGATCGCTTGGCAGGCTTGATGATGCCGGCAGCCCTTGGCACCGCCATCGCGTTTGGGCTCACGCCTGCGCGCGCTGATCGGCTTGAGAACGGCGTTGCCGTCTTTTCGGCTCTCGACAAGGTCACCGCCCGCACCTCGAAGTTCGAGGTCCCGCTCAACGAGACCGTGCAGTTCGGTGCACTGAAGGTGACGCCGCGGGTGTGCTACTCGCGCCCGCCCACCGACCAGCCCAAGACCAGCTCGTTTGTCGAGGTCGACGAGGTTCAGCTCGACGGCGAGGAAAAGCGCATCTTCACCGGCTGGATGTTTGCAGAGAGCCCGGGCCTCAGCGGCGTCGAGCATCCCGTGTTCGACGTGTGGCTGACGAATTGCGAAAAACCCAAGGGCACAATGGCGCAGACCGGCACCGACCAGCCGGCCGATGCGACTGCCGGCGCGCCGCCACCCGAAGAGTTGCCGTTCGCGCCAGCGCGTCGCCGAGTGCGCCGCTGAGGCGGTGCACATTGCGCGCCGGCGATCACGAAGCCTTCAACGTGTGTGAGCATGTCGTTCCTGCGACAGTGTGCGCTGGCGTGTGCACGTCATCGTGATTTCGCCTACAAGTGCGGTGTTTTTCTCAACTTTTGCGTACTTCATGCCGCGACGGCAAAGTCCGTCTACACCAGACACGGACATGTGCCTTGGAACATGTGGCAATCGGAACCAACTTTGTGGCATCGCAGTTCTAAGAACGAAAAGAGGAGACCCCGAAATGTCCCTACGACTGTTCCTGAGCCTTGCACTCGTGCTGGTTGGCGGCGCGATGCTGTCGCACCAGGCCATGGCGACGGAGGTCGACGCGGCGCTGATGAAGACGCTCGATCCCGACAACGACGGCACCGTCGATCTCGCAGAAGCGAAGGCCGCGGGCGCCAAGATGTTCAAGCAGCTCAACCCCGACGACGACGGCACGCTCGATGTGAAGGAGCTCAAGGGCCGCTTGTCCGAGGAGGACTTGAAGGCCGCTGATCCCGACGACGACGGCACGCTGGATGAGAACGAGTACATGGCGCTCATCGAGAAGCTCTTCAAAGAGGCCGATCCCGACAACGACGGCACGCTGGACAAGGCTGAACTGGAGTCCCCCGCCGGCCAGAAGCTACTTAAGCTCATCTCTTGATTAGTCGGCTCAAACGATTAATTCATACGCTAGGCGAGACCGGATGACTGAAGTTGTGTGCGGGCACGTGCCACGCTCCCGTCGCAACCGTCGTTCGGTCTTGCTCGCATTTTGGCAGACGGCGCCGGCGCGCTAGCTGGCGACTTTTAGGAGCTCGGCAGCTCTAGGTGCAAAGTAGGTGAGAATGCCGCGCGCGCCTGCACGCTTGAAGGCCAGAAGGCTCTCCATCATCACCGCGTCCCCGTCGAGCCAGCCGGCGTCCGCCGCAGCCCTGAGCATCGCGTACTCGCCCGACACCTGATAGGCGAAGGTCGGCACTCCGAACGTATCCGAGACGCGGCGCACGATATCAAGATACGGCATGCCCGGCTTCACCATCACCATGTCCGCGCCCTCTTCGAGGTCGAGCGCGACCTCGCGCAGCGACTCGTCGGTGTTGGCGGGATCCATCTGGTAGCTGCGCTTGTCGCGGATCGTGTTCTGCGAGGCGAGCTGCACGGTCGAGCCGACGGCATCGCGGAAGGGCCCGTAAAACGCCGACGCGTACTTTGCAGCGTAGGCCATGATCAGCGTGCCCGGATGGCCATTCGATTCCAGCGCGCCACGGATGGCGCCGATGCGTCCGTCCATCATGTCAGAGGGGGCGAGCACGTCGGCGCCCGCTTCCGCCTGCACCAGCGACTGGCGCACCAGAACCTCGATCGTCTCGTCGTTGGCGATGTCGCCGTCGCGCACAATTCCGTCGTGCCCGTGGCTCGTATAGGGATCGAGCGCCACGTCGAGGATGACGCCGACGTCGAGGCCGGCGTCCTTGATCGCGCGGGTCGCGCGGCAGACGAGATTTTCCGGATTGTAGGATTCGCGTCCGTCGTCGGAGCGCAGCTTGGCTTCGGTGTTGGGAAAGAGCGCGATCGCGGGAATACCGAGCTCTTGCGCCTGCTCCGCCGCGACCACGACGTTGTCTATGGAGAGCCGCTCCACACCCGGCATCGAGGCGACGGGCGCACGCTTATTCGATCCCTCGACGACGAACAGCGGCCAAATCAGATCGTCGGCGCTGAGGCGATGCTCCGCGACCAGCCGGCGCATCCACTTCGAGGAGCGCGTACGCCGCATGCGCACGTCCGGGTAGCCGCCGACGCCGGCCATGCGATCTCTTGCGGGAGCGTCCTGGCGCTCGCGTGCGACGGAGCTCAGCTGGGGGGTGGGGGTGCGAGGCTTCATGCGCTTAGGCGTCCGGGTTGGCTGGCGCGCAGGCTCGCCGGAAGGGGACAGCTTGGCAAGAGGCGCGCGCCGGGCGCTGGATCTACATCGATCCAGCTAGTCGCAGATTTTCTTCCACTTCCGTTCCGCCATGTCGACATGGAAATGGTTGCGATGGGCCTTATTGGCCTCCGGACCGAGTGTGGTGCCGAAGATGCGGCAGGCTGCCGCGTGGGCGGCGCGCAGGAATTTCGCGTTGGCGTTGAGCTTGGGCGCCTCCGGGGGAGCCTGGGGCTCAGGTGAGGCGGTGAGGGAGTGCTGCGGGCCGAGGGAGGCGTATTTCTTCGAGGCGGACTCAATCTTGCGCTCGGGCGGCGGCGGACCGTTGAGCTTCGCGGCCATCTGCAACGCATCCTGCGTCGTCGCATTGCGTGGATCGGAGAGCGCCGCCGTAATTGTGCGGTCCTTCAGGGCGCTGACGGCAGGCTTCGTCTTGGCGGCCTCGATTTCCTCTGCAATGTCGCGCTTGGTCTTGCCCCAGCCTTTCAGCACGCGCGCTGTGGTGCCGCCTTCGGTGACAAAGCCGCGGATGTCGAGGGCGTTGGCGTAAGAGTGCTCGCTGAGCCGCTTGGTGCCCGCAACGTTGCGGCAGGAGTAGTCGCTCATGACCTCGATCTTGGCGATGCGCGCGCCCAGATGTTTGACCGCGAGCGGCTGCACATTCTTGTTGATCCACGTGGAGAGCGAGGCGGCCATCTCGCAATCCAGCAGCGGGGCCGGCGAGAACGCGACCTTGCCGAGGCTGTGCAGGCGGATGGGGGCGGGCGTGCCGCACCGGCCGTCGCGAAGCGGCGGCTGGGGAACGGCAACGGCCTGGAGGCCCTTGAGCAGCTTGGCGCAGCGCGCCTTTGCCGCGGCGATCTCTTGCGGCTGCCAGACCTCAGGCTCGGGCGTAGGCTTCTCGGCGAGCTTGGCGGGGATGCCGGCGCTCGTCTTGCGCTGAGGCAGGGGAGGAATTTCGCTCAGCGAGGGGTTCTTCGTGTGCTCCGCCCGCTTGTCGGCGACACGGATGGGCATCGGCGCACCGCCGGGGGTGCGAACGAAGACTGCGGCACTCCAGCGCTCCGGCGACGACTGCGCGAAAGCGGGGCCCTGGGAGGTCACAGCCAGAGCGAGCGTCGCAACTGCGACGCCATGTCGAACCATCGTTAGCCTCTCCCCCGGTGGATCTGTCTCAGCCCCGCATTAGCCTTTGCGCAATGGCGATTCGAAGGGGTGAGTTTTCATCACGCTGAGGGGCAGTGTATAGCTTCGAATTCGTCCAATTGATGGTGCGGGGGCGCGCTATCACCAGGTTTCAAAGCCACGATCAGGGCCCGGACTTAGCGCCACGACTTCAGGGAAGGAAATCTGTGCAGCACGACTCCATAAAGCCACAGAGTGCTCAGGCCGAGACAAGCGAGGACCTACTCATCGAGCAGCGCGGATCGCTGGCGGTCATCACGCTCAACCGGCCGCGCGCGCTCAACGCCTTCAACGAGTCGATGCGTCACAAGATGGCCGAGGCGTATCCGCGGTTCGCACGCGATGCCATGATCTATGCGGTCGTCATTCAGTCGGCGAGCGACAGAGCGTTTTGCGCTGGCGGCGACGTGCGCGAGTTGGTTCGGGTCGCCCGCGAGGACAAGGGCGCCGCGCGCCGCGCCTTCTATGAGGAGTATTCCTTCAACTGGCTGCACGAGTGTTTTTCGAAGCCGACGATCTCGCTGATCGACGGTGCGGTCATGGGCTCGGGCGTCGGGCTCTCGGCCTACGGCACCCACCGCGTCGCCGGGCGCAAGTACAAGTTCGCCATGCCCGAGACGGCGATCGGCCTGTTCCCCGACGTGGGCAGCATGTGGCTTCTCTCGCGTATGCCGGACCGGATCGGCATGTACCTGGCGCTGACCGGCCGCTCGATCGGCCGCGCCGACGCCCTGGCGCTGGGACTGCTGACGCATTGCATTCCGGCGGAGCAGTACGAGGAAATCAAGGCGGCGATCGCCGACACATGGCCGGTTGATCCGCTGCTCGACGAGCGCCACGAGGATCCGGGCCCGCGCGAGCTCGCCGACCTAGCGCCGCACATCGCCCATTGCTTCTCCGCGCCCACGGTGGAGGGAATCCTGCAGCGTCTCAAGGAGGTCGAGGGCCCCGAGCGCGAGTGGGCGCACGATGTGCACAACGAGCTGCTGACGCGCTCGCCGTTGTCGCTGAAGGTCACGCACCGGCATTTAACCAACGCGCGCGCACTCGATCTGCGCCAGGTGCTGGAGATCGACTACCGCCTCGCCTGCCGCTTTCTCGACGACCACGACTTCTACGAGGGCGTGCGTGCCGCGCTCATCGACAAGGACGGCAACCCGGCATGGCGGCCCGATCGCCTCGAGGATGTGACGCCGGCGATGGTCGATGCCTACTTCGCGCCGATGGGAGACGCCGAGCTTCGACTGCCCACGCGTCGTGAAATGCAGGTCGCGCGCGTGTGAGCCCAAAAGGCTGAGGCATCGATACGGCGTGCAGTGATTGGACGTATTGTGAAATATAAACTTGGATCGCTCAGGATGAACGAGGTCTTGCAGCGCGGGCCCATTACTATTCTTTTACTATGTGTATTTAGGTAACTTTTAGTTTTATGCGCTACCTGTTTGAGTAACCCGGACAAACCGGGACGCGTCAAACAGGATGAGGCAGTTATGAGTGTAGCGCTCGATACGGCGCGCCAGCGAGCGCCCCAGGAAGAAGATTTCCGCTCAGAGTACCTCCAAGCGTTGCGTCTTATCGAAAGATTGCATCGACTTCTCCTCGACGTCATCAAGGACGAGTTTGATCGTCTCGGTGGTGCGGACCTCAACAGCGTGCAGGCGCTGCTGCTCTACAACATCGGTGAGAGCGAGCTGACCGCCGGCGAGTTGAAGACCCGCGGCTACTATCTGGGCTCCAACGTTTCCTACAATCTCAAGAAGCTCGTCGACATGGGCTACTTGCACTACAAGCGCTCCGAAACGGACCGCCGCAGCGTTCGCGTCAGCCTGACCGAGAAGGGCAAAGAGGCCTGCGAGGTCGTCAAGAAGCTCTATCAGCGTCAGCTCGGCTCGGTTGAGACGGTGGGCGAGGTCAACGAGGAAGACTTCCGCAATCTCAACAAGGCTCTCGTGCGGCTGGAGCGTTTCTGGTCGGATCAGATCCGTTATCGCCTCTAGGGGCAAACCACACGACTTGCGCATCCGGGGCCGCGGTTCTCCCTCCGCGGCCCTTTGTTTTTCGGCGTTTCTCATCGTGCGTGGGACGGCGTGCACGCGGAAAGCCCGCGCCGGCGCCAAAAATTTTCCCTTTTCATCGAGAGCGAATTTATATTCATTTCTGGCGGTTGCGGCCTCCTAGGGCGCACGCCCAAGAGCGTCCACCGGCGGCCGGTGAAACGGGAGGAGCCGTTGTGAGATCGATCTGGCGGGTCGGCACTGCCGGCATTGCCTGCGCTATTGCCGCCGCAGCGAGCGCTGCATTCGGGCAAGGCATTTCCTTCGGCCCTACGGGCGAAGGGCCCAGGTCGTCGTATGGTAGCTACGATCGCAGCTTCACACGCGAATGGCAGGCCAATCCGCCCAAGGGATTTGCCACTCTCTCGAAAGACAATCTGTCGCCGACCAAGGCCGCGATCAATCGTTACGCCGAGATCGTCAAGTCGGGCGGCTTCGTTGCCGTGCCGCCGATCCAGATGGAAGCCGGCCTCACGCATCCGGCCGTCGCGCTCCTGCGTCAGCGGCTCGTCAAATCCGGCGACCTCGACCCCGGCACCAGCTACCCCAACTTTTTCAGTAGCGACGTCGAAAAGGCGGTGATGCGCTTCCAGGCCTCCAACGGTCTGGCGCCGACCGGCGTGGTCGACAAGCGCACACTCGCGGCACTCAACGTGCCCGCCGAGGTCCGCCTGAAACAGCTCAAGACCAACCTGGAGCGCCTCGAAGCGCTGGTGAAGCTCGTGCGCAAGAATCGCCGCTACGTGATGGTGAACATCCCTGCGGCCCAGGTCGAAGCGGTCGAGAACGGTGAGGTCGTCTCGCGCCACGCCGGCGTCGTCGGCAAGCCCGACCGCCAGACGCTGCTCCTGCGCTCCAACATCTACGAGCTCAAATTCAATCCGGTCTGGACGCTGCCGCCGACGGTCATCAAGGAGGACTTGATCCCCAAGGGTCGGGACATGCAGAAGAACGGGCAGGACGTGCTGGAGAAATACGGCATCGACGCCTATTCAGGTGGCAAGAAGATCGCCTCCAGCAGCATCGACTGGAGCTCGTCGCAGCCCTCGCGGCTGTCCTACCGGCAGGCGGCAGGCAAGGACAATCCGCTCGGGTTCTTGAAGATCAACTTCGCCAACTCGAGCTCCGTCTACATGCACGACAGCCCTAAGGAGTCCATCTTCGGGCGCAACTTCCGGGCGGCCAGCTCGGGTTGTGTGCGGGTGCAAAATATCGAGGAGCTGGCGCTGTGGCTCTTGAAGGGCAAGCCGGGCTGGGATGCCGGCCAGATCGAGGCCATCAAGGAGGGTGGGCGCAGCGGAACCGTCCGGCTCAAGCACTCGGTGCCGCTCTATTTCGCCTATGTCACGGCGTGGGCGACCAAGGACGGGGTCATCCAGTTCCGGCCCGATCTCTACAAAAAGGACGGCGTCGGCGAGATCGCCGCGGCATATTAGACCAGGCCGGATTTGACGCCGCCGCAATTGACCGGCATCAAGGCTAGACTGGTTCTATTAAGCAAGCCTGCGGGCGTGATCCCATCCTCGGGGCTTGGCCGCAAAGGCACGTGTGCTGAACGGCCGGCGCGACAATTACAGGCGTTGTCGAAATCCCCCTCGGGGGCAATGTTAAAAGAAAAAGGTACGTTCGGGAGCTATAGACGCCTTATGGATTACGCCAAGAAGATGAAGGAGGCACTGGAGGCCATCCGCGAGGAAGGCCGCTATCGGGTCTTTGCCGACCTGAAGCGCCGCCGCGGAAACTTTCCGGCTGCTGAGCACTTCACTGCCAACGAAAAGCGCTCCATCACCGTCTGGTGCTCCAACGACTACCTCGGCATGGGCCAGCACCCATCCGTTCTGGCCGCCATGCATGAGGCGATCGACACCGTCGGTGCCGGCTCTGGTGGCACACGCAACATTTCCGGCACGACCCACTACCACGTGGAGCTCGAGGCCGAGCTTGCCGACCTGCACGGCAAGGAGGCGGCACTCCTCTTCACCTCCGCCTACGTCGCCAACGACGCGACGCTCTCCACCCTGGTCAAGCTTCTGCCCGGCGCGGTGATCTTCTCCGACGAGAAGAACCACGCTTCGATGATCGAGGGCATCCGCCACGGCGGTGGACCCAAGCGCATCTGGCGCCACAACGATCTCGACGACCTGGAGGCCAAGCTCCAGGAGTTCGATCGCAACACGCCCAAGATCATCGCGTTCGAGAGCGTCTACTCGATGGACGGACACATCGCGCCGATCGGTGCGGTGTGCGACCTGGCCGAGAAGTACGGCGCGATCACCTACCTCGATGAGGTGCACGCGGTCGGTCTCTATGGCCCGCGCGGCGGCGGCATCGCCGAACGCGACGGCGTCATGGCCCGCGTCGACATCATCAACGGCACGCTCGCCAAGGGCTTCGGCGTGATGGGTGGCTACATTGCCGGCAGCTCCGACCTGTGCGACGCCATCCGCTGTTTCGCCTCTGGCTTCATCTTCACCACCTCACTCGCCCCGGCGCTGGCTGCTGGTGCACTCGCCAGCATCCGCCATCTGAAGAACAGCGATCTGGAGCGGGCCCGGCTGCAGAAACGGGCCAAGGAGCTCAAGCAGCGCCTGACGGACGCGGATCTGCCCGTCGTCCCCAATCCGAGCCACATCGTTCCGGTGATCGTCGGCGACCCTGTGCACTGCAAAGCCGTGACGGACGCCCTGCTGGAGCACTACGGCATCTACGTCCAGCCGATCAATTATCCCACCGTCGCCCGCGGCACCGAGCGCATCCGGCTGACACCGTCGCCGGTTCATACCGACGCCCAGATGGACTACCTGGTTCAGTCCCTGACGGAGCTTTGGGAGGCCTGCCCGCTGTCGAGAGACGAGCTCGTTCGCCTGGCTGCAGAGTGAGACGCAGCAGCGCATTGGCTGTAGACTAAAGACCAGCTAGACATTTTCCCTCAATTTGGAGCTGGGGTGGGCAATCCCGGCTCCATTCCAGTTGAGCTGGACGCCGCCCAATCATAAACTGGTCGGGAAAAGCCCGGTGGTGGCGCGCTCCGCGCCCCAAGAAGGTCATTGCGCGCAAAATAAGGAAACGACTCGATGTTCAACATGCTGAAGGGTGGGCGTTCCAAGTCCGGCTTCTTCTCCTCCACCATTGCAGACAAGGATCCTGAGGTCGCCGACGCGATCGCCAAGGAGTTCAACCGTCAGCAAACCGAGATCGAGCTGATCGCCTCGGAGAACATCGTCTCCAAGGCCGTTCTTGAGGCGGCCGGCAGCGTGCTCACCAACAAGTACGCCGAGGGCTATCCCGGACGCCGCTACTACGGCGGCTGCCAGTACGTCGACATCGCCGAGCAGCTCGCGATCGACCGCGCCAAGAAGCTCTTCTCCTGCGAGTTCGCCAACGTGCAGCCGCACTCGGGCAGCCAGGCGAACCAGGGCGTGTTCAACGCTCTGGCGCAGCCCGGCGACACCATCCTCGGCCTGAGCCTCGCGGCCGGCGGACACTTGACGCACGGCTCGCCGGTGAACCAGTCGGGCAAGTGGTTCAAGGCCGTGTCCTACATGGTCCGTCCCGACACCCACCTCATCGACCTCGACGAGGTGCGCAAGCTCGCCAAGGAGCACAACCCGAAGATCATCATCGCCGGCGGCTCGGCCTATCCGCGCCAGATCCCGTTCGCGGAGTTCCGTGCGATCGCCGATGAGGTCGGTGCGTTCCTGATGGTCGACATGGCCCACTTCGCCGGTCTCGTCGCCGGTGGCCAGCACCCCAACCCGTTCCCGCATGCGCACATCGTCACGACCACGACGCACAAGACGTTGCGCGGTCCGCGCGGCGGCATGATCCTCACCAACGATCCCGACATCGCCAAGAAAGTGAACTCGGCGATCTTCCCCGGCATCCAGGGTGGTCCGCTGATGCACGCCATCGCCGCCAAGGCCGTTGCCTTCGGTGAGGCGCTGCAGCCCGAGTTCAAGATTTACGCCCAGAACGTCATCGCCAACGCGAAGGCGATGGGCGAGGTGCTCGTCAACGACGGCTTCGCGCTGGTTTCGGGCGGCACCGACACGCACCTGATCCTACTCGACCTGCGTCCCAAAAAGCTGACCGGCAATATCTCCGAGAAGGCGATGGAGCGCGCTCACATCACCTGCAACAAGAACGGCGTGCCGTTCGATCCGGAGAAGCCGATGGTCACCTCCGGCGTTCGCCTCGGCGCACCTGCCGGCACCACGCGCGGCTTCGGTGTCACCGAGTTCCGCCAGATCGGCTCCATGATCGCCGAGGTCTTGAACGGTCTCGCCACCAACGGCCCGGAGGGCAACGAGGCGGTCGAGAAGAAGGTCAAGGCGCAGGCCATCGAGCTGTGCAAGCAGTTCCCGATTTACTCCTGAGCTTCACGGCTCTAACGGAAACCGGCCGCGGAGTTCGCTCCGCGGCCGGTTTTCTTTTGCAGGGTCATGTCGGGCCGACTTTAGGTCATGCCGCCTGTTGGACTGCGGCTTGCCCGGCCTTCCAGCGCACGGCAGTCTCGGCAACGCGCTGGCCGAACAGCTCGGCCGTTTTTCGGTCGGACTGCGGCGGGGCGACGTCGGGGCCTTCGTCGGCGTTCGCCTGCGTCATCAGCCCGAGGAAGGAGCCGATGCGGTTCACGTTCTCAGGCGAGCTCGTGCTCATGTTGAAGCCCGGCAGCATGCCCATGCCGACCCAGACCATGCCGAGCTGGGCGGCGAAGACCGCGAACTGGGACAGAGTCGAGAGCTTGTCGCCCGACCAGCTGGCCGAGTTCGTAAAGCCGGCAGCGACCTTGTCCTTCCAGCCCTGAGCCATCCAGACCTTGGAGGAGGCGTCCATGAACTGCTTCATGGGTGCCGACGCCGAGCCCATGTAGGTCGGGGCCCCGAAGACGATGGCGTCGGCGGCGGCAAGCTCCGCCCAGGGCCCTGACTCGGGCGAGGCAAGCTCCTCGGCCTTGTAGAGGCGTGCGGTGACGCCCGGCACCGAGGCGACGCCCTTGGCGACGTGATCGGCAACGGCGGCGGTGTGGCCGTAGCCGGAATGATAGACGATGGCGACGGTGGTCATGGTCCTGTGCTCCCGTCTTGTTGAGGACTACCCAGCGGGATATATGGGGTAGACACCGGCAGTAAAGTACGCACCTTTTGGTAACCGCCAATGGCCCATGAGGCGGCGCCGAACGACAAGGGAGGCTCAAGATGGTTAGCAAGCTCATCCTCGGCCACGGGCGTCTCGAGCCCCCCGAGGCCGATACGCCGGCCCAGGCCGACGTCTATGCTCAGGCGTGCCCCTCGCGTGCCGTCCTGGAGCTGATCGCCGACAAATGGACCCTACTGATTTTGCCCGCGCTGCGACAGGGCCGCCGGCGCAATGGCGATCTGATGCGTGTGATCGGTGGGGTTTCCCAGAAAATGCTCACCCAGACGCTGCGCGAGCTGGAACGCAACGGTCTCGTCGATCGGATCGACCATCAGGAGATTCCGCCGCGCGTGGAGTACGAGCTGACCGAGCTCGGCCGTTCGCTGTCCGATCTGATGCGCAAGCTCGACGGCTGGGTCGAGGCCAATATCGAGGCGGTGCTGAAGGCGCGCGCCGACTTTGAGGCAAGAGAACAGCGCAGAAACGCGCCGTGAATCGGGGTGTTTCTCCCGCGCCGATTTGCCCCGTGCCGTTTCCCGCCGGCCGGAATCCGGCTAGGAATTGCGGTTGAAGCGGCTTCCGTCGCCGTGCTCACAAGAACGAAAACGCAGGAGCATTCCGCCATGCGCTGCCCCTACTGCGCCGGCGAGAACACGCAGGTGAAAGACAGCCGCCCCACCGAGGAGAACGCCGCGATCCGTCGCCGGCGCATCTGCCCCGATTGCGGCGGCCGTTTCACCACATTCGAGCGCGTGCAGTTGCGCGAGCTGACCGTGGTCAAGCGGTCGGGACGCCGGGTTCCGTTCGATCGGGACAAGCTGGTCCGTTCCGTCGAGGTGGCGCTGAGGAAGCGCCCCGTCGAGGGCGAGCGCATCGAGCGCATGGTGTCGGGACTGGTGCGCCAGCTCGAAAGCTCTGGCGAGAGCGAGGTCGCCTCCTCCACCATCGGCGGCATGGTCATGGAGGCGTTGCGCGGTCTCGATCCTGTCGCCTACGTGCGCTTTGCCTCCGTCTACCGCGACTTCCGCGAGGCGGCCGACTTCCAGGAGGTGCTGACCGAGATCGCGGCTCACCCGTCCGCGCCGCTCTCCTTCGAAAGCGCCGTTGCCGCGACGGCGCCTCTCAAGAAACATTGAGCGGGCATGGTGTCCCTTAGTCCTTCGGCGGGTACTGCCTTCGACACTCACATGATGGGGATCGCCCTGCGGCTCGCCGAGCGCGGGCTCGGACGCACTGCGCCCAATCCGGCCGTAGGCGCTGTTGTCGTCAACGAGGCTTCCGGCGAGGTCGTCGCGCGCGGCTGGACGGCAGCTGGCGGGCGACCGCATGCCGAGCCGCTTGCCTTGCAGCGCGCCGGCGAACGTGCTCGCGGCGCCACCATGTACGTGACGCTGGAGCCCTGCTCGCACCACGGCAAGACCCCGCCCTGCGCGGATGCGGTCATCGCGGCCGGCATCAAGCGCGTCGTCTGCGCCATCGAGGATCCCGACCAGCGCGTCGCCGGGCGCGGTCTTGCTCGCCTGAGAGAGGCAGGCATCGCCGTCGAGCGCGGTGTGCTGGCACGCGAGGCCCACTGGGTCACGGCGGGCCACATCCTGCGCGTGACCGAGCGGCGCCCGCTTGTGCAGGTCAAGCTGGCGCTGGGACCTGATGGCGAGGTGCCCCGCGGCATCGACGGCGCACCGACCTGGGTGACCGGCGAGACGGCCCGCGCGCAAGGACATCTGCTGCGCGCCCGCGCCGATGCCATCCTGGTCGGCCGGCAGACCGTCGCCGACGACGACCCGATGCTTACCTGTCGCCTGCCGGGGCTCGAGGGCCGCTCGCCTATCCGGATCGTGCTGGCGCGCCGGCTGGAGGGCATGGAGCGCACCCGGCTCGCCCGGTCGGCCGGCACGCACCCGTTGTGGATCTTCACCCGCGAAGGCGCCGATGCGAGCGCGCTCGAGGCGGCGGGGGTGCGGATATTCCGCGTGCCGGAGATCGGCGGTGCGCTGTGGCTGCCCTGGGTGCTGGAGGCGCTGGTCGCCGAGGGCATGACCCGCCTCCTGGTGGAGGGTGGGCCTGCGACGTGGCGCGCGTTCTCGCAGGCTGGTCTCGTCGACGAAGTCGCATTATTTCATGCCCGCCCCGAAGGATCCTCAATTCTACCAATGAAGGCCATCCGCTCTACGCTCGAGCGCTACGTGGCCGCCGCGGGCCTCGAGCTCTTTGAGCACCGCTCGATGGGGGGTGACGATATGATCACCTTCCGCAGACACTGGTTCGGTCGCGCGCCGCACCGCACGCAACCGAGATAGAGGCAAAGGAACACGCCCATGTTCACCGGCATCGTGACCGACATCGGCGAGGTGGTCGCGCGCGACGATGGCCAGTTCACCATCCGCACTCGCTATCCGGCCAGCGAGCTGGAGATCGGAGCATCGATGGCGTGCGACGGCTGCTGCCTGACGATCACCTCGATCAAGCCGGAAAGCGAAGGCAGTCTGTTCACGGTCGATACCTCTAACGAGACACGCGCCAAGACGACGATCGCCGATTGGGCGGCGGGCCGCCGTGTCAATCTGGAACGGCCGCTAACCGCCGGACAGGAGCTCGGCGGCCACGTGGTGACGGGGCATGTCGACGGGCTGGCCCGGATCGTGGACATCAAGGAGGACGGGGAGAGTCTGCGCCTGTCGTTCGAGGTACCTGACCACCTGGCTTCCTATATTGCTCCTAAGGGATCGGTGGCGCTCGATGGCGTGTCTCTTACGGTCAATGAGGTAAGTGACAACCGTTTTGGCGTGAACCTGATCCCTCATACCTTGACGGTGACGACCTGGGGGGCCAAAACCCCCGGGCAATCGGTCAACCTGGAAGTCGATTTGTTCGCGCGTTACATCGCGCGGCTGTTGGAGTTTCGCCCGTGACGCAAGACCTGAGTACGGTCAGCTATTCGGAAGGCCGCGGCTTTCTTTCCGATATCACCGAGATCCTCGAGGATCTGCGCAACGGGCGCATGGTCGTGCTCGTAGATGCGGAGGACCGTGAGAACGAAGGTGACCTCGTCATCCCTGCGCAGATGGCAACGCCCAACGCGATCAACTTCATGGCCAAGAACGGCCGTGGCCTCATCTGTCTGGCGATGACGCAGACGCGGGCGAACGAGCTTCATCTCGAGGCGATGGTCCGCCGCAACGACTCGCGCAACCGCACCGCGTTCACGCAATCGATCGAGGCCCGCGAAGGCATCACCACCGGCATCTCCGCGCATGACCGAGCGCGCACCATCGCGACGGCGATCGATCCGACCAAGGGTGCCCACGACATCGTCTCGCCTGGGCACGTCTTTCCGCTCGTCGCTCGCGAAGGCGGCGTCCTGATGCGCGCCGGCCATACCGAGGCCTCCGTCGATCTGGCGCGCCTTGCCGGTCTGTTTCCCGCAGCCGTCATCTGCGAGATCATGAACGACGACGGCACGATGGCGCGCATGCCCGATCTCGTCGCGTTCGCGCAGCATCACGGTCTCAAGATCGGCACGATCGAGGACCTGATCGCTTATCGGTTGCGCAACGACCATCTCGTGCGCGCTGTTGCCAAGACCGAGGTCTCGACGGCGGCCGCCGGCACGTTTGCGCTTCACGTCTACGAGACGACGGTGGAGCCGGGCGAGCATCTGGCACTGGTCAAGGGCGATTTGGCCGCACCGGGCCCGGTGCTCGTGCGCGTGCACGCGGTGAACGCGATGGCCGATCTTCTGGGCGTCGGCGCGGAAGCCGACGGCGGGCGGCAGATCGAGAGCGCCATGCGTGCCATCGACAAGGAAGGACGCGGCGTCGTTGTGCTCATCCGCGACTTGCGGCCGAAGTCGATCTCGGAATCGATTGCACAACGACTGAGCGATCCCAAAATGGTCCAGGCAAGCCGCGAGCGCCGTCAGGTCGAGATCGGCGTCGGCTCGCAGATTTTGACCGACCTAGGTGTGCGCGACATGGTGCTGCTTTCGAATTCGCCGGCGCACGTGTACGTCGGTCTCGAAGGCTTCGGCCTGCGCATTGTCGGCACGCGCCCGATTGAGTGACACAAGATGCAGATCGTGAAAGACAAGACCCCGGCGGAAGTCGCGCCCAAGACGCAGGAAACCAACCTGCGCGCACGCGTCCTCATCATTGAAGGGCGCTTCTACGAGAAGATCGCCGATGAGCTCGTTGCCGGCGCCATCGCGGTCATCGAGGAGCGCGGGGCGAGCTACGATCGCATCAGCGTTCCCGGCGCGCTCGAGATCCCCCAGGTGCTCGCACAGGCGGTGGACACCGGACGCTGGGACGGCGCCGTAGCTCTGGGCTGCGTCATTCGCGGCGAGACCGCGCACTACGACATCGTCTGCAACAATGCCAACCACTGGCTGATGGAGGTTGCCATCCGTCATCGCATGCCGGTCGGCAACGGCATCTTGACCGTCGAAAACGAGGCGCAGGCGCTGGCGCGCGCTGAGGGCGGTCGTGACGGCAAGGGTGGCGACGCCGCGCGCGCGTGCCTCAAGCTCATCGAGATCGCGCACGCCTTCCAGGGACAAGGCGCATGACCGGCCCCGGCAAGAGCCCCTCGGTGGTCGTGCTTCAGCCGCGCACCGCGGCCCGCGTCGCCGCCGTGCAGGCGCTCTACCAGATGGACATGGCGGGCACCGACCTCAACGCCGTGATCGACGAGTTCGTGTGTCTGCGCTTTCCGCGCGCGCCCGGCGACGAGGCCGCGGCCGGTGCTGATGCAACTTTCTTCTCCGAGCTTCTGCGCGGCGTTCTGCGTCGTCAGCGCGACATCGACCCGTTGGTAGACCAGCAGCTCGCCGAAGGCTGGCGTTTGAAGCGCATCGACGCCATCGTGCGCGCCATTCTCCGCGCCGGCGTGTTCGAGCTGATGGAGCGCCCGGACGTGCCCGCCCGCGTGGTCATCAACGAGTACATCAACGTGGCTCATTCGTTCTTCTCCGAAGATGAGCCCAAGGTCGTAAATGGCGTCCTGGACAAGCTCGCCCGGCGCCTGCGCGAGCCCGAGCTCGACGGCAATGGCGGACGGCAAGCTGGATAGCGAAGAGGCGATCATCGCCGAGCTGTGGGCACCGCTCGCGGCTGGCTTTCCCGGTGCGTTTGGACTTGCCGACGATTGTGCCGCGATCACCCCGCCGAGCGGTTGCGATCTTATCGTGACGACCGACGCGGTCATCGCGGGGGTGCATTTCTTCGACGGCGAGGATGCCGGTGCGATCGCCTGGAAGGCGCTCGCGGTCAACGTCTCCGATCTCATTGCCAAGGGCGCAACGCCGCTCGCCTACCTGATGACGATTGCGCTGCCCCAGGCGCCCGAGCGCGCGTGGCTCGAAGGGTTCGTCGGCGGCCTCAGTGCGGCGCAGACAACCTTCGGTTGCCATCTGGCCGGAGGCGACACCGACCGCACGCCGGGGCCGCTCTCGGTCTCGATCACGGCCATGGGAACGGTGCCGCAAGGGCGCATGGTGCATCGCGCGAGCGCACGGCCCGGCGATGTCGTCCTCGTCTCGGGAACGATCGGCGATGCAACGCTGGGGCTCGCCTTGCGGCGCAACCCCGACTTTGTCCGCCGTTGGAAGCTCGACGCCGATGCAAGCGAATCACTCATCGTGCGTCAGCTCCGGCCGAGGCCGCACGTCGCTCTCGCTGACGTCGTCCGCCAGGGCGCGACGGCGGCGATGGATATCTCCGATGGTCTCGTGAAGGACTTCACCCGCCTGTGTAACGCTGCCGGTGTCCAGGGACGAATAGACGCCACGCGCATACCGCTGTCACCTGCCGCCCGCACTGTTCTTTCGCACGGTGGAGCCACCTTGGTGGAACTCCTGACGGGGGGTGAGGATTACGAGGTGTTGATGACCGTTGCCGCCGATCGCGTCGCAGAGGTCCGTGCTATGGCATCGGCGGTCGGGGTCACATTAACCGAGATCGGTTCGATCTTGGGTGCAGGACAGGGGGCACACGTTTTCGATGCGGACAATCGTGTCATCGACTTTGCCGCCACAGGGTGGGACCATTTTTCCACTCCGCGATAAGTCGTGCGAGATGCAACCGGTGGTTCGCAAAACACGTTTGCTGTTGCGCAGGCGTCGCACCTCGTTGCGGGGTGATATGGGTTCTGGCAGTCTAAGACATGTTTCGATGTCTTGGTTTGGCCATAACCGAACGGCACTCAAGACATTCGGGGGGCAGGCGAATTACCGAGAACACTGCCATTTGCCCGTAAGCTTCGCCCTTGCTCGCGAGGGCCAACGTCAGGACAGATTGATGCAGGCAGTTCGCGCGCCCGTGCAGCCCAGAGGGCGGCTTTTCTCGATCCTATCAGGGAAGGTTGCACGAGGCATTGGTGGTGCCTTTTTCGCAGGCGCTGCTTTCTTGCTTCTCGGCGTGCACGCCCACGCGCAGGCTGCTCAAGCCAATTGGTGGGAGGGCATCACCGGCTACGGCACGCCCGACTACACCGGCAAGCGCGAGGAAGAGCGCCAGCGCCGTCGCGAGGCGCGCAAAGTCGAGCCGCCGGATGACTTGCGGACGGATCCCACGCCGTGGCGCAGCGACGAGATGCTGATCTCGATGCGCAAGGCGATCGAGCACTATCAGAAGATCGTCGACGTCGGCGGCTTTCCGCGCGTGCCCGAAGGGCGCATGATGCGCGAAGGCGAGGACGACGATCGCGTTCCCATTCTGCGCCGCCGCCTGATCATGAGCGGCGATCTGCGCCCGCGTAACAACTACAACACGTATACCTTCGACGCCGAACTAGCGGAGGGTGTGCGCAACTTCCAGCGCCGTCATGGTCTGCGACCGACCGGCCGCGTCATGCGCTCGACCTACCCGGCGCTCAACATTTCGGCCGAGGAGCGTCTTATGCTGCTCCGTGTCAATTTGGGCCGCATCCGGGAGCTGATGTCGCAAGGTGTCGACGACCGCTACATCCTGGTCAACATCCCCGCCTTCCAGCTCGAGGCCGTCGAGCACTTCGAGGTGCAGCAGCGTCACCGCGTGATCGTGGGCCGCACCCAACGCCAGTCGCCCTCGATCAAGGCGACGGTACGCGCGCTCAACTTCTATCCCTACTGGCGCGTGCCCGACAGCGTCGCGCATCTCGATCTGATTCCGCGCCTGCGCAAGGAGCCGGAGTACCTCGAAAAGGAGAAGATCCGGGTGTTGACGACGTTCGGCGGCGCCGAGGTCGATCCCAATCTGGTGAACTGGAGCTCGCCCGAGGCGCAGAAGCTCAAGTTCCGTCAGGATCCGGGCCCGCAGAACGCCCTCGGCATCGTGCGCATCGACATGCCCAATGCCGACAACGTTTACATGCACGACACGCCGATGAAGAACCTCTTCAACCAGCACTCGCGTGCCTTCAGCGCCGGATGCGTCCGCGTGCAGGGCGTGCTCGATCTCGTCGACTGGATCGCCCAGTACGAGCCCGGCTGGCGCCAAGGACAGGCGGAGGGCGTCATCGCGGCCGGACAGCCCGTGGACGTCACGCTGACGCGACCGCTGCCGGTGTACTTCGCCTACATCACCGCCTGGGCGGAGCGCGACGGCGAGATCCAGTTCCGGCCCGACATTTACGGCCGCGACGGCACGATCGACACCATCGCCGAGATGGACCGCGATCCCGACGATCCGCTGCCGCCGCCGAGCCTTGCTCCCTGATAGAGGCGTCGTTGCCCCGTGCGAAAGCGCGCGGGGTTTGACCTGTGCCATCGCATGCGTGCGGCTTCGCGCCTATATATCCGACAGTATCGGAATTAGGCGCTCGGAGCGCACGTTATGGCTTGGTCGATCAAACTCTTCACTGTCGGCGGCACTGCCGTCCGCATGCATCTGACGTTTCCGCTGCTCATCCTGTGGGTGGCGGCGATCCAGTGGATGCACGGCACGCCGCAGGACGCCGTCAACGGCGTCCTCTTCATCCTGGTGCTGTTTGCCTGCGTCGTGCTGCACGAGTTCGGGCACATCATCGCCGGTCGCCGCTACGGCATCCGCACGCCGGACGTGACGCTTCTTCCGATCGGCGGCGTTGCCGCCATGGAGCGGATGCCGGAGAAGCCCGGTCAGGAGATCGTCGTGGCGCTGGCGGGCCCGGCGGTGAACCTCG
>Ga0209347_1001323_pt1 | contig 42267 bp, 26 predicted proteins | sample AutmiccommuBRH23_FD_187382 | JGI IMG/M metagenome (GOLD analysis project Ga0209347, IMG submission 187382) | Deep subsurface microbial communities from Mt. Terri, Switzerland - Autotrophic microbial communities BRH/23 (SPAdes) (version 2) | ecosystem: Environmental > Aquatic > Deep subsurface >... | reverse complement strand
TGATCACCGCGTACTCTCATGTAAACATAAGGAGTTCCCTAATAAAATAACAAATAAGTTAAAAGATAATTCCCATCCATATAAGATTAAATAAAACTTCCCTTGCGGAATTAATCGCTGTATTATTTACTGTTCGTTTGTAAGGTGTTCAGGCAAAGCAAAGGCTATAAAACTATCGCCGCCAGGTGCCCCTAGTTTAGTGCCCCCACATGCTATCACAACATATTGCCTGCCATTTACTACATAGGTACTCGGGGTAGCGAAAGCAGCCGCCGGGAGCTTGGTTTCCCAAAGTAATTTCCCATTTTTCTTATCGTAAGCCCTGAACTTTCTGTCTTTGGTACCTGCTATAAATAATAATCCGCTTGCCGTGACCACAGGGCCACCGTAACTTTCAGTACCCGTCACCGGAATTCCTTTTTCCATTAATTCCGGATGCTCTCCATAGGTGATTTTCCACAAGTACTCCCCGGTATTCATATCGATGGCGTTTAACGTCCCCCATGGAGGTCGAACAGCAGGATAGCCATTTTGATCCAGGAATTTGGTGTATCCGGAAATTTGGTAAGGAATCTTTTCAACCTCGTCACTAATGGTCATGCTTTCTTCATTAGTAACGGACTTATTTTCATTCCCGTAGACATATGCTAACAGAGCATTGATCTCTTCTTGCGAGAATTTCGGGAATGGGGGCATCATTCCTTTGCCATTGGTAATCACGCTTCTGATAGTTTCCTGATCCATTCTGCTCTCGATATTAATAAGAGATGGATAGCCACTATTAGGATTTCCTTTTTTATTTACACCATGACATGCCACACAATTAATCGTGTACATACGTTCACCTAATGTTTGTTTTTGCAACTCTTCTTCTGAAACAGAAGGAATCAAAGCCATATGCCAGGGCATTTCATTACTGTTCAAATAAAGGATTCCATCGGGATCCGCTGCCGCACCACCCCATTCAGCGCCCCCGTCTAGTCCGGGATAAATAATGGTCCCCTTAGCACTGAGCGGGGTAAACGGCCCTTCTGATCTGCTATTTCTAAATGTTTCTATTAACGCTTCCCGATTTTCAGCGTATGGATTTATATCCTCCTCAGTAAAATTCTGACGCGCAAATGGCGCAGGTTTTATGGGGAAAGGTTGGGTTGGCCATGCCTCCTCACCGGGAATGTCTGAAGCAGGAACCGGGAGCTCTTCAATAGGGATTAAAGGTTCGCCTGTTACCCGATCGAAAATAAAGACGAAGCCGTGTTTGGTAATTTGTGCCACCGCATCTATTTTTCGGCCCTTATGATTAACAGATATGAGGTTTGGGGGGGCGGGCAGGTCGCGATCCAGGATATCATGATGCACGAACTGGTAGTGCCATTTTAGTTCTCCTGTTGCAGCGTTCAGGGCCAGGAGGGAATTGGCAAAGAGATTAATGCCCTTTCTGTTACCTCCGTAAAAATCAAAAGCAGCAGAACCTGTGGGTGTGTAAATAATGCCCAGCTCTCTGTCAATCGACATTCCCGCCCAGTTATTGGCGCCTCCAATGAGTTTGTTTGTACCAACATCTTTTGGCCAGGTTTCATATCCTGATTCACCTGGTTTTGGAATTGTATGGAAAACCCATTCCAGTTTGCCGGTTTTAATGTTAAACGCCTGAATAAGCCCAAGAGCGGCATCTGTTCCTTCTGAAACCCTTAGGGGCATTATTATCAAATCTTTGTAAACGGTTCCAGGCGTATTTGATAATACAATCCTGTCCTGGGAAATATCCCCAAGGCCGGCTTTCAAACTGGCACGCCCATTTTCGCCAAAGGATTTAATTGGGGCGCCTGTATTGGCTTCCAATGCATATAACCAGGGGCCGTCGGTATAGAGAACCCTTTTGTCGTCCCCGTCTTCCCAGTAAGCAAGACCCCGGCTGGTGCTGTAGGGAACAGTCTCTTCTGACTTTATCCGCCAGATTTCTTTACCCGTCGCCGCGTCTATCGCAAAAGGCTTTGTCAAAGCCGTCATTCCGTATAAAATCCCATCAATTATTATTGGGTTGCATTGTATTTGGCCTATATCAGTGGTATGGTACTCCCAGGCAACTTCCAATTCGCGTACGTTATCTGCGTTAATTTGGGTAAGGGTGGAATAATGGTTTCGCCCGGGACCTCCTAGATATTCGCTCCAGTTACTCCCGGCCATTAAAGAAGATTCCCCTTTTCTGAATAGCAAAAACAATCCGGCTCCAGATACTATTACCAACAAAAGTATTATGTAAACTCGTTTCATAAATTATGGTTTTTTAAGATCTAGTAATTTTTCGCATAACCACTGGCTTTTTCTCACCGGACCTGTGTCCCGCCGAGAGAGGAATAACCTTTGCTAAATCACAGTAAATAAATATTCCTTCCTGCTGCAGGATTTTGTCATTAAAATTGTTGAATCATGTAAGGGGCAAAGACATATCCTATTGCTTTAAATGCGTTGGTAAATCCTGTACTTCCTCGCAACATAGTTGTTCCATCACCTGTCTCAATTGTTTTTTTAGTATCCCTATAGTATGATCACCCCCTTGTTTCCCTAACGCGCCGACGCCATACATGAAGGAGCGACCCAGAAAAGTAAATTTTGCACCGCTGGCCAGACTCCTCGCAATGTCGGGACCTGAACGGATACCACTGTCCATCATAATTGTTATCTGATCGCCATATTTTTTGACGATTCGACCTAAGGGTTTTATGGTGGATTCGCCGGCATCCAGTTGCCTTCCACCATGGTTGGAAACAATAATCCCGTCCAATCCCAGTTTTACAGCCATTTCGGCATCGGCCTCGGAAGCCACCCCTTTAAGGACAAGATTCCCTTTCCACAGATCACGCAGCGATGCTATTCGATCTTCATTCAACCTGCCTGAGAAGGTTTGATCCATAAATTCGCCTAACTGATTTAGGCTCAGGTTTTTTGCCATATAAGGTTTGAGGGTTGCAAAGTTTGGTTGCCCGTACTTTAATGTTTCCATTGCCCATTGTGGTTTTCCCATTATTTGAAGGATATTGCTGATAGTCATTTTTGGAGGCATAGCCAAACCGTTTCTGATATCTCTGGGGCGATACCCAAATGTGGGAACATCACAGAGCAATACGAGGGTCGGATAACCCGCCACCCGGATACGTTCAATAATATCATTTCGTAAAGTTTCTTTTGCCGGATGATACAGCTGAAACCAGGCCTTTCCCTCTGTCACTTCGGCTATTCGCTCAATACTGCTCGTTGTAACGGTACTGAGAACAAATGGAATATTGTGTTTATGAGCGGCTTTAGCCAGGATCTCGGCAGCATTTGGCCACATAAGGCCTTGCAACCCTATAGGTGCTATTCCAAAAGGGGCATCATACGTAGAGCCAAGGATTTTCGTGCGCAAACTACTTTTATTAAAGGCTTTTATATACCTTGGGATTAATTCTACTCTTCGTAATTCCTCCGTATTTTTGATAATATTCACATCCTCATTACACCCCCCGTCTAAATATTCAAAAGCAAATTTTGGAAGGCGTTGTTTAGCTCTTATCCGGAGGTCTTCTATCGATGGGAAGTTGTTGTTAAGAGTTTCCATATTGATATATTATTTAAAATTTTGAAGATCATGCCTCGGAAGCTACTGGCCTGCTTACTTCACGACTATAAAGCATAATTAGAATAAAACAAATCAAAGGGAGGATAAATGAAAAATTCACTTCAGAAAAACCTAAGATACGCGACTCATCCAGTCCGGGCCCCCCTATATCAATGATCATCCCCTGGAATTTTGGCATCAGGGCTCCTCCCACAATAGCCATTACCAAAAAAGCAGCTCCAATTTTTGTGTCCTCCGCATTGAGGTCTACCAGCGCAATACTATATATGGTGGGAAACATTATTGACATAAAAAAGGTAACACCAACTAAACTATAAAGTCCCGTCATCCCTTGTACTGAGATCGTGATACCTGTACAAATAGCGGCTGCAAGGGCAAACACAAACAACAATTTGTCTGCCCGTATGAATTTTAATAAATAGGTTCCTAATGAGCGACCAATAAAAAAGAGTATAAATGCAATAAACTGATAATCAGCTGCCTGCTCACTGGGAACAGCAATGGCCTCGGCATATTGATATATATAGGTCCAGCACATGATCTGCGCCCCAACATAGAACATCTGTGCTACTACCCCTAAGGAGTACTTTTTTTTTCTCCAGATTCTACTCATAGTCTCCGCAAATCCCGGTAATTCGCCCTCAGATTTAACTTCGGGCATTTTCACAAGTAGAATAAAAACCAGGAGTAAAATAATTATAAGGCCGAGCACTACATAAGGATCCCGTATTATCATGAGATCAGATGTTCTAATCAATGCTTTTTGTGCTAAATCTAACTGAGAAAACCCATTAATATCGTCTGATTGCAGATTACTGAGAACAAAATATTTAGCTACTAACAACCCTAACAATAAACCGACAGGATTAAAGGCCTGCGCCAGATTTAACCGCCTAATTGCAGTATCCCGGGATCCCATACCCATGATGTAGGGATTTGCAGTGGTCTCGAGAAAAGCAAGACCGAAGGTTAATATGTATAGCCCAAGACAAAAGAACCAGAACTCTTCCATCATCGCGGCCGGATAGAACAACAGAGCTCCGACGGCATATAATATTAGGCCAATAACAACTCCAATTTTATACGTATACTTTCGAACAAGGATTGCGGCGGGTAATGCCATACTGAAATAACCGCCATAAAAGGCCATTTGTACCCATGCAGCCTGAGAATTGTCCAGTTCCAATACTTTTTTAAAAGCCTGGACCATTGGGTCGGTTACTGCATTTGCAAACCCCCACAAAGCAAAGAGGGACGTGATCAGGATAAAGGGAATAAGGTTCTTATTGGATACTAATTTCGCAGAGTTCATGTACCGCCAATTTTAATTAAGTTATTACTCTGTCTAAATGAGTATAACCACCATCAACAAAGATCAGTTGTCCGGTGGTGTGACTTGATTTATTGGATAAAAGAAATGCGACTGTATTGGCAATTTCTTTGGTGGTTGTCATACGTCTCTCTAAAGGAATCCGATTCTCGATCGAAAGCAATTTTTCTTTGGGGTCCGGAAAAGAATTGAGCCACCTTTTATACAGGGGAGTCATGCATTCGGCGACTATTACCGCATTAACCCGAATATTATAGGGCAATAACTCAACGGCCCATTCCCGGGTAATGGCGTTACGGCCACCATTTGCGGCAGCATAGCCGGATGTCCCGCCTTGCCCTGTAAACGAGGTTTTGGAGCCGATATTTACAATGGATCCTTTACTCCTTTTTAATTCTGGCAGGGAATAATGAGCCATTAGGTAATAATGTACCAAATTTCTTTTAAGGGATTCCATAAAGCGATCGTAATCCCCATTTTCAAGGCTGACACTATCATTTACCCCGGCATTATTAACCAGGCCGTCTATCCGTCCGAATTCCATTACAGCACTCTCCACTGCCAGTTTGCACTCATCCGGTTTTGTAAGTTCTGCGAGTGCATAAGCCGCTTTCCCCCCTTTTTGGATTATTTGTTCAACTGCCTTTATAATGTTCTCCTTATTTCTTCCAACAATAAAGGGAATGGCTCCCTCTTCGGACAATACGTTACAAATTCCATTTCCTATCCCCTTCGACCCTCCGGTAACGATGATTACCTTATCTTTCAACAATAGTTCCATTACATTTCGATATTAAGTTGATATGCGCGTATGGCATTTCTACTCAGGATGTTCTCTTTTTCATCCTGGCTGAGGTATCTAATGAAGAATTTTAAGATTGTCAAGACCTGCTCGTAGGTTGCAGATAACAGGCAAACAGGCCAATCGGATCCGAACATCACCCTTTCGGCACCAAAATTTTCCATCGCTATATCAATGTAGGGTTTAAAGTCGTGGATCATCCAGCGATGCCACTTAGCTTCGGTTACCATTCCGGATATCTTACAATAGACATTTGGATATTTAGCTATTTTTTCAATTTCCTTTTGCCATGGTTGGAATTGTCTGTCCTTTATTGCCGGCTTAGCCAGATGATCGATTATAAAGATCTGATTTGGATATTCTGAGACTAAGTTTGTTGCCTCTTTTAATTGAGTGGGATAAATTAACAGGTCGTAGGGCAAGTCATAGGACTTGAGCTTTGAAAGGCCTAATTTGAAGTCTTTACTTGTCATAAAGCCTAACCTTTCACCTTGGATAGGATGCCTGACTCCTTTGAATTTTAGATGATCACCAAAGGCATCCAGCTTATTCTCCAAATCTTTGGATAGCAGATTCACCCATCCCACGACACCAAGTATATACTTTGATTTTTCTGATAGTTCCAGGAGCAAGCCGGTTTCCTTCTCAGTGGTTGTGGCCTGAACGACGACGCTTCCATATATTCCATTCCTATCCAATTCGAATTTATATTCCGAAGGAAGGAAATCACGTTTGAGCAGTGCCATTTCATCGTTTATCCAGGCATAGGTTACAGGATCATAATTCCATAAGTGATGGTGGCTATCAATGATCATGTTATGTCAATGGCCCTGGCTTTTTGCCTGGAAGTACCCAGTCCTTCAATGCCTAACTCGATGGTATCACCGGGCTTTATAAATCTGGGAGGGTCAAAGCCCAAACCCACCCCAAATGGTGTTCCTGTTGATATCAGATCCCCGGGAAGAAGGGTCATATACTTGCTTATATAACTTATGAGCTGAGGGATTTTGAACACAAGGTCTTCGGTATTGCTGTTTTGCATAAGTGTACCGTTTACTTTGAGCCAAATATCCAATGTGTGTGGATCCGATATTTCATCTTTGGTAACCAGGTATGGGCCAATAGGGGCAAAACTGTCACAGCTTTTACCCTTTACCCACTGCCCGGATCTTTCCAATTGAAACTCGCGTTCGCTGTAATCATTATGGAGGATATAACCGGCTATATAATCCATGGCTTCTTCTTCATCCACATAACTTGCGCTTTTGCCAATAACCACCCCTAATTCTACTTCCCAATCCGTTTTTATACTATCCCGGGGTATAATTAAGTCATCGTTTGGTCCCACGATGGCCGAAGTTGCCTTAAAAAAGAGAACCGGTTCCTCAGGTAGCGACATGCCACTTTCTTCCGCATGTTTGGCATAATTCAGACCGACGCAGATGAGTTTTGAGGGTCTTTTGATTGGCGGACCAAGTCGCATATCCTTATCTATAATGGGAATTTCAGAGATATTTCGCTCCAGCCAGATTTTCAATCTTTCAATACCATTACTTTGAAAGAAATCCTCGTCATAATCCTCCCCGAATGACGAAATATCGAAAATTTCCCCGTTAGGAAGTTTCACACCGGGTTTTTCCTTGCCTCTCTCGCCAAACCGAATCAATTTCATACAATAGTCAATTATTTAACCGGATGAATCCTCCGTCAATGGGAAAATCTGTTCCTGTAATAAAAGATGCCTCGTCGCTACATAAATAAAGGGCAAGAAATGCCACTTCACTGGGCCGTCCCATACGGCCAATAGGTTGTGATTTGCTTAATGACGCAAACATTTCCGCTTCTTTTCCCGGATAATTCCTCGAAATAAATCCATCAACAAAAGGCGTATGGATTCTTGCAGGGGATATACTGTTACACCTTATTCCATGGGCGATATAATCCTTTGCTACCGAATATGTCATTGCTAATATGGCCCCTTTCGTCATGGAATATGCGAAACGATCTGCGATTCCGACGGAAGCAGCCACTGAAGCCATATTCAGGATCAAACCACCTTTCTTTTTCATATGTGGAATAACTGCTTTCATGCAATGAAATGCACCCTTTATATTTACAGCATAAAGAGAATCCATATCCTTACCGGTAGTATTCTCTATTGTGCCAACATGGGCAATACCCGCATTATTAATCAGGATATCAATGGTTGAACTGCTTCCAATTTCTTCAACGACCTCCTGAACATTTTTTTGTTCCGTGATATCGCAATAAAAATATCCGGCACTTCCCCCTGCAGCATGTATTTTACTGACTGTTTGTAATGCTTTGTCTTTACTTGTGTCGAGGATGTTAACATGCGCCCTTGCCTTTGCCAGTTCAATCGAAATTGCTTCTCCGATGCCACTTCCTCCGCCCGTAACAATTACCGTTTTACCTTCCAGGCTGAACATAATGTCTTAATTTGATGGCTGAAACTCATGTTTCCAGATGATCCCGTCAGGATAGCTATAATCCTTTAAGGTACTCGCTTTCATGGTGATGCTATAACCCGGGGTGGAAGGTGGCATATAAGCACCATTACGTATTAAAACAGGATCGATAAAATGTTCATGAAGATGGTCGACATATTCAATAACACGATTGTCCATGGTGCCACTAACGGCAATATAATCGAACATGGCCAGATGCTGAACATATTCACATAGTCCTACTCCTCCGCCATGGGGACAGACTGGAATGTTGAATTTGGCGGCCATTAATATGATTGACAGTATCTCATTAACTCCTCCCACCCTGCAACTATCAATCTGACAAATACCAATCGCGTTCGCTTGCATCAATTGCTTGAACATTACCCTGTTATGACAATGTTCCCCTGTCGCAACGAGGATCGGATCAACGGCGCGTGCAATTTTAGCATGACCTAAAATATCATCAGGACTTGTCGGTTCTTCAATCCACCATGGCTTAAATACGGCCAGGCTCTCCATATAATCAATCGCCTCGTCCACGTCCCACTTTTGGTTCGCATCCATCATCAGCCTGATGTCCGGCCCAATTTCTTCAATAATGATACCTGCCCGCCGTATGTCATCTTGTCTATTGGATCCAACTTTCATTTTCAGGTATTTGAATCCCTGATTTTTTGCTTCGCGGCTAAGCCTTCGAATCTTTTGGTCGGCATAGCCCAGCCAACCGGCAGAGGTTGTGTAGGCCGGGTATCCTGAAACTTTTAATTTCTCTATACGTTCAAGCTTAGTGGCTTCTTTTTCTTTAAGGATTCTTAATGCTTCCTCCGGAGTAAGTACATCTGTTATGTATGTAAAATCAATACACTTGACCAGTTCAGCAGGTGTCATATCAGCCAATAATTGCCACAATGGTTTTCCAACTACTTTTGCATAAAGGTCCCATACTGCATTTACCATTGCCCCGGTAGCCAAATGAATAATACCCTTTTCTGGTCCTAACCAACGAAGTTGGCTATCCCCGGTAATTGTTCTCCAGAAGGCACTCATATCAGCGACAATGCTTTCCAATGATTTCCCTTTAACCAAATAGGATAAGGCATTGATGGCGGCTGCGCATAATTCGTTTCCTCTGCCAATAGTGAAGGTTAGTCCATGCCCCTCGATTCCATCTTTGTGATTGGTTTTTAGAATAACATAAGCCGCAGAATAATCTGGGTCAGGGTTCATGGCATCTGATCCATCCAAGGATTTACTTGTAGGAAATCGTACATCCTTAACAAGGATATCTGTTATAATTATTGGCATATTAAGCTGAATAAGAAATCAAAAGTATTAGTAATGGTGTTTTGATGCTACCGCAAATAGGACTATTTCTTATACTTTTTTTGCTCTCACTCAGCTATTCTTTTAATTTGGTATGATGTTTTAGGTATACACTGGGCGATTTACCGGTTATCTTTTTAAACTGTCTGTTGAAATTTGAAATATTGTTAAACCCGGATTCATAACATATCGATGTAATGTTAAACTCGTGTTCGGTTAATAATTTACAGGCATATCCAATCCTTATTTCATTAACGTATTCCTTATAACCTTTACGATTCATTCGTTTAAAAAACCTGCTAAATGCCGAGGGGTTCATGTTGGCGATCTCCGCAATTTCTTCGAGACTTATATTTTTAGTGAAATTCTTGAAAATATAAGCATAAGCCTTATCCAGGCTTTTATTACCTGTTTTGGTAAATGAACTCAGGAATCCTTCACTGGTAAGCCGCTTAATATTATCATGTTTGGCCAGGTCATTGAGTATTTTAAGAAACTGCACTAACCGATCAAAACCTTCCAGACTCTTAAGTTCTGTTATTTTATTTTTAACGCCCTGATCCAGTTTAATAAACTTTAATCCAAACTTGGATTCTTCAAGTAGTTTATCAATATGCCGCATTTCTGTAGCATTCAGGAATTCTGTTCCCATAAAACTCCTGTTAAAATGTATTGCGATAGCTTCAGAAATTTTTTCGGAATCTTCACTGAAATAAGTTTCTTCATTCAACCACATATGGGGGAGATTCTCCCCTATTAAAATAACTTCTCCTTCTTTAAATTTTTGTATGCTATCCCCTATGAAGCGTGTACCTGTACTTTTTAGAATATGTACAAGTTCCAATTCAGGGTGATAGTGCCATATCTTCAGAAAGTAAGCATAGCAATTGTGTTTTATCGACAGCGAACTGGATTCGAGATTGCTTCTATCCAGGAAATGGAGTTTCATACGGTTATTTTCAATTTAATAATAATATAGGGCTGAATATCTCATAAACGTACAAAAAATCCACATAATTTGACATATAGGCAAAATAAGTATCATATGTAGCTGAAATATTGGTGGCCTTCCGCGCGGTTTAGGTTTAGTTTTGGATTCATATTACCGAAGCTACATACCCATTGTATCAAAACTGAAGCGAAATCAATCTGAACTATTAATTACTAACTGATGAACCCTAAACTATTTAAGAAATCTGCAAAACGAACCATATTTATATGGTGTCTCGTTTTCTTAGGACTACAACCTCTTCGGTCAAACAGCCTTGAGAATCTGTTTGCTGTAGGAGGAGTGATAAACAATGTGAATGTATTCATGCAGGACAGGACTATAACGGGGAATGTCGTGGATGAAAGTAATGTTCCACTGTTCGGAGTAACCATTCTTGTAGAAGGAACCTCCGTGGGAGCTACTACGGATATGGATGGAAATTTTAGCATAACAGTACCAGATGGAGGGTCGACACTTATTGTTTCATACATAGGTTATCAAACTGAACGAATCCCATTGGATGTACAAGACAGGATTACAGTGCGTATGGAGCCGGATCTATCTCAATTGGACGAGGTTGTAGTAGTGGGTTATGGCACGCAGGAACGAAAAGACGTAACCGGATCTATAGCTTCTATAAAAGCTGAGGAGATTGCTTTACGTCCTATTACAAGTATGGAGGAAGGTATCCAGGGGCTGGTACCTGGGCTAAATATCGCTCAAAGGGCATCTTCACCGGGAGATCTTGGGACTGTTTCCATAAGGGGGTTAGGATCAATTACAGCCGGAACGCAACCCTTATGGGTAGTTGATGGTTTTCCTACAGACCAGCGAAATGCACAAGCCATCAATCCGGCCGATATCGCATCCGTTGATATACTTAAAGATGCTTCTTCAACTGCAATTTACGGATCAAGAGGGGCAAACGGTGTTATTATCATTACAACTAAGTCAGGGTCTGCCGGCAGATCAACTTTGGATTTCACCGTTACTTCAGGTGTGGCTACGGCTCCTGAAAGCGCCCGGTTTGATGTGCTCAATGCACAGGAATATGTGCAATTTCACACGGAGAAAAATGGGGGAACTGTACCGGACTTTATAGCAAATAACTGGGATGGCGTCACCGATACAAATTGGCAGGATTTGGTATTCCGATCGGCATTATTTCAAAATTATGCTTTGTCGGCTTCCGGAGGTACGGAGAAGGTGAATTATCTGATTTCAGGTAATTATATAGATCAGGAAGGTGTTATTAAAGGAGAAGGTCAGCGTAAGTATTCTGCCCGTGTAAAGGTTGATTATAAACCGTCAGATAGGGTAACAATTGGTTTGAATTTGGCGCCAAATGTTACTACCATTGGCAGGAACAGCCCTTCCACCGATGCCACTGACTGGTCTTCTTTGTATGCACAATCCCTTCTTTTAGCACCTATTTTACCTGTAAGAAGGGCAGATGGAACTTTTTCTATGAATTCTGACCTTCCCGGCTCACTGCCCGTTGGCAATCCAATTGAGACAGCTAGAAATTATGATTTCGACCAGACCTTGTTCCGCTTTCTCGGAGGGATACATGTTGATATGGAAATTATGGATGGATTAAACCTTCGATCTTCGTTTTCAGCGAATATTGGCACCACAAAAAGTGAAACTTACTATAATCCAACTCCTGGTCAGACAGTACCCATCGCATTATCTGCTGTTTCTTTCTATAATACAGGACAGAGTCAAAGCTTCGATTGGCTGAATGAGAATACTGTAAATTTCAAAAGGAGTTTTGGTAATCACGCATTTGACATCTTAGGAGGTTTTACTTTGCAAAGAAATCAATCTGATAATGTTAGTGCAGGAGTTAATCAGTTACAAGTACCCGGAGTAAGAAATGTGAATATCGGTAATTCGGAGACCTTGTCAGGTGCCAATAGCAAATCAGAAAGTTCGATAGTATCTTATTTGGGAAGGTTGAACTATAGTTTTATGGACAGGTATCTGATTACCGGTACTGTCCGAACAGATGGAAGTTCGGTATTTGGCGCCAATAATCGATATCAAACATTTGGTTCCTTCGCCCTGGGTTGGAGATTTTCGGAAGAATCAATTTTTCAGAATTCCGACTTTTTGACCGATGGTAAACTTAGATTTTCTTACGGATCAACGGGGAGTAATGCTATTCCGCCATTCTCCTCACGAGCTAGCCTAAATACTGTGCGTCAATCCTTCGGGGGTAATGCTACTTTTGGAACAATATTAGGAAACCCTGGGAATGCTGACCTGACATGGGAGACTTCTGACCAGCTTGATATTGGATTAGACCTTGGGCTTTTTAAAAACAGAGTTAATTTAACATTTGATTACTTCAATAACGAAACAACTAGTTTGTTATTAACTAAAGGTGTTGTACCCTCATCGGGATACTCACAATTCCTTACGAATATCGGCAGCATGCGTAACAAAGGCATTGAGGCTGTTGTGAATGCCCAAATCATCGACTCAGAAGATTGGGGGTGGTCACTAGGAGGCAATATTACGACAAACGATCAGGAAATCCTGGATCTTGGCGGGGAAGACGAAATCCAAAATTTCTTTGGTGCATTGAGACGTGTTGTAGGCGGAGAATTACAACAAATACGTGGGCCAAGAGCAATTGGAATTGCCAGAGTGGGCGATAATCAAACCGGGCAGCCACTTCAAACTCCGGGCGCCATAATCTATGAAGATGTAGATGGTGATGGTACGATAAGTAATTTTCTAGGACCAGACGGTCAATTGATTGGAGACACTAATGTTGATCTTATCTACGGAATAAACACTAATTTGCGTTATAAGAATTGGGAATTGAGTACCCTTCTTAATGGTCAATCCGGCGCTTATGTATACGACTTTTTCTTAATCCAAATTGGAGCTTCTTTCAGGCAGACCAACCTTTCTCGTGAATTCTGGTATGAAGGTCGATATATATCGGAACAACAACCAGGAGACGGCCGTACTCCTGCAGCAAATGGTTTTGATTCCGCTGTAGGCGCAGTTTCAAGCCTTGGTGTTCAGAAGACGGATTACTTGCGAATAAGAAACGTTACACTCAATTACAATGTACCGAATCCTGTAGCAGATAAATTAGGACTATCCCGGGCAAGAATTTATGCTTCCGTCGAAAACCTACACACATTTACCGATTTTATCGGAGGTAACCCAGAAGCAAGAAGAGCTTCCGCAGGAGGCCCTGCTCTAATAGGCGGGTCACAAATTGCTTCAGTGACCGATGGTCGGGAATTAGGACTGAACAGCCCTCCAGGACTGCCATTACCTAGAACTTGGACCCTGGGAATTAATGTATCATTTTAAAATACATAAAATGAAAAATATAAAAAGTCTTTATCGTATTTGGAAATTTAATTTGAAAAATTTCAGAACCAGCCTTGTATTTGGATTGATACTTACGGCATTTGTTGTGACATTTAATTCGTGTGATGATTTTATTGAAGTTGCACCGGAAGATGTCATTGACGCGGACACCTTTTTTTCCAATCCTGACGAATTAATTTTCGCATTAAACGGAGTCTACGCCTATCAAAGAAATATCTTTGGAAACTTCAATTACTTCAATCTTATAGAGGCCAGGACGGATAATGCGGGACAGGATCAGCTGGATCAAAAAGAAAGAGTTGAAACCGACACATTTGAAGAAACTCCGGGTAATTTATTATTGGTGAATGTTTGGACACAAAATTATATTCTCATTAACAATGCGAATAATGTTATTGCCCGGGCGCCGGATGTACCATTTGAAACTACTGATGAGGGAGCCCTTATAGATCGTGCTGTTGGAGAAGCAAAATTCTTAAGAGCACTGTCATACTTTGTTTTGGCGAATATGTTTGGCGATGTACCATTAAGAACGGAACCTACAACGGATTTCAATAATGCAACTATACCTAGAAGCCCTGTAAGCGATGTTTATACACAAATTATTGCTGACCTGAATGACGCCATTGCGGTTTTGCCCAATACCTATTCCGGTGGTCAACAACAGGAAGAAGGAAGGGCGACAAAGTTAGCCGCTTTCACACTTCTGGCCAAGGTTCAACTCCAAATTGGAAACAATGGAGCAGCTTCCAGCGCATTAAATAATGTAATAGGTCAATACGAGCTCCTGCCGAATTATGCGGAACTTTATGCTGCCGGGAATGACAATTCAGTTGAATCCATATTTGAAGTAAGTTTCAACCCAACAAATGAGACCGGCTTAGGTATGAATAATCTCCTAATTCCTGCCAGTGAAGCAGCTTCTTTAGGAATAGTTGCGGGTGGTTTTGCCGGAAATTTACCAACTTTCCCAACTCAAGACGTTCAGGGAATTTATGAAGCTGGCGATTTGAGGGCAGACGCATCATTTACCACATATGACAATAATGGTACACCCGCGCTATATATAAGTAAATATATTGATTTAGATGCGGCAGGGGCAGGTAGTGATATAAACCTTATTCTCTTACGCTATGCTGATGCACTATTGATGAAGGCAGAAGCAGATGGCGAGAGTGCTTCTTCTTATGAATTAATCAACCAGGTTAGAAGAAGGGCGTTTGGACAAGATCCTGATACACCAAACCCGGCAATTGATATAGATGCATCCTCACCAGGTACATTTATTGAGAAGATAATGCTGGAACGCAGAAGAGAACTTGTTTTTGAGGGGCAACGATATTTTGACCTGAAAAGGCTGCCAAGTGCAGACGCATTGACAATCATAAATAATCATTTGTCAGCCGAATACACAGGTGTACCAACAGTTCAGGAATATCAGTTAGTTTATCCAATCCCCCAAGGAGAAATCGATGTTTCAAACGGTGTAATTACTCAAAATCCTGGCTATTAGTAGCAATCATTTTATATAATGTTGAGTTAGTTTTTTTAATGCAAGGGCCGTAATTTTTGATAATGTCAATTAATTGCGGCCCTTTTTAACAATTAGGCAAGTTTTCGATCACTTTTTTTATATCAATTTACCTAAATATGCAGGAATTGATAAGTTGATAATAAGGTTTTCCATCAAATACTGTACAACATGGCAAAGCAGAGTTATTCATTAATAAATATTCTTTCACGCACATTGTAACAATGAATCTTATTATGGTTTCCAGTATTTACAATTTAAAGGCTGTTTTAAAGATCGGCACCCTGCTATTACTAGTTGTCAGTATTGGTTGTAGAGGAACAGGTAAAGCAAAAGATGAGGTGCCTGCTGAAGACCCAACGGCTAGAAACAATTTTAAAGAGGACGTTGATTTTATTAAGATGCATACGGAACTGATAGTTCTTGAAAGCAACAATGGAATCAGTAAAATTGCTATATCACCTGAATTACAAGCCAGGGTGATGACTAGTACAGCAAATGGATGGAATGGAGCAAGTTATGGTTGGATAAATAAGGAGCGGTTTGGTTCAGGAGATACCCTTGAGCATATAAATGCTTACGGTGGTGAGGAACGATTCTGGTTAGGACCTGAAGGAGGTCAATTCTCCATTTTTTTCAAACAAGGAGACGAATTTAATCTGGATAACTGGTATACTCCAAGATTAATTGATTTAGAGCCTTTCGATATCATCTCCCGAAATGATAGGGCTATTCAGTTCAAAAAGGAGGCATCCCTGGTTAATTATTCGGGATTTACTTTCGATCTGGAAATTTCACGTAAAATCTCAATTCTTTCAGATCAACAGATCGACAGTGTATTGACAATTACTATCGGGGATGCGGTAAAAACTGTAGGGTATTCTACTGAAAACATATTAACAAATAGCGGAAATAGCCCCTGGACGAAAGATAGTGGGCTATTATCGATTTGGATACTGGGAATGTATAAGCATTCTCCCAATACTACAGTTATCATACCATATAACAGGGCAGCACGTACTGGACAGAATTCAGTTGTCAACGACGATTATTTTGGTAAGATACCATCGGACAGATTAAAAATTGGTGAGAAGGCCATTTTCTTTAAAGCGGATGGTAAGGAAAGAGGTAAAATCGGACTTGGCCCTGACCATGCCATGGATATTCTGGGCAGTTATGATCCCAATAGCAATACCTTAACCATAGTAAAGTATAATAAACCAACAGGACCGGCAGACTATGTGAATTCCAAATGGGAAATACAGGCCGATCCTTTCGGTGGCGACGTGGTCAACGCTTATAATGACGGGCCGCCAGAGCCAGGCGCCGATCCACTGGGTCCTTTCTATGAATTGGAAACCTCTTCGCCCGGGGCAATTTTAAATAGTGATGAAAGCCTGACCCATATTCAGTATACTTTTCATTTTGAAGGTACCCCCGAAGCATTGAATGTCATATCCAGGCGTTTGTTACATGTTTCCATCCCTGAGATCCTTAATGCTTTTGAATAAAGAGAAACTCATGAAAACCTACCGATTTATACCATTTCAACTTCTCGTAGCAGGCATGTTGATCCTGATAGGTATCGGATGTTCCCGGAAGGAGAAATCCCTGATGGCTTTTGAAGATTCCAATAGTATAGCAATAGAAAACCCATATATAAAGGCCGAGTTCATAAAAGAAAACGGTTCTATTACACAGATATACTATGCGCGAAGGGGAAAAGACTGGGTCGAGGTTGTTAATGCCTTCCTTCCGCCAGTTACGCTCCCGGATAGTGCGGTACAATTATTTGATCAGAATAGTAATGACTTTAGATTTCTAAGCAATTCCCTCCTCAAAGATTTCACACTTAATGAAGAGGAACACCAGCTTTCTGTTACCCTGCGTGGCGAAAAGAATGGCAACCCTGTTAATCAAACGATTTCTTTGGATACCGCCGCCACCTATTTTCATGTGAAGGTGAACTGTGAACTGCCCGGAAGTCCCGCAAAACTGGATTATATCCTTTCCTCATATGCGTTTAATAGTGATCATCCACCCTCTTTCGTGCATACCCCCGGTCTAAAATTTGACAATGAGGACTCTAAACAGAACCGATTTGAGATCTTGCCGGGCAAGGACCAGATCATCGGCGACAGGGCGTACCATTCGCCGGCGGTCATAGTACAGGAAGGGAATCTTTTCGCCGCCATTGTCCCGGATCTATCGGCTATTAACGAGCATAAAATCACCTCTCCCGATGCGAGAAGGACGAGCGATATTCCCACAAATAAATTTTCAGTAGCGATTGAAGAAGACAAATATACCATGCCCACGGGATTGGATCTCAATGTAATGACGGGAATTACGGAGAAGCCCGTGATGTCTTTCGGATATATGGATAATATTACCGGGCATCATATCCGATACCAAAGAGTTAATGATTCCAGCATGATTCGCACCCTGGACTCCAATGATCTGCAGTACGAATTTGACCTTTTTATTGGGGCTGATGTTCCTGAATATGACGGATTCCAACGGGTAATTCAGCATCTTTGGGCACAGTATGGCAATCCTGTTTTTAAGAACAGACCCCATTTGGCCATGCCCTTTGACGAGTACTTCCGGATCATCGACTCCATTACCTTCCATCCCATTACGTATGATGACATCAACATTGATCTCCCCCTTGATGGATATGAGGACCATGGATCGTGGCTGGAATGGGAAGAGAACGGACAGACACTGGGAGGCTACCGTTCTGCCATTGAATGGTGGAATGATGTCCTGCATAATTCCGCTTTCTGGAACAATGCCCGGGAGGCTCAGGGTTTCTGGTACTGGGGTCATAAACTGGACCGCCCTGATTTAATAAATAAGGCGAAAAGCATTATCAACTGGTGTTTATCGGCACCCAGAAATAAAGAGGGATTGTTTGCCCTGCTGTACAAAGCCAACGAAAAGGAGTGGGCACTTGGATTTACCGATCCTGTGAACGGGAATACCCGATTTTTCCTGAAGGAGGGCAATACCTATGACGTATCAACAATGAGCAAGACCGGAGCCCACCTTCTGGACTATTTCCTCAGATGTGAAAAGGATCAGCGAATTGTGGATTATCTGAGCCCCTACGGGGATTGGCTGCTTTCCGTTATAGATGAACGGGGCGCCCTGCCCTCCTATGTGGATTCCCGCACTATGGAAGCCTCCGACATTCTTTATTACAGCGCCCAGCCTTCTTCCAGCATGTGGTTTCTCTCTGAACTCTACCGGGCAACCGGGAAGGAAAGTTATCTGGAGGGAGCGGAAAAAATCGCCGGTTACCTTGAGCGCGAAATTATACCGGAGCAGAAATGGATCGATATGGAGCAGTTCTTTTCCTGCGGTTTCCGGCCGCTTGAATTTACCAGGGACCGCTGGCAAAACCAGGTAGCTCGGGGAAACCTGGCAACGTTCTGGGCCGTGGAGGGCTTTGCCTCGCTCTACAGGGCCACGGAGGATAAGGACTATCTGAAATCCGGAGAGTTATGTGTAGATTACGTCTCCTTTTTCCAGTGCGGGTGGGATCCCCATCATATATACACGGCCTTCCCATTCGGAGGAGTTTCATCGGACAACGCGGATAACGCGAATTTCCTGGACGCTCGCCAGGCAGAAATGGTACGTCCATACATCTGGTATGGCAAAACCCTTGGCAGGCAGGATTTAATTGAACGCGGAGTCGCCGCGGCACGATCCTCGGTAGTCCTGATCAATCATCCCAGGCACAAATCAAACAACATTTACCGGCATACAAATATATACCCTTTCGGTCTGGGCCCGGAAAACATAGACCACGAAGCACACCCCCAATCAGCGATGCGTACGCATCCAAGCTGGGGGGAAGGATCCGGAGTATTTACGGGATTGGCAGAGGCTTCCCGGGCATTGGGAGGTATTTATGCGGATTTTGAGAAGCAAATTTTTGTAGGCGTGGACGGATTGCGAATTGATAAGGCAAATATTGATCAAAATAATATAGAACTCTCCATAACAAATATGCTTCAGGAATTGACTCAGCCCTGGGATGATCCGTATAGCACGGTATTAAGGATAAATGGCCTTCCGAAAGGTGAATATGAATTGGTCATAAACGGAGTTGAGAAAGAGATTGCTATATCAGGTACAACTGTAGATGTTCCTGTTATAATTAATAAAGACCGAATTGACCTGCCGTGAGTTTGAAGGGGAATAGATACGTATTTCATTCTGCACGGATTAAAATAGAAAACTTAAGATAATATAGTGTATAATCTGCTGATAAAAATGCACTCTAAAAAGGGTGATGTATGGAGTACGTCGGAGATACAGGAAAGAGGGCGCAATATGATGCGCCATGCACAAAGGTGATAAATATTCCAAAGCCAGGCATTCAGAATGGATGCAATTATCGCAAGTTTATGGATTGTTTCCATCCTCATGATACCCGATACGCTTGATTAAAACAATAATGAATAACAACCGAAATATATCCCTATCTACTTTAGTATTAGTGGTTTTAATCTTTGCAGGTATTGGCTGTTCCCGGAAAGAGAGAACCCTGATCGCTCATGAGTATTCCAATGGGATAACCATTGAAAACCCATATATAAAGGCCGAATTTAAAAAGGAAAATGGATCGATCAGTCAGACCTACTTTGCCCGTATGGGAAAGGATTGGATCGAGGTTGCCAATGCCTTCCTTCCCCCGGTCTCGCTCCCGGATAGCGCGGTGCAATTATTTGATCAGAAAAGAAATGCGTACAGGTTTCTCAGCAATTCCCTCCTCAGGGATTTCACTCTTCATGAAAACGAGGATCGGCTTTCAGTGACTCTGGTAGGGGAGAAGAACAACAGTCCTGTTGAACAGACCATTTCACTGGATACCGCCGCCACCTATTTTCATGTGGTGGTGAATTGTGAACTGGCCGAAAGGCCTGCTAAACTCGATTATATTCTTTCCTCATTTGAATTCAATACGGATCATCCCCCGTCTTTCGTCCATACTCCCGGACTAAAATTTGACAATTCGGACTCTAAACAATACCGGGTGGATCTCCTGCCGGGCAAAGACCAGATCATTGGCGACAGGGCCTATCACTCTCCGGCGGTTATTGTACAGGAAGGGAACCTTTTCGCCGCCATTGTTCCGGATCTATCGGCTATTAACGAGTATAAAATCACCTCTCCCGATGCGAGAAGGACGAGCGATATTCAAAGGAATAAATTCTCTGTTCCTATTGAAGAAGACAAATTTACCATGCCTACGGGACTGGATCTCAACGTCATGACTGGTATTACCAAAAAACCGGTGATGTCTTTCGGATATATGGATAATATTACCGCGCATCATATCCGGTACCAAAGGGTTAATGAGTCCAGCATGATCCGGACCCTGGATTCCAATATGCTGCAGTATGAGTTTGACCTGTTTGTTGGGGCTGATGTTCCCGAAAACCAGGGTTTTCAGCGGGTGATCCGGCATCTATGGAGCGAATATGGCAAGCCGGTGTTTGAAAACAGGCCCCATCTGGCCATGCCCTTTGACGAATACTTCCGGATCATCGACTCCATTACCTTCCACCCCATTACGTATGATGACATCAACATAGATCTCCCCTTGGAGGGATATGAGGATCAGGGATCGTGGCTGGAATGGGAAGAGAACGGACAGACACTGGGTGGGTACCGTTCGGCCGTTGAATGGTGGAATGATGTCCTGCATAATTCTGCTTTCTGGAACAATGCCCGGGAGGCTCAGGGTTTCTGGTACTGGGGTTATAGACTGGACCGTCCGGATTTGATTAAAAAGGCAAAAAGCATTATCAACTGGTGTTTATCCGCCCCCAGAAATGAGCACGGATTATTCTCCCTTCTCTATAAAGCCAATGAAAAGGAGTGGGCTCTTGGATTCACCGACCCGGTAAATGGAAATCCCCGATTTTTCCAAAAGGAAGGCTATACCTATGACGTATCGACCATGAGCAAGACCGGAGCCCACCTGCTGGATTATTTTCTGAGATGTGAAAAGGATCAGCGCATTGTAGATTATCTGATTCCCTATGGCGACTGGCTGCTTACGGTCATAGATGAGCGGGGGGGCCTGCCTTCCTATGTGGATTCCCGCACTATGGAAGCCTCCGACATTCTTTATTACAGCGCCCAGCCTTCTTCCAGCATGTGGTTTCTCTCTGAACTCTACCAGGCAACGGGGAAGGAGCTATACCTGAAGGGAGCGGAAAAGATAGCCGGATACCTGCAAAGGGAAATCATACCGGAGCAGAAATGGATCGATATGGAGCAGTTCTTTTCCTGCGGTTTCCGGCCGCTTGAATTTACCAGGGACCGCTGGCAAAACCAGATAGCCCGGGGAAACCTGGCAACATTCTGGGCCGTTGAGGGCTTTGCCTCGCTCTACAGGGCTACGGAAAATAAGGATTATCTGAAATCCGGGGAGTTATGTGTGGATTACGTCTCCTTTTTCCAGTGCGGGTGGGATCCTCATTATATCTACACCGCCTTCCCATTCGGTGGATTTTCCGCAGACAACGCGGACAATGCGAACTACCTGGATGCCCGGCAGGCAGAAATGGTCCGTCCTTACATCTGGTATGGCAAAACGCTTGGCAGGCAGGATTTAATTGAAAGGGGGGTTGCAGCCGCAAGATCCTCCGTAGTCCTGATCAATCATCCCAGACACAAAGCAAACAATATCTATCGACATACAAACTTTTATCCTTTCGGGCTGGGGCCGGAGAACATCGACCATCATGCAAACCCTCAATCGGCCATGCGGACCCATCCAAGCTGGGGGGAAGGTTCCGGTATATTTACAGGACTGGCAGAGGCTTCCAGGGCTTTGGGAGGTGCCTATTTTAATTTTGAAAAGGATCTTTTTGTGGGGGCCGACGGGCTAAGGGTGGATACCGCTTCCCTGGAGAACAAAGATATCCGGATAAACCTTACCAATATGTTGCAGGAGCTTGAACAGCCCTGGACCAAAACTTATAATACCACCTTCCATCTCGAGGGCCTGGAGCCCGGGGAATATACGCTGACCATTAATGGAACCACGGTTTCCGACCTGAGCATAGAGGAGCAAAACACTATCGCGGTCACTGTTGAACCGGATGGTATTCATCTGAAACCCCTTCCATAGCAGCTATTTTTAATCGAAATACCATGCAAAATGAAATGTACCTATCCGAACCTGAGCTCCCCAATAAGGCGCATACGGGTAACCTTTTTCCTGCTTCTGGCCGCCGCCTGTATGGCCGGCCAACTCCTGCAAGCGCAGAAGACCAATCTGAATGATAGCTTCTCCTTTTCAGCAGATGGTATGGAATGTATCATTGGCCAGGACAACCTGCCCAGGCCCTGGCTAAACAGATTAAGCAATGATGTCTTTTTTACATGGGTGACTCATAACGGGTATATTGAAAGTTTTTTACTGGATCCGGCCATAAACGGCTTAGTTAACCCGCAGAACGTTTCCGGGAATTTCTATATTAAAGACAGAAGTACCGGTCAGTCCTTTCTGGTCAACGAGTCTTCCGGAGAAGATGAATGGCGTTCCGTGATTGGGTTGGGATATAGTCAAATTGGTAAAACAGAAATGAATCTGCATACTGAATTCACCTATTTTATCCCCCGCAAAGACGATGTACTTCTTGTTCTGGCGGAAATCACGAATACTTCGGACAAGCCCCGGGAGTTATCCGTTTATGGGCAGGTTGAGTGGAGCCTGGGAGATGCCACCAAAAAGGATGTGCACCCCAGCGATGGCCTGGGAGGAAGTCAGCATAATTTATATAAAAAGGTCTATCGGGATGAGAATGTCCTGCTCGCCGAGCAAACCAACTGGCGATCTACCGCCAATTGTGAACCATGGCCGTATCTGGGATTCTTTACAACCGATGCGGGATTTGATTCCTTCGAAACAAAATCTATAAATTTCTTAGGGGTGAAAGGTGATTGGCGGCATCCGAAAGCCTTGTTGGAAGAACACCTGAGTAATACGGGTTTTTGGAATTACGATGAGTACCCATTAGGGGTGATTGAAAAGAACATACAAATTCCGGCAAATGGCACCCATAAAATGGTTTTTCTATTGGGAATGGGAAGAGATAAAGCAGGGGTCACCTCCATAGTAAACAAATACAATTCGCCGGATAAAGCCGAAATTGCCCTGGATGAGGTAAAGAACTATTACCGGGAGATGGTTAGCAGATCGGTCCAGATAGAAACGCCGGATAAAGAAAACGACCGCATCATAAATATCTGGAGCCAATACCACTGGCGGCAAACATTTAAAAAGGATTTGGATACAGGCTCCCTTGGTGCAGGGTTCTGGGCGTATGGACTGGAAGGGGGTAGCCTGACGCTATTTCCGGAATTACTTATGATGGGACATGATGATCCCTTTTTAAAAAACAGCCTGAAAGAAATCCTCTTCGCCAATCAGAATCCGGATGTTTCAAAAAATACCATCCATATGGCTCCTCCGGCCATGCTCGATACGGATCTTGATGTAGAGTGGCCACCCGAAAACATTCCTGAGGGACACTCAGTTCCACATCATCATTATATTTATACCCAGCTGTTTGGCCTTTATTATTATCTGTTGGAGAGCGGCGACCTGGAATTTCTTGAGGAGGAAGTTGGTTATCTGGACGGTAGTTCCGGTACGGTTTTCGACCACATTAAAAAGGCACTCGACATCGCCTTGAAAGGAATTGGAGACAGAGGCCTTTACAAAATCCCAAAAAACTCAGGTGATTGGATGGATGAGTTCACCAAAATTAGCCGATCCGGAGACGCGGAAAGCGTCATGCTCAGCGCACAGGTAGCCTACCTCCTCAAAAACTACGCGGCCATCGCCCGACGGATCGGACAAGATGAGAACTCCACCCGATGGATGACCATATACGAAAGCTTAAAATCAGCCATTAATGAATATGCATGGGACGGGGATTGGTATATCCGGGCATTTGCAGACAACCCCGGTAATTTTCAGCCTGTTGGGAGCAAAACTAACCATGAGGGTAAAATTTACCTTAACGCACAATCCTGGATGATTTTGGCAGATATTGCCCCGACAGAAAGGGCTGAAAGAGCGCTTTCTTCTGTCGCAAAACATCTATCCAGTGATTTTGGTCCTTTGGTTTTCTCGCCTTCCTATTCGGAGTATGTAGAATATATCGGCACCCAGAGTATTTACGCCCCTGGCTTCCGGAATGGAAACATCTACTTCCGGCCGGCAGGTTGGGCCGTCATGGCTGCTGCAATGAATGGTGATGCGGAACAGGCAAATACCTTATACCAAAGTGCCAGCCTTTCCAACAGGAGCAAGGATATGGACAGATATTTACTGGAACCCTTCGCTTATCCCGAGAACTACGTTGGCCCGGACCATGCCCATAGGGGGGAAGGTCAGTTCCACTGGTGCTTTGGTGAAGGTACCGCCTGGATGTGGTATTCATATGTGAACCATATCCTGGGTATAAGGGCCGAAATTGATGGTCTGGTGGTAGATCCTAAGATTCCTGCAGAATGGGATACCTATTCCGTTAAAAAACTATTTAGGGGAACAGAATACCAGATTGTGGTAAACAACCCTGATCATGTTTCGGAAGGGATTCGATGGATTAAAGTAAATGGTAAGAAGATAAGGGGAAACAAGCTTCCCATTGGAACGGTAGAAAATGAGCATATTAAGGTAGAAGTCCGCATGGGTAACTAAACTCGTCCCGGGAAGTTATACATTATTAGCATCGTTTTCGGATGAAGATAAATTGTAAAATAGCCTCTATTTACAGGCACACTAAAAAATAGCATCATGAAAACCAGCACACCTTGCATTATTTTAATCAGTTCCTTTCTGATAATGACCAGCCTCCTATACGGGCAGGAGTGGAACAAAAACTGGCCTGTCCTGAAATCCTATGAAGGACAATATATTAAGGAAGTCGCGATGCCGCTTGGCGGTATCGGCACCGGAACGGTTTCCATAGGAGGCCGCGGAGATCTTCGGGACTGGGAGATCATGAACCGTGGCGCCTTGGGGTACATCCCTGCCTTTAAATTAGTTCAGCCAACCATTGCGAATGGCCCCTTTTTTGCCCTCTATTATAAGGAACAGAATAGAGAGCCTCAGGTAAAAGTACTGGAGGGCCCGGTCCCGATTGACAAATACTATGGGGATTGGGGAGCGGACGCTATTAATTCGGGTTTTCCAAGATTTGAAAAGACATCTTTTGCAGCCGCATACCCCCTGGCCCAGGTAAATTTTGAGCATGTCGAGGTGCCTGTGGATGTCAGGCTGGAGGCATTTAACCCCCTGATAATGGGGGATTCAGACAAAAGCGGTATTCCCGTGGCGGTTCTCCGTTATGTGGTCACCAACAAATCAGACAGCCCTGTGGAAACTTCCGTGGTGGGGATGGTGCCGAATTATATAGGCGCCGACGGCTGGTCGGGCGAGCCTAAGGGGAATTACAATGAATTCAGGAAAACCGGTACCATTCAGGGATTGTATATGTATTCTACGGACGTTGACAGTACTGATGTAAACTGGGGAACGATGGCCCTTACCACCACAGCAACTGAAGGGGTTACCTATCGTACATCCTGGGCTAAACTTGGATGGAACTGGACTTTCCGTGAATTTTGGGATGATTTTATTTCCGATGGGGAACTGACAGACCATCCAGACCCAACACAAAAAACCTCAGGTAATGCCGCTACTGATTTTATCGGGGATGCCCTTGACAATTCCGAAAAAAAGATAAAAACACCTCCGGCCACCCTGGCTGTAAAACACACACTGCAACCTGGAGAATCCAAGGCGGTGACCTTTCTACTAACCTGGCATTTTCCCAACCGAAGAGCCTGGGACCATGGGACGCACCATGCCGGAAAGTATGGCGGGGATGAGATCGTCGGAAACTATTACACTACGCTATATGACGATTCCTGGGATGTAGCCACCCAAACCGCTGATTCGCTCCAGGACCTGGAAAAAGAAACTGTTGATTTCGTGAAGAGCCTAACAAATTCCGATATTCCTGAGGTACTGCTTGAAGCCGGATTGTTTAATTTAAACAACCTCCGTAGCCAGACAGTGTTCAGGACCAAAGATGGGTTGCCCTTTGGGTTTGAAGGCACCGGCAGTATCGACGGCACCAGTATCGGCGCTGAACGGGCGTCGGGATGGGGGTTTGGCACGTGTTTCCACGTATGGAATTACGAATCAACGATCCCATTTCTGTTTGGCGATCTTTCTATGAAATTTCGGGAAGTAGAATTCCTGCACGCAACGAATGAGGATGGTGCACAGAGCCACAGGGTTGCCCTTCCCATTGAAAAAGCTACGGCATTTAAGCATTGGGCGGCCGATGGTCAGATGGGGACGTTGATCAAGGTATACAGAGACTGGCAGTTATCAGGTAATGACACCAAATTAAGGGAAATGTGGCCCGACATCAGGAATGCAATGTCCTTTGCCTGGACCGGAATATGGGATACGAACAAAGACGGGGTCATGGAAGGGAGTCAGCACAACACCATGGACATTAATTATGTAGGCCCTAACCCTCAAATGGCTGCCTGGTACCTTGGCGCATTAAGAGCCTCGGAAGAAATGGCGAAGTACCTGGGAGATAAAGCATTCGCCAAAACCTGTAGTACGCTATATACCAAGGGTCGAAAATGGGTAGACGACAATCTCTTTAACGGCGAATATTATGAACATCACATTCCGGAAGGAGAAAGCAAGGTGGCACAACTGGGTAAGGGATGTTTGGTTGACCAGTTGGTGGGCCAATATTTGTCTCATACGGCTAACCTGGGGTATGTTCTGAACAAAGATCATGTACAGACCACCCTGGAATCCATTATGAAATACAATCTGGTAACAGATTTTAATGAACACTTCAATACCTTCAGGAGTTTTGCCTTAGGAGATGAAAAGGGGTTGATTATGGCCAGCTACCCGAAAGGCGACTTGTTGGACTTTCCGTTCCCGTACTATACAGAAGTAATGACCGGCTTTGAATACAGCACGGCCAGCCATATGATCTATGAAGGACAGATAGAGCAAGGGCTTTCCGTTTTTACCGCTGTCCGCGACCGCTATGACGGTTATAAAAGAAATCCCTTTAACGAAGGAGAGTACGGCCATCGCTATTCGCGCGCTATGGCCGCCTGGGCCGGGATCCTGGCCTATACCGGGTTCCATTATTCGGCGGTGGAGAAAACCATGAGCTTCGATCCCAGGGAAGGCACTTATTTCTGGTCTAACGGCTATCAATACGGAACCTTTACCATAAAGGACGAAACCGTTGGGAAACGGGTATCCATCCTATCCAGGAATGGGGATTTTCCGCTCACTGAAATTATCCTGAACGGCTATGGTAATTTAAAATTACGGCCCAAGACAACCATCAAACAAGGAAAAGAAGAGAGCTTTGTTGTAAAACCCAACAATAATAATGCCGGGTTGCCTGTAAATCCCGGCCAGTAGGTTATAAGGGCATGCAAAACAAACATATTCACCTTTTATTTTTCTTGCTCGCCCTGGTAACTACAGGTAGCGCGCAAAAAGATTCGCTTCGAATACTAAATTTTCAGGGAGACAACGGCTTTCAACATGATTCCAAAGCGGCTGCCCTGAATATGATTAATGCAATCGGCAACAGGCAAGGCTGGAAGATAATCAACTCCTTCACAGCTGATGATCTTAATCCTCGGATCCTTAGCCGGATCGATGTCGTAATCTTTAATAATAATTGTGGTAATGCAGGCCCCATTCTCAATTCAAGCTCCAGGGAAGCCTTGCAGGCTTTTATTTGCAACGGAGGGGGATTTGTAGGTATCCATTGTGCCGGTGCCATCTGGAATGAAGGGGGAGGTTTTCAGACCTGGTATGAGTCGTTGGTAGGAGCGCGGATGGTCGATCATCCCGAAGTGCAAACGGCAACCCTACGGGTAGATAACCCTACACATCCCATCACCCGGCATTTACCAAAAGAATGGGAAGTAACGGATGAATGGCACCGGTTTTCATCCAATCCCAGGGAACAGGTGAACGTACTTCTTACCCTGGACGAGAATTCCTATAAGGGGGAGCAAAAAATGCAGGGTGACCATCCGTTCACATGGTACCAATACTTCGATGGCGGCAGATCCTTTTTTACCTCTCTGGGCCATACGGAGGAAATATATTATAATCCGGATTTCCTGCAACTTGTTCAGGCCGGGATCGAATGGGCCGGAAGGGGTTCGGAAACGGGACCGCTTCCGGTTACGGATGGACTTCTAATCGACCTGGATGCCCAACATGGAATCACGGTGGAAGACGGCAACAGGATCCGATCCTGGAAGAACAATGCCCCTATCAGGGAACTGGCAGATTTTGTAAAACAGGATACGGGTAGGGCAGTAGCCGGTTCGGGAAGGCCCAGGCTGCGCATGATTAACCCTAAAATAAAGGGACGAAATTCCGTGGTTTTCCACAGGCAGGAACTCTTAAACCTGGAAGAAGACCTCCTGGATACCTTGACCACCGGGTCCGGTTACACCTGGTTTTCTGTAATGAGGGCATACGAGCAAGTACCTGAGGTGCCGGGTGTAAATTCTTTCTTCGGCAATCTCAGAAATACCAATCTGGACGGGGAGGGGAAGTACGAAGGCCTCTGGGCCGGGCTTACGGATGACAACCGGATATGGATGGGTTCAAGAAATGCTGTGACCTTTGGAAGATGGGATGAGAACAATCCCCAGGTCCTGGCCCCGCATCCCCTGGAAACCGATCGTTTCTATCTGGTGATGGGGCGGATGGAGGAGGGTATAGGAAACGTCCGACTGGAACTCTTCATTAATAATACCGACCCAATTGCTACAGGGATCTTTCCAGTCAATCCCGACGCGGATCCGTCGCGCTTCTCCATAGGGCAGGAAAGGGATGCTACCAACCATCCCGGGAAGGAATCCTTTGATGGAGAAATCGCGCGTTTCTTGTTGTTTAAAAGGTCCTTATCCTATGAAGAATTGAAACTCTTGCGTGAATACTTTGTAGGGACCTATGCCATTTCCACGAACCCATAGGTTCGGGTCCCGGACGAATAACCGTCGATACTGGAATGGAATTCATTTCCCTTAAATAGATAGAGCGGTTATCCTAAGTGGCGAAAAGATCTTGCCTGCCAAGGGTTTAAAAAAAAGGAAATAGGTACAGTTTGGCCGTTACCTATGATTTGGATAAGACAAAACTTTTAAATCAAATTAGGAGATGCGTTTACAAACTTTGATCCGACATGCCCAAGTTCCTGGAAAACGGGTAGGTATCCATGGTAATAAGCCTAAAAAACCCAAAAGGCATATGAAGCATTGCATCCCAATATTTGTTTGGCTGCACTTTATGGCCTACACCTCCTGTGGACCAGAGCTGGAAAACAAAGAAAGATTGGTAGACCCCAGGCCGAATTTCATTATTATTTTCACCGATGATCAAGGTTATGGTGACTTGGGCCAACTGGGCGGCCGGCATGTTCAAACCCCCTTCTTAGACGAAATGGCTTCAAAGGGTACGCTGCTTACCCATTTTTATTCGGCTGCTGCCCTATGCAGCCCCTCAAGGGCGGCCTTGCTAACAGGGACCTATCCGTTCAGAAACGACATGGCGACAGGGTCTACTTTCCCCGTCCTGCTAGCCGCAGATTCAAAAGGGTTGCATCCGGAGGAAATCACCATGGCGGAAGTTCTACGGGAAGCCGGTTATACAACGGGAATTATAGGGAAATGGCATCTGGGAGACCAACCTGAATTCCTCCCGACGAACCAAGGCTTTGACGAATTCTTTGGACTTCCGTACAGCCATGATATACATCCGTACCATCCCAGGCAAGCCTATTTTAATTTCCCTCCCTTGCCCCTTCTGGAAGGAGACAGCATTATAGAGATCGATCCGGATGCCAAACGATTAACGCAACGATTTACAGAAAGGGCGGAGAACTTCATAAGGGAAAACAAAGACCGGCCGTTCTTCCTCTACCTCCCCCATATTTTACCCCACCACCCCATCCAGGTTTCCGAAAGGTTTATGAATAGTGCGCACGACTCTATCAAAAGGGCAGTGTCCCGGGAGAAAAATACCGTAGACTATACTGCCAGGGGCGGCCTGTATCCCCAGGCTATTTCGGAGATAGATAATTCGGTTCACACCATACTAACCCTGCTCGACAGTTTACAGATCGCCCGGAATACACTGGTGATCTTTACCTCGGATAATGGTCCTGACGGAGCCTATGGGGGTATTCCTTTAGGCAGTGCAGGACCTTTTCGGGGAAGAAAAGGTAGTACCCTGGAAGGAGGATTCCGGATGCCCGCAATAGCCTATTGGCCGGGAAAAATACCTGCCGGACAGGTGAATACGGAATTAATGACCACCATGGACTTCCTCCCTACCTTTGCGAAACTCGGGGGAGCGGAGCTACCCGCAGACCGGGTTATAGACGGCAAAGATATTATGCCCGTACTTCTGGGTGACCTGTCTTCCCCGCATCAGGCTTTCTTTTACTTTAAGGAGAATGCGATCGAAGGTATCCGGGTTGGAAAATTGAAGCTCCGGTTCAAAAAAGGAACACCTGCGGAACTCTATGATCTATCAGAAGACCCAGGTGAAAAAATAAATCTAATTAACCGGTTTCCAGATGTGGTCAAAGAACTGACTTCAATAACTAATAGCTTTTCCAAGGAAATAATTGAAAATAGAAGACCATCCGGATATATCAATAATCCATCCCCCTTGGTGGATACAGATAATAGTTTTCAGTCACTTAAATGATGTTTGGACAGTTGATGAAGTATGGACAGAAATTTAAATAGTTAAGTTTTTCTATGAATCTAAAAGGGGACAAATTAAGCTGAGATTCGGGTTTCCGAGCCACTAAAAGTTCGATGAGAGATTTTCTAAGGGTAGGCTGCATCTAGCTACCCGTTTCCTGCTATTTATACTTGTTTTCTGAAGTTGTCTACCGTACATTACAATTCGAGCCAGACAGATTGGAAAATTCTATTCCATACTTCCCCACCAATCCTTGTTGGGTTCCCAATCGGGAGACAACATTTCTTTGCGCTCTTTTTCAAGGGCAGGAAGCAATTTGGTTCTATGATTGGACAAACGTTCTTTCCACGCCTGCGCGTTCCAAAGAGTATCCGGTTCGGCATATTCCGTTTTCATGGAATCCAACCAATTCATTAGTTCGGTTTTCATTGCCTGGGCCAATCCTTCATTTTCGTGGTATAGATCGGCAGATTCGCCTGGATCCAGGTGCAGATCGTATAATTCAGTATGGCCATCCTCCCAGTAATATATAATCTTCCACAATCCTTTTCTCATCATCGAAACTGGTTCCCCCCCTTGATTGCCATAGTGGGGATAGTGCCAATACAATGCCCTTTCTTCAATACCGCTTCCCTGGAGCAGGGGCATAAGACTAACTCCATCGCTGTGTTCTTCAGGGCGAAGGGGAATCCTGGCTAAATCCAGGAGAGTAGGAAATAAATCCGCTCCGGAAACAGGTATTTTGCATTCTTTCGCTTCCTGGGATAGCCAGGGCACACTTATGAAATAGGGAACCCGGATACCTCCTTCCCATTGATACCCCTTGCCGCCTCGTAAATTGAGTTGGGTGGTGGAGTAATCGTCTCCGGAAGTAACTCCCCCGTTGTCAGAAGTAAAAACTACAATAGTATTATCTTGAATATCGAGCTCTTCAAGCGTATTCAACACATGTCCGACAGCTTCGTCCACCTGTTCTATCAAACCGGCATATACCGGATTGTCCTGATACTTTCGTGCAGGAAGAATCCGTTCCATTTCAAAACCAACCTCTTGGATCCCTAAACTGTCCGCTTTGTCACGGTATTTTTTCCATTTTGGCTGAGTTATCTGGATGGGCGCATGAACAGCGTAGAACGAGAGATAGGCAAAGAAAGGCGAATCCTTTTTTTCTCGAATAAAAGCAGCGGTTTCTTTGGCAAGTTTACGAGAAAGTGACATTCCTTTTTCTTCCGGATAGTCCCTCATTTGTGGATTGTTAAAGGGGGAAAAATAACCTCCGCTATACGGACCTCCTGCCTCATACCCTCCCTGGTTGACATCAAACCCGTGATTAGTGGGTAAGGAAGAATTTTCCTCGCTGCCTAAATGCCATTTCCCGGCAAAAAAGGTAGTGTAACCGTGCTCTTTTAATACCTCAGGCAACGTAACGTCATTTGAGTCTAAATGTCGTTTATAATCAGGAGGCAATAATTTGGTATGGCGGTTTAATTCTTTCCAGGCCTGACCGGTTAGTGCTCCGTCATATTGGGTTATTCCGTGCCTGGCCGTGAACTGCCCGTTCAAAAGACTGGCACGTGATGGACTGCAAACGGCACAAGTAGCATAGCCGTTGGTAAAAATGGTCCCTGCATTCGCCAACCTGTCTATGTTGGGTGTTTCGTAATACGGGCTGCCCATGACACTCAGATCCGTATACCCAAGATCGTCCACCACTATAAAAAGTATGTTGGGTTTCTTGCCTTTTTCAATCATTTTGCTGCTATTGCCACAAGACATGATCAGGATCAGGACCATTGCAAATAATAAGTTATTTCTTCTCATGTTTTCATCATATTGTCATGAATAGTATCACCAAATCAGCCCATGTGTCTTAAATTGTATTTTCATTAAATTGGATAAAACAACCCGCATCTGAATACCTATAACTGCAGAGGAAAAAAACCAACTTAAATATAATTTCCTTGATAACTAACAGCTTCAAATTGCTTAGAAAATAAATCGCATTAACTTAAATTAGGATTATTTAAAATTTAACTCTTTACGATAGAAAGCCAGCTCTTCTTTTTCCTGACCATTCAATTCATTTTTAGATTCTGATAATTTTTTGAAACGTTCTTTTTGAAATGCTAACATTTCTGCCTGCATTTCTTTAGCAACCTTTCTGGCGTGGTCACTTTCGGGATATTTCGTAATATCAGTTAATTCCGGATAAGTAGATCCTATTGGCCTGCTATTTATACCTTTTATCGCATAATCGCCTATGTCTTCCCTCGCTTTCCTGGCCTTAGTTTTAAGATCTTGTACTATTTCAGGATATTCATCAGCTAGATTTGTTGTTTCTCCGATATCCGTTTCAAGATTAAATAACAAATCTTCCTTCAGGATACCTGCAAAATGTGTGATCCAGCCAGCACTTTCACCATACCTGCCAGGCCGAATTTCAGGTCTCGAAAAATGTAATTTCCATTTACCTGACCGCACTGCCTGCAACCAGATACCTGAATAATAATAATATATATCATGGGGGTTTTTTGTATTGTCCTGTTCTAAAATAAATGGCAGTAAATTTTTACCATCTATTACTCTGTCATCAGGCATAGATGCGCCGGCAGCGGCTGCTATGGTAGGTGCCATATCTATAATTCCCGTTATCTCGGTGTATATTTTAGATGCCGGGATAACATTTTTCCATTTCATGATCATTGGTACCCGAACACCACCTTCCCATGTGGTCATTTTACTTCCTTTGAGTTCGCCGGCACTTCCCGATTGCTCACCAAATCCTGTCCATGGCCCATTATCGGAAGCAAAAACGATTAATGTATTTTCTTCCAGGCCTTCGGCTTTTAACTTCTCAACTATTCGCCCAACGTTCCAGTCAATTTCTTCAATAGCATCTGCGTACAGTCCGTTCCCACTTTTACCCCTGAAACCTTCTCCAGGGTAAATTGGAACATGGGGCATTGTATAAGCCAGGTATAGAAAAAAAGGATTTTGTTTATTCTTTTCTATAAATGAGAGGCTTTCGCTTGTAAAATCACGCGTCATTTTAGAATGATCCGGCCGCATCGTAAGAAGTGAATCATTACGATAGAAGGGAACTGCAAAGTTTTCAAATTTTTGAGTTCCATTCACTAATCTTAACCCATAAAAATAATCAAACCCCTGCTGGTTAGGAGCAAAAACATCTTCATCCCCCAAATGCCATTTCCCGATACATGCGGTGCTGTAGTTTTTCGTTTTCAGGATTTCAGCAATGGTAATTTCATCCGGATTCAGCCCAAAAGGTGAACCCCACAGATGCACATCCGGAAATCCTGCCCTCGGTGCATAGGATCCTGTGAGCAGAGCAGCTCTTGTTGGTGAGCATATAGGATGAACGTAAAAATCGGTAAATCGAACACCTTCATTTGCTAAGTTATCTATATTCGGAGTTTTTATGTTTTTTGATCCATAGCTCCCCAAATCCCCGTATCCCTGGTCATCAGTTAAAATAACTATGATGTTGGGCAAGGATGTTTCTTCAGAGTTGAATATTGTACATGAAGTAAAAACAAATGATACCAATATACTGAGGAATATATTTACGCTCATAGCTAATTTTCTAAATAATTAATATGGTGTTCCATATTTAGATTCTTTTTAAAGTGTTGAACAAATTATTTAGCAGCAAGGCATAAAAGTTTCGCCCAACTATCAACTGTTTCATGTTTAACCGAGCTCCTTAAGATTTCCCATATGGCACATGTGCCGGAAAGTGGGTTGAATATCCGGCAGCTAACTTATTACCTTGTTGATCCCGAGGTGAATCCAAGGTAAAATATCTCCAGAATGCTTTTCGGGGCTATAAGTATCGCTTAAGATGCTCCCGATTTAAGTCACCTCAAGAGCCCTCTTTCTTCCTTTTCCAGCCTTTCTTTGCCAGATAAACAGAATGGTAAACAACACGATCAAAATCGCCGGAAATACCGTCATTTTGGCCAGCGTATCCTGGCCAGCGGCCAGTTCCAGAACATCCCCGGACAGCCCTTCTGCACGATTCGCAATCCTTGCCGAATCAATCCAATTGCCGATCACCGGCTGGAAGATCGATGTGGAGAAGAAACCTATCCCCCCAAGTACCGACATTCCCAGGGCGCTGCTCAGCGGCACTTTCTCGGCCACAGCACCGATCATCACCGGCCAGTTATAACAAATTCCCAAAGAGAAGATGACAGCCGCAACATAAGCCATGGGACCGGTAACCGTGCTAAAGAGAAAGATTCCTATGGTGGCCAGGACGGCCGATAATAATAGAACCCCCGTTTGGCCCAGTACGGAAACAACTGTTCCTGCAAAAAACCGGCCTACCACCATCACCCCGCTCACAAGGGCCAGGATGAGCATGGCATCTGCCCCACTGTAGCTGAGTACCACATTCACCCATTGGTTCGGCCCGAACTCCGTGATGGCTGTAAGTGCCATGCAGCAAAAAAGGAAGATATACAGGGGGTTACCCATGGCTTTCAGATTCTCAACAAGCGAATTGGCACGCTCCAGCTTTGGTTTTGGGAATTCCTTGCCGTAAAACAAGATCGCGTATATCAGGGTTGGTACCATGATAACCCATATCTGAGACTGCCAGCTCGTATCCAGAGCCGTCATATATTTGGAGATGATCGCCCCTAGAATAATCCCTCCGGGGAACCACATATGAAAGCGGTTGAGCATCTTATCCATCTGAACTCCGCTGTATGTATCGGCAATCATCGGATTACAGGCTGCCTCCGTACAGCCGTTGCCCACCCCGATCAACAGGGTGGAGACCAGCAATAGTTCATATCCGTTGCCATAAATGGTTAGCAAGATGCCCAGGGTATGGGCAACAAAAGCAACCCGCATGATGTTCTTCGGCCCGAAGGAATGATAAAACAAGCCCCCAAGGATCATAGAGATGGGAAATCCAAGAAACCACATGGAGTTGATAAAACCCAGTTGTTCGGCAGAAAAGCCAAACTCCTCAGCCAACTGGGGCAAAATGCCTGCCCGAATGGAAAAGGAAAAAGCCGTGGTGATCAATGCAAAGCAGCTGCCGTTGAACAGGGCCCGCTTGTTGATATGTTCCATTATTTCAGTGTTAATGATTTGAATTTTCGCGTAAGGTCCGTCAGGGATTGTTCAATCCCCATACGTTCAAGAGAGGAAGCACCCACGAATCCGTGTGCGTTGGTATTCTCCAAAATAACTTTTACATCCTCCGGGGTATTTACAGGTCCTCCATGCGCCAGAAAAATAATATCGCGATTTACTGTTCGTCCCGCATCGATGATTTCCTGCGTACGTTTAATAGCAAAATCCATATCTACCGTAGCACTGACTACCCCAACCGAGCCCCCGACGGTAGTACCTACATGGGCAATGATGGAATCGGCGCCAACCTTTGCCATTTGTATAGCTTCCTCGGGGGTGGCCACATATACGCAGGTAAATAAGTCCATTTTTGAGGCCAGCCCGATCATTTCAACTTCCTTGTCGAACCCCATGCCTGTCTCCTCCAGGATATGCCGGAACTGCCCGTCTACTATGCTATGGGTTGGAAAGTTGTTCACGCCTGAGAACCCCATGGCTTTTACCTGTTGCAGAAAATGCCACATCCTTCTGCGGGGGTCGGAACCGTGTACGCCACAGAATACGGGGATTTCCTTTACTACCGGAAGAACCTCGAACTCCCCGATCTCCATGGCCACCGCATTGGCATCCCCATAACCCATCAGGCCGGCGGTGGATCCGTGGCCCGACATACGGAAACGCCCCGAATTGTAGATAATCAAAAAATCTGCCCCTCCTTTCTCTATGAACTTTGCGCTGATTCCTGTACCAGCACCGGCACCAATGATCGCTTTTTTTTGCGATAAGGTTGCCTGGAGCCTTTCCCTGACTTCTGCTCTTGTATAGGGGTTTCCTACCCCTGTCCATTGGTTTGGCATCTTATTTTTTAATTACCTGGTTTATGTTGGAATTCACGCTCGTTAAGCATCCTTAAAAGTCGGTCGACCAATGCCTCCGCAAATATTTCGTCATTAATATTTGCATCTATTTCAAATACCTGGATTTCATCTCCAGAACTCGATTTGATACTTTCAAATAATATGGTATCGATCTTAGGCATGTAGAACAGCTCTCCTTCGCTGTCTAGTTGGGAAATTCCCCTTAAGGGTAATATTATTTCAACACTTTGCCTTGCCCGTTTCAGCTTAGAAACAAGCTGTTCTCCCAATATCCTATTTTCCTCTTCATTGGTTCGCATCAACGTAATATCAGGAGACCAGCTATAAAGTTGCCTGGACTGATATTTTTTCGGTACCGTATGGACCTGGGCAAAATTCACCATATCGAGACAACCAGGTACAACCACCTGCGGAACACCCATCTCTGCTGCCGCAGTCAGACGTGTGGGTCCGGCACTAAGTATGCCTTCGCAGAGTTCATCAGCCAATTCAGTTGTGGTCACATCCAATACCCCATCAAAACAGTCCTCTCGTATCAAGGATTCCATGGTAGCTCCACCAATGCCAGTGGCATGAAAAGCAAAAACCTCGTATCCTTTACTTTTCAGGAGTTCTGTACATTTATTCACACATTTTGTGGTATTCCCAAACATGCTTATTGCAATTCGTTTTTTTTGATCCTTCAATGTCTTAATCTCCACCTTCGACATGGCACAAACAGCCGCTGCGGCTTGTTGCATGAGCATTTTGCTGATGCTATTAAGGCCTGCCACATCCACTACGGATGCCATTAAGGTGATATCCTTTACCCCCACTTGTCGCGATAGGTCTTTAGCCGCCAGTGTAGACAAACAAAGCTTTGGGATACCCAGAGGAACTGACTGCATGGCTTCCAGGGCGATATAAGTGCCTCCACCTCCGCCCATTCCGATGACTCCCTTCACACTGTTGTTCGCAACCAGCTCTTCAAGGATCTTTGAGGCACCTTTTCCCATTAATTCCACGGCTTTGCCTCTGTCGCCAAGGTCGCGTATGTCTTTCAGGGATCTACCGGAGAAAGCGGCAACCTGGTCATTCGTATAGTCGATGTGAAAACCCACGGAAGTGTCCATTACCCCCGTATTTATAGTAATTATCTGATCCTCCCAGGATTTCAGGCACTTTAACAAAAAGGAAAAGTCTTCGCCCTTGGTGTCGAAACACCCTATCATCACAATATACTTTTCGGCTACCGTTGCCATATTCTAGTGTGCTTTATCCTCTACATTAAAATCAAAGACGATAACTTTTTCCAGTTTGGGAACCACAATTTCTTTTACAGCTTCGTGAACGGGATGAGGCAGGTACGCATCCCGGGAAGCCGGACCGTCAAAAGTCATAATAAACCCATGTGTGAATCCTTCATTCAGGCCTTCGCTGCTCTGATAGGGGCCGTATTCCATATCTAAAAGACCGGGGATTTTTCCCACCATGTCCTTCATGGCATTAAAACAGTCCGAGATGGTTTGTTCGCTTACTCCTTCTTTAAACTGAAATACTCCGAAATGACGTGTCATAAATGCTTAGTTTAATCTTGTAAAAACATAAATACCCCTTTCTTATTGGAACTGACGATATCTGCCTTTCCGTCCCCATTCAGGTCGCCTATACTAATGTGCCGGCCAAGCCCGGAATCCGAGTCGATGAGATAGGGGACCATGACCGTACCGCCCGGATTCCGTACCGTCCGGAACCAATAGAGAACTGCAGGGTCGGAGGCGCCGGGATCATGACCGTTATGGGCATAGAAACACTTTCCGGTCACAAAATCCATCAGGCCGTCCCCGTCTATATCGGCCTTTGCCATAGCGTGTAATTGACTAAAGTTCAATTCCGAAACAGAACTTGTCGGATCTTCAGAAAGAATTTCATGTTTTTCAAAGCCAACGGTTTCTCCTACTGTACCGGAACGCTGTTCAAACCAGGAAAGTCCGTACCCATGGGCATTCATGGCTGTGACCACATCATTTAGTCCGTCGCCGTTTACATCAAATACCAGCATCTGCGAACCCCCGGCCTGCCCGGAAAACTGAAAGGGATGAAAAGGCCAGCGTGTTTTCTGGTCCCAATTGGCGGGATGTTCCCACCACCCCTTGTTCTCCACAATGTCCAGATGGCCATCACCATTGATATCTCCATAGCCCAGACCGTGGGAATAGATGGCAAACCGGTCCTTATCCCTGGCCGATAACGGGATCACGGTCCATTCATTCCGATCCCCGGCCGGGGGCAGACCCAAGACCAGTTGCCCGTCACTGAAGGCCACCAGTTCGGGTTTCCCGTCTCCGGTGATGTCCGCTACCAGGGGCGATTCATTAGCAACCTGTGGTATGGCTGGATAGGCCTTTGCATTGTTCCCGGCCTCAACCGGGTTGTAAAAAACTCGACTATCTTCCCCGGGCAGGCTGATTTGCAGGATGTCCGGGCTTCCTTCCCCGTCAAAATCCCCGGGGAAGGTGAAGAAAACCCTGGAATAGCCTGAGGTCCCCGGACCTGTAATCGGATAGTGTACCAGGGTATCATAGGCCGTGAATCGGGTAAAATCCGGCCCCTTCCACCAGAGCGGGCCGCTGATAATGTCAGGGTGGCCATCCTGGTCGATATCGGCGATAGCGGCACCTTCCGAGATATAATGTTTATATACCTGCTTTTTGGTGAAAGTCACCGGGGGTGAAGCATTACCTGTCAATTGGGCATACAAGGTCTTGCCGTTGGAGAATACCAAGGAAAAGAAAAGAAAACCCATGACCTTCGGTTTCGAAAACCTCATACTGTACTATTTCAGGCTATGTATATAAGCAAGCAGGTCTGCCACCTGCTGATCAGAATAATGGTCGATTAAACCTTTTGGCATAAATGATCTGCCCGGGAGAAAACTCTCGCTGCGGATATCCCCAGCGGGAATAAACTTTTCATTGCCTCCCATAAATCCAAGCGTTGTCCCGTGATTATCCCGCTTAACCAGATAGCCCTCAAAGACGCTTTCATCGTAAAGAGTCACCCGGTATAGGGAATAACTGCTTTCTACGGCTGCATCCGGATCCAGAAGGGCGGTCAGGATGGCTTCATTATCCCTGGCGGCAGAACCGTCGAGGGCTGGGGCGAAATCGTGGCCCTTGTCTCCAACCCTATGGCACATCAAACAGGCCTGAAAAAGACTTTCTCCCGCAACCGGATCACCTTCCGTATTTTCAACCATACCTATGTACCGCTCCAACCTTTCCGCCAGTTGCCTTTTTTCTTCCTCTGCCCGGCTCACCGTTGCCTCATAAATCTGCTTTGCCGCCTTGGTATCCTTCCTCATCCGATAAAGATATTCCGCCGAAGACATGTCAAAATCTTCAGCATTTACGTATCCTTTCTCAAAAGCATTGATCAGCAGCTCAGCCCCGGTTTCCGTCTTCGACAGGGTTTTGGTAAGGGCCATCCGGTCTTCCAAATCTTTATATTTCTGAAGAAGGCCATCAAGGATTTGTTGTGATTGTTTGATATCTGTCTTTGAAAGGGTATTGATGGCCTCAGCCCTGAGGTTTAAACTGAAGGCTTCATTATTGGCCATCCCAACAAAAATATCCTGATTTTCCTTAGGTAAGATTTCGAGGGCCTGCAGGACCAGTCGATAGGTTTCTTCCCTGGTGATCTTAGGTATCAGGGCTACAATGGATGGATGCACCTGTTTAATTTCGAATTTGGCAGCAGCGGTCAGTCCAAGATCTCTTATGGAGTCTGTTCCCGATTTTAGCACGTATTCCGTAGCAGGGGCAAGCAGGTTTGCCATCCGGTCTGATTTCAGGCTACCCACATTCGCCAGGGCATAGGAAAGATGTTGGTTAGCATTATTCGGATTTGCGAGTACTTCTTTAACCAATTCATAAATCCGGTCGTTGCCGATCATTGAAGCAATTACCACCAGGGTCGACTCATCGAACCGTTTGTAGTTTGCCTTGGACCAAAGTGCAATAAATACGGACTCCTTTTGCGTCTGGGGAAGTGCCTGGCTGGCCCATATCCTGTTGGTAGCAGGATACTGCTCTGCCATAGGCGAATTTAGGAATTCTGCCAACTCAGCAGTGAAATTCTCCAGCCCCTTTCGCGCCAGAAATCGTTCAAAGTTCCTTTCGTAAGCGCCTCCCATGGTGTTGCCTTCCAGTTCCGGCTGGCAGGCTTCCACCAGCATGGCGATCAGTTCGGGACTGGCTTTTTCAGAGGCTCCCAAGGTACGCAATACCTGGGAGCGGATCATGGGATTGTCGTCCGTGAGGAATTGCTTAACATAACCGGTTAGCTCATCCGGCGATAAGGAGAAGGAAGTAAGGGAACGGATGAGCTCTCTTTTCAGGTCCGCCCCGGAATCCTTAAGAGCGTTCTTCATAACATTGGGCTCATAATACCCGAGGCTTTCCAGGGACCATAAGGCCATGATCCGCGTTTCCTCGTGGGCTTTGGGGTCTGTGAGAAGGGCGATAAGCTCCTTTGTTAAAGCAAGCGTCTCTTCCCTGGGTCTGTCGCTAATCTGATGCCATGCCGCCTGTCGTTCCCAAAAGGAAGGGGATTCAAGATATGCCGGTAATTCAGGCGTAGGGACTGAATAAAAATCAGGCACTTTTTTAGGTTTCTGTGACTTATGACGAATCCTCCAGATGCGCCCATGTGATTTATCCCTGTCCGGATGCGAGGTAGGTACCTCGTTATGCGATATAATTTTATTGTACCAGTCAGCTATATACAAACAGCCATCGGGGCCAAATTCCATATTTACTGGTCGAAACCAATCATCCTTTGATGTCAGAAAATCAGGTAAGTGTTCGGCCTCTACGGTTCCGTCTTCCTTTCTAACTATTTTAACCGCATTGATTGTGCTTGTGATAGGATTTGCCAGAAAGGCTACATCCTGCCATTCCTTTGGAAATGATCCGGATCGATCCTCGCTGAATGCCAGGGAAGAAAGCCCTGTTCCTCCAACCCGAAAA
>Ga0209347_1001322_pt1 | contig 42270 bp, 33 predicted proteins | sample AutmiccommuBRH23_FD_187382 | JGI IMG/M metagenome (GOLD analysis project Ga0209347, IMG submission 187382) | Deep subsurface microbial communities from Mt. Terri, Switzerland - Autotrophic microbial communities BRH/23 (SPAdes) (version 2) | ecosystem: Environmental > Aquatic > Deep subsurface >... | reverse complement strand
TTCGCTGCTCCCAAAGTTGCAGATTTTCAGCTGTGGATTTCACATTAAAACCTCCCCTCTGATCACTTGCTCTTAGTGTATCAAAGGGGAGGTTGATCTACACGACGGTGATTGTTCCACCGCTTACAGAAAGGATAGCAACGAAAGGGAAATTTTTAAAATAAAGTTGAATATTATTTTTTAATCGGTTACTCTCCCAATATGAGGGGAGAGAACGATTTAGTACGATTTGTATGATATGATATTTTTGCCGTTGCAAATTATAGAATTTTATAAGGTGTTTTGGTAAAGAAGTTTGACCAATGGCCCAATTGCCTAACCATCGTGCTGCTCGCCAAAAGGGAAAAGTTCATTCTTATCTCCACTCATGACCCCTATGGCATTAGAAGATCATGACTATAAGCGATACAAAGGGGGCAACTAAGGTGTTGCGCAATAAAGAAATTAAACTATATCTCACACTTTTGGCTGCAGTCGTAATAGTAGGTTTTGTTGCCTGCTATTTTTTTAATCCCGTCTCAGGGATCATCGCCTTGTGTGCGTTGCTTTTAATGGCTGCAGGATCCTTCGTGTTTACGAGATGGAGATATCAGCAAATAGCAAAGCTAACCGAATATCTTAAGCGAATTGCAGGCGGCGAATACTCACTGGATATTAGAGATAATGATGAAGGCGAGCTTAGCATCCTTAAAAGTGAACTATATAAAGTAACCGTAACCCTCTCTGAGCAAGCCAGCCTCTTGAAAAAAGACAAGCATTATCTAGCGGACTCAATCTCGGATATTTCCCACCAACTGAAAACTCCCATCACCTCAATGTCTGTTATGACAGACCTGATCAGTGATGAAAATCTACCCCTGGATAAGCGTGTGGAGTTCACACAAAATATTCGCTCCCAACTTGAAAGACTTCAATGGCTTGTGGCCTCACTACTCAAGCTGTCCAAGATTGATGCCGGTACAATTAAGTTTAAGAGAGAGCCTGTAAAGGTGCAAGACCTTATCACACGCTCCATTGAACATTTACTAATCCCCATGGAAATAAAAGAGCAAACCCTGGAAATCAGTGGAGATGAGCATGTTGAATTTAGAGGGGATTTTAATTGGTCGTCTGAAGCCTTGACAAATATTATCAAAAATTGCCTTGAGCATACCCCTTGCGGTGGAACCATCGGTATCAGCTATAGTGAAACCCCAATTTATACCCTGATTAAGGTCTACGATCAGGGTGAGGGTATTGATAAGCAGGACTTACCCTACATATTTGATCGGTTTTATAAAGGGAAAAATGCGCACAATGACAGCATCGGAATTGGGTTGGCCATGTCAAAAAGTATTGTCAAAAACCAAGGTGGTAGTATAGAGGTTAGCAGTGAAAAGGGTAACGGGACACAATTTGCGATCAAGTTTTACAAAAGTATTGTGTGACAAAACTGTCACCCAACTAGTCACTGTAGAGTTATATTAGGCAGCTATACTAACGTTGGCACATTCAAGAAAATAACCAGTCAGTATGCCAGTCTAAACTCGGAGTCAGATGTCAGAAACCGGATGTGTCAGATCGTTGTATTTCCTTTCTGATATCTGGCCTCTGTTATCCGACCTCTGGAACGGTATCGTTGACTTGTTATTTCTTTCATATGCCTTATAGGAAAAGGAGTGAGTTAGTATGGAAATATTGAGAGTAGAAAATTTGTCTAAGATCTATGGTAAGGGTGAAACCGCCGTCAAGGCCCTGGATAATATTTCGTTTTCTGTAAACCAAGGTGAATTTGTGGCAATTATTGGACCATCAGGCTCAGGGAAATCGACTCTGTTGCACACCTTGGGTGGTGTGGATAGGCCCACAAGCGGCAAGGTATTCATTGAAAATACGGATGTTTATGCCCTTGACGAAACAAAGTTGGCCATCTTTAGACGCAGGCAAATCGGTCTTATTTATCAATTTTATAACCTGATACCTGTTCTGAGTGTCGAGGAAAATATTACTCTGCCCTTATTGTTGGACGAGCGCAAGGCAGATAAAGAACAACTTAAGGAAATAATCAGCACCCTGGGCTTAACTGATCGCTTAAACCATCTGCCCAATCAGCTTTCCGGGGGTCAACAGCAAAGAGTGTCCATAGGACGAGCCTTAATCAATAATCCTGCCCTTATGTTGGCAGATGAACCTACCGGAAATCTTGACAGCAAAAGCAGTCACGAAATTATTGAACTTCTTAAAATGTTCAATAAAACATTTCGCCAAACCCTGATAGTCATTACCCATGATGAGCGGATAGCCTTACAGGCAGATCGCATCATGACCATAGAAGACGGGCGGATCACCAAGGATGAGGTGCTTCGTCGATGAACATTATTAATAAACTAACCCTGAGACATTTGAAGCAAAACAAACGACGAACCCTTGTCACCATCCTGGGCGTGATTATATCCGTCGCCATGGTGACAGCTGTGGCAACGATTAGTGTCTCTTTTATGGAATTATTGCAAAGGCAGACGATTGCCAATGATGGAGAATGGCATGTCCTTTATCAAGATGTGAACAAGGAGCAGCTCGCGGCGGTAAAAAACGATGCAGCGACCAAAGCCCTTGTCATCTCCAGAGATCAGGGCTATGCTCTTTTAGAGGAAGGACAAAATAGGAATAAGCCCTATGTATTTATCAAGGAGTATAATACCCAAGGATTTAAACAATTTCCCATTGAATTGAGCCAAGGGCGGCTTCCTCGGAATGACAAGGAAGTTGTGATTTCGGAAGAAATTGCTGAAAATGCCAAAGTAAACTACGAGATTGGGGATTCTTTAACACTTGATATAGGTAAACGGTTCAACAAAGACAGTCAAGAACTTTTTCAGCGTGCCCCATTACAATCAGAGAATGGTAAAAGAACCGAAACCTTTAAAAGTAGTCTAACTAAGAGCTACACCGTTGTAGGAATCATCAAACGGCCTACCTGGGAACCAACCTGGGCACCGGGGTATACCATGATAAGCTATGTCGATGAGAACATGATAGGAGCAAATGAGACCCTTAATGCCTCGGTTGTCCTAAATAAAGTTAAAAGCTCACTCTACACTCATGCAGAAGAGCTGGCTAAGAAAAACCATATTCAAGTCGATAGGATCCAATATAATAACAATTTGCTGCGCTATTATGGGGTCACGAATAACGATAACCTGAGCAGCACGATCTATTCACTCTCTGCGGTGATTATGGGGATCATTATTATAGGCGCTGTTTCATTAATCTATAATGCCTTCGCTATTTCTGTGTCAGAACGTTCCCGTCATTTAGGCATGCTCTCCAGCGTGGGGGCTACGAAAAGGCAGAAAAGAAACTCGGTGTTATTTGAGGGGGCTATCATTGCTTTGATCAGTATCCCCCTTGGAATCCTGGCTGGTCTTGGCGGAATGGTCATTACCTTTTGGTTCATAAACCCGCTGATCCAAGGGTCACTAAGGGGAGCGCCAACGTTAACGGTATCCGTCACTCCCATGTCGATCTTGATGGCCTGTGTAATTTCAATGCTGACAATCTTCATTTCAGCCTATCTACCAGCCAGAAAGGCCTCTAAAATCTCTGCTATTGATGCGATTCGGCAAACAGCCGATGTTAAGCTGACCGGTAAAGCGGTAAAAACCTCAAAGTTCATGCGCAAGCTATTCGGAATGGAAGCAGAAATAGGCTTAAAAAACTTAAAGCGAAACAAACGCAGGTACCAAGCAACCTTATTTTCACTCGTTATAAGTATCGTTCTGTTTTTGGAAGTATCATTCTTTACTGCCAATTTAACTAAATCTCTGGAGCTCTCCCAGGATGGCGTGAATTTTGATATTCAAGTATCAATGGAAAGGGAATATACAGAAACTGTTGATCAGTTGCTGAAATCCATTGCTGCCCTGGATCATGTAACGGAATATAGTCTTATGAGGGATTTAACGTTAAACGCTTGGGTAAACCAGGAAGCAATAGCCAAGGAATTACTCAGGCAAGTGAATGAAGATGAGAGTATGCTTAAGAACGGAAAATATCCTTACTACATTGATTTACACGCTTTAGATGAGAAGAATCTGCGAGCTTATGCGGATAAGATTGGTGTAGATTACGAACAGTTGGTCAACCCGGATAATTTAACTGGAATTGTGATAGATACCATCCCTTATAAGGATAGGGAAGCAGGGAAATATGTAGAAACCAAGGCTATTAATACCAAGATAGGGGAAAGGATTGATTTATTCTATACCGTTGGAGAGCCAGAAGAAAGTGGAGAGACAGAAGAAGAGAGGCCTTTAAATCAATTAGAAATCGCTGCCTTGACAGATCAATCCCCCATGGGGGTCTTTCCGGCAGGAGTAGGCGGGTTAACGATCATAGTCTCTGAAGAAGTCCTGGAGCAATTAATGAATGATAAAGAGATTCCCAATGTTTATACACAACTCTTACTGAAGAGTACTGATCCAATGGCGACGCAACACCAAATTGAGGATCTGAAGGAGAACAATCTTTCTATTTACAATGTTTACCGAAGCAGACAGCAAGAAGAACAGATGATCCTGTTAATGTCGGTGTTTACCTATGGCTTTATCGTCTTGATTACGGCGATTTCCATTGCCAACATTTTTAATACGATCTCGACGAGCATTTCCCTGCGAAAACGAGAATTTGCCATGCTAAAATCCGTGGGGATGACCCCAAAGGGCTTTAGTAAAATGATAAACTATGAAAGTATCTTTTATGGAATTAAGTCCTTGTTCTACGGCCTGCCGCTCAGCATTATTGTGATGTATTTAATCCATAGGTCCTTGATGAACAGCTTTGATTATAGCTTCGCCCTGCCTTGGCTAAGTATATTATATGTTATTGCGGCGGTGTTTATCATCGTTAGTTCCGCAATGCTGTACTCCAGTGCCAAAGTTAAGAAGGAAAACATTATTGATGCCCTGAAGCAGGAGAATATCTAGGCCCTACCTTTACGGGTTCGCATGATCCCTACCTGCCCCAGAGATCGGTGGTATACGCAGTCGGTATAGCCATCATGCTACCCCTTGACATCATCCCGACCTAACAGGTTTCAGAAGGTTAGTACGGCTATTATCAAAGAAACTCTACTCAATGCACATGTGCGCCGCATTAGGCCCGTTTGCAAGGGGTTGCAAACGGGCCTAATGTCTAAGGGATTTTACAGAAATGAAAGAAAGCAACCGATCTCATTAAAAATTGGTTGCTTTTTGGTTTTACGGATATATTGGACTGAGGCTTCAAAAAAGGAAGAAACAAGATATCCTATGGTTAGTTGAACTTAGGCAAAGACTTCTGGTAGTTCTATTATAAGATCGGAAAAAATTCCGACAATAATTGAATCTTGCCCGGTGTACACATCTGGTCTGCTGTACTTACCCTCATGTGTAAGCTGGAATACACATATTGTGTTTTCCTCCGGGTAAACGATCCAGTACTCAAGGACGCCCACACTTTCGTACAGAATGAATTTTTCCTTTAGGTCTCTTTGAAAGGTTGAGGGTGAAGTGATTTCCACAACGAGGTCGGGACTTCCTATGCAGCCCCTCTGGTCTAATTTATTTTTATCACAAACTACAACTATATCTGGTTGAACCACAGTAGAAGTTTGTAGATCGCTCTCTAGTAGCTGTGGTAAGCGGACATCAAAAGGTGCTGCATAAACCCGACAGGGTTTACCTTTTAAGTAATTGTTAAAAAGAGTAAGTAACTGGGCGGAGATTTCCTGATGCCTGCGCGAAGGAGGAGCTGGGGTCATATTAAAAGCCCGTCCATTAAGTAATTCCCAACGTTCATTTAGTGGCCATGTAAGGTAATCTTGGTAGGTGAATGATTGTTCCGAACGCTGTGCACTCTCACTCAAGGATTCGTCCTCCTTATAGTTCCAATAATTCCCTATCACTATGGTAACACATCGTGCCTGTTGGGACAAATTATTTTGCTCTCGAGGACACAGGAGAACCGTCCCCCTGTGTCCCCCCCCTGTGTCACCAGGAGCGTTTAACTGAAATAATCTCAGCAAGAATACTTATCGCAATTTCGGACGGGGTTTGAGCATGAATATCTAAACCGATCGGCGCCTTTAAACGTGCAAGAGATTGATAGGTGTACCCTTTCTCTTGTAAGTAGTTTACAATGGCCGTGATTTTTTTTGTACTTCCCAGCATGCCGACATAGTTTGTTGGAAAGTTGAGGATCTCCTCGAGACACTCAGCATCTGTCGGATGACTTCTGGTCGCAATGACGACATACGTAGCACAGTTGGGTCCGTAATTTTTGATCCCTGTAGCAAAATCACTACAAATCACTGAGTGAACGCCAGTAAAAAACTCAGGCAGAGCAAATGTCTCACGATCATCAATCACTGTTATTTGAAAATCAAGTGCCTTGGCAAAAAAAGCAACTTCTCTGGCCACGTGGCCTGCCCCTAAGATTAATAACCGCTCTGTTTTTCGAAGTGGTTCCAAGAACCAAGCATTCTCATCGTTTCCAATCACTTCTGCGGGCTTGCCGGAGAGGATTTCTTGTCGTCGCGTTGCTGAGAGTAATAACTCACTTTGTGGTTGCCCCATGAGAAGATTGCCATCAGAATCCACGATACTTCTCGAATAAGGAGGAACCAGAGAAGTTAGCAACACCGCATCTTTTCCGCTCTTTTGGAGATCTTGAAGGAATTGCCAGAAAGGCATATCCTGAACTGGCTCCAATAATACATCCATAGCGCCCCCACACACTGAAAATCGATTAGCCTGGGACTCCTGATTGATGGCTTGGTGATGGATCTCAGCCATCACTTCACCGTCGGCCGTCAAGAGTGATAATGCTTTATCTGTGATGAGTTTTTCCGCGGCGCCTCCTCCAATAGTTCCTATTGTTTGGCTGGTGTGCAGGATCAACATGTGGGTACCTAAATCCCGTGGCGTAGAGCCCTCAGTACGGATAATTGTAGCGAGTATAGCCTTTACTTGCGAAGTTTGAGCCTTTACAATAGCCTGAAGTATCGCTTCCTCCATGGTAACACCCCTCAGTTTTATATTTAAATTACTCCAATGGTTTTCGGAACACCCGCTACTACGGTCTTTAGGTACTGTTCTTCATACTATTGAGCTTGGGTAAGAACAATTTTCTGTCTTTCAGAAGAATGATTAGTGCAAAGGTAAAAGGCTATTAGATCTTCCCCTATTCTTCAATATATCATTTTCATCTAATACATAAAAATAATAAGCGGATTTTACATCGAGGGCAGTGATAGGGAGATGGGGTTACTGTCAGGTTAGCTATCAAAAATCATCCTTACCACCATCCTTAGGTTATTATACTAGTAATTACCAAAAGATAACAACAGTTCTCCTAAGAGAAGTATTGGATTTTCCTTCAAGCTCTCGAATGTCCAAGATAGAAAAGGTATAATATTAGGGTAAGTTCTAACTTTGATAAAGATAGAGGCTTTGTTCTTTGATTCTATTGATTGGAGGGGAAAAGACATGGAGTGGAACTATGAAAATGGACGTATTTATAGCACTGATGAAAAGGGTGAATTAATGTGTGAGGCTACGTTTATCCGTACAGAAAATGGAGAGATGAATATAGATTATACATATGTTAATCCTGTTATGAGAGGTCAGGGTGTAGCCGGGAAGATGATGGAAGTAGTAGCAGAGTATTTTAGGAAAGAAGGGATTAAAGCTACAGCCACGTGTTCATATGCTAATATTTGGCTAAAGCGGCATGAAAAGCAGTATCCGGATATCTTAGCCGAAGATACGAGTGATCAAGCAGTCGCCTGTAAGATTGACGGAAAACATTAAAGTGATAAGGGCGAGATGATGTTCTGAAGATAGAACAGGAAGAGCGCGTCTTTTGAGGGAATAACCATTAAAAGGAGCGAAACTAAGTGAACCTTAGGCTTCGAATAGACGGGGTTGCTGACAACAATGAAAAGTTGTCAGCAACCCCGTCCCCTTGTCACCTTGCTGTACTTTCTGGAAAAGGAGTATATAATATTTATAAAGAAGTAATAGTTTCAGGAAATCCTTCCTTCAATTTTCATTTATGCTTATAACAAAACAGATTTAGTAGAGGTTAAAATTCCAATAGTTGCAGAGGATTGCGTCTGCATGTCTGCTAAGAGTAAGGTAGGAATTGAAGATTTAGTCAATGCAATTCGACGAAGGGCTTTCAGCCAATATGTTCACTGTAAGATGCTTATTCCCTATGATCAAGGAACTATTGTGTCTTATCTTAATGATAATGCAACCGTAAAATCAGTTTCTTATGAAGGGAATGGGATATTAATGGCTTTGGAATGTAAGGCAGCCGATTTTGAAAGGTATCAACAATATATTCACTAGGATTGATAGTTCAGGCGATATCATTTTTCCTCTTAAGCTTGGTGCATTGCTAATCAACAAATCGGTACACAGATTTCGCAAAGATGCTGCTCAACCTTTTCAGCCGCATAACGCTCCAAATTCGGTCGTGTAGTGTCAGGAAGATAACCGCTTTCGGATAATACCGGGAAGATTTCTACCCAAGCCCGCTCTACAGCTTCGGCTGTGTGTTTCACTGTAAAAACCGAATACTTTCCTCCGGCGATTTCACCATGCTGCACATTAGCGCCTGCCGGAAAGTGTTCATCAGCAAGGAGAATGCAAGCATCATAGCGACAATTCTCTGGTGATGTTGTTTGCGGATTATCATGTGCAATGCCAAAAATCACCGTTTTACTGTTCATTTAGGTTGTTGGCTTTTGCCCAGTGTTTCAATTGTTCCATAGTCTGAATATTTTCCTCACCATAAGCTCCTGTTTGTCGTGTATACGCAATAGAGCACGATTAGATAGTTTCAATATTCATGTTCATTGTCAGGTATCCTCTTTCATAACATTGTGACCGGTCCTTTTTCACCATACAATGCTTAAAAATGAAATGCAAACTAATTTTTAAAGTTGTATATTTTACTAGTAATTTCACCATCTTTACGCAAGTATTGCCTGGCAAATCCTTGGAGTATAGCAGTAAAACGGGTGGCTGTTTTATATCATATCGGCGCGCGCTTAAAGAAATAGAATTATATGTGAACGCCTGCGATTTTCGTGGGCTTTTTTTTGTGTGTCACACCCCCTGCTTCAATAACTTCTGCAATGCGGTCTCTGATACGTAAATTGGCCATATTCAGGGATAGCCTTCGACGACATAACGGCGAAATCAATTATAGTTAGTATATTTTTATTACTAACTCTTGACGAATCAATAAGATAGTATTAAAATAATACTAACAAAAGATAGTAATAAATTAATACTAAGTAAGTTAAGGGGTGCTTCCAATGGAATTAAGAGACCATCAAGGGCTTACGGCAGAAGAATTTATCAAGAGCTATGATGCCGGGAAGTTTGAAAGACCTTCCGTTACGGTTGATACTGCGATTTTTACGATTACCAGTGATGATGAAGTCAACCAACGAAACCTTTCGAATCGTGAACTCCAAGTGCTTCTAATTAAGCGCGGTGGTCATCCTTTTTTGGGTCAATGGGCATTGCCGGGGGGATTCGTTAATCCTGCCGAAGATATTGACCAGGCAGCCGTCAGAGAGCTTAAAGAAGAAACCAACCTAGACTGCAGCTACATGGAACAGCTGTATACCTGGGGCGAAGTAAATCGTGATCCAAGAACCCGGGTGATCAGCATTTCTTATTTAGCGTTATTGGATTCCACAAAGTTTGATATTCAAGCCGGTGACGATGCAGCGGATGCCAAGTGGTATACGGTTAAAGATACTGTGCTTAAAAAAGAAAAAACTCTAACAGAAAATGGTTTTATTCAGCAGAAATGGGTTCGGCTTGAACTGATGAGTGATGAAGTCACGTTATCTGCGGTTATTAAGATCATCAAGATTGTCAAAGGCACTACCATTGAGTACCGGCGAGAAGTTGTTGAACAAACGGGAATTGCCTTTGACCATGGGCGCATCATTCAGTACAGCATCGAGCGCTTGCGAAACAAGGTTGATTATACGGATATTGCGTTTGGGCTGATGCCCCAACGCTTCACCCTAAGCGAATTGCAGAAGGTCTATGAAGTTATTCTTGGTAAAAAGCTTTATAAAGCTCAGTTTCGCCTAAAGATCGAGAAGATGGTCAACGGGACCGGAGAGTTTCAAAGGGGAAAGGCCCATAAACCAGCTGAACTCTTTCGATTTAACCCCAATTGGGATGAGGACGATAATTTTTAAGTGAGGGGGAATGGCAGTGTTTAACAAAGGTGATTTTTTAGGACTTGCGAATCAAGTTCTCAGCAAACAAGTGGATGTTCTTAACAACCTGGGGGCATTATCGGCCAGCGATTTAGACCAATCGAAGACAGTCCTTGTGGTCATTGACATGGTTAACGGGTTTGCCAAGGAAGGTGCACTTTACAGTCCCCGAATTGAAGGGCTTATCCCTGAAATCGGGAGAGTCATGCAAATTTGCATCGATCGTCGTATCCCCATCGCAGCATTTGCAGATAGTCACACCCATGAAAGTCCTGAATTCAAACGCTATCCCATACACTGCGGGTATAACTCTAAGGAATCAGAAATCGTGGATGAGTTCCGAGGCCTTTGTCGGGTCTTTCCTAAAAACTCAATCAATGGTTATCTCGAAGAGGAGTTTCGTGAATGGCTGAATGCCCATCCTGATCTTAATACCTTTATCGTTGTGGGCGACTGCACGGATATTTGTATCTCCTCATTTGTTCTAACCGCTCAAGCAGATTTTGACCGACGAAACAGGGACTCTTCGCTGATCGTTTTAACCCAAGGCGTGGAAACCTTTGATATCCCAGGGGTTCATGATGGCGACGTTTATCAGATGCTGGGACTAATGTATATGTCCTCGAATGGCGTGAGACTTGTCTCGACGTTAGTTGAATAGAAAGAAAGGGGAGTGATGAGGATATGAGTGTTTTTAATGGTCAACGACTGCCGGCTGAAATCTTTAAAATTGACACTGAACGGATGAGAAAAGGGTGGTACTCTGACGCCTATTTCTTAAATTGATACCTATATTCGCTTAGGTATCGGGAAACCGGATGTTATCGCAAGAATTAGAGAAGCCTACCACAAAACCGCTCACAAACGGCAGTTACCTTATAGCTATGGGACGATTGATTCACCTGTTTTAGCAACTCTTTGAATAATCACACGGACGCAATGGGCAACAACAGAATGTGAGAATAATGGGTGCCAATCAGTTTGTAAGCCTGACTGGCACCCTTTTACATAGTTTTTGAAAGATTTGGTGAATGGTGGAAGGAAAAGATAAAAGTTCGGCGAAAAAGAAAGTATACGTCAAACGTTGTCCTTGAAGAGAAAGGTGCTTTCCGGGATAAACTCCTGCTGAAAGAAGTTATCGACAGTTGAGGGGTTGAAGCAAATTGACAGAAAAGATCAAGCAGAAGGGAAGCCTGGGCAGCATCGCCGAAGACCTCTTTGTCGAGCTGTTCTGTGATACCTTTGGTCCGGATCAAGCGGAGTATCTGTTTCTGCAGTATCCGGTAACAGATATTTATGGCCATAGGCGCTCCCTTGATTTTGCTCTGGAAAGCGAAGACTTAAAAATTGCTATAGAGATTGACGGTGAAACCTATCATAACCCCAGTAAAGTTTCTTCTAATAAATACTATGATGACCTCACTAAGCAAAACAGCCTGATCTATCAAAACTGGAAGGTTTACCGCTGGGTTTACAACCAGCTGAAGCATCAACCAGAAAAGGTCAAGGACGAACTGCGAATTTTTGTGGGGGAAATGCCCGCCTTTAGAATGTTAGAGGATTATCTGCCTAAGCAAAAGGGGAAGGTCATTGAACTGCGGGAGCATCAGCAAGCAGCTTTAGACAGTCTTCAGACTATGCGCGAGCATGGAGAGAGTATCGCCCTGCTTTATCATGCTACGGGAACCGGAAAAAATGTGACAGCTGTTAGTGATGCCAAACGTTTGGGGAAACGAACCCTGTTTTTGGCTCATACCAAAGAACTAATTGCCCAGGCAAAAGGCACCTTTGAAGAACTTTGGGATCAGGCGGAGATAGGTCTCTATGTTGCTGAAGAAAAGGCTGAAGACGCTTATGTTGTCTGCAGTAGTATTCAGAGTGTTGCCAGAAATCTGGAGGGGTTCAAATCCGATGACTTTGGCTATATCATCGTCGATGAATGTCATCATGGAACGGCAGATACTTATAGGAAGGTTTTGAGTTATTTCAAACCTGAATTCACTCTGGGGCTCACGGCTACCCCAGACAGAGCTGATGGCGAGAGCATCCTGGAGGACTTTAAAAATGTGGCCCATAAACTGGATTTGCAGCAAGCAGTGGAATTAGGGGAACTTGTTCCCATCAGGTGTATCCGGGTCAAGACCAATGTGGATCTTTCCACGGTGAGAATCAATGGCATTAAATATTACGCCCAGGACTTAGAAAGCAAGCTCTTTGTGCCGGAGAGAAATAAGCTTATTGCAGAAACCTATCTGAATTATGTCAGGGTTAAGAAGACCGTGGTGTTCTGTGCCTCAGTACACCACGCTCAGGAGATTTCTGCCTTGTTCAAGGAAAGGAGCATTCATTGCGAGGCTGTTTCCGGGTCTATGAAAGCAAGAGAAAGGGCGAGGATTTTGGATCGTTATGAAAATGGGGATATCCAAGTCTTATGTGCCTGTGATCTCTTAAACGAGGGCTGGGACAGTCCGAAAACAGAAGTTTTGTTCATGGCCAGGCCGACGCTTAGCAGAGGACTTTATGTTCAGCAGCTGGGCCGGGGGATGCGCAAGTGTGCGGGTAAGGATTATCTGATGGTCTTCGATTTTATTGATAATGCGGGATTGTTCAACATGCCTTACTCCCTGCACAGGATGTTTAACTTGAAGGAATATAGGGCGGGAGAGTACGTCGTTGCTTCCCAGAGACAGTTTGAGCTGGACAGAGATTTAATCGCCAGAGGAGAAAAACCGTCTGTTTTTCTGGATTTCCCGGTGAATGCTGCGGATTATGAGCTGATTGATCTCTTTAACTGGCAGGATGAAGTGAAAGGGATGATATCACAACTGGAGTTCGTGAGGATGGTGGATGTGCAAACAGAAACCATCGAACGGTACCTGCGTGAAGGAAAGATAACTCCTGATTTAGAGGTACCCTTCGGGGATAAAAGGAGCTTTAAATATTTTAAGGAAGCAACCGTGGAGAGCTATGCTAAACAGTACGGCTGGGAGCTGATCAATCCTGCCAATATGAAAGATAAGTTTATGGACATGGTCAGGACTATGGATATGAGCTTTTCCTATAAGCCGGTACTGCTCAAGGCCATGCTTGAGCATGTGGACGATAAGGGAAGAGTTCGGGTTGAGGACATGGTTAATTACTTCATGGACTTTTATAGGGATAGAAAAGCGAGCGGGCTGGTGGTTGAGAAGAAAAACAGTCTGTACTGTAAAGAGGGATATACGAGAAAGGATGTTGAGAGAAATATCTTTAGCAATCCCTTTAAGCGGTTTGAGGATATGCGTTTTATGAGCCGGTGCCGGGATATTGAGTATGTGGAGTTTAATCGGCATGTTTGGAAGAGGCTGACGCAGGGGGAGATGGACTGGATTGTTGGGTGGTGTGATGAGAAGTTGGAGGAGTATTTTTGGAAGCGGGTTTAGATGCTTAAACAAGAATTCTTTTAGCTATGTCTTAGAAGAAGCTTAGGAGTTCGAAGACGAGTGTAGGCTTTGATATGGGGAGAGAGGAAAGCGGGGGAGACGTTCAGATGATACAGGCTTTCGTTGAGTTATGGTATTTATGGCTCGTAGTTTTAGTTGTATTTGTTTATCGATTATATAAGCCCAAAATAAAAGGAATCATTGGTGAGAAAACAATATCAGCGTTACTAACGAGGTTAGATCTAACAAAATATAAGGTTATAAACGATCTAATGTTGAGAGTTGATGGGAAGACGTCCCAGATAGATCATGTAGTCGTGTCAAATTACGGGATTTTTGTAATAGAGACAAAGAACTATAAGGGCTGGATTTTGGGAGATGAGTATGGGGAGTCTTGGACCCAAGTAATCTATAAGCGAAAGGAAAAGTTCTTTAATCCGATAAGACAAAACTATGGGCATATTCAGGCTCTGAAGCAGAATTTACAAGAATATCAAGAGTTGAATTTCGTGCCAATTATTGTATTTTCAATTGATGCTGATTTAAAGGTTAAGACAAATACTAAGGTAATATATTCAGTAAAATTGCTTAGAACGATTAAAGAGTTTACAGAGGAAACTATTACTGAGCAGCAAAAGGAAGAGATATATTCGAAATTACTAGCTCTAAATGTAAGAGATAAGGAAGCCAGAACTCAGCATGTTGAAGGAATACATAAAAAGAAAGCTGAAGTAGCAAACCAAGTAAGCGCCGATAGTTGTCCTAAATGTGGTGGGGTGTTGATCACCAGAAAGGGTAAATACGGAGATTTTAAAGGGTGTAAAAATTATCCGAAGTGTAGGTTAACAATTACTAACTAGGTGATGAATCTTGATCAGGAACTTCATGAGGATAAGTAAAGGCTATAGCACAATAGTGTTCCTGAACGGTGAGGATTTACGGTTCAGTCTTGCAAGGCAAGGTGACATGCAGCAAAAAAATTAATGCAGCTCAACATGATGAGGCTGGTCAATATTGCCTTGCCGCTTATCATTCACGAGATAGCCATGCATTAGGCCAGAAATCGTGAACTTAACCAAAATATAACTTCCAAATGTAAAACTGATTATTGTAGGCCATTTTTTCGCTCTTGTTATTATTTTCTAATATTGTCTTTAGGCAGGGATATAAAGGAAACTTGTAGAATTCTAAAACGTGCGAAATTACACCTCGTAGACCACAAAATTATCTAAAGCCTACAAACATACTCCAATATCGTAGGAGGTCAAATCTATGATGAGACGCGAGTTCTTTAGTAAATGGTTAGAAGAGAATACGAGCCTTGCTTCTAGCAGTATAGCAAAATATGCTGGTGCAATTAACACAATATCAAAGGAGCTTCTGGACAAGAAACTTATTGATTATCATTTATATAAGACTAACGATTCTGTGCTCGCTGAAAAAGCAAGGATGACATATTTTTCAATTCAAGAGTTTAAAGATAAGGACGAACGTGGTAATCGAATGTATAGTAGAGCACTTATTTATTACATTCAATTTCTACAGGATAAAAATAACTTATGAATTACATTCAACTAATGATCTTAAAAGAAGGATCTTTGGTAGGAATGATGAACCACCAGTCATCAGTGATGCTATAAGTTTTTATTTAGAAAATAATTATTTTGGATGTAGTACAACATGTCCTGTAATCAGAAATATTTGAATTTTAGTGTCAAGTAACCCTCACCATAATGGTGAGGGATAAATAAAAATTGCTGTACAAACGGCCTGGCAAAAAAACGGACGGTGGATAGCGAAAAAGGCAGCATAACAACTTGCTCTCCGCCAGGGAACAGGTAAGACAGATTTATAGAATGTGAGGTAATGCACTGTGGCTCGAAAAACAAAAGAACAAATCAGCTACAATATGAGCCGCGTGCGCAACAGAGATTCGTCTCTTGAGAACACACTCTGCGCTGAATTTGACCGTCGCGGTTTAACAACCTATACGAGGAATGACAAATCCGTTTTCGGAAAACCTGACTTCGTTTTCGCGACGAGGAAAGTCGCCGTATTCTGCGATAGTGAATTTTGGCACGGATATGATTGGAAACATGCAAAAGGCGAGATCAAAAGCAATCACGATTTCTGGATTCCTAAAATCGAAAAGAACATCGCACGGGACAAGGAAGTCACCGAAAAACTGCAAACCGATGGATGGATGGTTTTGCGGTTTTGGGGAAAGCGAATCGAGAATGACATCATCGGTTGTGCCGATGATGTAGAGAATCTGTTGCGAGTGTATCCACAAATGCCGTTTAGAACAATAGACCTTTGTGCCGGTATAGGGGGTATCCGTCGTGGTTTTGAGCGTATCGGAGGTTTTAATAACGTGTTGTCCGCCGAAATTGACAAATACGCTTGCATGACTTATGAGCATCTGTTTGGACAGAATCCGAATAATGACATAATGTCGGAAGAGTTCAAACAAGTCGTTGATAATACCGCGTACGATATTTTATTGGCCGGGTTTCCTTGCCAGACCTTCAGTCGTGTCGGTCTCGGAGAAGGATTTGAAAATGAAGAGAAGGGAAAAATCTTTTTCCACATTGCCGAGATTATCAAACGCACCCGACCAAGCGCATTTTTCTTGGAAAATGTCGACCACTTAGTCACACGTGAAAAAGGAAAGACATTCAGACAAATAATCGAAACTCTGGAAACCGAGTTGAAATACAAGGTTATAGGTGTTTCTGCTACGGGAACCGGCATGCTCACATATAATTCGAAAGATTTCGTGAGGAATTCCAGAAACTTCGGAGTACCTCAGAACCGTCCCAGAACATATATTATCGGCTTTGACAGGGAACGATTCAAACCGGAGCGATTGGAGGTACTGCCTTCGGAATTACCGAAGGGACGTGAACGCTCGCTGTACAACAACCTTAATGACGTACTTGAGCATGATGTAGAGCCAAAGTATTACATGTCTTCGGGATATCTCGAAACATTGATTAAACACCGAGATAGGCAAGAAGAAAAAGGGTATGGTTTCGGATACAGAATCGTGAACGAAAAAGGTATAAATTCGCCTGTAGCTAACACCTTACTGGCAACGGGTGGCTCCGGCAGAGAGCGTAATTTGATATACGACCCACGCGACGGTATTTCGGGAACTGAGATTAAAGGCAAAAAAACACCGCTGAACGATAAAGGCATCAGGGTAATGACACCGACAGAATGGGGGAAACTTCAAGGTTTTATCAATTATGCTTTTTTAGATGAAGAAGGAGTTGAACGGTTCTCATTCCCGAATAGAGTGCCCAACTTACAAAAATATAAGCAATTCGGTAACTCTGTGACTATACCCGCCATAGAGGAAATGGCTCGCTTTATGCGTTCTTGCCTTGAGATGCTCTGCAAACCTGAAGAAGCGACGGAGGTAATTATGCCATGACGAACGAACAGGTATTGTTCCGTCTGACTGACAGCTGTGATATATACTTTGAAAAATCGCTCATATCCAAAGAGCGGATTATAAAGAAGTATGCTGACTTTTTTGTGTCCTCGATTTCGGGTGATGGACACTCTGTCAGTGTGGCGTTACATACCGGTTCGGTATGCTTTGACATCGTTTCCTTTATTACGGCGGCGTTAACGTGTGTATCGTTAGATGAGACCGATGCCGAATCAATCATTTCTTCACTGAATGTAGGTGATATGGTTCTATACAGGAATGAACGTTATCGTTGGTGCGGTTCTAAATTTAGAGACGGAAGACAATACTTGGTAATGGAGCAGGATGGGCGCGGTAAAAACGGAAAAACCACTATGTGGGTTTCGTTCGACTCCAATAAAAGTCTTATCAGACCTTATTATGGTACTTCTGACATGACTGACGGCAGAGGAATTAAGCGAAAGAACACCAATAGAGCAGACTTTATTTCTCACATATTGGGAGTTGCAGCATCTGAAGTTCCGAGTGTTACAGGTGTTTCGACAGTTATTGTCGCCGAAAGAGATATGTTTGACCGTATATCTAAAGGACTACGTATTGTTTACGGGAATGGTAAAGGTATAGGTTTGCTTGATATAGTCACTGTATCGTACTTTTCCGATAGCGGTGAAGAATATCAGTACGGTAGCAATCCCGCTAAAACCGAACCGGTATTAAAGATAACGGGCAAAGTTTCAACCGCCCGCGATTTGGTGCTTGATAAGCGTGGGAATAAGACTGTTGGGTTAATGGTTATCGGAGCCGATGCCGCCTCAAAAGGCGGTTCTGAGTTGGCAGATCTGCTCGGAAGAAAGTCTCTTAAGTTTGCTCATATTGCGGCCGGAATCGATTCAGAATGTGCGGAAGGTATTATTGAATCGCAAGAAGATGCTTTAGTGTTTGCCTGCACTACGGAATTCTTGCTGCAAAATTCCTGGCCGACGCAGGTAAAAAACACTTTGACGATTGAACTTGACCGACAAATTGAAAATATTGTTAATAACTCTGTTACAACCATAGTTGTCGACGGCGGTTGCTCATGGGAAGATTTGCGCAAAGTCCGAGAGGCGCTATTCATAATAAGAAAATCCGAATGGAACGATACCGCCAAAAACAATTTTTTAATTACCTCACATTCGCTTCTAAATCTGTTTACAACGGCTGTATTTCCGATCGAAGTATTGGAAAAAGCTGTGAAAGACGGAAAACTGATTACGGGGATATCCTCTCCGGCTCTGAGGATTCGTGAGCTTTGGAACTTGGCGGACAACTCGGAGTTTGTGAAATATCAGTGTGCATATGTAGCGGATGTCTTAGAACGTCTGTATGAATCTGGCTTTAAAAGGTGTCCGAAGCAAGATGTATTTAAACGGCATTTGGATTTTTCGGTTGGGCGAAAAATCGCTGTTATCGTTCCGAAAGCATACTACATTTATATTCTATCAGAGGATGAAACACTTAACAGGAAAGATGTCACTATAGTTACAGCAAATCGTTTTGACAATACAGACCGTTATGACGAGGTTATAGTTGTCGGGGATTTCAGCGGCAAACGGTTCGACCCACTGAAATGCCGAGCTGCGGCGGATATTACTGTTTTGCTCTACGAATGCGAAACGCACAGGTTCAAGCACAAAAAGCGTAAAGCAATAATCTTCGAGAATAAGCTGAATTCCAAACTTGGCGTTCTTGATGATGTGGATTACGGAGATGAAATTGCCGAGGACGAAGACATAGAGAGGTTTACAGAGGAAGCAGTGGATTTGGAGCAATATATCGGAAGAATAAGTTCGTTCGATATTGGAAAATTTGCGGCGAAGGTTACAGGTTCCGCCGGAAACACACTGACATCCGAAGTATATGTCATAGGACGATTTATGAGCGGGGAGCAAATATTGTTCTCAAAATACTTCAAAGCAGTTGTTTTCGATTCCGTAAAAGGCACGGTAACCGAAACCGATGTAGACGACCTTTCGGCCGGGGATCAGCTTGTATTCGCTAAACGCGATGACTACACCCGAAATATGGTTGATTATATATACGAGAGTCTGCAGACCGCAGGACGCTTAAGTGCAGAGGTTTTGGATGCCACCGAAAAATCGGTATATTGGAAAGAGGTTTTAAGAGAATATAAACACAATCACGGGTTTTCATATAGAGACATTTCAAGAGAACTTCAAAAACTCGGAAGTTCTCTTCAAGAGGTTTCTGTACGGCAGTGGCTCATTGAAGAGAGTCATATTGTGGGTCCGAGAGATGAGATAACGCTACAGCAAATGGCTGAACTTACTCAGGATTCTTATCTTCTCGGTGATACGCACAGTTATTTTGAAGCGTGTCGTATTGTTAGGCACCAACGCAAAGAGATATTAGAGCTCATCGGCAAAGCAATTACGGATAAACTCAGCGGCCATAAACCGCCCAAAGGCGGTGTGCTGGAAGTGGTGTACGACAATGTGGAAAGTTTATCAGAAACGTTGGAGTTGGACGGAATCTCATTTCTTGAAGAAACCGTGGCTGTTCCTATAAACTTAATTAATAAACCCATAACTGATTGGGAGGTAATTGTATGAAAGCTAACGATATTCGAGAGCAAATGATTGTCGCTCGTGAAGAATATATTAAGCTGATTAAGTCTGAACTTCTCGGACCGGGTTCGGAATTTACCGTGCCGGATATCGAACATGAGCTTATTTCAAGTAGTCCTACCAGCCGTTATTCTGTCGGGATACTCTACCCGCAAGGTAATCATGTTAATCACGACAACGATGAAACTGGGCCGATAATTAGTGAAAGCAGTGAAGAATCCGATATCGAAAGCTCAGATGATGTACCGCCAGATGAGGTGGTAGTCGAAACACCTACATTAGGTCCTCGCAACTATGAATTCGACGAAACAGCTGATGAGAACTTGGATGAGGAGATTGGTCTGTCCGCACAATATCTGCCGTCTTCTATGGGCATTACATTTATTATCAGAGGAAATGTAGACACAGTACGTGGTAGCGTATCTTTCGCAACATACAGAAATGCAAGGATTTCCGACTGCATAATTCCGTTTGTACCCGATGACCCTGAGAGTTATTCCGTGCCATCGGAATTATCACATAAAATAGTCTATGACAAAGAGCTGAGGGCAATTCGACTTCTTTCTTCAATAAATGCTAAGGAAATCAGAGGAATTGTTGAACGGGATACTATTCCTGAGAACGAATTTTTTGCAGTCAAAAAAATCCTATACCGCTTTGCCGATTTTTGTAGGAGCGGCTTTGTCCGTGAACCGCACACAGAGACGTTCACGCTCGACTTTTCACAGGGCGATTACATTGACAGCAACAGAGAAATTGACGGTACAACAGCTAAAGTTACCGCACTTCGGACGAAAATCTCTGATGAACTTTGGTGGCTAACCGTTATGCTCGTCAATGAAATTGAAGAAGTTCCCGCTAAAGCACATCATTGTATTTTTCAACCGATTATAGAGATTTCCTCTATAGATAACGAATTTATATTTATTGAAAGCAATCCTAACTCTGACCCGGAAGCAATGGACGATGAGGAACGCTCACTTGAGCTGTTATATCGGGATAAGAAAATATACGGCACAGGGCTTGGTGTTTCCGTTGATTGGGATATTAACAACGATGGTATCGGAAAAATTTGGAGTGATTTCTTTCCGGAAGCCGAAGTACCGCCTATGAGTTTCGACTTGCCAGAAAATGATATGGTTTCGGCGGAAAAGTTGTCAATGAAATACCTTTCTGATCTAGACCGCACTGAAAAAGACCAAAAGATATCAGTGTTAAAAAGTCTTATTAACCTCTATAAAACTTGGGTAGACGGACTGGTAGAAACCGCGAAAGTTCTTGATGCGCGATATCAATCGGCAGCATCAAAGAACATTGCTGAGTGCAAACGAGCCTATGACCGAATGTATGCCGGTATCGAAACATTAAAAAAGAATGACAACGCATACTCAGCTTTTATACTTGCAAACAGATCTATGTTTATGCAGAGAGTACACCTCCGGATGCAGTCCGACACCTCTAATATTGATCGTTATCCGGAAGATGAACAAATAGCGGAACTGTTACGCAATATGGATTATAGAAAAGCCCATGACGGCGATTGCCGATGGCGTCCGTTTCAAATAGCCTTTTTGTTGATGGACATCAACACAATTGTCAATGACGAATCACCGGAACGCGACATTGTTGACCTAATATGGTTTCCGACCGGCGGCGGTAAGACCGAGGCTTATCTCGGTTTGACAGCTTTTGTGATCTTTTATCGTCGGCTTACTCATTTGGCTGAAGCCGACGGTACCGCTGTGATTATGCGTTATACCCTCCGTTTGCTTGCGGCGCAACAATTCACACGTGCGGCCACGTTAATTTGCGCCTGTGAGTTTATACGTAAGGATTGCGAAGCAAAACGGCATATTTATCCTTCATACCCATTGGGTAAAGAAGCGATTACCATCGGATTGTGGATAGGTGGTACACACATTCCGAATAAGAATAGTAATTCGAGTGCTAATTCACCCGGTGCAAAAGAGTGTCTTGCAAAGTTACATAAAGCTGCGCAATATAATCTTCGTTACGTAAAAGAAAAATATAATAAATTTCAAGTTTTAAAATGCCCTTGGTGCGGAACGAAACTAGTTAAGGACGATAGAGATAAGAAAATTGTCGGCAAGTGGGGATACAATATGCGGGGCAAGCACTTTTATATGTTCTGTCCGCAAGAAGATTGCGATTTCACCACGCAGTTACCGATTCAAATTATTGATGAAGAACTTTATCGTAATCCTCCTACGTTACTATTCGGAACGGTCGATAAATTTGCGATGTTGCCCTGGGATGGTCGGATCGGTTCATTCTTTGCTGTAGGAAGCGACAACCGTACCCCTGAATTGATAATTCAAGACGAGCTTCATCTTATTTCCGGAGCTCTCGGAACAATCGTCGGATTGTATGAAACAGCCGTTGATGCCATATGCGGCCAAAAAGGAACAAAACCTAAAATAATCGCTTCGACGGCTACAATACGCCGAGCGAAAGAACAGTGCTCGGTGCTTTATAATCGTGAAGTCGTACAATTCCCTGCACCCGGATTGAATTCCGAAGATTCATTCTTTGCGCGTGAAGCTGAAGTGTCTTATGAGAACGGGGTATTCGGTCGCAAATATTTAGGAATAATGCCATCCGGAAAAACAAAGGCAATGACTGAAATTAGAGCTATGGCAGCGTTGCTGCAAAGAATATATATGATGGTTTTGCCTGATGTGATAAAAGATAAATTATGGACATTAACGGTGTATTTTAACAGCCTTAAAGATCTCGGCAAAGCCTCAACACTTGTCGACGATGACGTCAAAGACTTCATCATACGAACCGCTAATAGAATGTTCTCATCGCGCCGACTTATTGTCGGAGCTGATGAGCTTACGAGCCGTGTCACAACCACTGAACTTAACGAGACATTGGACAAATTGGAAAAACTTGAGTACTCTCATGAGAACATTTCCGTAAAAAGATATGCTTCCAATGTCCTTTTAGCAACAAATATGATATCAGTTGGCATTGATGTTGCCCGGTTGAATGTTATGCTGATGGTAGGGCAGCCGAAACTGACGAGCGAGTATATTCAGGCCTCAAGTCGCATCGGTCGCTCTTTTCCGGGTGTTGCCTTTGTACAATATGATGCAACGAAAAGCCGTGACCGCTCTCATTACGAACGCTTCAGAGCTTACCATGAATCTTTCTATCGATATGTCGAGCCGACCGGGGCAACTCCCTTTTCAAAGCCTGCACGCGAAAGAGCGTTACATGCCGTCCTTACCGCCATTTTGAGGCAACGGGCGGGATTAAGTGAAGACAAGGATGCCGCAAACTTTGACAGGAAATATTTAGCTGATATTATCGCCGATATTGAAGCTTTTATCATTGAGCGAATTCGAAGTATTAATGTACGTGCCGCAAACGGAATGAAAGACGATATTAAGGATGTTAAGTCAGAGATTGAAGCATTCTTCAACGAATGGCAGAAAATCGCAGACGAATGTAACGAATCAGGTGATCCAAAAGTGTCGTTCCATTTCGGACGCAGGTATATGGTCACTCCGCCTACCGCCGGAGCCAAACGTTTGCTTAAGCAATACAATTCCGCCGGACGGGATTTCGCTAGAGAAACCTTGACATCTATGAGAAACGTGGACACACAGGTCAAAGGTAAAATTGTTGTTTGGGAGGGATGAGTCAATGGCTGAACAAGTCAAAGAAAAAATAGATCTTAACCGAGTGACACATTCCGTTAGGGCAGCACAGGCGGTTTTACAGTATGGTGTTGGAGCGATGGTCGATTTCCCGGATCAGACACTTATAACTGCCGCACCGGAGTACTGGAACTATACGGTGAAAATCGAGGATGAACGTTTTGCGAAAGCTCTCGGAGTTAACTATTTTGCCGTACCTTCGGATATATCTTACGCCAGATTCCCCGAATGGTATTTCTGTCCCAAATGTCGTACCTTTCAGCCCTTAGCGTTATGGATTTCTGAATACAAGAAAAAGGTTAAGACGAAAACTCTTGAATCTGATGAGTATATGGTGAAACATATGAAGTGCCTGGATTGTCATCAGGACTTAGTTGTTGCACGTATCGTCACCGTATGTGAGCATGGGCATATTAATGATTTTCCTTGGGTAAAATGGGTGCACATGCAAAGTAAAAAACCGATTTGCGGGTACCCTGCGTTGAAATTTAAAACGGGCGCATCCGCTACTGAAGGATTGGAAGGTTTAAGTATTTCCTGTTCCTGCGGAGCTTTTGCGACATTGAAGGGTGCTTTTGACAAAGATCGATTTGAAAAACTTAATATGGAAACCGATGTAAGTGATTTTCGCTGTGAAGGCGGTCACCCTCACAAACATACAAAGGAGAGGTGCACCTGTTATCCCCGGACAGTCCAGCGCGGTTCGTCATCGGTTTATTTTCCGGTGGTTTACAGCTCCCTGGTAATCCCGCCGTATGCCGATAAACTGAACGCAAGAGTAGAAAAGAGTAAGGCCTTCGCTGACTGCATGACAGTCATTGAGGACGAAGATCCTGATGATATAATCGACACCATAAAGAAGCGTTTGCCGAAGTGGGTTGAAAAGATTGCATTAGAAATCGGAGCCGCGAAATCCGACATAGAACGTATTCTCAGTCGTAAATGGCTTGATGAGGGTAATGCTGAAATCGATGTCACCAGTGTAAAATATCGCGCCGAAGAGTATGAAGCGCTCAGCGGCGAGGTATCTGCTCCGTCCAGAGCTGTGGGCGATTTCTCCCGCGAAGGTATGTCCCGTGATGACTATAAACTTCCCTACGTGAATTCGGTTTCTCTGATAGATAAAGTCAGAGTTGTAAATGCACTTATCGGGTTTTCACGTATTAATCCTGTTATGGGCAAAGACGATGCCGGGTTCGTTCACATCAAGGAAACAGATACTCGGTGGTATCCGGCTTATGAAGTTCGAGGAGAAGGAATTTTTATAGAGTTTGAACAAAGTGATATTGATAAGTGGATTTTGAACAATCCTTCGGTGGTGGGGAGAGCAAAACGAATAAGTGACAATTATGCCGTTTCGTTTATAGGGCAGAATCATCCACGAATAATTACACCAAAGTTCGTTATGCTGCATACACTGTCCCATCTGCTGATCAAGCAACTCAGCTTTGAATGCGGATACAGCATAGCGTCACTGAGCGAGCGAATTTATTGTGCCGAGGAAGCCGATGGGAAGCAGATGGCCGGAATATTCATCTATACGGCGAGTGGTGATTCTGAGGGAACATTGGGCGGACTTGTGAGACAAGGCAGACCGGATGCGTTTCCGCGTATTTTCAGGAAAGCGGTTGTTAACGCTCAAACTTGCTCGAATGACCCTGTATGCATCCTTAGTCATGGGCAAGGACGTGAATCACTTAATCTTGCGGCTTGCCATGCTTGTGCGTTATTACCGGAAACGTGTTGTGAAGAACGCAACGGCTTCCTTGACAGAGGGCTTATTGTTGGTACATATGAGGATCAAGGCATCGGTTTTTATAGGGAACTGCTGTAAAATGTAGTTAATGATAACAGGAATAATGTAGAAAGGGGCACTATCCTTTGCCTTTATTAGTAATCGTGGGTCAAAGGCCCGGAGTATTGCCTTATATGAAATTACAGTAAAAGCTATAGCAACGCAACATGCATGTTTACCCCTATGCAACGGGGTATTATTTAAGAGGTTATGCAAAATCGAAAATATGGTGTTAGAACAAACTATCTACCGTTTAAAAAGCTTTTTGACTTTGTACAAGTATAATTCTCCTTTTCATAAAAGCAATGGTTTAGGATTTAATTATCTAAAAACATTATATTTATATTAACTTGAGTATTTTTAATAATTATAAAATTATAATTATTAATTAAGAAATGGGTGCTAAAATGATGCATATTAATCGGATATTATCAAGTTTATCTGGCTCTTCTACGGATGATGAAATTATTTTAGCTATTGATTATATTCGTTCACACTTCCCGTCAGATGCAAAGGTTTCAGCTGAGCTTGCGCAAATACTTGTTGAGTCAGGAACAAAAGAGGATAGATCGGATAAATTTACAGCTGATGTTGCTTCAACAGGTGGACCATCTTCTTTGAGTACTCTTCTTGGACCACTTTTTTTGCAAGCTGCTGGGGCGATTGTACCAAAAGTTGGTGTTCCCGGGCGTCCAGCTGGTGGGATTGATTGTCTTGCTCAGATAAAGGGATATAAGACTTCCTTAAATAAAAAGGAAGTTAATGATATATTGAGTTCAACCGGATATGCTCATTTCCTTGCTGATGGCGATTTTGTACCACTTGATGGTAGAATGTTTAAACTAAGACAGTTACATGAAGCACAAAACGTTCCGACGTTAGTGGTAGCAAGTTTATTGGCAAAAAAAATTGCTATTGGTGTACGCTATATCGGTCTTGATGTAAGGGTATCTAATTATGGAAATTTCGGAGGAGATTGGTCTTCGGCTCAAAGAAATGCACTATTTTTTCATGAAACGGCAAATATCCTTTCTTTAAAAGTAATGCCTGTACTTACAAATAATAATTTTCCGTATCAGCCATATATCGGTAGGCGCGACGCTCTTGTAGCCCTTGATGATATCTTTTCCGAAATTACTTCCGCATGGCTTAGTAAACACTTATATACTTGTAAAAATATTGCTCTTTCTTGTGTTCCCAGCAGTGCAAGAGAAACTCTATCAAGGGTTTCAGCCGTACAATTACGTCATTTTTTTGATCAGAACCTAATTGCCCAAGGTGGAACACCTAACGAATTTAGAGATATTGTAAAAGCGACAAGAGATCAGCACTTTCGAGAAGTAAGAGCCAAGCGGGAAGGATTCGTCTATTATCCTTTATCCCAAATTCGTAATGTTCTAGTTCACTGGCAAAATAATTATCAGAATGAGTACAATCCATTTCCTGATCCCGTTGGTCTCATTCTCAGAAAATGTCCTGGTGAATGGGTAGGACAAGGACAAGTAATTGCTACAGTGAGAGTCGAAGAGGAAATTATTGACACGGTAATGAATGAAATTGGCGGTTTAATCGAAAATCCTCTTCCATATCCTAAGGGACTTGAGATAGAGGGGGTTTGGATTGATGGGTAAATTCTGCTGTTTTTTTTGTCCTGCTAAAGATTATACTGAGAAGTCTTTAAGTGATGTATGCCCCTCGTGTGGAAGAAAGTATGGATTTGTTCTTGAAAATATACCTTCTCAAATTGAGGGTTATCGTATTAAGAATAGTCTTGGCCGTGGCTTTTACGGAGCTGCTTACATCGCCGAGAAGGGGAAATTTAATAAAAAATATGTTATAAAAATTACTCCGGTGAATTTTTATACATTTTTTAATAAACCTTCTTTTGACGATGAGACTTCATTGCATAATGAATTAGCCCAAAATGCCAATCATATTATAGGAATTGAGGACAGTTTTTCTGCGACAGTGGAGTTCTCAGAGGATCATAATGCCAAAATCGATTGTTATGTTGCGGTATTGGAATATGTTGAAGGTTCTTTATTACGTGATTATCTTGATGGTACGATCCAGAATTTATCGGCAGCTACAGTTTGTCAAATCGCAATCGATTTATTGTTTATTCGTTCCGAATTTGAAACTATTCATCTCAATCATAATGATTTTCACGCTGAAAATCTTATCGTGGAACGTTTACCTATAACGACAAGGAGACCGGATGCTTTGGACGATACGATCCGTGTCAAAGCTATTGACCTAGGGAGTATTTCTGATGAGAGTAAAAGTTCTATTAATAGAGACGGAGATCTTTCATTTATTGCAAAACACCTTGATAAATTGTTGGCCGAGCTGTTGAAAAATACCGATGCATTAGAAGACAGAGAGTATCGAGTTGCCCTGGCGCTTCAAACGATTGTAAATGGGCTTCATCCTGTTGCGCAAAATGTACGTCGCCCCAGTACAGGAGATCTGATCGGGCAAATACGTGAATCCTACTACCGGGCTTCTTCTAGTTGGCGGCCGTGGAATCAACCACTTACTCTAAAATCATTTGGAGATCACTACAATGCTCAAACACTGGAATCTTGGAATGTTCCACAACTTTTGGTTGATCCTAATGAAGAATGGCTCTCAGAGGTTAAGAAAAGCGGACCTCAAATAATAACAGGTATGAGAGGCTGCGGAAAAACTATGTTGATGAGGGCAATGGACATTCATGCTCGCGCATCAAGATTAAATCAAGATGAGACTCCGACTGAAATAATAAGGCGATTAAAAAGTGATGGTTTTGTTGGATTATATGTTTCGGCTCAACGACTTCTTGATCTGCGCGAACAATCTCTATTAAAACTAGAACATAGACTAACGAGGCTTTTTGTAAATTACTCGCTGCAGGCAGTCCGTGCCCTTTTGCACATTAAAGATTTGAAACTTGAGGTTGTTGAACCTCGAGCACATATTATACTTACAAATGCTATTGCAGATTACCTTAATGGGGCTGAAAACCTAAGGGAGATAAGTTCTTTAGAAAATCTTGAACGTCAATTAGAGCGAATTGTTGTTGTGAATTCGCGTGGAGATAACACCTATGTTGTAAATGAAGCACCAGCAATAGTATTCCCTCACCTTGCAACGAGTTTTCGAAAATGTTCGGAAATATTTAATTCATCTCTTGTTTTATTTCTATTAGATGATGTTTCAACCAGATATTTAGATTTAGATAAAATTGATAGTATTCTTTCGGCCACCCTATTTCAAAGTCCTTGCTGCGCTTTTAAATTTACTTCAGAGTGGCAGACGGTTGAATTAGGATTGCGATCTCCAGGTAGAAATCATCCTATTCGAGTTGGTAGGGATGTAGATGTTTTTGATCTTGGGGCACGGGTTTTTGAAATAATTAAGGGTAAAGGAAACCAAGGTAAAGAATTTGTGTCAAAAATATTGAAGCAACGTGCAGGATTTCATCCTTCCGCTTTTCAGTTAGTAGATCCAAAACAGTTGCTCGGTGATATTTCATTAGAAGAAATAGCTAACGAGATTGCATCGTATGGGAAAACTTCAGGTCAGCTTAAAAATGTTTATCGTGGATTATCTTGTTTATCAAATGTATGCGTTGGCGATATCGGAGATGTTATTAAACTTTATGAAGAGATTTTACGACGTGCATCATTTGGAGTATTTCCTGTCGCGCAAAATATTCAATCTGATTGTTTCCAAGGATTGAGCTCACATCGACTTTATGATTTAAACCGAAGAGACCATCGCTATAAAAACCATGCTATTGCTTTTGCCGAAGCTGCTCATGATTTATTGGTTAGATCAAAGCGTTTATCTTCTTCTCAAACTAATGGTAAGCCTCGTTTGAGGCAATATTCTTCTCTATACGTAAGAGTCACTGCAGAGGATGAGACGATTGTAAAATCCCAAATCGATATGCTACGGGAACTCATTGATGCAGGGGTGTTCGTATACACCGGGGGAGCACCACGAACTAAGACAAAAGATTCGAATCCAATTCAACAATTCAAGCTCAGCTATAGAAAAATATATGGTTTGGCATCTTATATCGGTTTGTCTGATAGAGATAGATTTGAAATGTCTGGTTCCGATTTACAGGAATGGTTGAACAAGCCATCAAAAGCAAAGGAAATATTGATCCGAAATCAAATAAATGATAAAAGTGATTCATGGGAGGAGGATGAATTAAATGATGGCGTCGATTCTTCCCCTAACATTCAAGAAAATGAAACTAAAAATCATAAATTAGAGCAAATTAATCTGGTGTTTTCTCAAGGTACGGATCGACAGGAAGATCTAATAGATGCATCCCAGATTAGTAAAATCGATTTCGCCGTAAAGAGAATTTCAATGAAAGAGTTATCACAAATCGAAATTGAAAGAGTGGTGGCAGGTCTAGGTTTCGAAGAGCGTACCTTAGAGGCCAACATTCGGCTCTCATCAATTACTAAACCCAAACAAGTTGATGTGATTCAATATTCAAACCCAGGGTACTCAAAAAAAATACTCGATTGTTGGTCAAATGGTAGTACGACAATAAATAAACATTCCTATAATACTTCTTACATCAATTTACCAAATGTAAAAGGGCAAACGTTAATTGATGTCTCAGGGCTATCAAAGCCTTTGATTTTTCAGGTAGTAAAACGAGAATTAAGCGAAAAAGGACATGTTATAGTCTGTCACGCAACTGCAAAGCAATATTATCCTTTACAGGAAGACATTGAATCAGTATTTGCCGCAGAAAAATCCAATGATCCTTGCATACTTTTAGAAAGTCTTGCGAGCATATTGAAAGGGGAATCCGGCGAGTATAGTGCTATAAAATTATTGCCAGATCTAGCGGACCCACTGCGTGATCGCACTTTGATTTCATTTGCATCGGCTAAACATGAGAGGTTATTTTCCCTGCTTGATCGCAGAGATTATAACTTTGTAGAGGTAATCGCTCCAACAGGAAATGAACCATGGAAGAGAGTGGCACAACTTGCGGCGGACGTTCTTATCAGAAACTATCAAAATGCCAGAATATCCAACGTTGATATTCAAGACCTGGCTGGACTAATAAATTATCTCGATGAGCAATTTATAAGACTATACTGCAACGCTGGAGCTAATTTCGAATTTGGTTTGACAGGTTCCAAAATGCAAGCAGTTGCAGCGGCGGTATTAAGCTCACAAAGAAAAGTATCTCAAGCATGGTACCTTAGTCCGAAAGAGTTTGATGAAAAAAGGTTTTCTTCAGGTGTGGGGGAAATAAGATTATATGATATTAAAGTCCCTAGGGGAAATGATGTTTGATAATGTTTCATAAAACATGAACTTTATTAAATGCCCTCTACTTAAATTAAAGGGATGTCGTTTCATCGATTATCCACATACGTGCTAGAGGAACATCTGTTAATCGGACAGATATAGTCTTATTAGCGACCTGTCACGTTGAGTAGCGAAAGGTTTGATCATCTACGAACTAACTCAGTTCATATTGGACGGCTGCAAACTGCGGTTATAACCACCTCCTATCTGGAGCCACGGGTTTTAAAGCCGTAGAACAACTCAGTAAACTGACCAATTACTGAAATACATATCTCCTATGATATGGAACTGACCCGCCTTCATGCCAAAACCTATGTCTTCTGAAGAGATACCGGCTTCAGCACCGTTTATATCGGATCGTCAAATATCTCCGTCTCAGCTATAACCAGCGGCTTGGAGTGGAATATCAAGCTATCCCAATATGACTCCGGAGATATCTTAGAGAAAATCCGGGCCACCTTTGAAGGGTATTGGAATAATCTTGAGTTTACCGCTTTTATTCCTGCCCTTGATTCTGAGCGCCTGAGAAAAGCCTTAAAGTCTGAGCGAAGAAACAACCAGGATGAAGCGAATGCCTTAGGGTTTCACTTTGATCTGAAACCTTACTATTACCAGCAGGAAATTCTGGATAGATTGAAGGCTGAACGGGAAGTGCATAACTCGTTTAGAAACCTGGTGGTCGCGGCTACAGGGACGGGTAAGACCGTTATCGCTGCCTTTGATTACAGTGACTTTTGCAGGGCAAACTCCAATCGACCTTACAAATTGCTCTTTGTCGCTCATCGAAAGGAAATCTTAAGCCAGAGTTTGGCTTGTTTTCGCGGGATACTCAAGGATCTTAACTTTGGCTCCATGATGGTGGGAGGTCTGAAGCCGGATTGCTTTGATCATTTATTTGTCTCCATCCAATCATTTAATTCGAAGGATTTAACAGAGGTCACTTCCCCTGATTTCTACGATTATATTGTCATTGACGAATTCCATCACGCTGCCGCCCCATCCTACCAGGAACTTTTAGAGTATTATAAGCCAAAGGTGTTGCTGGGACTGACGGCAACCCCTGAGAGAGCGGACGGCCGAAGCATCTATACATATTTCCAAGGCAGAGTGGCTGCCGAAATCCGCTTATGGGAGGCTATTGAACGGAAATTGCTCAGTCCCTTTCATTATTTTGGGGTAACGGATAATGTTGACCTTAGTCGGGTTCACTTGGTTGCCGGCAATTACGATGAGCGGGAACTGGAGAACCTCTATGTGTTCGAAAAAGCCATTGCCGAAAAACGGGTTGGTTATATTATCGGCGCCCTGGAAAAGTATTGTCTGGAACCAGGGGAGATCATCGGAATTGGTTTTTGCTTAAATAAAAGGCATGCTGAATTTTTGGCCCAGGTTTTTAACAAAGCGGGGATTCCTTCAGAATTTCTGGTGGCAGAATCCGAGAGCGCTGTGAGGGATAGCGTGAAGCGGCGTCTGGTTACGAAGGAAATCATCTTTGTTTTTGTAGTGGATATTTATAATGAAGGAATTGATATTCCAGAAGTGAATACGGTTCTTTTTCTGCGGCCTACGGAAAGCTTAACCGTCTTTTTGCAGCAGTTAGGCCGGGGGCTAAGACTCTGTGAAGGAAAAGAAGCCTTGACGGTCTTGGACTTTGTGGGGCAAGCGCACCAGAAGTATTCCTTCGAAGACCGTTTTAAAGCCTTGTTATCCAGGTCTCGAAAAACCATTGAGCAGGAAATTAAGACGGGTTTTGCCAATGTGCCTAGAGGCTGCTCCATCCAACTAGAAAAACAAGCCCAGGACTACATTCTGGAGAACATTCGCAATGCCATTAATACTAAGCGTAATATAATCAGCAAGCTCTATGATCTTATGGAAACAAAACAGGAGCTAAAGGTCAGGGAGTTTTTTGAGGGTTATCATGTGACACCCCAAGACGTCTATAGTAAAAAGGCAACCGTAGTGGGGCTGGCGGCTCAAGCCGGTTTACTGAAGGGATATGAGGCAGATGCAGAACGGGAACGATTGCTTGCCTCTGCGCTTGGAAGATTATCTTTTGTAAATTCCAGACGTTGGATTAGTTTTATGCAGAAGATCTTACCGCTGATTCTTTTGTGCAAAGGCTCTTTATTGCATTCTTTAACTACGGTGGAACGGACAATGCTAACCATGGTTCACTATACACTATGGGGTAAGGGGCTAGGTGATCTGGACGAGAGGTTTGCTTCAATAGAAGAGGCGATTTATTGGGCCATTAATGAATCACGGCTTTACCAAGAACTAATGGATTTACTGGACTATCAATTTGGCAAGATCAATTTCGTGGATAAGCCTTTGATCGGCTTTGAGGATGAATATCCACTCGACTTATACTGTGCTTATACCTTTGATCAGATTTTGGTGGCTCTAGGCAAACATTCAGAACAAAAGAGGAGCTCTTTCCGGGAAGGAGTTCTCTACTTGGCTGAGAAGAAGCTGGATGTCTTTTTCGTGACCTTGAACAAGTCTGAAAAAGACTATTCTCCCTCAACCATGTATCAGGATTATTCTATTAATGAAGAGCTGTTTCATTGGCAGTCTCAAAGCCGGACGACGGTGGAATCGCTGACAGGGCAGAGGTATCTTAACCAAGCAGCCGGTAACGGAAATGTGTTGTTTTTTGTGAGAGAGTATAAGCAAGAGGGAACTTTTACTTCTCCATATAATTGTCTTGGTTTTGCTGATTTTCAAAGTCATTATGGTTCAGCACCCATTAGTATTGTTTGGAAGATGAAGGAGCCTCTGCCGGGGTTTGTGATGAAGAAGACGGTTAAAGTTTGATTTCTGCTATTATTGTGTAGGGATTGCCATAGCCATGAAGAGGTTAAATAGTTATAGCTCTCATCTAAGCCTAGGTGGGGGCTCTTTAACACTAATTATTCTTGCTTTCCTGGGCGGTCTGAATCCTGGCCTGGCTTCAGAAGAACAAATTCACTGTCTTTACTATCTAAGTACATTTCTTCAGTTTGACGCTGTATCTGTTGAATTTCTTCAATGATATCCGTCATTTTGTTGAAGAGTATACTATACATTTCTTGATAATTTACCATGTTCTTCACCTCAAATAGTGGTTTACACACACTATTTTATGCGATAATCGCATAATAATCAATATGCGATTATCGCATACTATAAAATAGTGTTGGGGTGAGTATCATGTACCAACGATTGCGTGATTTACGAGAGGACAAGGATTTGACTCAGCAAGAGCTTGCCACCTTGCTGAAGGTAAGCCAAACAACCTATTCCAGATATGAAAGCGGTGTTCTGGATATTCCTAGTTCCTCGCTTATTAAACTTGCTGAATTCTATAAAACCAGTATCGACTTTTTGGTGGGATTGACTAATAATAAAAGGCCCTATCGTTAATGTTCAGAGGATCATAGCAGTAAAATTATAAGTTAGACAGGATGCACTGTATATCTCGGCGCTTAGTTTGTCTTGCCACAAGTTAAGCGAGAAGTGGCGGCCACGTGGCCGCCTTTCTTATTTGCTCCACCTAAGCTTGCGGCGGGTCGTATAAGTCGTTGGTGGTAGTTCCAACAATCTTAATATCTCGCTTTCCAATCAGCTCGCCGCTGGGCGTAAGGAATACATTCTTCTGAATGATCGTGTCCATAACGGCTTCGGCCTGTGCCTGATCCACGTCTTCCCTCGGATCGGGGATGGTGATGGCAAACGTTTTGCCGCCGGCAGTTGTAAACGTTAACCTTACCACCTTATTCGTCGTTACAGCCATAGTATCACCTCTTTTATCACAAATTTTCCGGAGTGTTACTCATTGAGCAGCTCAAAATTTTTCCTCAGGAGCACGTTCGTAAGCGGATGCTGTCCCAGACTGAGTAAAGCTGCCGCCACATCATAAACATTCTGTTCGGAGGCATCAGACTTCAGGTAATTCAGGCTTTTCTGTTTGAGTTGCGGGCCGCCGGTGGGCGTGGTCCCGATCTGGTATTTTACAATCAGCGTTGAATTTAAAGACGTCGTACTTACTGCCATGTCCTCACATCCTTTCCCACCTATTGACCGGCCGCTTTGAACTCAGCCCGTCCGTTTATTTTATGATCCTGCTTGTCCGGAGGTTACAGTCTGCGGGCCGACCTATTAAAAAGTTAGGTTCCCGCTTCAGATTCCGATTCTTTGACAAGCTATTTAAGTGAGGTTTGTCACACGCATAAGCCTGGCCCCATATTCTGTGAATAAAGTAACAGAAAGGACAGGTTATATTATGAAGGATTTAATCACAGATCGCACGCCGCCTGTGATTGCGGCTGAAATAAACACGATCAGACACCAGGCCGGGAAAATCCTCCTTACCAGCGCCATTGAAATCGGCCGGCGACTGAAGGAGGCTAAGGACCTGCTTCCCCATGGTGAATGGGGCAAGTGGTTGAAGAAATCGGTCAGTTACTCCCAGCGAACGGCCGACAAGCTGATGCAGCTCTGGGAAGAGTATGGGACAAAACTGCTTGCCTCCCCCGACAGTGACGGCAATCCAAATTCGCCACCGGTGGCGAATTTGACCTACAGCCAGGCGCTTATCTTACTTGGGATCCCGGAAGAGGAGCGGGAGGAGTTTATCGCCGAGCACGATGTGGAGAGCATGACCAGAGTGGAATTGCAACAGGCTGTCAAGGACAGAGACCAGGCTATTCAGGAGAAAAAAGACCTCCAAAAAGACCTGAACTTGAAAAGCAGCGAACTCACCCAATTAACCACTCAGACCCGAAGCCTGGAGCAACAGGTGAACGACTACAAGTTGAAATACTCCGCCGAGCAGGAAAAAGTAACGTTAAAGCAAAGGGAGCTCGAGGCGGCCAAAGAAGAGGTTCCGTCCGCCAGGAAAATTGCCGAACTGGAAAAAAAGCTCAAAACCGCAGAAACCAAATCCTCCCGCATGACGGCCGACGTACAATTCACCATTCACCGCGATAACATGATCAAAGCCTACGATGAGCTGTTAAAAATGCTCACCGCATTAGACAGAACGGATTCGGAGATGAAGGAAAAATACAGGGAGACAGCGAGTACGATTGTTGAAAACATGGCGAAGACACTGAAAGTATGGCCCCCCGTGATCAGGACAAATTTATCAATTAATACGACTCAATCCAAGAGGAGTTAAATCCAGCGGCCATTTGGTAGTAATCCGAACCGATCAAAAAACTCCTGAATTATGCCAGCAAGCAGTTACCGGTGTGGAACTGCAGCAGATTCGTGGGGAGCCGCAATGGCTCTCCTTTTCCGTGTGGGGCAGGGAGAAGTAATCACTTGAAGGAGAAATTGACTGGGTGTTGAATATAGTTACTAAAGATTTAACCCAATAAATGGCTTGACCGAAGGCGAATACACAGCGTTCCGAGTGAAAAAACAAAGGAGTTGTTTGGAATTGTTGACGTTACTGGCAACCTTAAAAGTAAAACCCGGCAAGGAGGCCGAAGTGACCGATATTTTGTAGTCAATTGGCCAAGGAAGTTCTTGCTAAGGAAAAGGACTGTTTGATGTACATACCTCATGTGGTAAAGAATGACCCAACTGAAATCGTCTTCTTTGAAAAGTACAAGGATAAAGAGGCCTTCAAAACCCATGGGAGTTCGGCTTATTTTCAGGCAGCAGCCCAAAAGTTTGAAGATCTACTAGAGGGTAAGATCCAGGTTAAATTTCTTGAAGAAGTTTAATTGGCAGCAGCGAGCGATTGATGCCAAACATAAAAGTAGGAAACTAAGAGGAGGCCTTCGCGTGTTGATGCGAAAGCCTCCATTACTTTACTTATCTCAAATAACTACAGCGCAATTTTTCCGTCTGTGTTTTCATTTATTTTCTGAAATACGTCCATTCGAGCATGGAATTGTTTATCTAGTGGAACTTGTGAAGAAGGATGGCTATCTCTCCGAATGGGGTGTAAAAAATATTCAGTGCTTTCCACAGGTAATAATAAAAATAGATATACGCACTGAATATTATGATTCCCTCAACCTGGCACATACCACTGGCGATTACGGGAAGTTTAGGCTTCGCTCCTTTTCCACGTAGAATTGTCTGAGCGAATGTTGTGCTTTTCGCAGAGTATGCTATGCAAGAAAGACTATCAAGCAGAAGGTCCGTGCTAATAGTGTATAATTTAAAGAATATTGTAAAAAGAAACAATTGATGGCAGGGTTTTACAGAATAATGAAGAACTCAGACCATAGAAAGTGTTGCAGTTATACGAGCTATTAGAAATAGGATACGAGATTTTTCGCTCACGGGTCAGCCACGTAATAATAAGTGAGAACTCAGCATGTCGAAGGAATACATAAAAACAAAGCTGAAGTAGCGAACCAAATTGGCGATAATAGTTGTCCCAAATGTGGTGGGTAGTTAATCGCGAAGAAAGGGTAAATATGGAGATTTTGAGGACGTAACATTATCCGAAGTTAGGTTTACGATTTCCAGCTAGGCGATGAATCCAGATTTCGGTAAACGTGAGGTCAATGTCAATAGTCAGCGATAATGTCACCCTATCATGGGATAACTGATCAGCGATAATGTCATCCCTATTAAGAATAATTACGAAACATTTAAGTCACAATTTCGGGATAGAGGAAATCCACTGACGGAGGAGAGTTACGGTTGCTCGGCGCTGGCCAGAAGGAACATTTGTCCTTTGCGGAGGAAAATGTACCTTCGGTCCTCTAGCTTGTTACATGAGCTGTTGTCCATGGGATGCCAGCGAGCATATCCTCGCCTTCGGCTCCGGTATCCCTCGTGGCACCCGGACAACTAACTCGAAAGTTTTAATCAAACACGGGGGGGGGCTTTAGGACGACGGCTTATCGTACACTAGAACGTTTCTTTCTGAATAGAACATTTTAGTATGGCCAAACCATGGAGATTTGTTTTTAGGCTTATCCAGAGGTTGAGTTGGTGGTGTGCTAGGGGAATTGAGTTGCGGGGATATTTGTACTATACTTTCCTTAGGCTGTGTTTTAAGCGGTTCGGGTTTAATAACAAAGCCTTGGAAAAGTACCCGCATCTCGATATGCTTACTAGTTGCAACGGTAATCGTTTCGTGAGGTGATGCAGGTACTTTCTTATTGTTCGCATAAACGGGAAGGCGATATTTCTGTCCTTCAAACGAGAAGGATAGTCCTGAATCAAGCTTTCGTGTAACCTGTTTGGAGAAAATAAGTTGGATTTGGGACGGATCTGTTTTAGTCAAATAAGCCTTTTCGGAGCTAGCAGCTTGGACGGCGAATTTGCGGTTGTAGTAAGAAATATAACGTTTTAGGAATTCATTAGCACTTTCGATAGAGGTAATATTTTTACGTTTCATATCTTTAGTCAAGCGATCCTGCAAAGTCCCCCAGAGTCTTTCGATACCACCTTTAGCCTGAGCAGACTTGGCAATAATCAGTAATATATTGAGCTCTTTAAGAGCTCGGGCAAAGTTGGGTTGTTTCTCTATTTTTCCGGCCAATTCCTCAGCAATTGTCAGTTTCTTTTTATTCTTACTGTCATAAGCAAAAACAGTTCTTCCATCCGTATAGATTTCTCTCGGCAAATGACCATCCCGATTCATCTGAAACATCAGCTCACAATATCCTTCGAAGGTCTCCTCCTTTTCAAAATGAAGAGCTAGGATACGACCAGTGGCATCATCAACAGCACCGTGTAAGTGTAGGTACGAGCTATTGCTAAGCCAATCGAAGCTGGAAGCATCCATTTGGGCCAACTCACCCTCCCTTTCTCTAGCGTCCCTAGAGCGATGTTTCTTAGGCCTACGCTTTGCCTTGGGTGAACGAATACCCTTAGCTTTAAGGTATCTAGAGACGGTGCTGACAGACACAAAGATGTCGCTTTCTTCAGCCAAAACATCGGTGGCATGGCAGAAGTTATAACCAGGTAATTCTGTTTCATAAATTTTACAGATATTCCTAACGACTTCAAGGTCCAGTGAATTAGCGGGTTTACGTCCCCTGTTCTTATGCAGAATACTCATAACCCTATTAGTGGATGCCTCCTTTTTCATCCGCTGTACTTGCCTAACGCTGAGGTCCAAAAGCCCTGCTGCCTGATGATTCGTAAACCTTCCTGCTAATAATTCTTCAATAATGGTTATTTTTCTAGCTTCTGTTTTACTCATTTCTATTTTCATCCTCCCCATTATATCGTCTTATCCTTGGGGGGGGATGACATTTTCCTTGATGAGTTATACCATGACATTATCACTGATCAACAACAGTAAACGTGAGGTCAATAGAGTTTAAGTATTGATAATGTTATAATTGGAAGTTCACAAGAATGCAAAAATCAAAAGATTAAAGATCGTAAGAATAGAGGAGAATTGTATTGAATGAGCCAAATAACGAATTAGAAAAATTAATTGAACAGCGAAACGATCTACAACAAGAACTTCAAATCTGATTGAAAATGAACAAGGTGGCCCTGAGTATCCAGATTATGATCCAGAAGAGGACGCGTCATCTCCATATCATAGGATGTCTGAACTTGAAAATAAAATCGAGGGAATTAAAACAAAAATTGGCGAGATATATTACGAAAAAGAAAAAGGATTGTACAAGCAGGAATATGATGAGAAAATTGGAAATTACTCAAGAGGAAGTGTTATTTCTGATCTTGCTAACACGGAAGACAAATTCGATAGAAGGGAAAGAGCTAGGACATTAGCTCAGGTTATTTTAGATAAAGAAATACAAACACCGTTTAATATTGGAATATTTGCTCACTGGGGTGTTGGAAAAACAACGTTCCTTAGTTACTTACAAGAAGAAATAGAATGCTTCAACAAGAATGAAAATAACAAGCGTAATGGAGAATTAATAACATATATTGTTAATTATGACGCATCAGAATATGAAGAGAAGGATAAAATTTGGGCTAGTATTTTAAGAACAATGTTTTTACAATATGAAAAAACTACATGGTTTCCAAAGTTTTTTTATACTGTTAAAAAAATCCTTTCCAACCGTAAAAAATTTACTACATTTATATTGTCGTATATTTTATCATTGCTGATTGTCAGTGGTTTATCAGCGTATTCTCTTTATATGTTTTGGAATGATTGGAACAAACAATTGAAGATAATAACTGGAAGTGGAGCTACAATAATAGCGATTATTATTTTAATAACAAAACTGCTTATACCTTCTATTAAAGGATTATTACAATCTGCAATTCCTTTATCTGATAAAATTGTTAATAATATCTCACTTCCTGATTATGTTAATAAATTAGGTGCACGTGAAAATATTAAAAAAGATTTGTCAATTTTAGTTGATGCATGGCTTCATAGATGGGGAAATGACAATAAAAGAATAGTATTAATTATTGATGAGCTTGATAGATGTTCTGTGAAGGGAATTACTGAGTTTTTCCAATCTATGCAATTATTTTTAAAGGTTCATGAAATTGTTATTATATTTGCCATTGACCAAGGATATTTGAAGAAAGCCCTCAGCAATTCTTTTGGTCTAACAGATGAAAAAGAAATAAATATTTTTTTAATGGAGTACTTGGAAAAATACATTAATGTGTCTATATATTTAAACCAACAAGTTAATTACTTAACATATATTGATTATTTATTAAATAATATTAATAATAACGGAAATAATTTTGCACTTTCAGATGGCGAAAAACAGTCTATAAAATCTATTATTGGAACTGTACCAATTAATTTTTTAACACCGAGAAAAGTTAAAAAATTAATAAATGTTTTAATTATATCAAAAGAAACATGTGTTTTATTTAATAAAAAGGGTGGAGACATTATTGATTTTAGAGGTTATATTTTATGGTTTATATTTACATGTTTTTATGCAGAAGAAGTTAAACAAATGCACAATTATTTTGAAGCATACAAATATAACAAGTATTACAAAGTAAGGGACTTATTATATAAAATGCCTAAAAAGAGTAAGGAAGAATTATTAATCAAGGTGAATAATCAACAAATTTTAGAGTTAATGGACGAGATTGTATTGAAAGATATTTATAATTATGACAGTGTAATTAGTGATTTTGCTCAAATTATATAATTCTTCATCAATTAATGGGTACTATGGATGAGATAGAAGAGATGGAAGGCTAATTCAATGTTGGATTACTTTAGGTTCAGTAGTAGAAACATCTCTGAAATATTTTTATCTATTTATCTGAATGATTATCAAAACTCTAACTGGGGTAAGTGGGAACTGGTATTGAGTATAAAGCTGAACTTGGGGATCTGACCGATGAAAGAAAGCAGCAAATTGACCGAGCCATAGAAGATGGGAAAAATTATGGCTATGTGTTAGATGCCACCAGATACTTTTTTGTAGATAAATTTTATGGGACTGACTTTAAGAAGATAACTCCAAGAGCACCAATGGGCTCACGAGTATTTGATTTGACACAAATTCTTGAGACAGAGAAGCTGCCTGGCACACAGGAGATTGCTGAGTTACTTAATGCTAAGAAATGGGGTTGAATAAAAAGGTAGAAAATTGAATGATACGGCAAAGGAGAGTCAAAATGGATGAAAACATAAAAAGTGAAAATGGTTATATGGATTTAGCGAGTCCGGTATCGGATGAGCTATCTCCTTATTCCGCTACATATCCCGTAGAGCTATTATCTAATGGTTTGAAGTTGAAGCTTGCTCAGGCAGAGAATATAGCCGAGAGTGTTTATAGAGCAGTAGCAAAAGCATCTCCGATGGTTGCACAGGTTCGTGAGGCAACTAAGAAAGGTTACAAATATGTTGTTGACGCTACTGAAAGTACGCTGGAAGCTATTGAAAGCGGCAAGATTAAATTAACAACAGAAAACTCTGGTGAAATGTACGCTCAGATCCGTGAGGCTAATGGCCACTACGGTTCGAAGTTGCCGATAAAGAAAGAAGTGTTTGCAAAAGGCATTGATCCAATCCAGATGGCTAATGCACTGCAGATGAAAGCACTTCAAGAGCAAGTTCAGCAGATCGCTGACCAGATCGCGGTCATTGACCATAGTGTTAGAGAAGTAATACAGGGCCAGCAGAATGACAGAATTGGATTGTATTATAGCGGATTGACCTTGTACTTAGAGGCCAGAAATGTTAATGATTCAGAATTGAAAAAAGCCTTGATTGCACAATCTCTAAGAGCGCTTCAGAGGCTACATTCCAACTTGGGCTTACAATGCAGTCAGATATCAAATATCTTGCTGATGGTGAGTTTAAAATTGGTAAAGGAAAAAGTGTTGGCTTAATCGATAGTCGTATGTATAGCATTAATCAGTCATTTGCGTTTATTCACCAGGCCACAATGCTTCGAGCTGGAATCTACTGCAACGAGAGTGAATTGACGGCTATGTCAACTGTCCTCAATGAATATTCATATTTCATTGATGGTACCGTAGCGAAGAACGCAAGTTTACTTGCACAATGCGATAGAACAGATACCGGAACCGAAAAGGGTGTATGGAAATCAAGAGCTAAGTTGAAACTCGAAGTATCAGAGTTTAACAACCAATTAAATGCGCCTGATAAGACAATCTATCTTTGGAATTGTCAAATTTGGTTTAGTCGTTAAACTCGTAATTTTTGAAAAGACCCTAATGCTTTGAGTAGCGATTTTTTTGGGTACAATATAACTGGCTCTTATCTATCAGCAGGGTAGGGCAATTCTG
>Ga0209347_1001321_pt1 | contig 42293 bp, 37 predicted proteins | sample AutmiccommuBRH23_FD_187382 | JGI IMG/M metagenome (GOLD analysis project Ga0209347, IMG submission 187382) | Deep subsurface microbial communities from Mt. Terri, Switzerland - Autotrophic microbial communities BRH/23 (SPAdes) (version 2) | ecosystem: Environmental > Aquatic > Deep subsurface >... | reverse complement strand
GGCGCCGGATGCGGACGTTTTGGCCCTCGCCAGAAGTATCGGCGAGCTCAAGAAACAGGTCACCATCTGCACCACCTGCTTTTCCCTGAGCGATGCCGCCCAATGCCGGATCTGCAGGGACCCGGGCCGGGATGCCGCGGTGATCTGCGTGGTGGAAAATCCGGCGGACATGGCGGCCATCGAACGGTCCGGCGCCTTTACCGGCGTCTACCATATCCTCCAGGGGCTCCTCTCCCCCATGGACGGCATCGGTCCCGCCGATATCCGGATTTCCGAACTGGTCCGGCGGGCGGCGTCCGGGAATATCCGGGAAGTGATCATCGCCACCGGAACCAGCGTGGAAGGCGAAGCCACCGCCTCCTACATTCTGGATCGGCTTAAAAAATACCCGGCAAAAATCACCCGGATCGCGTCGGGTGTCCCCATGGGCGGTGAGCTTAAATACGTGGACCAGGTTACCCTGAAAAAAGCCCTGGAGGCCCGGCATGATTTCTGATGACGTAACAGCGGAGGCGCTGTTTGTATGCGAACAATGCGGGGAGTGCTGCCGGGGATTCGGGGGAACCTATGTCACCGCGCGGGATCTCTCCCGCATATCCGCATACACGGGTATCTCCGAAACCATTCTTCTGGAAAGCTACTGCGAGCCGTCCGGCAAAAAAATCGTCCTCGGCCGAAAACCCGACGGTTACTGCGTGTTCTGGGACCGGATCTGCACCATCCACCCGGTTAAACCGCGGATGTGCCGGGCATGGCCGTTTATTGAAGGCGTGCTCCGGGTGCCGGGAAACTGGCGGATCATGGCCGACGCCTGCCCCGGTATCCGGGCGGAGTCTCCTGAATCGGCGGTGATCGCCTGCGTCCGGGAGCAGTTGGCCGAACTCGATCGGAACGCCGAAGGGGAAAGCCGATGATCGGGATTTTCGACTCGGGTATCGGCGGCCTGACGGTGGTCCGGGCCATTATGGATGAACTGCCGGATTACGATTTGGTTTATTTCGGGGACACCGCCCGGACCCCGTACGGGACCAAAAGCAGCCGGACGGTGATCGAATATTCGCTGGAAAACACCGATTTTCTGATAAAAAGCGGGGCCAGGCTCATCGTGATGGCCTGCAACACCGCATCGAGCGTGGCGACGGAAGCGATCCGGAAAACGTTCGATATCCCGCTCTACGAGGTGGTCACCCCGGCGGTCGAGATGGCCATCCAGACCACCCGGACCGGGGCCATCGGGGTCATCGGCACGCGCGGGACCATCGCCAGCGGAATATATGAGCGAAAAATCCGGGAAATTCGCCCGGACGCCCGGGTCTATTCCGCCCCATGTCCCCTCCTGGTTCCCCTGGTGGAGGAAGGGTGGTTGAAAAGACCCGAAACCCGTATGATCGTCAAAAAGTATCTCCACCCGCTGAAGGTTCGGCAGATCGATACCCTGATCCTCGGCTGCACCCATTACCCCGTGCTCAAACCGATTATTTCCGACAAGATCGGCAAACGGGTCGGCATCATCGACTCCTCAACCGCGCTGGCGCACCAGATCCGCCAGTTCCTCGACGAACGGCCCGACCTCGATGCCGATCTTTCCCGAACCGGCGCTGCCCGGTTCTTTGTTTCCGATATTACCCCGCAGTTCCGCAAAACCGCCCGGACCATCATCAAGCACGACATCGACCTGATCCCCGTCGCCCTCTGATTCAAACCGACCGGTAATTTTGCCCCACGATGAGAAGGCTGTTGGGAAGGACCGTTTGGATCTTCTCCATGATGCTCCCGAACAGGAGTGACCGGATCAGCCCGTGACCGGCGGCGCCAAGAACGACGAGAGCGTCATGGGGAACCCGGTAAAGGTTGTCCTCGAAATCATGGTCCGGGAGAACATGCCATTCCGTTACCGACTGCTCCAAGTCAACGCTCAATCCTTTTTTTGCCAGCAGGCCTTCGTAATCCGTTTTTCCGTGCCGGTTCTCCCGGGTAAAGAGTGTCACGGGCATCTCCATCAGGCGCCCGAGTCTCACCCCCAGCCGGAACGCCCGGACCGCATTGGCCGGATCGCCAAACAAGACGGCAATGCGGTTGAACGGCTTGTAGACCGCGGACGGAATCAGAACGGGAAAACGGGCCGACTGCAGGATCCGCCGGACCCGCGGACCGACATAACCGGGTCCGATCCGGGCGGAAAGATCGGAGATGGAGTGGGGGCATGTCATGAAATCGAAATCGACCGGGATATCCGGGAGGGCCGATGCGGTAAAATGCTTCGGAACGATGAACTTGGGCGGCGGGAGCCCCAGGTCGGCAAATACGTCGGCGGCATGATCCCGGGCGGTTGCCGGCGACCGGAGATAAGATGGGTTTAGGTCGACCTGCACCACGTCATTATCGAAATACATCAGGAATTTCAAATGTCCCGGGATGTAGACCACCGGCGATATTCCGGCTGATTTACAAAAATACGCCGTCTGCAGCAGCGTTTCCCGACCGTGGGGCGTATTGCGGAACACATGGAGCATCTGCATTTCCATCGGATAAATTTCCCCTAATGCGTGGTCTGCAGCATCAGTTCATTCCGGTACTTGTCAAGAAGCGTGGCCTTGGAGATCATCCCCACAAACCGATTGCTGGAGACTACCGGCATGCTGAACAAACGATTGGCATCCATCCGGTCGAGTACCTCCGACAGTTCGTCATCGACTTCCACGGTCTCGACATCGGTTTCCATGACCTGTTCCAGGAACACGGTTTCGTAAAGGAGAGGATCGAACAGATAGGGCCGGATATCATCCAGATGGATCATGCCGAGCAATCGACCGGATGCCGGATCGATCACCGGGAAGAAATTCCGGTGCGATTTCTGGATCACGGCGACGATATCGCCAAGCCGCATCGAAGGGGTGACGGTGGTGCAATCCCTTTCAACCAGTTCGCCGATGCTGATGTCGGCCAGCACCCGGGCATCGGTCCGGGGTCTCAGGTATTGTCCTTTTTCCACCAGTTCCCGGAAATAGTAGGATGCCGGTTCGAACATGTGGCAAACCGTTGTGGAAATCGCCGACACCAGGATCAGCGGCAGGATGGTTTCATAACCGCCGGTAATCTCGACAATCAGAAAAATGCCGGTCATGGGGGCTTGCAGGATCCCGCTGATCAGCCCGGCCATTCCCAGGAGGGCGAAACACCCCTCGCCGACCCAGTCGAGATTCGGCCAGATCGCAACGATGAACCGGTGGTACATGAGCCCGGTGAAACTGCCGATAACCAGGCAGGGGGCAAAAATCCCCCCGGATCCGCCCCATCCCAGGGTAAAGGAGGTGGCAACCATCTTTGCGAGAACCAGCATGGCCATCAGCCAGAGCCCTTCCGGAAAGGCCCCTTCCACCATGTTTTGAATGGTGTGATACCCTTCCCCGAGTACCTGGGGGAAAAGGTAACCGACCAGCCCCACCATGCACCCGCCGACCGCCGCACGCGCCCACACCGGGAGCGGGGCCCGGTGGGCAACACGATGGGACGTTATCAAAAATCGGGTCAACAGAATCGACACCGCCGCGGTGATCACCGCCAGGCCGATAGCGGCAAAGATGGCGGGCATGCCGACATCGAACTTCAGGTGGGTGAAGGCGATCTGGTTTCCCTGAAGCAGGCGGCTCACCTGGGCGCCGGCGACCGACGCCACCGCAATGGGGACGATATTGGCGGCCGACCACTCCCCCACAATGATCTCGATGGTGAATACGAGTCCGGAAATGGGGGCATTGAAGATGGCCGAAAGGGCGCCGGCGGTGCCGCACCCAACCATGGCGATCCGCTGGCGTTCATTGAGGGAAAAGAACCTGGCGACATTCGAGCCGATTGCCGCGCCGCTCATGACCACCGGCGCTTCCGGCCCGGCGGAACCGCCGCTGCCGATGGTCAGGGAACTCGAGATCAGGCGGGAAAAAGCGGAACGGAGACGCAGCAATCCCCCATGGCGCGATACGCTGTAGACCACTTCGGGAACACCGTGGCCAGCGCCTTCCCGAACGACTCTTTCCAGAAACAGAGAAGAGAGCGCCGCGCCGATGCCGGGGACAATAAACGCCCACCAGCTGATGCGCACCTGGGCAAACATTTCGGCCATGGCCAGCAGGGACCGGTTGAGCGCCACGGCCGCCAGGCCGCTGAAGATCCCGACGATGGCGCCGAATGTGATCAGAAGCAGCCGGTCATCAAAGCGGAACCAGAGCCAGTCCGACGGATGCCGCCAAATTTTCCAAACCATGAATCGTTTCAAATCAATGTATGAAGATACTTTCGGTTTCGGTTAATGATGATGAACTCGTAAAAAGCTCCGAACTCCGCCGAGCGGCGTTATTACAGGTAGTAACTTGGAGCCGGAAAAGCGAATCCAGAAGCCAGAATCCAGAAGAAAGACGAAAATCAGCTGATTTTAGCCATTTGGTTGCGAGTTTGCCGAATCAAGTTCCTTGCAAATCGGCTTTTGATGGCAACCTAAATAGTGACGCAGGCTGCCCTGCTATAAGCTCGATCACTATGGTGAATCGAGCCGGTTGTCGAACTCGGCGATGGTTGTCAACAATGTTTCCGCGTCCGGCACCCGGACAAGAATTTCCATGAACCGGGGATCGCGCAGGCAGAATGAAATCCGTGACAGCAGGTGCAGGTGCCGTTTTGCCGTCGGGGCGACCAGGACAAACAGGACGGTCACCGGTTTCTTGTCAATGGCATGGTACTCAACCGGTTGCCGGAGAAAACAGGTGGCGATCTGGGCAGGAATCCCGCTGTCGGGCATGGGTGTCCGGGGGTGGGGAACCGCCACCCCGTTGCCGATCCCGGTCGACATCATCTGTTCCCGGGAAATGAGGTTCTCGTACAACAGATCCTTCACCACCACAGCCGCCATCCGGTCGACGGCATGCCGGAGAACTTCCTCCATGGTGGTGCCGGCCACTTCGTAATGGATCCCCCCGCGCTGCATGGCTTCGAGGAGCTGCTCCGGCGCCGCATCCGCCGTTTCCCTCATCCCCGTTCCCGGCAGCGCAACCGTCAGGTTATGGGAAGCCGCCCATTTCAGCAGGACCTGGGGGTTGAAGGTGCAGGTGTCGCCCCTCCGTTTTACCGGCATCCGTCCCTGGCGTATCCATCTCTCGATAGTGCTCGGCGGCATTTCCATGCACTTTGCAAATTCGATAAGGGAAAGTTCCATCATTTTTCATCCTGTCCAGCTGAACTGGTAATAAATTCTGAAAAATAAAAAACCAACGGGTAAAAATCAAACCCTTTTCCCGAACCGGTTACTCCGAATACTCTTCCATCCACCAGGCATCCCAGTTGCGCTGGGCGACTTCCGCGGCAATTTTCTTACCGATTTCGGTTTTCAACCGGTTCCGGACCACCGGCAGCCATTTTTCCGGTGATTGGCTGCCGATATCCGATATCGATTTAAGGTCCAGGATGAACGCAAGCTGATCGGCGTCATGGGCGAGCCGGGCCTCGAGGGTTTCCTGGCGGTTGAATTCCTCTGTCAGACCAATCAGTTTATCGCCGAACGGCAGGTTCCGGGCCGTATCGGCGATCGCTTTCCGTTCATCCGCTTTGACATAGCGCTTCTGGACATAATTAAGATCGCCGGTTCTTGCCTCGGGAAGATCATGCACCAGGCACATGGCGATCAGGCGGTGCGCATCGGCTTCCGGGACCAGGTGCGCCATGACATAGGCGATAAACGTAGCGCTGAAGGAATGTTCCGCCACGGTTTCCCGTCCGGCCCCCAGGAAGTGAAAACCGGCGCGGGGAATCTTGCTCAGTATCTTCGCCTCGAACAACAGGTCCGCAATCGCATTCAACGAATTTCCTTTAGTTTCATTCATCGAGAACAACCTCCAGTTCAAGCCGACTTTTTCAACTTCATCAGGTTTTAGGTCCGATTACGATTACGATTACCCGCACGAGCACGAGAAGGACTTTGTTTTAATGGTGAATAGAATATCCCCATCCCCAGGCCATGACGATTATTCCCGCCGCGATCCCCAAGCAGATCCATTGGACGGCATCCTCCCATGGCCGGCGCAGGACGGCATAGGCGACGCCCGCGGCGATACCCGTTATGAAACCGAACAGGTGCGCCGCCAGATCGACATTGGCGGAACCGTCCGAACCACCCGAACCGAGAAAGGCAAGGAGGCCCAGTCCGCCGGCCAAGGGGAGCCATACGGCCGATCGCCGGCCGCCGGTCCTTCGTTTTTCGATGGTCTGGTACCCCGTCAGTATCCCGATGGCGCCGAAAACCGCCGTGGAGGCGCCGATCGAAAGATGGGCGGATTCGTACATCCAGGCATTGACCAGGTTCCCCAGGATTCCGGTCATGAGTACCAGCAGGGTCCCCATCCCCCAACCGGCAATCTGGCTTACGGCCGTGCCGAACAGTGCAAACCCGGCCATGTTCCCCACCAGGTGAACCGGATCGGCATGGAGCATCAGGGCGGTAACGGTCCGGTAATATTCCCCGGAGGTGATCCGGGCGGCCGATGCCCCGTAGTCCGACCAGATGTCGCGCACCGGACCGGCCTGCACCACCGTGTTGGCCACGGCAATGGCCATGGCCATCCAGATGCCCGCATAGGCGTGCGGCTTGCCGGGGATTTCCTCGACCGGCGGCTTTTCCCGGTTTTCCGAAAAATACTGGTGCATGGCGTGGCGGGCCGCCGTGTAGTGCCGCTCGTCCACCCAGATCCCCCAGCCGCCGGTTTCCCGCTTCAGCCGGTAGGGGATCGACGACGCTTTCAGCACGAGCGTGCAGAGATCTGCCTGTTTTCTGGAAAGATTTTCATACAGCTCGATCATCCACACCCCTGCCCTTCCCGTACACGGTTGAAATTTTGCTTTAAAGATAGCATTTTATAAGTAAGGTCGGTACAAAAACTTCGACGATAAGGACAATCAGAATGACGGCGCCAATCAAGATTATCGACGCACACGCGCATTTGAGTGAAATCAGGGGAGCGGAGCGAAAAATCCGTCTGGCGATGGTAAACGGCATCGTCCGGATCATCGCTGTCGGCATGCATGCGCGGTCGAATACCCAGACACTGGCCCTGGCGCGAATTTTCCCGGACACCGTGCAGCCCGCGCTCGGGTATCACCCCTGGATGATCGATCCCGCCGAAGATGATGCGGTTTTCGAAACGATTGAAAAGAACATAGATCACTGCATCGCCATCGGGGAGATCGGGCTCGACTACAAGATCGACATTCCAAAGGACCGCCAGAAGGCGGTTTTCAAGCGACTGCTGCAACTGGCCGCCATTGCGGAAAAGCCGGTGATTGTTCACAGCCGGTATTCGGATGGGCGCACCTTCCAGATGGCGGTCGACGCGGGGATTGAAAAGGCGGTCTTCCACTGGTACAGCGGCCCCCTTGACCTGCTCGACCGGATCTTCACCTCGGGATATTATATTTCAGCCACACCGGCGCTGGCCTACAGCCGGGCACACCGGGCGGCCATCGAGAAAATGCCGGTGGAACGGATCCTCATCGAAACCGACGCACCGGTCGAATACCAAGGAATGGCATCGGAACCGATGTCGCTCTTTACGACCCTGCGCGCCCTTTGCGAACTCAAGGGGCTGACCTTGTCCGAAGCGGCCCGGATCACCACCGAAAATGCCGAACGGTTCTTTTCACTGCACCGGTACGGCCCGATCTACTCGTTTACGGATCAAGCCGGCATCTATTAACGATCAAATGAAAGCGCCAAAAGGCGCTCCCCGAGGGATTGACATTTCTGAAATCGCCCCCATTTTATGGCATTAAAAAAGGCATTAACCCGTAGTAAACCCATCCGTTAGTTTAAGTGATCACCCAATGATATAGTAAGGAGGAAAATCGACAGATGACACCGAAAGCAGAAACCTTCGAATTTCAGACCGAGGTCAAACAACTACTCAACATTATTATTCATTCCCTTTATTCCAACCGGGAAATCTTTCTCCGGGAACTGATCTCCAACGCCTCGGATGCGATTGACAAAATCAATTTCGAAGCCCAGACCGACCCGGAAATCCTGGGCGGGGATGCTGAATTCAAGATCAAGCTGGTCCCGGACAAGGAAAAGCGCACCCTGACCCTGTCGGACAATGGGATTGGCATGACCCGGGACGAAGTCCGGGAAAACCTGGGAACCATTGCCCGGAGCGGCACGGCCGCCTTCCTGAAGGCCCTGGCCCAGTCCCGGGCTGAAAACGCCCTTTCCCCCGACCTGATCGGCCAGTTCGGCGTGGGGTTTTACAGCGCTTTCATCGTTGCCGACAAGGTCACCGTCGTGACCCGGGGCGCCCGCGACGCGGTCGCCACCCGCTGGACATCGACCGGCGAGGGAGAATACACCATCGAGGATGCCGAACGGGCCGGGCGGGGAACGGACGTGATCCTTCACCTCAAATCGGTCGAGGCCGAGGAAGCCGATTTCACCGAAGAGTGGACCTTGCGGCGGATCATCAAGCACCATTCGGATTTTGTCCGATTCCCTGTCGTCATGGATGTGGAACGGGAGGAGGATGAAACCGGGGAAGACGGCAATCCGCTGGTGGACGCCGATGGGAAGCCGGTCGAAGGAAAAAAACGGAAAGTCATCCGGGAAGAGATACTCAATTCCATGAAGGCGATCTGGACCCGGAACAAGAACGAGATCACGGAGGAGGAATACAAGGATTTCTATTCCCACGTGAGCCACGACTGGAATGCGCCCCTGACCCATCTTCACTTCAAGCTCGAAGGGACAACTGAATACACCGCCCTCCTTTTTATTCCCTCAAAGGCGCCCTTTGACCTGTTTCACCCCGAACGGGCGCACGGCGTACGGCTTTACAGCCGCCGCGTATTCATCATGGACAACTGCAAGGAACTGCTTCCCGAATACTTCCGGTTTATCCGGGGGGTCGTCGATGCGCCGGACCTGAACCTGAACATCAGCCGGGAGATCCTGCAGCAGGATGCCCTGGTCCGCAATATCCGCAAGAACCTGGTGAAGAAGATCACAGAAGCGCTCGAACACCTGGATACGGAGCAGTTCGATAAATTCTACGACGAGTTCGGGGCGGTCATCAAGGAAGGGGTTTACAACGACTGGGAAAACAAGGATCGGCTTTCCAAGCTGCTCCGGTATAAAACCACCACGTCCGAGGGGAAGTGGCGCTCGCTCCCCGACTATATCGCCGCCATGCCGTCCGACCAGAAACATATCTATTACATCACCGGGGACAACATCGGCACGATCTCAAACAGCCCCCATCTCGAAGCGTTGAAGGACAAAAATTACGAAGTCCTCCTGATGGTCGACCCGGTCGATGAATTCGTCATGCAGACCCTGACCGAGTTCGAGGGAAAAACGTTCAAGAGCGCCGAAAAGGGCGATCTGGACTTGGGAACCCCGGAGCCGGAGACAAAAGCCGATTATTCGGATCTTTTTGGAAAAATCCGGGTACACCTCCAGGACAAGGTTAAATCGGTCAAACCATCTTCCCATTTGAAGGATTCCGTATCCTGCCTGTCGGGCGACGCCTATGACATGAGCGCCTACATGGAAAAACTCCTCAAGGTCTCCGGACAGACCGTACCGGAAAACAAACGAATTCTCGAATTGAACACGAACCACCCGGTGGTCGAAAAGATCCATCACCTTTATGAACGTAATGCGGAAGACGAATCGCTGAAAGATTTCAGCCAGCTTCTTTACGATCTGGCGCTGATCGGCGAAGGCGGCAAAATCGAAAACCCCTCCCGGTTCAACCGGATGATCGCGGACCTGATGGCCGACGCCATTCCGTCCTGATGCACGAAAGCAGGAGCCCGGATGTTACCTCCGAAAATCTCCGGGTTCCTGCCCCTCTATTTCGCATTTCCCGGCCGGGGCGACAAAGACCCACTAAAATCATTGAAGCATCCGCTTTCTTTTGTTATGAAATAATCGACTTGTACCCCTCGACAGCGCACACCTCCCCGACAGGGGGCCTAAGGCATGAGTGAAACAGGAATCGACACCATGACCGCCAAGAAGAAAAACCAGGTAATGATCGCCGACGATGAAACCCATGTTCGAAAATATATCCGGGCCATCATGGAGCGGATGAATTCGGAAGTGATCGGTGAAGCCACCGACGGCCGGGAAGCCGTCGAGATGTTTGCCCAGCTGAAGCCGAACGTGCTTCTCCTGGACATCAACATGCCCGTAAAATCGGGTAAAACGGTTCTATCCGAAATCATGGCCCGTTTCCCGAAAGCATTCGTCATCATGCTCACCTCCCTGGTCGACCCGGAAACCGTCGAAGACTGTATCGCACTCGGGGCCTCCGGCTACATCCGCAAAGATGTTCCCATGGACGAAATGCAGTCAATCATCCGGAAATGCTGGATGAATTACAAAGCGCTCCGGATGGCGGCAGAGACGTGAGAACTTTTCGGCAGTGAAATTACGGAATGTATCATTTCTCAGTTCCCCCAGCGCAAATCTATTCCCCAAAAGCAGGAATCCTCATGCAAACGCCAAAAAAATACAACCTCATGCGGATGCTCGCGGAGATCGAGGATGATATCGCCGCGGAAACCCAGGATCTCGATCAGCGGACCGACATTTCCCAGGACGTGATCACATCGCTGGTGATCGGGAATGCCCGGAAAAAAAGGGGTAATGATGATTGATTCCCCGGCGGTGGCGAGCGCGTATCCCCAGCGGCCCGTCATAAAGAACCCGAGATTTTTCGAACTGCTCCAAGCCCGCAATATCATTGATGGCGAGTTCATCCAGGAACTCCTCGATGAATTCGATGAAAATGCCCTCGACGTGCTGGCGACCCTGATCCAGAGTGGCGTGGGGACCAAACGGCAGCTATGCCAGCTCTGGTGCGATTCGATCGGCATTGCCCACGTGGACCTGGAGAAAACCCTCTTCCAGTCGCATATCGTCCGCAAGATCCCGGAACGATTTGCACGACATTATTATGTAATCCCGATTTACCAGTTGGGAGATAGGATTACCGTTGCCACAGCCACACCGGACAACAAAGAAATCGGTAAAGCCATTGAACAGTTCGTCGGCGGGCCGGTGAGCCTTGTATTCGCCCTTCCCCAGGATATCGAAACCGCCATTGAAAACGAGTACCACACCAATTCGGCGCTTCTCGAATTTTTCAACAAGATCGGGTCGGGTCGGGTACTCAAGACCGGCGGAGCGATCACGGGCCGACGACTCGCCGAAACGGCCGGCAACGAAGCGATCAACCAGCTTCATGTGGCCATCATCCTCTACGGTGCAACGGAAAACGCCGGCGAGATCCATCTTGCCGCCGGTACCGGCTCGGCCACGCTTACCTTTGTCATCGACGATCGTGAGGACATTCAAATCGAACTCGAACGGAGCGTTTACGAGCAGCTCCTTCTCCGGCTAAAAACCCTGGCCGGGGTCAACCTGACATTCGACCACCGACCCCAGTTCGGCCGGATCGTGCTGCCGACTCCCGGGAAAAAACTCGATATCCGATTTGAAACCCGTCCGGGCGAACACGGCGAGACCGTTCTCCTGAAACTTGCCCGTCCCCGGCGGCTGCGAAAAGTCCGCGAACTCAGTGCGTTGTACCTCTCTCATCGCATCCGGGAGGAACTGGGCGCCCGGTTTCGCTCCCCCAAAGGGCTCCTCGTGGTGGCCGGCCCGGCCCGGGTCGGAAAAAGCGCTCTTGCCTATGCCATCCTGACGGCGCTTAGAAATAATGACCGACGAATCGTCACCATTGAAAACGAGATCAAATTCCTCCTGGCCGGGATTGACCAGTTCCAGGTGAATGAACCGGCGGGACTCCCCGCCCCCGAACTGCTGGCGTCCTGCCTCAAGCAGCGCCCCCAGGTGATCAGCCTGCAGGATTTCGAAGATCCGAAACTCGTGGAAATGGCCTCCGAAGCCGCCCTTTCCGGGCAGTTTGTCGTGGCGGGAATCCGGGCGGCAAATGCCCCCGAGGTCATTGAAAAAGTGATGCGGGCCGGCGGCGGATCGGCCATCAGCGCCATCCTGGTCCAGCATCTGGTCGGCCGGCTTTGCGACCATTGCAAGTCCCGGTACCGGATCAACCCCGGCCAGACCGACATGCTCTTCGACTGGAACGGGGAAACCCATGTCCACGCCTGGCGCGAAAAAGGATGCCCGTACTGCAAAGGGTCTGGTTTTGCGGGACTCATCGGCGTGCATGAATTTCTGACGATCAGCAACACCTTGCGGAAGCTGATCATCAACAGGGCCCCCATCGGAGAGATCCGCAACGCCATTACACCCGAGATCCACTACAGCATGCGATACGACGGCTTTAAAAAGGTGCTGCGCGGGTTGACCACATTTGATGAAATCGACCGGCTGCCGGCGTTTGATCCGGCATGACCCCTAAACACCTCAAAGGCGGTTTCCATGAAAGTCCTTGTTGCCGACGATGACGTCACCACCCGGGAGATGCTTTCCCGGTACCTGACCAAACAGGGGATCCCGGTTATAACGGCGGCCGACGGCGAGGGCGCCCTTGGTATCATTGAATCGGAGCCGATCGGGATCGCCGTGATCGACTGGATCATGCCGGGGTTGAGCGGCATCGAAATCTGCCGTCGGATCCGGGCACGGGAAACGCCGAATTACATTTATCTGATCATGCTCACCTCCAGGGAGAGCACCGATGATATGCTCAGCGGCTTTGATGCCGGAATAGACGAGTACCTGCCCAAACCGACCGATCTTAAAGAACTGCTCGCCCGGATCAAGGCCGGCATGCGGATCGTCAACCTGGAACGGTCGCTCATGGCAAAGCAGCAGAAACTCTTTGAACTGGTCCAGATCAAGAACAAGTTCATCGGGATCGCCGCCCACGACCTGCGCAACCCGGCCATCTCCATCCGCGGGTTCAGCGAACTGCTCCTCCGGGGGAAGGAAAAGCTCTCCGATGAGCAGCGGGAGTTCATCTCCATTATCCATTCGACCAGCAACAACATGCTTGAACTGCTGAACGATCTGCTGGATCTGTCCCAGATCGAAAGCGGCAAGCTCGACCTCAAGAAGCAGCCAGGTTCCCTCAAAAAAATGCTGGAAGAACGGCTCCGTCTCTACCGGCTCCAGGCCGATAACAAGCGGATCACCATCCACACGGATCTTTCGGAAATCGAACCGTTCGCCTTCGATCACCGGCGGATCGGCCAGGCGCTCGACAACCTGATCAGCAATGGTCTCAAGTTTTCCCCCCCGGGGACCAATATCTACCTGACCCTCCGGACGGACGATACGACGGCGGTGTTCAGCATCCAGGACCAGGGACCGGGTATCCCGCCCGAGGAACAGGGGCTTCTCTTTAACGAATTTCAGCGCCTGAGCATCCGGCCCACCGGCAGTGAATCGAGTACCGGACTTGGCCTGGCCATTACCAAACGGATCATCGACGCCCACGGGGGGCGGGTCACCTTCGAGAGCCATGTGGGGATCGGCTCGATCTTTTCCTTCCACTTGCCGATGGCCTGAGTTACGGGCAATCCCTTCCGTTTACAGATGGCCTTCCTCCATCCTGTCCCACTTGCAAATCCGCGGATTGACAACCCTGCCGGCAGGCATAAGTTTAATACTTCGGACAACCGGCAATCTTCAATGTACAAGGGGATCGAAATGGCGGAAATCAAAAGTACCATGGACCTGGTGATGGAAAGGACCCGGAACATGTCCATGACCGAGGATGAGAAGAAAGAAAAAAAACGTGAGGACGCCGCCGCCAGGATTCAGGGATTCGTAAGGAAGCTCATTGACGGGACAATCCGGCAGGCCGATGCCGACCGTGAATTCAACGCGATAAAAGACACGTTTGGTGATGGCGATTCCGCGCGAATCGAACGGATGCTGCGCCGGACCCTGCTCGACCACCTCGGCTTTGACCGGGAGAATACGATGCTGCTGCGGCTGCTGGAATCCCGATTCGATATCGACAGCGAACCGTTTCACCAGATTTTTGAAGAATACGGGAAAACACTCGATACGGCCCGGCAGGAACGGCTGAACCGGCTCAAACAGGAAATGGCGGTAACCCCGGGAATTTCCGGATCGGCCATTATCCCGAACCCCGCCGCGGACGCCGGGTGGGGGACCATGCTGACCGATATCCGGGATCAATACGGACGGCGGCTGGAAGAAGAAAAATCAAAGGCTGCCGGACGCACCTGACCCCGTGTTTAAAACACCATTGCGGCGATCGCCTTGAAATTGAGGCGAACCTCATCCGCGCTGACCACGATATCGCCATGCCCCGGGAGGAGAACGTCGGCATCGACTGCCGCCAGGCGGCGGATGCTCTCGCGAAGCTGCGATGAATTTCCCCCGGGAAGGTCTGTGCGGCCGACTCCCTGGCGGAAAACGAGATCCCCGGTGATCAAGGCCTGCTGCACCGGCAGGTAAAGGGATATCCCCCCGGGCGAATGCCCCGGGGTTAACAAGACCCGGATCTCGGTATCACCGGCGGACAAGTTTCCTTCGGTCAGGAAAATGTCCGGCTCAAACGATTTGACATCCACTCCGAACCCCTTTCGCACTGCGTCGGCCATCACCGCCAGCATCAGCCATTCCTGCTGGTGGATGGCGAACAGGGCGGAAGCGTTTTTGAACAGCTGCACCGCTTCGATATGATCGGGATGAGCATGGGTGCAGATGACCAGCCCGATGTCGTCGTTGCCGCAGCCGAGCCGATTCAACCCCTCGCGGACGTGGTCGAACAATCGGAGATGACCGGGATCGATCAGCACCCGCACCGCCCCGTCGATGAAATACGTATTGCAGTTGTTCTCCGTGAGCGAATCCCACAGGAACGCGTATACCCGATCGGCAACCTGTATTTCCACTGCCCCTCCCCTTTCAAATGGGCGTCAATGCGGTTTTCCCATAACATACCGGGACACGGACGCCCTGTCAAATGAGGGTTGAAACGCTTTCGCCTCCGGAAAAACATCCCCGGCTGGCGCAACAACTTTTTCCACCCATGTGCCAAACACATATTTACATTTTGGTATACCAATACGGCTTGAATTACAAAATCGTGATTTATTTTTCAGAATTTTCAACATTCCCGGAACCCGCTTTTTTACTCATCCTTCATGGAATACAAATACTTAAAACCGAAGCGGACACCATGCCGTCCTGTGGCACGGTTTTCGCTATTCATACTTCAGAAATACGCACCTATCCAAGAATCACATTGTGGTTGAATCACCCATCTTTACCCTGGAGGCCCTGATGACCGGAGATCCCTCGTACAACCTGTCCATGATTTTTGCACGAACGTCGGGATGGCATTTCAGCGACATTACTATAACCCATCGCACGATCCTCGTTCTGTCCCATGTTAATGGAAAACGGAGCCTGGCGGAAATCGCCGAAACGCTGAACCTGCCATATGACGATCTCTTTTCGGATCTCCAGCAACTGCATGGCATGCGGCTGGTGAAAATGGCCGCCCCGAATCCACTCGGCCCGCCAGACCCTCCCAGGATAAAGCGGATAAAACAGGGATGCTATCGCGGCGCCTCCTTTCAGATAGAGGAGCACTGAACCGTAGGCAGCGACCACTATGCCGGATAGAGGACTGAGTGCATTGTGCACTCGCCCCGACTGTTCTTTGGTATTCCCTATGACGACTTGGACCTGCGCTCCGCGCGGGTACGGGCCTTTGCCGCTTCGGCCTCCCGGTTTTTGGGAGAAGCGGTGGTCACCAGTGAATTGAGCAGATCGACGGACGCTTTTGCAACTTCATCGACCGCGCGATTGAATGCTGTTTCATTTGCAGCGGAAGGCCTGGTAAATCCGCTGATTTTCCTCACATACTGCAGCGCCGCCGCGCGGATCTCATCATCCGTCACCGGTGGCTCGAAATTATGCAGTGTCCTGATGTTCCGGCACATGTTGCTTTTCTCCATACGCGATTGTGTCGGGCCGCCCCAGGCATACCGCAAGACTATTGACGGTATGCTGTCAGCACTTTCAACGTTCACGATAATTACGCTGTTGAGGAAATGCCAGTCCGACCCGACAGGGAGCAATGGCAAATCCATACAAAGGACGCGTATGGGTTGTCAAGGCGCACTTCCTTGTTGCGGAAAAGCACAAGCAAACCTTAAGGATTGATTTTCTTTTCGGATATGGATAGCGTTAAATTATACGGAACGCCGATGGATAAACCATTGTCCCGCCGGCCGCAAACTGAAGGGGGAATCCCATGGACAAGGAAAAACTGCGACTGAACGCCATCCTCGAAACCATCGAGGAGGGAATTTATGTCATCGACGGCGATTTCACGATCGAATACATGAACAGCCGGATGATCGAACTCTTCGGCGAGGGAATCGGCAGAAAATGCTACCAGGTGATCAACAACCAGAATTCCATTTGCCCCTGGTGCCGCTCACGGGAAATTCTGGACGGCCAGCGACTCCACTGGGAACTGTATATACCAAAAGTCGACAAGACGTTTGCTTTGACAGAACTTCCGCTCCAGAATCCGGACAATACCATGTCGAAGCTGAGCATCTTCCGGGACATTACCGACCGGAAGGAACGGGAAGCCGAACTGAAAGCCTCCGAGGAACGTTACCGGGACCTGTTCGAGAATGTGGGCGTGGGGGTCTATATCAGCAGCAAGGAAGGAAAATTCCTCGATGCCAACCAGACCCTGCTCAACCTGCTCGGGTATTCAAGCAAAGACGAATTCCTCCGGATCGATATTACCACCGACCTGTACGTCCGCCCCGAAGACCGGCGTAAATTCCAGCAGATGATCGAACGCGACGGCCGGGTCCGGGATTACGAACTCGAGTTCAAGCGGAAAGACGGCACCCCGCTTAATGTTCTTCTCACCAGTCATGTCCGTTACGATCACCTCGGGAATATAACCGGCTACGAGGGGATTACCGTGGATCAGACCGATCGGCACCGGATGGAGCGGAAACTGAAGGAAGCCCACGATTTCATGAACAAAATCGTCCACAGTTCCCCCAATCCGATCATGGCCGCAGACCTGAAAGGAAACATCATCATCTGGAACCGGGCAGCCGAGAAGACCCTGGGGTACCCGGCGGACGAAACCATCGGAAAGATGCACATCACCCGGATCTACCCGGAAGGGTTGGCCTACCGGATCATGAAGATGATTCGGAGCCCGGAGCATGGCGGCGCCGGGATGCTCCGGGCCCACCCCATGCTTTACGTCCGACGGGATGGCGGGATCATCGACGGTTCTCTTTCCGCGGCCATGATCTACGATGACGAGGGAAAAGAGGTGGCCACGGTCGGCTCTTTCGTCGACCTGACCGACCGGATCGAAATGGAATGTGCCCTTCGCACCACCCAGGAGCAGCTCCTCCAGTCCGAGAAACTGTCCGCCATGGGGAAACTGACCTCCCAGATCGCCCATGAACTCAACAATCCCCTCTATGGGATCATGAATACCCTTGAGCTGCTCAAGACCGAAATCCCTCCGCAAAACAAACGCCGCAAACTGCTCGACATGTCCCTTTCCGAGACGGTACGCCTGGCCGACATGCTCAAAAAAATGCTCTCTTTCTCCAAACCGGACCAGGAAGAGCGGAACCCGGCCAGCATGAACACGATCATCGATGAACTGCTGATCCTGCACGTCAAACAGCTCCAGGAAACCAGCATCAAGGTGGCAAAGGCTCTCGATGACACCCTTCCGGATGTCCGGGTATCGAAGAACCAGATGCGCCAGGTAATTCTCAATATGATCTCGAACGCCCGGGACGCCATGCCCGATGGGGGAACCCTCACCTTCAGGACATACCGGCATAATGACATGGTCGGTGTCGATATCACCGACACGGGCCAGGGGATCAGCGATGAAAACATCAGCCGCATTTTCGACAGCTTTTTCACCACCAAAAACAGCATAAAAGGGGTCGGCCTCGGGCTCTCCGTCTGTTACGGATTCGTCCGCGACCACGGCGGCGACATCAAGGTCAAATCAAAGCAGGGCGAAGGGACGACGTTCACGATCACCCTGCCGGTAGCGTAATTCATCAACCTCCGGCAATCCCATTGAACCTCCAAACACCCCTCTTCCGCCGGGAAGAAACAGGAACACCTGTTCTTCCCGGAGCACACCCCCGGAACAATTCCTTGACCGCCCGGCAATCGAACCGATATCCCATCTGACCGCTGATAAACTATAAATTCGGTAATAACTATAAATACAGAACTTACCCTGAAAATTTCAGTCGCCGCTATTTTCATTTAAATTAGGGGTATAATGAATTAAGAATGTATTTAAAAGAAAAAATGCCCAATATTTCTTGACAGCCTTTGAAACTGCAAATACTATAATAACTAAAAAGTCAACCCTTCTTCTCCCTTCAGGAGGACCGCATCATGGATGAAATCTTCACCGTATTCAAAGCCAGCCAGCACTGCAATGTCTCCACGAAAACCATCATCAACTGGGTCGACGCCGGCCACATCAAGGCATACCGGACTCCGGGCGGCCATCGCCGGATCAACCGGAAAGACCTGGAAGCCTTCATGGTCCGGCAGGGAATCCCCCTCCCGGTCGCGGTCGTCGAGGACAACCGGAAAAGAATTCTCGTGGTCGACGATGATCCGATCATTGTGGAAAGCATTGTCCAGTCCCTTGAGGAAGACGAACACGATTACGAGGTCATTTCCGCCGCCGACGGCTTCGAAGCGGGACTCCAGGTCAATCATTTCAAGCCCCACCTGCTGATCCTCGATATCATGATGCCCGATATCAAGGGGTATGACGTCTGCCGGAAAATCAAAACCTCACCCGATACCTGCGAGACCCGGATCATCGTCCTCTCCGCTTACCTGGATGATGAAAAATTCGCCCGGATGAAGGAATACGGCGCCGATGCCTGCTTTTCCAAGCCATTCCCCCTCACCCAGCTCAAGGAGGAAGTGGCCCGCCAGCTCGGTTTGAAAGAATAAAAGCCAACATCGGACGTACGAGGAGAACGCGATGAAACTCAAGGAAGCGCTCAGGAAAAAGCAGTTCGTGGTCACCACCGAAGTCCAGGCGCCGGTCGACCAGGAACCCGGGGATTTGATCCAGAACCTCGCCAAAGTCCGGGGACGGGTGGATGGCGTCTCCCTTTCCGAGACCGAATTCGAGGGGATTGTCGGCGATACCATCAAGACGTGCCAGGTGCTGCGGGAAAACCGGTTTGAATCGATCTACCAGACGACCACCCGGGAAAAGAACCGGCTCCAGCTGCAGAAGGATCTGTTGTCCGCCCACGAGGCCGGCATCGACAACCTGCTTGTCTTTACCGAGGATTACCGGATCACCGGCGACAGTCTCCAGGAGATGATGTTCTTCCATGTGGATGCCGGCAAACTCCAGTCGGTCCTCGAACACATGCGGGACGGCCGGACCGTTGAAGGGACGGAGATGCAGACCCGTCCCGAGTTCCTCCTCGGTTCCGGGGTGGAGTCGAACTGGGGGAAAAACGTCCCCGATCTCGAACTCCGGGAAATGGAGGAGATGACGAAAATGGGGACCGGCTACTTTCTGACCACGCCGATTTTCGACCTTGAAAAATTCGAAAAATTCCTTTCCCGGACCAATACCTTCGGCGTGCCGGTCATCGCCGAAGTGCTTATCCTTCGCACAGCGGGGATGGCCCGGTTCCTCAACCGCCACCTGAAAAGCGGGCTGGTCCCTGACTGGGTCGTGCACAAGCTGGCCAAAGCCGTGGACAAGGAGAAGGCGAGCATCGAACTGTTCGCCGACACCGTCAAGGGGCTCAAGGACCTCTGTGACGGGATTCACATCATTACCATCGGTGGGGAAGACAAACTCCGTCACTACCTGGATGCCGCAAAGCTCAAGTGACCTCTCGCAGACCGACCCCTTGCCGGCGCCTTTAACCGACATAATCAAAGGAGCGGCAGTTGTGAAAAACATCACTCTTTCTATCGACGGCAGGAAAGTGACCTGCCCGTCCGGCGCCTCGATCCTTTCCGCGGCCGAACAACACGGCATCCGCATCCCCACCCTCTGTCATCATCCGGATCTGAAACCGTACGGGGCCTGCCGCATGTGCCTGGTCGAGGACGAAAAAACCGGGCGGCTGATGGCGTCCTGCGTCACCCCGGCATTGCCCGACCTGCTTATCCGGACCGATACCCCCCGGATCCTCAATCACCGGAAAAACATCGTCCGCCTGATGATCGCCGAGCACCCCGAATCGTGCCTCGTCTGCGGCAAGGGGAACCGGTGCGAACTGCGGCGGATCGCCGCGCAACTGGGTGTGGCCGAACCGCGGCTCTATCCCATGCCCAACCACAAGCCGTTCGAAACGCTCAATCCCTTCATCGTCCGGGATCTCGGCAAATGCATCCTGTGCGGCAAGTGCATCCGGGCCGATCACGAACTCGTGGTCGCGGGGGCCATTGATTACAACGACCGGGGGTTTAATTCCCGGCCGGCCACCCTCCACGAACAGCCCCTGGAAAATTCCCGGTGCACCTTCTGCGGCACGTGCGTCTCCATGTGCCCGACCGGCGCCCTGTCGGTGAAAAACAGCCGCTTCGTGGGAACCCCGGGGCGGGAATCGGTCTCCATCTGCGGCTTCTGCGGCGCGGGATGCACCCTGTCGCTGGGGGTGTCCGGCAACCGGGTGGTCGAGGTCAACCCGGCGCCGGACCGGAACACGGTCAACGGCCCCACCCTTTGCGTGCGCGGCCATTTCGCCCATGATTTCCTCGACACCCCCGACCGGCTTACCCGTCCGATGATCCGCGCGACCACGAACACCGGAGAAACGATGCTCAAACCCTCTTCATGGGACGAAGCGCTCGGCATGGTGGGAGCCCGGCTGGCCGAAATCAAACGGACGCACGGGCCGGAGAGCATCGCCTTTATCGGATCGACCAGGTGCACCAACGAGGAAAACTACCTGTTCCAGAAAATCGCCCGGGCGATTTTTGAAACCGGCAACGTGATCAGCGGCGGCAGCATCAACGGCCAGGCGCTTCTCCGGCGAATTGAGGAAAAAACCTTCGGCGCTCAACGGATCACCCCTCTTGCCGACCTGGAAGGGGCGGACGCCATTGTCACGGTCCTGATCGATCCCGAACAGATCGTCCCAGTGGCCGGGTATCCCGTCAAACGGGCGGCAAAACGCGGGGTTCCCCTGGTGGTCATCGATCCGCAAGGGTCCGACCTCTCCGGGTTTGCCACGGCATGGCTCCGCCCGGAATCCGATGGGGGCACCATTGATGCCGTAAACGAACTGGCCCTGGGCCTGATTGACGACACGACCGGCAATAATGAATTCATCGGCCGTTACACAGCGGGGTTCCCGGATTATGTCGAAGCGCTGAATGCCACAAAGCCCCCCCAATCCCTGGCGGAATCCATCCGAAAAGCCTCGGCGTTGCTGAAGAACCGGAAAATTGCCTTTGTTCTGGCCCCGGACCTCCTGGAGCGGGAAAACGGAGAGGCAATTTTCGATGCGGTTTTCAATCTCGCCCTGGTTACCGGGAGCATCGGCCCGAAAGGCGCGGGCTTCTTCATCCCTACTACGGAGAACAACCTCCGCGGCGCCCTTGACATGGGGACCGTCCCGGACCTGCTGCCGGGCAGGCGCCCGATCGACAATGAAACGGAGCGGGCCTCGGTTGAAGCGGCATGGGGGAACCCGGTCCCCAGCACCGCCGGGCTCGATCTTTCCGGGCTTGTCGAAGCGGCGGAAAGCGGGCGTCTGAAGGCGGTCTACATCATGAGCGAAAACCCGGTCCGGGATTTTCCCGATCCCGCCCGGATGGCCGCGGCCCTGGACGCCCTCGACTTCGTGGTGGTCCAGGATATCGTCCTGAACCGGACCGTCCGGCGGGCCCACGTGGTTCTCCCGGGCGCGGCCTTTGCCGAAAAAAATGGCTCATTTACCAACATGGAGGGGCGGATCCAGGCGTTCGGCCCGGCGGTCGAGCCGCCGGGAAGTGCCCTTCCCGACTGGACCATCCTCGGGATGCTCGCCCGCCGGATGGGGTACCCGGAGCAGTATACGACCATTGAAAAAATCCGGCAGGAGATCCGGCGGGTGGTGCCCATGTACGCGGAATTGGGGAACCACCGGTGCGGATGGGTCCGGAATGAGGAGTCGACGCCGTTGACGGACAACACCCTCCGGTTCGCCTTCGCCCCGGTGCGCACGCATAAAACCGCAACCGGGGACCGGGAATACCCGTTTACCGCCTGTATCGGATACCAGCGCTGGCATTTGGGGGGCGGCACCCGCACCAGCCGTTCCCACCGGATCAACGCATCGGGGCATCACGGGGAGATTGAAATTTCACCGGCGAATGCCGCCGCCCTGGCCCTTTCCGCCGGGGGCCGGGTCCGCCTGACGTCCGCGGCCGGGAGCGTGGAACGGGGGGTCCGCATCCGCGCGGATCTTCCGGAAGGCCACTGCATCGTCCCCCTCGGCTTTTGCGGCAACGACGCCATGCAACTGGTCGGCTTCGACCGGCTTGCCGCCGGCTGGCGGACCTGCCGGGTCCGGATCGAAACCCTCCAAGTCAAGGAGCCCTGATCATGGAATCGACACCGTTCGACCGGGAAAAACTCGGCAATATCATGGACAAACACCGGGACGCCAAATGGGGGTTGATCCCCCTGCTCCAGGACGTCCAGGAGACGTTCGGCTATGTCCCGCCCGAATCGATCGAACCGATCGCCGAGGCGATGCACCTGTTCCCGGCAGAAGTCCAGGGAGTGATCACGTTCTACGCCGGGTTTTCCCTGAAGCCGAAGGGACGCTGCGTGCTCAAGGTCTGCCGGGGAACCGCCTGCCACGTCAAAGGGAGCCGGAGCATCCTGCGGCTGATCAAAAAAGACCTGAAACTCGAAGAGGGGGAAACCAGCCCCGACTACCAGTTCACCCTCGAGACCGTGGCCTGCCTCGGCGCCTGTTTCCTGGCCCCGACCATGATGGTCAACCGGGAATATTACGGCAAACTCAATCCCACCAAGGTGGTGAGCGTACTCGGCGAGTACCGGAAAGAGAAGGAGGAGTCGTGAGCCCCAATAAACCACTCACATCCGTCGGCCAGCTCGAATGGTTCCGCAACAGGATCCTGGCGGAATCGGGAAAGAAACGGACCGAAGTCCATGTCTGCATGACCGGGTGCCGTGCCTACGGGGCGGCCGCCGTCCGGGACGCCCTGGTCGAGGCGGTTTCCCGCCGGGGGCTCGATGACCAGGTGGAAATCCGGTCGACCGGATGCCACGGGTTCTGCGCCAAGGCCCCGGTGGTCGCCATCGAACCGCTCGGCGTGCAGTACCAGGAGGTCGATCCGGAAGACGCCCTCGAAATCGTCGATCGGACCCTGAAAAACAACCAGCTCATCGACCGCCTTGCCTACCGGGACCCCAAAACCGGGCAGTTCATTTATTACCGGAACCAGATCCCCTTTTACAAGAAACAGGTCCGCCGGGTGCTGGCCAACTGCGGCCGGATCGACCCTACCCAAATCGAGCAGTATATCGGGGCTGGCGGCTACAAGGCCCTGGTCCGGGCATTGACCCGGATGACCCCCGATCAGGTCGTCGAAGAGGTGGTCGCCTCTAAACTGAGAGGACGCGGCGGGGCGGGATTTCCCACGGGGATCAAGTGGCGCTTCGCCCGGCAGTCGCCAACCACCCCCAAGTACGTGGTCTGCAATGCCGACGAAGGGGACCCCGGCGCCTTCATGGACCGGGCCATGCTGGAGGGCGACCCCCACGCGGTTATCGAGGGGATGATGATCGGCGGGTATGCCATGGGGGCCGAGTACGGGATCATCTATGTTCGGGAGGAATACCCGATCGCGGTCGAGCACCTGACCCTCGCCCTGGAGCAGGGAAACGCAATCGGTCTTCTGGGCGAAAACATCCTCGGTACCGGGTTCAATTTTCACCTGTCAATCAAGATGGGGGCCGGCGCCTTTGTCTGCGGCGAGGAAACCGCCCTGATGGCCTCGATCGAGGGGAAACGCGGCATGCCCCGGCCGCGCCCCCCCTTCCCGGCCCAGGCGGGGATCGATGAAAAGCCGACCAACATCAACAACGTGGAAACCCTGGCCAACATCCCCCTGATCATCAAGCACGGCGCTGCCTGGTACACCGAGTACGGCACCGAGGCGAGCAAAGGGACCAAGATCTTTTCCCTGGCGGGAAAAGTCAACAACACCGGACTGGTGGAGGTTCCCATCGGCACTACCATCCGGGAGGTCGTCTTCGACATCGGCGGCGGGATTCCCAAGGGACGGCAGTTCAAGGCGGTCCAGATGGGCGGACCGGCCGGAGGATGTGTTCCCGCCCGATTTCTGAACCTCCCTATCGATTACGACACCATCCAGCGGATCGGGGCGATTATGGGGTCAGGGGGGATGGTGGTCCTGGATGAAAACAATTGCATGGTGGAAATCGCCCGGTTCTTCCTCAACTTCACCCAGTCGGAATCGTGCGGAAAATGCGCTCCCTGCCGGCTGGGGACCACCCAACTCCTGGAAACCCTGACCCGGATCACCACCGGCCGGGGCAAAATCGAAGACATCGAAACGATTAAATCAATCGGCAACACCATGACCGAGACCTCGCTCTGCGGCCTCGGTCAGGCGAGCCCGAAGCCGGCCCTCTCCACCCTCAAGTACTTCGAGCAGGAATACAAGGACCATATCCACGAGCACCGGTGCGCCGGTGCGGTCTGCGATTCGATGGTGATTTCGGCCTGCCAGCACGCCTGCCCCGCCGGGATCGACGTCCCCAACTACGTGGCGGCCGTCGGCCAGGGGGATTACACGGCGGCCGTCGAGATCATCCGGGAGCGGAACCCGTTTCCGGCGGTCTGCGGCCGGGTCTGCATCCACCCCTGCGAGTTCAAGTGCCGCCGGGGGGAACTCGACGACCCGGTCGCCATCCGGGCGCTGAAGCGGTACGCCGCGGACCGGTATTATGAGCAATACGGCGCCGCGCGCGATCCGTTCCCGGTCACCCGGCCGGAAAAAGTGGCGGTGGTCGGCGCCGGGCCGGCGGGGCTGACCTGCGCCTACTTCCTGGCCCAGCAGGGATACGCGACAACTGTGTTCGAAGCCCAGCCCGTTGCCGGGGGGATGCTGAGCATCGCGGTCCCGGAATTCCGTCTCCCCCGGGAAGTAATCGACTTGGAAATCCAATATATCGCGAATGCGGGGGTCCGGATCGAATACAATTCCCCCATCGATGCCCGGCACACCCTCAATGACCTGATGAAGGAAGGGTACAAGGCCGTTTTTCTTTCCGCGGGGGCCCAGGCGAGCAAGCGGATCGGCATCCCGGGAGAGGAAGAAGGGCTGGAGGGGCTCTACTACGGCCTTAATTTCCTGCGCGACATCCGAATGGGACAGACGATCGGCCTTTCGGGCAAATCGGTCATCATCGGCGGCGGCAACGTGGCCATGGACGTGGCCCGGACCGCCCGGCGCGCCGGATCGGATGATGTCCAGGTCTTCTGCCTGGAGGCCCGTGACGAAATGCCCGCGTGGGAAAAGGATATTGAAGAGACCATCGAGGAAGGGATCATCGTCAATCCGTCCTGGTCGCCCACCCGGATCGAGCATGAAAACAGCCGGGTCCGGGGGATCAGCTTCACCCGGTGCATTTCGGTCTACGACCAGGACGGCCGGTTCAGTCCGACCTGCGACATGGAGGACACCCAGTTCATCGAAGCGGACAATATTATCATTTCCATCGGCCAGGCCCCGGACATGTCGTTTCTCCCGGAAGACAGCCAGCTGGAGCGGGCATTGTGGGGATCGCTCGCCGTTGACGAAAACACCCTGGCCACCAACGTGCCGGGGGTCTTTGCCGGGGGCGATTTCACCACCGGCCCCACCTTCGTGATCCGGGCCATCGCCTCGGGCCGCCGAGCGGCCCTGGCCATCGACAAGTACCTGGCCGGGGACCGGTCCCGGATCCGGATGCCGGATGAAAAAACGCGGCTGTTCCAGGATACCGGCCTGGCCCTGGAGGAGGAATCGACCGAGGCCAAACCCCGGGTCAAAATTGAAATGGAAAAAGCGGAAGAACGGGTATGCGATTTCCGGGAAGTCGAACGGGGATTCAATGCCGAGGAGGCCCGGTTCGAAGCCAGGCGTTGCCTCCGGTGCGATCTTGAAAAAATGGAGGAGTAAACCATGATCCGGTCAATCACCCAGCAAAAACCGATCGCGGAGATCGAATGCCTGCTCGAAGGGTTGGGCAGAATCTTCATCATTGGCTGCGGAACCTGCACCACCCTCACCCGGACCGGCGGCGCGCCCGAAGTCGAGGCGATGAAAGAAACGCTTTCCCGGCAGGGGAAAGTGATCACCGGCACCACCGTCGTGCCTGTCGCCTGCGACAACCTGACCACGGACATCCTGAACGATCACGGCACCCGGATCAACCAGGCCGACGCCCTGCTGGTGATGTCGTGCGCGTTCGGGGTGCAGACCATCGGGAGCCAGCTCGGGCGGATGGTCATTCCGGCCCAGAACACCCTTTTTATCGGCAAGGAGAACGCGGCCGGCGAGTTCAACGAGGTCTGCACGCAGTGCGGCGCCTGCGTCATCGGGGAAACCGGCGGGATCTGCCCCGTCACAACATGCCACAAGGGGCTGGTCAATGGGCCGTGTGGCGGGACCAACAACGGCAAATGCGAAATCGATTCGGAAAAGGACTGCGCCTGGACCATGATCTACAACCGGCTGAAGGCGCTCGACCGCCTTGATTCGATGCGCCGGTACCAGAAGCCGCGGAACCATCTCGGCGAACCGAGCCCGGGGAAATACCGGATACCGGCGGATTGAGCCAGCGCATTCCCATTTTTCGTTTTCGTGCTCGTGCGCGTAATCGTAATCGGCTTCCAACACATGGGTTAACCACAGAGGCACAGAGATCACAGAGAGTATATGCCATTCCCAACGGTTTCTCTAACCATGAAGGGCCATGAAGATAATGAAGAACATGAAGGATAAACATAAGCCGCTTTTCTTCTCTGTGATCTCCGTGGCTCTGTGGTTAACCCGTTTTCCGGTCGATTCTAAAATGAAAGGATAAACCGATGCCCTCCGCATTCAAAAAAGCCCTCGATTCCGGGAAATTTATCGTCACTTCGGAAGTCGCCCCCGCCAAGGGGACGAACCTGGAAAAGATGAAGCACCACATCGCGCTGCTGCGCGACAAGGTGGATGCCATGAACGTGACCGACCACCAGAGTTCGGTCATGCGCTACCCGTCACTGGGGGGCGCGCTCCTGGTCAAGGAATACGGCGGGGAGCCGATCCTACAGATGACCTGCCGGGACCGTAACCGCCTGGCCCTCCAGGCCGACCTGCTGTTCGCATGCAGCCGGGGGATCTGCAATGTCCTCTGCCTCACCGGCGACTCGGTCATGCTCGGCGACCACAAGGAGGCAAAAGCCGTCTTCGATCTCGATTCGAGCCAGCTTCTCGCCACCATCCGGACCATGGAACGGGGAAAAGACCTTTCCGGAAACGACCTCGACGGCGACATCCGGATGTGCGCCGGCGCCATTGTCACCCCGGAGGCGAACCCGATCGAGCCCCAACTGATCAAGTTCGAAAAAAAGATCGATGCCGGCGCCGAATTCATCCAGACCCAAGCCGTCTACGATATGGATAACCTAAAACAGTTCATGGATTACTCCCGTCAGTTTCCGGTAAAAATCCTGGCCGGAATCATTCTGCTGACCTCCGCGGGGATGGCCCGGTTCATGAACAAGAACGTGGCCGGGGTGAACGTCCCCCAGGCGCTGATCGACGAAATGGCCTCGGCCCCGAAAGGCGGCGCCCTGAACAGGGGGATCGAAATCGCCGGCCGGATGATCCGCCAGATCCGGGAAGAAAAGATCTGCGACGGCGTGCACATCATGGCCATCGGCAAGGAGGAGGTTGTCCCGGACATCATGTCCGCCGCCGGACTGCTGTAAAGCCTGAACATTATGCATACTCAAGAATTTGTTACGCCGCTATTGTGTAATTGAAAACAGAAACGCCCAGGTCTTTATCGTGCACGTGCGCGTAATCGTAATCGGCACTTCAAACCCCGATTGCGATTACGCGCACGTGCACGAATTTAAACAGAAACCCGCAATGGCTTTTCCATGCATTGACGGGTTTTTGTAGTTGAGGCGGTTCCTTTTGAATGCGGAGACGCCCTTACCGCGAAATGATGTCTGGATCGCCGCGCATGCCATGAAAACCGGGGCCGGTCTGATCCGCTTTGACCATCACTTCAAATATAAACGGTCTCCGGTTATGGGGGCGGCATAGACCCGCCGACTTCCAGTTTTTCTGGACATTGACCCATTTACAAGGCATAATTGGGTCAATTTATGACCCATTAAGGTTCCTAATCGGGTCAAAAACCCTTTATTTGCGAGTCGATATGGTTCAATACGTCTGGGAAACGCCTTCATGGCCGGACATTTACTGGGACAGCGCGACCCTCTTGCATCCCTTGGGAAAAGCCCGGCAGGCACAGGGGATGCTCCTCTCCGAAACCGCCTGCTTCGAACTGGAATCGCAATCCCGGGTGCTCACGGAGGAAGCCTTCACCACCGCAGCCATCGAAGGAGAGAAGCTCGACCGCGAGTCGATCCGCTCGTCGGTCGCCCGGCGGCTTGGCCTCCCAACGGCCGGTTTGCCGTCTGTCGAGCGGCATATCGATGGCCTTGTCGAAATGCTGGTGGATGCGACCCGCAACCACGAAGCGCCGCTCACCCCGGGAAGACTGAAAGGCTGGCAGGCGGCTCTTTTCCCTACCGGCTATTCCGGAATAAACAAGATTGCCGCGGGAGAGTGGCGCCGGGATGAAGAAGGTCCGATGCAGGTCGTTTCCGGTCCGGTCGGAAGAGAAAAAATTCATTTTGAGGCCCCGCCGGCGGACCGGTTGGATGAGGAGATCGATCAATTTCTGGAGTGGTTCCGATCATCCGAAACTGAAACAGACGGCCTAATGCGCGCCGCCGAGGCCCACTTCCGGTTTGTGACCATTCACCCCTTCCAGGACGGAAACGGCCGTATTGCAAGAGCCATAGCCGACATGGCCCTTGCCCAGGACGAGAACAACGGCTGCCGGCTGTACAGCATGTCGGCCCAGATAAAGGCCGAACGCGACGATTACTATGATGTCCTTGAACGGATGCAAAAGGGAACCGGCGACATCACGCAATGGATTGTCTGGTTTCTCGAATGCCTTGGAAGGGCCATTCGGCGTTCCCACACTGAAGTGCAAAAATCGAGAGACAAAAACAGTCTGTGGCAAAAACTGACAAATCTGGACTTGTACGAACGCCAGCGAAAAATTGTCAACCGGCTTTTTGAAGTGGGTCCCGGCGGGTTCGAAGGTGGATTGACAAATCGCAAATACAGGGGAATGGCAAAGACAACCCGTGAAACAGCAAAACGGGATATTGCCGATCTTCTGGGTAAAGGCATCCTGACGAGAAATCCCGGAGGCGGAAGAAATGCAAGCTATGATCTCGTCTGGCCGGTTTAAACACATTGCCGGTCACGGATTTAGAATCACCAACATCGCTTGTGAACGAAAAACGGGCACGAACAGCATCACCTGGAATATCAGAACAAGCAGCAGGCGACGATTACGATTACGAATATCGACGTGCTGATCAAATTCACAATTACCCGCAAACCAGCGTCGCCTATATCGGTCCATCTTTCAGGCAAGGGACGCCCTTAACTTATTAACTTACATCCATCTCATGCCTTTCCCTTTTTGCGATTTCGGCCCCGCGTTTTACCGATTTGCTGACGGCTACCTCTGATATGTTAAACCGGCGCGCAAGGGACGCCATGCTGACCCCCAGCTCGCGTACCGCCCAGAAACAGATCAGGCTGCGCGCTGTCACCAGGTGCTTGTACCTGCCCGGAAGCCAGACATCCTCAACAGGCATATCGAGCAGCCGGGAAACATTTTCCGCTATGAAGTCGATATCCACCCCGCGTGCTCTCAGGGCATACCGCCGCTCGAACGCCTCTTTGTTTTCCAACAGGATCTGGCCGACAAAATCACTGTCGCCCAGGATCCGCTCATCGCTTTTCAGATGGCTTTGGGCCCTGCGCAATTCTTTTACAGCATCCCACCCCCCGATGCTCCGGATTAATCCGCCTCCGGTCAGATCCGGCCGCTTTCCCTGGTCTATCCCCTCGCTGACAAACGTCCGGTAGCCGGATCGGGCCGCATTCTTCCGTTTGCCGAAATAGCCCAGCACCGTATCACTCTCCTGCCAGGATCGCCGGTATCTGCCCATAACGACCCCGTGCCCTGAAAACGGGTACTTGTCCAGGTGGTCGAGGTCTTTCACAAGTCCTGCCCGCAACGGGTTCAGGTGAATGTAGTGGACGAGTTCGAGAAAATACGGGTCTTCCTGACAGAGAATTGATTTGTTTTGAAAGAGATGGCCGCTCCGATGATGGCACGCCGGTTGTAACTCTGGGCATGGCCGGTCAGAAGCCGCCGCATGACCGTGGCGACGGGAATTGCGCCGGTTCGCAGCAGCAGGTGAAAATGGTTGGGGATGAGCGCCCAGGCGTAACAGGTGGTCCGGGTTTCCTGTAAAATCAGGCCCAGGCGCTCCAAAAAATCATGGCGGTCCTGATCATCATCGAAAATGACGCGTTCGATGCCGCGAGTAATGATATGATGCAGCGCGCCCGGGGTGTCGATGCGGGATTGTCTTGGCATGAATTGATGCGTCAGAAAAGAAACCGGGGAGTCAAGTTAATAAGTTCGGGGCGTCCCCAAGCTTGCCACCTGTAAAACCAAGCCCAGGCGCTCCAGAAAATCATGGCGGTCCTGATCATCATCGAAAATGACGCGGCGTTCGATGCCGCGTGTAATGATGTGATGCAGAGCACCCGGGGTGTCAATGCGGGATTGTCTTGGCATGAATTGATGGAAAAGAAACTGTGGAGTAAACTTGTTAAGTTTGGGGGGTCCCCTACCCTACCTGATCAGGGGAGCACGGCAACCTCTTATGGCGAAACGGCCCTTTTCCGGTGCGCTGCAGGTGTTGGTCAAGGCCTTGCGTTTTTATCTTCCCGGCTTCCGGCCCGTTAGTTTTTCTTCGATAAATGCATGGTAATAACCGCACGAAAAACTTCTTCCCCCTTTTTATCTGTCACATGAACGGTCATGGGCAGCTCTTTTAGATCATGCAGTCCGTCGGTCGGGATTTCGCATACGGCTTTAAGATCCGTCCTTGCCACTTTCAGATAGTCGACATGCATGCTCCTGGGAATCCACCGCATACCCGACGGCAATGTTACCTCCAACATTGTTCCCGCGGTCAGTTCACTGATGTTGCACATGGCAATGGCATGAACCGATTGGATATGATTCTGCACCGCCCTTCTTTTTTTCATCGTAATTTCGCAGTACCCGGGCCGCAGTTCTTCAAATTGCGGCCGGATTGTCGAGAAGTAGGGTGCTTTGAAACAAATCAGCTTCGAAAAGATTCTTTTGCCGAATGGAAGTTTTTCAAGTTGCGCGTAAATGGTCAATACCTTGATCATCATGTCCTCCCGTCAGTTTTGTTTGCAATTTACAATATTTTATAATGTCCAACAAATATTCAAAAAAAAATCTTACCTGAATTTGGTGAACACACTCGCCATTACCCGCTTGAAAATTTCAATTTCACTTTCGGTAAAACCTTCCTTGATTTTCTCATTGGCCATTCTGGCAATGGATTTTGCTTTTTGAGACTGTTCGCGCCCTTTTTCAGTTAATCCGATCCGAAATTGCCGCCGATCTTCAGGATTCGCCTGTCTTGCCACCAGTCCCGACGCCTCCAGCCGATCCACCAGCCGCGTTATCGCGGAATTATCAATTTCGAGGATGCGGCTCATTTCACTCATCGATTTCAGGTTTTCCCGGTCGAGCAGAAAGAGGATGCCCAGCTGGCCCGGCGAAAGTTGAACATCCTGCTCGATGTACTTCTTCTTCAGATAGGTTGTGATTTTATGGTGTGCTTTTGACATCAGAAACAGCAGGCGGTCATCCATTTGAATGTTCCTTTTATTTGTTTGGAGCCATATTTGATAATCAAATAATTTGTCAAGTGAAAGGAAACAATATGCAGAAGTAATGATTTTAAAAAAAGGGTTAGCTTGTCTCCCCTGCCGCTCCGGCACATTCTTTTAAAATCCACCCACCCACATCGCAAAGCCCTGCGGAAATCTGCTTGACCGCAACCGGGTGACATTTTATAAGTCAGGCTTTTGCGAATAAAAGGAGCGAATGATCTTATGTCTGCGGATAATACCGATCCGGCTATCCTCGACCGGCTCGAACTTGCGGCAAGTTCCATGGGGATCCGCGGGCGGCGGCTGGAAATTTTTACCGTCCAGGATATCCAGCCCTTCCTGGCCGAAATCGACCGGGATGCGGAAAAAGGAGTGGAATCGTTTCCATTGTGGGTAAAGGTCTGGGAAGCGTCGATGGTGCTGACCGATCACCTGCTGGGACTCGATCTTGACCGGAACCTGTCGGTGCTGGAGGTTGGGGCCGGGATGGGGATTTCCGGGCTTTTTCTCGGCGCCTGCGGGCACCCGGTCACGCTGACGGATTTCAACCCGGACGCCCTGGCCCTGCTCCGTAAAAATGCGGCGCACAACGGGCTCGAAAATGTGCGGGTCGAAAAACTCGACTGGCATGCGCCGTCGCCCGGGGAGCGGTTCGACATCATCTGCGGGTCGGAACTGATTTACAGGGAAACCGACATTCAACCGGTGATGAACACGTTGACCGGATACCTGAAACCAGGTGGGACGGTTTACCTGACCCATGACATCCGGAGGCTCTCGATGATCGCCTTCCTTGCCGAAGCCGGAAAGCTTTTCGATGTCGCCCACGCGGGAAAATCATTTACCGGAGCCAACAAGGAAAAGATCCGTGTCGTCGTCCACACAATGACCCTGCGGTAAGCCACTGCCGGCGTTTGAACTCCGGCATTCCGTCGCCCGTCCTCCCTCTTACCATCAGCCGCCTCCGGCATTTCCCTCGCGGTCTTTTTTCGTGGTTTGAACAGGGCTATCCTGCCCCTCTGTTTCGTTCTAAATTTCCTCTTTACCTGTTTAATCCCTGAATTCCAAGCTGCGCGGCATCCTCCGTAAATCCGCTCTGCCTCATACGCGGAGATCTGGAAATGCCGGATTCACCATCCTCTTCTTCTCAAGCATACCGCTGGAACTATAAGAAAAAAATCATTTCCGTTTTTAAGCTCTGGGCGATGGCATTAATCCAGAGTTGGAATCTCCGACTTCTGACCTTTAGTTTTTATAGGTTATTTTAAGGTAAAAATGGTTTTAAATTTTATTATAATTTGACAAGAACGAACTTCGAACGCTATAGATTCCTAAAACTGACATTAACTGACAGGAGGTTCCGTGCATTCCGGCAATTTAATTCATCCCGAGCGGTTATGGTTCATCCTTGCACTTTCTTTTCTTTACCTCCTCGTCGCACTGGCGCCGGCCCATGCCGCGGAGCCTCTTCCGGGTCCATGGCCCGGAAGCGTCGATGTCCGCCTTGGCGGGTTGCTCCAGGGAGATTACCGATACTATTTCGAGGACGAACGGACGGATAACCGCTTCGATATCCGGCGCTCCAGACTGATTGCCGAGGGGCGGATTGCCGATCTGCTCCGGTTTGAACTGGAATATGAACTTCAGGACAACGAAGCCGCAAATCTTCTCGATGCCTATATTGCCACCGATTTTGGCGAACACAGCCTGGTCGCCGGCCAGTTCAAGGAACCGTACTCGCTGGAATGGCAGTCCCCGAATCATCCACTTTATTTTGCCGAACGGTCGATGGGGTACTACCTGACCCCGAACCGGGACATCGGCGTCATGCTTACCGGCAGCCTGTTCGACGGGTTGGCCCTCTATTCCGCCGGTCTGTTCAACGGAAACGGGATCGGCGGTGAAATCCGGCGCAAGCAGCACGATGACCCGGAAATCGCCGGCAGAATTGTGTTCCAGCCGTTGCGGAATTTCGATAACTTCCTCCGGACCGTCCAGGTCGGCGCATCCGGCACCTATGCCCGCATCGATACCCCGAATATCGACACAAAAGTAAAAGGTACCGGAATGGCTGGAAGCACCCGCAGTCTTTATGTGCTGACCCACGACACAAAATTCGGTGTCATAAACGATGTCGACCGGCGCGACCGTCTGTCGGCGGAAGCCGCATGGACCTATGGCCCGCTGGCGGTTTTCGGAGAGTATTTCACCCTCGCCTACCGCGATTTGGTCCCGGTTGGAGGGGTTCCGTTGGATGCTGAACTATCCGCCTGGTACACCGCCGCGGTGTTCTCGATAACCGGGGAACCGGTCCTGATTGAAAACGGCCGAATCCTTCCCCTGGTCCCGGCACGCCCCTTCAGCCCGGCGCGGCAGGCATACGGTGCATTGTGCATCGCCGGCCGGGTCGAGCATTTCGACGGGGATGAAGACTGGATCAATCCCGCCGCGTTTGTATCCGTGCGGGATGCCGATGCCTACAGCATCGCCGCGGACTGGATCCTCTCCCGCGAATTCCGGGTTCTGCTCGATTACACTCACACCCGGTTGTCGGACCCGATTCGGGTGCGGGTCCTCCCGGACGGCACCGTCGATTACATCTCGAAGGAAAACGTGCTCACTCTTCGTTTCAGCTTGGATTTTTAAGAAACAACCCTTTCGAAAACCCTTACAATCAGGAGGTCGAACATGAGATTGCGGCTGATGGCGGATTCCCGGTTTACCCGGCACAAGAAAACATTTCTCGTTCTGGTCCTGGCGGCCATGCTGATTCCCGCGACCGTGTTCGCGGCCTACCACCACCAGGGTGAAAGCGATTCGGGCAAATTCCTCGAAACCTATCCGGATATTACCGGGACGAAGCTCGACCACTGCGCCCTGTGTCACAGTGGGGGGGAAGTGGTGAAGAAGTCCGTGACCATCAAGATCGGCAGCTGCCAGTGGTGCCATGATACTTACGGATATCACCCGCCGCATGGCGATATCGCCTTGACGATGAATGCCTACGGAAACGCCTTCAAAGCCGCCGGGCGGGATTCCGAGGCGGTTACCTTTATTAATTCCCAGGACACGGATGGCGACGGGCACACGAATGCGGAAGAAATCGCCGCCCGCACCTTTCCTGGTGATGCGGCCGACCATCCCGGACTAACGCCGGCTCCTGCCCGGGTCTACACCAAGGCCCAGCTCAAGGCTCTCGGCGCCCACACCCAGTTTCTGCATATGAATACCAGCCGTTCGGGAGACTTTTACGGTGAATACACCGGCGTCCCCATGAAGACCCTCCTCGACGACGCCGGGATCCTCCCGGCCGCCACCGGCATTACCGTCTATGCCCTTGATGCCTGGTCCCAGACTCATCCCCTCAACTACACGGAAGGGGGGGAGATGTACCACGTCTACGGGAACATGCCCGATTCCGACGAACAGTATCCCCAGGGAACATACAACTATAATGCCCAAGCTGATGATGCCAACGACGGCGGCTGGTGCGATTACAGCGCCCCTTCGTGCCAGGGAAGGAACCATGGCGATCTGATCGCGGTGAACGGTGGCTTGAAAGCGATCCTGGCCTATGCGCGGGAAGGCGCCGATCTCGACCCTGGTATCCTCAATAACGAGAACAAGCTTGACGGCGAAGGCCCGTTCCGGCTGGTAGTCCCCCAAAAAAACCCTTCCGCGCCGGACCAGTTGAGCACGTCGGACAGCCAGGAAGTGGTTTGGCCGTACGTTAATGAATGGGACCACAACGCGGGGGCCTGCACCCGCTCGTTGACCTTCATCAAGGTCGAGCCGCTTCCCGAGGGGACCACCGACGTCGATGTCTATGAGGCCGGATGGCGTTTTGTGGATGAAGAAAAAATCGTCATTTACGGGGCTATCGACGGGACCGATTCCAATGGTAACGGCATCCTTGACTCCGAGGAAAAAGGGACCGATCCGCAAAGCGACATGGACGGGGACGGCATCCTGGATTACCTGGATACCAACTGCGCCCAATTCCGCCACACCAACGGCAATGCCCGTGTCGGGCTTTTCTGCAGCGCGGGCGATCTTGCCCAGGTCGAAGCCTTGCGCGATAGTGACGGATCGGTTCCCCAGGCCAACAAGCCGGCCGGGGTAACCTTCCCTTACGGGGTGTTCAATTACAAGATCACGGGGCTTACCAACGGGCAGACAGTAACGGTTACGTTCGTCTTCCCCGAGGAACTTCCGGCAAACGCCAAACTCTACAAGATTGATGTAACCAACGGATGGCAGCCGATCGACTTCATCAAAGACGGGAACAATCAAATCAAGGTGTCCCTTACCGACGGCGGTCCCCTGGATGCAGACGGTGAAGCGGACGGGACCATCATCGATCCGGCCGCCATTGCCGTTTCCTCGGATACCAGCGGGGGCGACAGCGACAGCGGCAGCTGCTTTATCATGACCCTGTTCAAATAAATCTTTTTCACGGAGTACATGGGCGGTGGCCGGAAACGGTCACCGCTTTTTTTTTATGCCTTGAACTCGTTTGAAATCAGTTTTAGATTAAATCCAACTGATCCGAAGACACACTATTGCAGTTCACCAATCCGGAGGGCATGACGATGGGCACCCTGCTGTCGACCAAAGAAGTTGCGGCCTACCTGGGGGTCAATGAAAAGATGATATATACCTTGATTGCCGAAAAAGGGCTCCCGGGGTCAAAGGTTACCGGCAAATGGCTATTTCCCCAGCACCTGGTCGACCAGTGGGTCGAGGCCAACACCCTTAATTATCCGAAAACCCCCATCAAGCGCCTCCCAGACGCCGGCATGCTCATTATCGTGGGGAGTAATGATCCCCTCCTCGACCAGACCATTTCCCTGTTCAACAAGATCTACCCGGACGATATCGCCGTGTTTGGAAACCTGGGGAGTCTGGGGGGGTTGCGCGCCCTCCGGCAGAACCGGTGCCACATGGCCACCAGCCACCTGCTGGAAGAAGATGGGACCGGCTACAATTTTTCATACGCGGACAAGGAAGTCGGGCAGATGCCGGCCATTGTCAATTTCTGCCGGCGGGAACAGGGGCTTCTCCTGGCAAAGGGAAACCCGAAAGGGGTCAATGCGATCGCCGATCTGGGAAAACCGGGAATGCGGGTGGTCAACCGGTCACTCCAGACTGGCACCCGCCTTCTTTTCGACCGGGAACTGGCCAGGGCGGGGGTGGGCGGGGAGAATCTCGACGGATACGAAAACGAAGTAAGCCGGCATATTGATGTGGGCCTGGAAATCCTTGCCGGCCGGACCGACGCGGGCCCGTGCATCCGTCCCATTGCCGACATGCTCGGCCTCGATTTCATTCCCCTGCGCTGGGAACGCTACGACCTGCTTATCGACAAGGACCACTTTTTCGACAAGGTGATCCAGAATTTCCTGGGGATTTTCCGGGAAGACGCCTTCCGCACCCTGGCCGAATCCTACCCGGGGTATGATATCAGCATCAGTGGGAAAATGGTGTTTCCGGGGTAAGGCGATGCGTTTCCGGATGATCCATTCCGCCGATTTACCAATCTGTCGTCAATTAGAAATCGACTCCGGATCCCGTCCGAATTCCCGCACCCGGTCCAGGTCCAGAGGCTGGGATTTATTCCCGTCTTCATAAAGTGTCAGGGCGTCCGCCGGGCAGTGTTCCGTGCAGAGCCCGCACCCCAGGCACGCGACCGGATCGTAGCGCCACCCGTTCTCCGGATGGTGCGCGATCGCATCAAACATGCAGTACGACCCGCAGGTGTTGCACCCCTGGCATCGATCCGGGTCCCGCCGGACGGAATACCCGGATTCGGCCTGCATGGAGAGCTTGCCGTCGAAACGGTTGGCGAACCGGGTGGCCTGAAGGCTGACGCAGCTGTCGACGTGGCAGTTGCAGATCACTCCGGTGCACCCACCCGTGGCCACCTTGAAAAAAGCCTGGGTCAGGTACCCTTCTTTCCGGAAGCGCTTGATGATTTCCAAGGCCACGGCCTGGCTGATCCGCCGGGCATGATACTTCTGGCACCGGTTCAGCCAGAACTCGGAGGTGACCCGCCCCACGCTGATGCAGGAATTGATCGACCAGGCCGGCGCCCCCAGGGTCAATTTGCAGGGGCAGTCCATCACGGCGATGTATTCCGGTTCCTTCAGGATGATCCGGTGGGCGTACCGGTACGGGATGATCCGCTTGTTCCGGCTGGAGATTTCCGATATGTCCTCGTTCAGCTCAAAGATTTTCCGGGTGTCGGAAAACGAAAGGACCTTGGCGTGATACCGGTTGAAGGCAGCCCGGATAATCGGGTTCAGCGGCTTGAACCAGGACATGTACCGGGAAAGGATCGCAAAGGTATGATAGACGATCTTCACGTACGGATAGTAGAACGCGTAATAGAAATAGTTGTGGATCATTTTGTCCACCCGCCACCCGTGCCGTTTGAGCATATTCCATGTCGATCGCTTCAAAACGCCCTCCTTATTAAGATAGATGACCGTGATGAACGTTAATCAGGAATCAGAAGATTGTCCAGCCACTTGCTGGCGAAGCGGCCGATTGTTCGTAGATAAAGAGACGTCAGATGTGCTTTTTCACTTCCGATATGGGATTCACTTGATATTACGCTAACTTACGAAAATAAAGCAATAAAAATAATTCAACCATTGATGGTCCCGTAAACAGTCGGCTTGGGATGGCAAAGTAAAAAGTTCAAGATCAAGGCGCCCAAATCCCGAGTCATGCAGCGTACTTGTTCGTACGTGAATGTTTACAAGGCTTCAGCCGCAAATGACGAGGGATGCAGCGCAACGCAGATACTGGACTTTTTACGAAGCCATCAACCATTGGAATCGCTTGAATTTGGCGGTTAACCCTGTTAGCCTGCGTTCGTTTGCAACCATTAACATTGACCCATGAACCGGCCCGAATGATTTCACCCCCAGTCCAGAATACGCCCGTCGGGAAGGAAGAATCCCCACCCGGCGTCCTCCTGTATCTTCCCTTTCACCGCCTGCCGGAAAATTCCGGCGAAATGCTCGATCGGCTGTCCTCGGTTTGCGACATTCAGGCTGCGGACCTGCGCTACAAACTTGTCGGCCGGGGAATTGCCCGGCTGACGCCGACTCTCCCATTTGGGCAGCAGGAAGCGCTTGCCGGTGAAATGAACGACATGGGAATACCTGCCGCCTTGGTGGCGGAAAAGCAGATCCGCCAGCGCATCTCGCTCCCCCTCGCCCGGCGGGTGGAGATCACGGATACGGAGATCGTCTTTTTCGACCGGGATGACACGCCCGTGTTCACGGTGGACAAAACGGTCGACCTGCTGGTTGTCGCCGCCGATCTTTCCGGCCGGGCCGTCGACAAACCCTATATCGGACCAATGGGGCAGGCCACGGTCCCCCGGCCGTTCCCGGAGGCGCTCCTGAAAATTTCAGTGAACCGCCCGGTTGCGGTTTTTTCGCGTGTGGGGGCCGATCCTCCGTCCGGGGTTCTGGTCGATCACGCCGCGTTTACCTACCAAAGCCTGGAAGAGTACATGGATATAAGCGCCGGGGTCAATTTCCGTACCCTGGTCAATGAAACCATCGGGCGTGCCGGGAGTGCCGTCACCGATCACCGGTTCGGCGCGGAATCGCTGGCCGGTGTCAACCCGGACTGGAAAGGCGGCAAACGCGAACTCCTCTCCGCTCTCGGCCGCTACACGCTCTACATGCTGGCGGCCGTCGAATCCGGCATTCTCCGGCCCGGCGGTGAAACGGCTGCCGATGCCTCCTATTCGTTTGGTGACCAACCCGCCAGAGGGGACGGTGAAGACCCATTTGATGAAGATGGTTGCCCGGCAGCATCCTCTCTCCCCCAGCCGCCGTCCCCGGTCGACCGATCCGGTATAATGGCGTCATTATGGACCGCTCCCGGAGAACTCTTTTATTCGATCCTGTTCGGAATGGCGCCGTTTGTCTCCCTTTTTACACGTTCGGGGGATTTCCAGAACCCTCTGGTATGGCAGACTGTGACCGGTATATCGCTCCTGGCGGCCGGAATATTCCTGTTCCCCTATTCGCTCCTGGTTCTCCACTACAAACGGATGGTGGAAAACACCCCCACCTCCCGGGTCCGCTCCATGGCCATGGGGATCGTGGAACTCGAAGGCCGGGCCCGGCAGTATTACGACCTGAAAACCTCCCACAGCCAGACAAATTGCATTTATTACCGGTGCCGGTACTACCGTCTCCAGAAAACCGGCAAGAGGCAGCAATGGCGCCTGATGCGGGAGACCGGCTCCGGGCTTCTCCCCTTTTATCTCGAAGATGCCACCGGGCGCGTCCTGGTCCAACCCCGGGGGGCCCGTATCCTTGTTTCCAAAGCCCGCCAGGAATTCAACGGCGCGGAAAGCGTCTGGCTTCCCGCCCATCTCCGGACAACCCAGACCCGGATCTACGAGGACCTGATCGCCGAGGGGGCAAAAATCTATATTCTCGGCTCGGCCCGGCCGGAGCGGGTCGGCGCTTCGGTAACGGAGCGCCTGGTCGACCGGCTTCGGGTCCTCAAGAGCGACCCGGAGCGGATGAAATCCTATGATGAAAACGGAGATGGGCGGATCGATGTGGCGGAATGGGAAGCCGCCCGCACCGATCTGGAACAGCAGGTGTATGCCGATCTTCTCATGGACGGCCGGCCCGGCGAGCAGGTCGTCATCCGCAAGCCGCTTTACGGACTCCTCCCGTTCATCATCGCCGATACGGAAGAAGGGATTATCCGGCGGCTCGGCTTCAGGGTATGGACGTTTATGATCGGCGGCCTGGTCATGATCGGACTCGGCGTGGAACTGCTGGCGCGGCTGATGGCTTCTTAAAAAGTCCAACTTCTGCGTTGCGCTTCATCCCTCGTCACTACGGCGTACGACAAGTACGCCTCATTACTCGGGATTCGCGCGCCTTGAATTTGGAACTTTTTACTTTGCCATCAAAAGCCGAATTTTAACTTACCATCAACATGGTAAACAACCTAATCGACAAAAGGAAACACAATGGCAACGATTCTTTTACTCGTCCTCATAGGCATCCTTCTCTTCTTGGTCGTTTTCGGTATCATCATCTACAATGGCCTGATCCGGATGAAGCACAATATCGAACAGGCGTGGAGCAACATCGACGTGCTGCTCAAACAACGATATGACGAACTGCCCAAACTGGTGAGTGTCTGCGAGGGTTACATGAAGCACGAGCGGGCCGTTCTGGAAAACGTCACCCGGGCGCGCGCCCAGCTCGACAGCGCCGGCTCCGGCCAGCAGGTCATGGACGCCAACAACGCCATTACTACGGCCCTCCGGTCGCTCTTCGCCGTCGTGGAAAACTACCCTACCCTGAAAGCGGACCGCGGCTTCCGCCAGCTCCAGAACCGGATCACCCAGGTGGAAGACCAGATTGCCGACCGCCGGGAACTCTATAATGCCAGCGTCAACCTGCTCAATATCCGGATCGAACAGTTCCCGGATGTATTCGTGGCCGGCATGATGCACCTGCAACCCCGGCAGCTCTGGCAGATCGACCCCGGTCACCGGGAAGACGTAAAAATCAGCTTCAATTATGCCTGAATTGCCGAATCAAAATGTCGACCCCTCATGGCTTCAAAACTCGCCATCGAGAAGAATACTTTTATAGTTTGAAATAGCACGGCTCATAAAAGACAGGAACACCATGCAGATCACCGAACATATCCATGCCCTCAAAATCGACTTCACTCTGCCGATGGCCCCGGGCGTCACGTTGAACCGGTTCGCCTATGTTTATGTCATCTTCGGAAAACGGATCTATCTGGTCGATACCGGGGTAAAAACGGGAGTTCCGGCAATATTCGACTATATCGAACAGGCCGGCCGACGCCCGGAAGAGATTGCCGCCGTCATTCTCACCCACTGCCATCCGGACCATATCGGCGGCGCCCGCATCATAAGGGATGCCTGCGGATGCGAGATCTGTATCCACGAATCAGATGCCTCCTGGACGGAAGACACCGGCAAGCAGTTTGAATCGCGGCCGGTGCCCGGGTTCGATCAACTGGTCGCCGGCGATGTTCCCGTCGACCGGGTCCTCCGGGACGGAGACCGCCTGGTTTTTGAGGATGCCGTCGACCTGAACGTTCT
>Ga0209347_1001320_pt1 | contig 42303 bp, 47 predicted proteins | sample AutmiccommuBRH23_FD_187382 | JGI IMG/M metagenome (GOLD analysis project Ga0209347, IMG submission 187382) | Deep subsurface microbial communities from Mt. Terri, Switzerland - Autotrophic microbial communities BRH/23 (SPAdes) (version 2) | ecosystem: Environmental > Aquatic > Deep subsurface >... | reverse complement strand
ACATAGTTAAAGAAGAAGACATAGTTAAAGAAGAAGACATAGTTAAAGAAGAAGACATAGTTAAAGAAGAAGACATAGTTAAAGAAGAAGACATAGTTAAAGAAGAAGACATAGTTAAAGAAGAAGAGATAGTCGAAGAAGAAGAGATAGTCAAAGAAGAAGACACAGTAGAAGAAGAAGAGATAGTCGAAGAAGAAGAGATAGTCGAAGAAGAAGAGATAGTCGAAGAAGAAGAGATAGTCGAAGAAGAAGACATAGTCGAAGAAGAAGACATAGTCGAAGAAGAGATCGTCCAAGATTTTGAGAATTCGCTGACAATTGATGAACTTATCGATTTGGGATTCAAAGAAAAACAATCAGAAAACTTTGAACAGGCAGTATGCTATTTTTCCTGTGCTTTAGCTCTTGAACCGAAGCCCGATTTGGCCTTTTATTTAATAATTGATTGTTATTGGCTACGTAACAATCTGGGGGAGCGTGATTATGCGCTAACTGAGTTGAAGGTACATATCCAAACTTATTTATCGAAATTTAATCCCGAACTTCGGCATCACTTTGAGCTTTGGATGTCCAAAGAAAAACTTTTTAAATATTTTTAATGGGGGGTCTTTCACTTATGAAGCCGACAAATGTAATTATCGGATTACGAGTTATTAGTATTTCAGATGGAACACAAGTTGGAGTTGTTAAGGATCTGGTTCTTAACCCGCAGAGCAAATCATTAGATTTTCTGATTATCGATCAGCCCTCGGATTATTTTGGAGCGAAGATTATCCCCTTTGCGGAGATCTTGGGACTTGGAGAGTTTGCAATTACGATCCCACATCTGGGAGTCATTCAAGATGTCGCGCAAAACATGGAGAGCCAGAATCTCTTAAAGCAAGATATCCGTGTGTTAGGAACTAAAGTGTTGACGAAAAAGGGACAACTCATTGGAGAAGTAAAAGAAATAATCATTGATGAAGAAACCGGTCATATTGTTTCCTGTCTTTTTGAATCAGATGGCCTAATGCAGGAAATAGTGGCGGAAAAAATTATTACCTTAGGCAAAGAATTATTAATTATTGAAGGAGAATCGGGGACGGTCTTAAACCATGAGAACTTTGCAGTTAGCAATGAAACCCTAACTCAGACTGAAACTGAACCTGAGACTGAGACTCAGAGTGAGACTCCTATCGAATCTCTGTACGTTATAAAAGAAGTAGATTCTTTTGAAGAACAAGAAGCTGGTTTCAACCTATTTGAGCAACGCCAGCTCCAATACTTTATTGGCAAAAAAGTTGATAAGGACATTGTTTTGGATAATTCAGATATTTTGCGGGCTGGTGAATACATTACGCATGAAATGGTAACTCACGTCACCACTAGGAGCACATTAATGGAAGTAACCTCCCATTTGCAGAAAAATTAAGAAAGTATAACGAGAAGTAGCTGGTATGAAAAAAACAGGATTGCTTATCATAGTCTTATTATTCCAATTGTGCTTCACACTTGGGGTTGGAACCGTTGTTTCGTATGGCAATACGCGTGATCGGGCACCATCAGGTTTAATGGTATGGGGCCAGGACCTTTCTGGATTAAGTAGAGCTCAAGTATCTGCTCACTTAAGAGAAAAATTACCGAATGCCGTCACGTATGAGGAACAAGTATTTCCCCTGAAATTGGATCAAACTTATACAGAGATTGAACAGTGGCTGGATCAAGTATTTCCTGTCACAACGGGTTCCTGGCTCGCGGATGTCCTTTATAGTTTGGCTCGTTCCTCCACCGTTATTTCGCTTGAGAACATTGGATTAGACCGGGCAGAAGTTATAGCACAGTTGCAAGCATTAAGTATGGTTATTAACCAACCTGAGCGCTTAGCCACAATTGCTTTTGTAGATGGGCAATTGAAAAAGACAGATGGACAATCAGGGAAAGAATTTGATATTGAAGCAACCTGGTTAAAGATCTCACAAGAACACGAGCAAAAATCTGTTGAAGCAGTAGTATATGTTGTTCCTGCTAAACCCAGTACGGCTGATATATCTCAAATTAGAGATAATTTAGGGGATTACACGACCTACTTTAATGCTCATGACGAGCTACGATCTAACAATGTGCGTTTAGCTGCTATGGCATTGAATAATCGATTAATTTCTCCGGGAGAAGTGTTTTCTTTCAACAATGTAGTAGGAGAACGTACAGAGGCTACTGGTTATTCGCTCGCCACTATTTTTGTAGATCAGTCCAAGATCAAAGAAATTGGAGGAGGCATTTGCCAAGACACTAGCACACTGTATCAAGCGGTACGGCAAGCTCATCTAGCTATAGAAGAGAAGCACACTCATTCTTTGCCGGTATCCTATGTTTTAAGAGGCCAAGATGCCACAGTATCCTACGGGAACCTTGATTTTCGCTTTCGAAATGATACACAAGGGTATCTATTAATAAGTGCGCGTACAGGGGCAAATTGGCTCAGAATACGACTGTTTGGATTGGCTGACGACAAACATCCTGTACTTCAGAATCCAGAAGGTTATCCTATTGGTCCGGAATCTTGGGACATTGACCCAAAATAAACGTTATTTAATTATACCTATAGATAGACTCCCGAATAAAGAAGCTAGCTTCTTTATTCGGGAGTCTATTTATATTTCCTGTAGATTTAAAGAAACAGGTAATAAACACTAACAGTTCTTTGGTTTTTACTGAAAATAGTGTATTATAAATACTGGTAAATTAATTTTGCAGCTACTAAAAATGACATTATGGCAAAAAGAGGCTTAACAAGTTCTGAACCACGATGAATGGCAAGCCTCGTACCAATATAGGAACCTAAAATCATGAATATGGCCATTGGGATGCCATAAGAAAAGAGAATTTTGCCATCCCAAGCAAAGAGGAGGAGAGCGGTAATGTTACTTGTGAAATTCAAAACCTTAGAATTTGCAGAAGCAACAACGAAGTCGAATCCAAAGAACGCGATAAATGAAAAGATAAGGAAGGATCCGGTTCCGGGACCAAAAAAACCGTCGTAAAATCCCAAGAGCAGCGCGAATAGACATCCTATAATTATCTTTAATGAATTGAGTCCCTTGAAATTATTATTCATTCCTAAGTTTTTACGGAGTAGAGTATAAATTCCCACTAATAAAATCAAGGACAGGACAGCTTTATTTAAAAAGGCAGAGCTTACACTGAGGACAGCCCAAGTGCCAAGGAATGCACCAATCAAAGTAAAGGGAATCTGCCACTTAACCAGTGGAAAGTGTACTTTTCCAGAGCGAGCAAAGGTTATGGAACTGTTCAAAGAAGCTAGGGATGCTGCAAATTTATTAGTTCCTAGTGCTAGATGGGGGGGCACACCAACCATTAGCAATGCTGGCAGACTAATAAGTCCTCCTCCTCCAGCAATGGCGTCAACCATAGCAGCAACAAAACCAAGAGTGCATAGTATGAAAAGATCAAGCAATATTATTATACCTCACTTAAGAAAAATTGCTTTTATAGTATACTCCTTAGTAGCATCTCTGTCATCATGCTTATATGAAAATGAGTACTGTGAAAAAAGCCAAAGATGGTGTAGGATTGTAGTATGGGTGTCGAAAATAATGCTTCAATAGGAAGGAGCAAACCTCTAAGTGCGGCAAGTTAGTGTTAATTCGTTAACAATGGGGGATATTTTAGGTAAAACCATTTTCTCTAGTTCAGGCAGAGTCCTTTTAAGCAAGGGAGTTAAACTTACTCCTTTGTATATAGCGAAATTAAGAGATATGGGCATTTCTATTCTATATATCGAAGATGATCGTTTTAATGATGTGATTGTTGAAGATGTTATCAGTGAAGAGCATCGTCGTCAGGCCATGGAAGTTTTAGAAAGGAGTTCAAGATCTGTTCGGTTAAGGAAAGATCTTGATGGTTTTGATCTAAAAAAAATTATCAATAAAATTGTCGAGGAGATCTTGTTTAAGAAGGATATACTAGTAAACATGATGGATATGCGTAGTTTAGACAATCAGATGTTTGCTCATTCTGTGAACGTTTGTGTTCTTTCGACTATTTTAGGGAAGGCCATGTTATTAGACCACGAAAAACTTGAGACTTTAGCAATTGGTGCAATACTCCATGACTTTGGTAAGATACAAATGGATCCTAAACTCTTTACAAAAGCTGATTTAACCACAGAAGAAGTGGAACTCCTCAAAACACATACTATACTTGGTTTTGAAGATCTCAGAAAACGAAAAGATCTTAATTTGGTCATAGCACACATTGCTTTTCAGCACCATGAACATATGAATGGTTCAGGCTATCCGCGACACCTCAAAGAGGGCGAAATTCACCCATTAGCACAGATTGTTGCAATCGCGGATCTTTATGACAAGTTGACATCTGATCACAGTAACTTGAAGCGTATTATGCCACATGAGGCTTGTGAAATTCTAATGGGTCTCGCTGGGACGCTCTACCCTTTAGAAATGGTCCGGGTATTTCTAAGAAATATTGCTGCATATCCGACAGGAGTTACAGTGAGACTAAATAATGGTGAGATCGGAGTTGTCGTTGATCAGAATTTGAGCATGCCAGCTAGGCCGATCGTACGGGTTTTTGATGAATCAGAATTTGGTTCAAATGTTGCGAAAGTGTACGATATGGTAGAAAAGCGAACTATTTTTATTAAGGAAGTCTTAAGCTAGCCAAGCGGAGGTAACAGCATGACACAGATTGGTTCTGATGAACCAGTTTCGCAGTTTGTCTTTGATGCTTTACAGGAGAGGTTTCCAGATGCTCGTTGTGAGTTAGAGTTTCACACGCCCTTTGAACTATTGATTGCCACGATATTATCCGCTCAGTGCACTGACGAAAGAGTGAATCTTGTCTCGGCTTCTCTATTTGCTGTAGCGAATACTCCAGAAAAAATCATTAATTTAGGACAAACTGTACTTGAAAACGAAATACGTTCTTTGGGGCTCTTTCATAATAAAGCCAAAAATATTCTGGCAACATGCAAAGTGCTTGTTGAGGATTTCAAGGGACAAGTACCTGCGGATCTTGAATTATTAAGAGGACTTCCAGGTGTAGGACGTAAGACCGCCAATGTAGTTGTCAGTAATGCATTTGGTATTCCAGCGATTGCAGTTGATACGCACGTTTTTCGAGTCGCGCATCGCTTAGGTATTGCTCATGAGAAAACCCCCGAAAAGATTGAGGAAGAACTGAAGCGGATATTTCCTCAAGAAAAATGGTCACTTATCCATCATCTCTTAATCTTTCATGGAAGGCGAATCTGTAGTGCCCGGAAGCCACGTTGTGAGGAATGTCCAGTCACTCAAGTCTGTAAGATGTATCAAGAAAATAATCGGCCAATTTTGCAAGAAAATAAAGAGGCGTGATCTACATGAAATATCTCCGTTTTTTGTATGATTATTAGTTCAGTGCCAAAACTTGTGGGTTTTGTCTCTCAAGTCATAACCCTCAATTCAGGAGATGTGGTACTTAACTGGTACTCCAGTAGGTGTTGGCCCTATGCAACCAGAGGATGAGGTTATCGTCAGATACAAACGATTGGAAAATTACGTAACACAAAATACTTCTCTTTGAGTATGGCGCCCAATTCGCTGTCATACTATTACTTGGATACATGGGGGTATAAGCTTGATTCGCATTGGACATAACCCGAATACTAATATGTTGCCCATGTTCTATTTTTTGCGGATAGAGCATCCTTCGCTAGAATCGGTTACGGCGGAACCTACGGGGCATAACGCAATGTTGGCTGATGGACGGATTGATATGGCGCCCATAAGTGCATTTTCATATGGAGAGCATTGGAGCGATTATTCAATCTTGCCAAACCTCTCGGTCTCTACAAAGGGACGAGTAGGTTCAATTTTGTTATTCTCAAAAGTGCCTTTAAAGGATTTAGAAGGTTTGACCATTGCTTTGACAGACACTTCTGCAACTTCTGTTAATCTGACTAAGATTCTACTTCATCATTATTATGGAGTAACTCCACGCTATTTGACCATGTCCACTAATCTGCAGGAGATGTTTGCCAAAGCGGATGCAGCGCTCTTGATTGGAGATGCAGCCATACAAGGAGCGCTTCTTCATCCGGATTGCTATATCTATGATTTGGGCGAGGAGTGGCTTAAACACACCGGCTGCTCCATGACATATGCAGTTTGGGCATTCCCTAAAAGGCTCTTACCAGAGCGGGAGCAAGAAATAAAGTCCATCTATCAGTTGCTCTTGGAAGCTAAAACTAAGGCCCTATGCAATATGGATGACATCTTTGAGACATGCCAAACCATGCTTGGAGGAACTCTAGATTTTTGGAGAGACTATTTTGCTCAATTTTACTATGGATTAGATAATACGCTGATCTCAGGGCTAAGAAAATATTTAGATCTATGTTTTGAACAGAATTTGTTGCCAAGTCGTCCTGTTCTTGATTTATGGCCTAAGGACTAAAGCATGGGATATTGTGTATACCTTGCAAGGTGTGGTAATAATACGATCTATACTGGCGCGACAACAGATCTCATGCGGAGGGTGAAAGAACATAACTGTGGTTCTTCAAGAGGGAAAGGAGCAAAATACACTGCCTCGCATCTTCCAGTTACTTTAGCACAAGCATGGGAGGTTGGAACCTGGAGCGAAGCACTACGGTTAGAACATGCCATAAAGAGATGCCTGCGAAAGGAAAAGGATCAATTGATAAAGCAACCAGAACATATTTACCGACTTGCAGAGCGTCGTAGGCTTACATTCTCCATCTTGAAGATTCTCGGGAATCATTAAACCAGACGAATTGATGCATTAATGTTTGGAGGGAAAGAACTATGCCAATTGTACAAATAGATTTTCTTGAAGGTCGTACACTCGATCAAAAAAGATTACTCGTAGAGAAAGTTACTCAAGCTATAATAGAATCAACTGGTGCGCCTGCAGAAAATATCTCAATTATCATTCGAGAAATGTCAAAGGAAAATTACGCCAAAGCAGGGAAGCTCGCAAGTGACAAATAGTTTTGTAAGATCATAATAGCTTAATTTAAAGGCGAAGTGCGAAGAGTATCTCCTCTTCGCACTTTGCCTTTAATTATTAGGTTGGTAATCTGGAGCTAGACATTGTAGGCACTTCCCCCTAAAAACTCTCTTAAAATAGAGTTAAAGGGAACCGTGGAAATATCTAATGAGTTGAAAAAGGATAGAAGGGTTAAGAGGTGAACAGCCATCTCATAATGAGGGCATTCTGGGGTAATTGAGATCAATAAATGTTCGGCATAGGGACGTAATGCGTTAAGTTCGTATAATAGACTAGAGTTAAACATGACGTTCGCTTCTTCCTGATAAGGGAAAATATTGTTGTTTTCCCCTCGACGGACACTTTCCCATTGAGCAAGTGTTCGAGCTGGATCGATTCCTCGAAATTTATCATCTCTAACAAGTCGACGGATAAGTCGAACCTCTGTCGTGGGAACTCGGGTATAGGCATCAATGTTAAGTTGGAAAAGAGCGCTTACGTATATCTTAAACATTTGGGTTCGATCAAGTGAAGGCAGTAAAGATGGATTTAAGGCATGAATCCCCTCAACAAGAAGAATTTCGTCGGGACTTAAGCGCATACTTCTACCGACAGGGCATCTCCCGCCGCATACAAAATCAAAGAGTGGAGTTTCAACTTCGGCTCCCCCAATTAGAGCATTTAAATGGGCTGCGAGCAGAGGCAAATCAAGGGCTTCAAAGCACTCGAAATCGCACTGACCGTTGCAGTCAAGGGGTGTTTCTTCTCGAGGTAAGAAGTAATTATCGAGGGATAAGGCAACTGGGCGAAGACCGTTGACGCGTAATTGAGTTGACAGTCGTTGAGCAAACGTTGTTTTTCCTGATGAAGTAGGCCCGGATATAAGGATGACACGGACCTTAGATCGTTGCTCAAAAATTTGGTCAGCAATAGATGAGATCTTCTTTTCATGTAAGGCCTCTGCCAAATAGATTAGATCCTGTGAAGACTTGGCAGAAATAATTGCATTAACATCTTGAACGTTAGAAAGGTGCAAATTTTCTAACCAACGCTGGGTCTCGGAGAATGTTGCAGAGAGTTTTTCTGGAGGAATAAAGGGGGAAAGCGACTCTGGGTGATTGGCATTAGGAAAGAGAAGAATAAAACCGGGTATAAAATGGATTAGTTTAAAGTGTTTTAAGGATCCAGAACGTTCTAAGGGAGGATAAATCGTAGTGATTTTTTGGTTGTCCAGTTGGCAATGATAGAGATGTTCGTTCCCAGTTTCATAGGGGATAGTCTGATCTGAAAGCACCCAGGTTTTTAAGTGATCCTCAATTTTCTGGATTTCCCTTGAAGATAGAACAGAAGCCTCAAGTTCACAATATACGCCATCGAGGATAGAGTGTGAAATCTTGAGCTGTTCGCCTGGAAAAAGTTCTTTTACGACTCCAATGAGTCCAATAATGAGGCTCTGTCGATATTTACGTATTGAGTAATCTGTCATTATGCTCTCCTTTACAAGTGTTTTTAAGTCATTATAAAAAAATAGTTAACAAGAGATATTGCTTTCCTTTAAATTTTAGATTAAAATTTTACGAATGAAATCCTTCTTTGAAGTTATCCGATGGCTAAACGCCACTAAGATTTCAGCTTCTTTATTGAGCTTTGTGGCGCTAAGCCCCTGGATAAGTTCAGCTAAACTTCAGGTGGAGTAAAACTTAACTTGAAGTAAGTTTCCTTTATAAGGAGGAGATTTATTCTTATAGGGCGAATATACAGCGAATAGATTGTAAATAATTAATCAAGTTAATGGGTCAAGGAGGGAAACGTATTGTACGAAAGCACACGGGGTAATCTTTATGGCCAAACGGCATCGCAAGCTATCATATTAGGAATGGTACCAAGCGGGGGACTTTTTGTCCCTTCTACTTTTCCCGACTTGAATTGGCAGGACCTTCAGGGTTTAACGTATCGTGATGTCGCCCAAAGTGTCATGATGCCATTTCTGACGGACTTCTCCGAGGAAGCCCTATCTGAAATTGTGAACATATATTCAGATGGGACATTTGATGGGAAAGACCCAGCACCTTTGGTTTCTGTGGGAAGCTTCGGAGTATTAGAACTTTGGCATGGACCTACGGCCGCTTTTAAAGATATGGCCTTGCAAGTGTTACCTGATTTATTGAAGGTTAGCCTTAAACAGTTTAACCACGAAGAGGACGTCTTAATTCTTGTGGCAACATCTGGAGATACAGGGAAAGCTGCATTAGAAGGGTTCAAAAACCGAAAAGGGATGCATATTGTGGTCTTTTACCCTGAGGGTGGCGTGAGCCCTGTTCAAGAGCGACAAATGACCACAACAGAAGGCTCAAATACCCATGTTGTGGCAGTTAAAGGAAACTTCGATCAGTGTCAAACTGCAGTAAAGCACATTTTTGCTTCGGACTCTTTGAAGACTCAGTTACAGGAGAAACAAGTGATTTTTTCCTCTGCTAATTCTATTAACTGGGGACGGCTTTTGCCTCAAATAGTATACTATTATTGGGCCTATTTGCAAGCGGTTAAGCAAGGGAAAGTTACAGCAGAGGGTAAAATGAATGTTGTGATTCCTACTGGAAATTTTGGAAACTTACAGGCGGCATATTACGCTAAGCGTATGGGTCTCCCGCTTGATCGGATTATTTGTGCTTCGAATACGAATAATGTCTTGACAGATTTTTTTGCTACTGGAGTTTATCAGAGCCAACGAGCCTTTTTTCAAACGATTTCACCTTCTATGGATATTTTAGTTTCTAGTAATTTCGAGAGGTTTCTATATGAGATGAGTGGACGAAATTCGGAGAGAATACAGTCATGGTATGATTCAAGTAATCAAGGAACGTTTACAGTCGATCCGATTACTCTGAAAGCATGTCAAGACACAGTCTATGCCGGGTGGGCCAATGAAGAGGAAACTCTTGAGATAATAGCAAGAAGTTATCAAGCCTATAAGTATGTTTTTGACCCACACACTGCAGTCGCCATGAAAGTGTATGAGGATTATCTTTCCACGACAAACGATCAAACATTTACAGTTGTCGTCTCAACGGCAAGTCCTTTTAAATTTTCCTCAAATGTCATAAGAGGGTTGGAGGGCGAGAAACAGGAGACTTGTAGGGACGAATGGGAAGCTCTTGATCGATTAAATCAATTAACTGGATGGAAAATCCCTTTGGGATTACAGGGATTGGATAAGAAATCCGAGAAAATAGTTACTTCGTGTTTACCGGAAGAAATTGCTGAATTACTAAAAAAAATGTTCGTATAACAAGGCTGTGTGGTCGAAGGATATTTTAAGGAGAGAGGATTTTCCTCGCTCCTTAAAATATCCTCTCATGGGGTTGAGCTTTTGGGTAGGACCCTAGAAGTTTAACGGAAATACGTTCTTCCTTAAGTGCCCACAGGACATCTTGAATAGGGGGGGCAAAGACATAGCCGTCTACATCTACAAAGAAAACGTACTCTCCAAGTTTTCGTTTAGATGGACGGGATTCAATACGGCTTAGATTGATATGACGTTTAGCAAATTCCCCTAAAATACGAAATAGAGAGCCTGGAGTATTTTCTGCAATCACTAGAAGAGATGTTTTATCTTCCCCACCAGACATTTCCGCAAGGCTATGACCCACCAATACAAACCGCGTGGCATTCAAAGTGATATCCTGAATGCATTCTCGAAGAAGGTGAAGGTTATAGAGCTGAGCGGCTCGACGAGGTCCTATAGCTGCCCAGTTTTCCCGGATCGAAGAAATTCTATGGGCTGCCTCAGCTGTGCTCAGACAAGTGACTTGTTGAGCATTAGGGAGGTGCTTCTCAAGGAAATCACGGCATTGTCCGATCGCCTGTTCGTGAGAGTAAACCCGTTCGATTTGTTCAAGGGGCATAGGTTCGTGCGCCAAAAGGCATTGATCAATCGGATGGACAAACTCATGAGTGATGAAGAGGTGCTCAGTCTGACCTAGCGTATCCATAGTTACGCCAACTTGCCCTTCGGTTGAGTTTTCCAAAGGCACAAAGGCCCAGTCAATTTCTTTATCATTACAGGCGAATAGTAACCGTGGTATTGTAGAGAATGGAATAAGCTCAGGCAGTGATTCGTTAAATTCAGACTGAGTGGCTATAAATAAATGAATTGCCTCCTCAGAAAAGCTTCCTTTTGGTCCCAAATAGCCTAACTTTTTCATATCCAGTCTCCTCTCAAAATAAAATAAAAAAGATCTGTCCCATCCATTCAAGGGACGAGCCAGAATCTCACGATACCACCCTCAGGGTTGTTGAGCAATTCTGTGTTATGATTATGTAAATAATTGATGAATATTAATATTTTCTCTATATCATAATACAGATAGAGATTTACGGCAAGTTTATTGTCGAAGGTTAATGTTTAACACACTTGCATAGGGCGCTGTGATCGAGTAAAATAGAACTTGGAAGGTTGGGGAACCTTCCAAGGGGATAGTGGACAAGATGGAGCAGGCAGTGGAACGTACGCTGCCTGTTTCGCTATGTACAAGAATAATGTGCTTAATCTTTAGGAAATGGAAGCTATTAAGAAAGGGTTTTCTTATCAAGTCTTTAAGAAATAGTAATTTTCCAGCAGGATGTATATAATAAGATAGGTAATATTTCTAGGGGGGTAAAAATTTGTGGAACACCAACGGCTAAAGTCTAGAGCAGAAATACCCGACGTTAATAAATGGCATTTAGAAGACGTTTTTTCTAATAATAACCACTGGGAAGAAGAGTTTGCTCTCATCGAAAAACTTTTAGAAGAAGGAAAGAAATTTGAGGGACATTTAGCGGATAATGTGGATATGTTAATCAAGTGTTTTGAGTGGATGGATGATTTAAGTCTTCGTATAGAAGAGGTATATGCTTATGCCCGCATGAGGCGAGATGAGGACAATAGAATTTCAAACTATCAGGCCTTAACAGACCGGGCTGGAGTACTCGCCGTCAAGGTGAATAGTGCTGCGTCATACGTGGTCCCGGAATTATTAACTATGCCAGAAGGGAAACTGGAAGAGTTTCGTGCTATGTCAGCAAAAATGGAACTATATGACCATGCCCTGGATGATATTCTGCGTAAGAAAGAGCATATTCTTAGTTCGGTGGAAGAAAAATTATTAGCAGAAGCTGGCGAATTGGCTGAGGCCCCTGGGGCAATCTTTTCCATGGCAAATAATGCGGACCTTAAGTTCCCTGATATTGTAAATGAATTGGGCGAGTCAGTCGAATTAACCAAAGGGAATTTCATTCAATTTATGGAAAGTCATGAACAAAGAGTACGGAAGGCTGCCTTCAAGACGCTTTACAGTACCTATGAAAAGCAAAGGAATACTTGGGCGGCTACCTTGAATTCTAGCATTAAGTCAGATGTATTCTTTGCTAAGGCTAGGAACTACCCCTCTGCACTTGAAGCTTCCTTAGATGATGACCGTGTTCCCTTAAAAGTCTATGATTCTTTGATTAATACAGTCCACGAGTTTTTACCGCAGATGCATCGCTATGTTCAACTGCGCAAAAAGGCTTTAAAACTTAATGATTTACATATGTATGACATTTATGTGCCGATTGTCCCTGAAACGACCATGACTATTACCTATGAAGAAGCTAAAAATATGGTCATTGAAGGACTGAACCCTCTAGGAAAAGACTATCATACTATCCTGGAAGAAGGGTTCACAAAGAGGTGGATTGATGTTTATGAAAATGAAGGGAAAACGAGCGGTGCATATTCTTGGGGTACGTACCGTGCGCATCCGTATGTGTTATTGAATCATCAAAACACCTTAGATTCTATGTTTACCCTCGCTCATGAGATGGGGCACTCATTACACACTTATTTTTCCAATCGCAAACAACCCCATCTTTATGCTGGATATAAAATTTTTGTGGCTGAGGTTGCTTCAACGTTAAATGAATCATTAATTATGGAGCATTTATTGAAAAAAACAAAAGACCCTAAAACTTTAGCGTATCTGATCAACCATTATCTAGAGCAGTTTCGAGGAACTATTTTCAGGCAAACTATGTTTGCTGAATTTGAGAAAATGATTCACTCGGTTGTTGAGGAAGGTGGGGCTTTGACTGCCGATAATCTTTCCGAAATGTATCGGAATTTAAATGTAGTATATTATGGATCAAATGTTGTTCTTGATCCGGAAATTGCCTTAGAATGGGCCCGTATCCCCCATTTTTATAACGCGTTTTATGTTTACAAATATGCAACAGGTTTCTCTGCGGCTATTGCCTTTGCACGGGCAATTCTCGAGGAAGGGGAACCAGCAGTGACTCGGTATTTAGAGTTCTTAAGCGGTGGAAGTTCAGATTATCCAATCGAATTGTTGCGAAAAGCGGGCGTGGATATGGAGACCCCAGTTCCTGTACGGGATGCTCTGCAGGTTTTTTCAGAGCTTGTAGAACAATTAGAAGAACTCCTAAAAGTGAGTTAAGGTTTGACCAAGGTTTGAAATCGAGGATCGTTACGAACGGGGGCGAAGTCGTGTTCGTTACGAGCGACTTCCTTGACATCAGGATCAAATGCAATCGCGAGTTTCAGATAGTCTAAGACTTGGTCAACATTTCCTTGACGCCCGTATATGCTGGCAATGCCATAATAGCTCCACGTATCTCGATTGTCGAGTTGAATAGCCTTTTGATATGCTTCGATCGACTCATCCCAGCGACCGGCCAGTTCATTGGCTAATCCTTGGTTGAAATTTGCATAAACAAACGATGGATTGAGATCAAGGGCTTGCTGAATAAGCTCTAGCCCTTGATCGTGGTACCCTTGAAAAGCGAGTGTCGCCCCTTTAGCATTTAGTGCTTCATAACATAGAGCGTCAACTTTTAACGCTTGATTAAATAAATCAAGGGCTTCAGGGAATTGGCGTTGATAATAAAGCTTGAGCCCTTGTTCATAGAGAGCCAGGGCTTGAGAATCTGAGATATGGACTGACTTAAGAGTAGAGATCGGGGAAAGCTGCTTTGACTGAAGTGAAGATGAAGAATTAGCGCTCTTCTCGGGCGTGGATGAGAGAATCGTAGGATCTGTTGAAGATAGGGCTTGATTTATTGGAATTGTAATTGGGAGAGTAGAATTTTTTGGTAAGAAATAAATAACAGCTACTGCAGCAATACCCAGGATGACGCATGCAAATATAATGAATCTAGGTATATAGTGTTTAAGCATAAGCCCTCCTTTGTTAACTAAAAGACCAGTTAAATTTAAGGATCCTTTTGCTAATTATAGCATAATTTTATGGATAGAAAAGCAATATCTGATCCCTCGAAGCGTAAGGATAGATAAGTACCATATACCAAAATTGGAAAACTTGACAAGGCGCGAATCACGGAATAAGATGATTTTGGGTTAATACGCCTTAGCACGGAGTGTGAATCGTTTATACTCTGGATGGGGGGGTTCGTATGGATACTATACCAACACATGATTACTTACAACAGATTATTCAAGTAGCTCAAGGGTTCTATGCTCGAAAAGACCGCGCGCATGATTTAGAACATGCATTAAGAGTTAGGGAGTGGGGCAAGAAACTAGCTCAGGAAGAAGGAGCAGACACTACAGTCATAGAGTTGGCAGCGCTCCTACATGATATTGGCCGTTCTGGTGCAGTAGAAAATACACATGCCGAAAGTAGTGCTGGGCTAGCTGTGAATATTTTGCAAAAAAACGGGTACTCTGAGGACATAGTGAGGAGAGTTAAAGAAGCTATCATCTCCCATTCTCGTGAGGCAGGGCATGAACCAAATACCCTTGAAGCCAAAATTTTGTATGACGCTGACAAATTGGATTTCGTCGGAGCAATTGGATTAGGACGATTGTTTACTTTAGCTGGAGTACAAGGGTGGACTTTAGTAGGAGAAAACTCCACTGAAACCTTTTATCAAGAAAGAATCTGTGGCTATAAAGACCATATATTCACAAAATCGGCTAAAGCTTATTTTGATCCACTATTTCTTTACATGGAAGGGTTCTGGCAAGAGTTACATGCTGAGCGACTCAAAATATCGCTTTCTGGACAAGCTAGTTCTATATAGGCTTATCTGAAAGGATGAATAAATAATATGCGTTGGCTTTGGTATCTGTTAACTCTCGTTCTTTTCCTTGGACTCGTACGAACCCTATTTGTTCCACAACCAAAAGCTTTTATTAATTGGCCAGAAGGGCAGAATTGGGTACAAGAAATTCAGGGAGAATTAAGACAATGGCAAAGATTATCACAAGATCTTCCAGCAAGTATTGAAGTCGAAGTACGTCGTCTTTGGAAGGATTTTCAACCGAATGGAGACGGCAAAGAAGTATAACATGATTATTAAGTAATGTATTTCTGAGTTTAGCTTGAAAAAAGCTAGAAGTATGGTATATTAAGAATTAATTGTATTAAAGGAGTGATAATAATGGTTAAAATTACTGAAATAGCTGCCGAGAAAGTTAAAGAAGTACTTAAGAATCAAAATAAAGAAAATGCCTTTCTCCGTCTTTATCTTGTAGGTGTTGGCTGAGGTGGGCCGAATTTCGGCATGACTCTGGAAGAGTCAAAAACGGATGAAGACATTCTTGATGTAGAACATGGTGTATCATTAATTACGGATAAAAAACTTACCACTCACCTAGAAGGGGCTGTTGTTGATTATATTGAATCCAATAATGGTGGTGGATTTGAAATTCGTACGGCGAAGTCCGGCGGTGGCTGTGGGGATAGTTGCGGCGGAAGTTGTTAATAATAAAGTTAGGAAGAGAGCTCGAATCGAGTTCTCTTTTTATATGTAAAAAGTTAAAATTTGAAGTTGAATTCTTAGAATTATGCATAGAAGTCAATATTAAGCATGATTAGGGCTTGAGTATACTACGTAAATATGTTAGTCTAATCCCCATGATAGATACACTTTTGTCTATAAAGGGAGGAAGAACCATGACTATACCACGAGAAGAATCTAACCGTGCAATTATAACCGTCTTAGGTCGTGATCAGATTGGAATTATCGCTTGGGTCTCTGGGCGCCTTGCAGAATATCGTGTCAACATATTGGATATTAGTCAAACTATTTTAAATGAATTTTTCACAATGATCATGGTAGTAGACTTAGAACCAGCTACTTTGGAACTTGACGTATTGGCACGCACGCTGGAACAAGAGGGGAACGACAAGGCTTTACAAGTAAAGGTACAGCATGAAGATATTTTTACGTTTATGCACCGTATCTAAATGGGATTATGGAAATGAGATAAGGGGAATAGTGGAGGTAAGTCATGACAATCACGTTCGCACGAGAAGAAATACAACAAACGATTAACATGATCCATAAGGAAAACCTAGATATACGGACCATTACAATGGGGATCAGTCTACTTGATTGTAGCTCAGATAATATTGGCAAGATGGAGAAAAAAATCTATGATAAGGTTACCAAAAATGCAGGACGATTAGTGGCAGTGGGCGAGCAAATTTCTGCTCGTTATGGGATTCCTATTATAAACAAACGGGTTTCTGTCACTCCTATAGCGATTGCGGCCGCACAAATGAATGCTGAAGAAATGGTACGGATCGCTAAAGCATTAAACAAGGCTGCCCGCGAGATTGGAATTAATTTTATCGGCGGTTTTTCTGCACTAGTTCAAAAAGGCTTTACAACTGGGGATTTGGCGCTTATTGACTCAATACCACAAGCACTCAGCGAGACAGAATTTGTCTGTTCTTCTGTTAATATTGGAACAACAAAAGCTGGAATTAACATGGACGCAGTACTTAAAATGGGCAATGTGATTTTAAAATCTGCACAACTCACCGCGGATAAAGACGGTATAGCAGCTGCTAAGTTAGTGGTATTTTGTAATGCCCCAGAAGATAATCCTTTCATGGCAGGGGCTTTCCATGGTGTCGGAGAACCTGATTGTGTTATTAACGTTGGGGTTAGTGGCCCAGGGGTTGTAGCAAAGGTTGTAAAAGAATATCCTGAGGCAGATTTTAGTGAACTATCCAATTTGATAAAACAAACTGCCTTTAAAATTACTCGTATGGGAGAGTTGATTGGACGCGCAGCTTCAAAGACTTTGAATGTTCCTTTCGGAATTGTAGATCTTTCCCTGGCACCTACTCCAGCAATCGGAGACAGTGTAGCGGAAATACTTGAGAATATGGGTCTTGAAAGATGTGGAACACATGGTACCACTGCTGCCTTGGCCTTGCTTAATGACGCAGTTAAAAAGGGAGGTGCAATGGCATCATCTCACGTTGGAGGGTTAAGTGGGGCTTTTATACCAGTTTCGGAGGATGCAGGAATGGTAAGGGCCGTTGAAGAAGGGGCATTGACCCTTGATAAGTTGGAAGCAATGACCTGTGTCTGTTCTGTCGGGTTAGATATGATTGCCCTACCAGGGGATGTTAGCGTAGAAACGATTTCGGCAATCATAGCAGATGAAGCAGCAATAGGGATGATTAATAAGAAAACAACTGCAGTACGAGTGATCCCTGCGGTTGGGAAAAAAGCTGGAGATCGAGTGGAATTCGGAGGGCTGTTAGGAGGAGCACCTGTCATAGCCATACATCCCTATTCTTCAAAACTGTTTGTGAATCGCGGAGGTCGAATTCCTGCACCGATTACAAGCCTTACTAATTAATAGATATTTTTATATCTAATATGCATAATTTCATAATATATAAGAACTTCTTGAAATTGAGGTTCTTATTTTCATGTTCGTAATAAATTAGCACAAAGTCTTGGACTGTTGAAAAGGTATTAAAGGGAAATAATGGCTGGATGGTACGTATAAATTGGGATACACTGTTGTAGGGGTTAAGCGTGACCATCCATATAGACGACTATTTAGTAAAACATCTAAGGGATTAACTGCCCCTACATATCCCCAATATATTTTAATACTTTCCAAAAAAAATAGAAAAAGTATTTTTTCCTCAAGGTAGGGATATTTTTCCTAAAAATTTTGCAGGACATTTTATGTTTGTCTCGAATAGTATAAATTACAGTATAAGCTGAATCCAAATATATGAGCTTTGGAGCGGGGGATTATTTTGGGGTGAATCACGTGGCCTTTTCACGTGTAGGGCTTACACCTACTGCCCGAATCCGTCAACTAACCTCGTAAGCTAAGGAAAGGTGGATATATTTTTGGCGGTCTCCTCATCTACGCGTAAGTGGTTGGGAAGCGTTACTTTGGTAGGCCTACTTTTAGCTAGTAGCCTTCCGGTGCTAGCTTCAACTCAAGTTAAAACGACAACAAGTCGCTCTCCAATGAAGCCCCTGCTTGTAGCTTCTACTAGTGTACTGACAGAAACTTATACGAAAGCAGTGCGCAAGCAACTGCAATGGATCACTAGCCCGGTAATAACCAATGAAAGTGTGGAAAGTACTTCTACAATAGAAGAATTAGTGCCTACACCAAGTAAGCCAGTCGCAGTTGCAACCAAACCAACCCAACCTTCAAAAACAGTGCAAACCACGAAAAAGACACAGCCTACTGAAAGCAATATAAAACCTGTTCAAGTTGCAGCAGCACCACAACAACAGGTATCTCGATCTTATAGTACCACTCTTGTGGATAATGCTCTAAGCCTAAAAGGCGTTCCCTACGTCTTTGGAGGAACCAGCAAGAGTGGTTTTGATTGTTCAGGATATACTCAATATGTTTTTAAGGGCTCAGATATTTCTATACCTAGGACATCTTCAGCGCAATTCAACGTAGGGTCATCTGTTGAGAAAGAACAACTGCAAACGGGTGATTTAGTATTCTTTACGACATATGCAGAGGGACCGTCTCATGTTGGCATTTATGTAGGTGGTGGAAATTTTGTACATGCATCCAATAGTGGCGTACGGACTACAAGTCTAAGTGACAGTTATTATGCGAGCCGTTATGTTGGTGCGCGTCGCGTTAACTAGGTTTTTAGTAAAAAGTATAGTAAGAACTTTTTGAGTTCTTACTATACTTTTTTATACTAATCAGATAATATAACCTTCGTTACATACTTACTAAAGCAAAGTGCAACTATGGCAATCGCCTGCGCCTGAAGGCTTGGCGCTAGCCAAGTTTTCTAATACTAGTCAGACCCCATGGCGCTGCGCGGCATCACAGATTAATTAAATGAATTATCTGAGTACCTCAAAAGACTTACAGTCGTGGTAACCAGGGGATTGGTATAAATTTTACACATTCTCCACCTGGTTTAGCAGAGGAAAACGAAGAATTATGAATGTAATAGTCCGTCAATGAGCATTTTTGAGTTCGCTTGAAGTAACATTTTCGACATAATTCAACTCTGTAATTTAGGATCACAGAAGTAATACCCCCTTTATCAATTCAGAGACACCCACTTCTTCAAGTGGGTGTTCCCAATTCTACTTTGGTGACGATAGTCTCCGGTACGATAGTCTCCGGTACGATAGTCTCCAGTGGAGAGTATCGCCGAAGCCGCTATCCCCAAAGGATACCTACCGGGTAGGATAGAGTATTGCCGAGCCGCCTTTCCCTATAGAAATACTTAGTGGCGAAGGAAGGTATACTTCATCTTGCGGCGCTGAAGTATACTTGAGTGGTCTGCGCCTTCGGCATAAGTCTCCACTGGAGACTATGCCACCGAAGTCTCGATGTTCAGCTTTAGCGTAAGCGAGTTCACTTCGGATCCCTGAAGGGTGTTGCACGAAAATATTTATAGATTGTTGTAGCTGCATTCTGAGGAATTCCTGCTGCTTGAAGCTCTTCGATGCTTGCACGCTGAATATCATCAAGAGATGAAAAATATTGTAGCAGGCGGTGTTTGCGTTTTGGTCCGATACCTGGGATGTTGTCGAGGGCAGAGAGGGTCATATTTTTAGCGCGCTGTTGACGATGAAAGGTGATGGCAAAGCGATGGACTTCATCCTGTATCCTACCAAGTAAAAGAAACGTGGGATGGTTTTTAGTTAAAGGCACCTGAGTCCCTGACTGATCTATGAGTCCATGAGTTTGATGACGGTCATTTTTAACCATTCCAGCAACAGAGATAACTAAGTTCAGTTCTTTTAAGGCCTTTAAAGTAGCGTTAATTTGTCCTTTACCGCCATCAACCAAAATCAAATTTGGGAGAAGTTCCTTTTCCGAAACCAATCTTGCATACCTACGCCTAACTACCTGTTTCATTGAAGCGGTATCATCGAATGTTTCCATGGGTTGAATTTTAAATTTACGGTATCCCCTGCGCTGAGGTTTTCCTTCAATGAATTGCACCATGCCAGCAACCGTATGCGTTCCAGCTATGTTAGAAATGTCAAAGGCTTCAATTCGGCTAGGAGCTGGAATACCTAATAGTTCTCCAAGTGTGGCTAAAGCTTGTTGAGTTTCTGTTTGTTGGGTTACTTCAATGGTAATTTGATCGTGAAGGGTGGTCTTTGCATTAGTCATCGCCATCTGTATTAATTCACGTTTCTTCCCTTTTTGTGGAATAATAGTGGGAAATAGGCTAGCTAAAACTTGAGATTCAATTGGAGGAAGTAAAATCTCCATTGGCAATACTGCGCGCTCAATATAGAACTGTGCGACAAAAGAGATGAAAGCTTCTTCTGGGTCTTCATAATAGGGGAAAATAAAGTTATCTCGTGCTAGCAACTTACCTTGTCGCAAATAATATATTTGAATGCAAATTTGGTCAGTGGTTATTGCGTACCCTAAGACATCGCGATCAATAAAATCATTGAGTGTGATGTTTTGTTTTTCCCCAAGCGTCTTTAAATCTATGATTAGGTCTCTATATTCTTTGGCACGTTCAAATTGAAGTGTCGCGGAAGCTGTGAGCATCTTGCCATGTAAGAGGGCAAGTATTCCACTTTGATCTCCCTTTAGAAAGGTTGATACCTCTTTTCGCATTCCCACGTAAACATCAGGAGAGACGTCTTCAACACAAGGGGCAAGGCATTGTTCTAAATGATAATAAAGACAAGGTTTCGTGGGGATTTGGCGGCATTTTCGAAAGGGAAACAATCGATTAAGTAAACGAGCAGCCTCTTTGGCCGCAGTTGAATTGGGGTAAGGCCCAAAATATTTACCGCTGCCCTTTTTTACTTGCCGAGTGACGAGGACCCGTGGGTGGCTTTCTTCAGTAATCGTCAGGTACGGATAGGTTTTATCATCACGTAAGAGAATATTGTATTTAGGGTTAAACTTTTTAATTAAATTGCATTCTAAGACAAGAGCCTCAACTTCTGAGACTGTCATTATAAATTCAAAATCAGTGATTTGACGAACCAGTCGTTCAGTCTTGCCATCGTGAGATCCTGTAAAATAAGATTTTACCCGGTTTTTTAGTATTTTAGCTTTTCCAACATAAAGAATTTCTCCCTGACTATTTTTCATTAGATAAACGCCCGGTTTTTCCGGCAACAAGGTCAATTTTTGTCGAAGCAGATCCATATTCCCCACCTCACTTCTATTTTAGAGGGTGGAATTGTAAGATGCAAGTTTATCCGATAGTTAACTGCCAGTAACCCTCTGGATAACATCTTCTAAGATTTAGATGTGGAAATCTGAATCAAGAATATTGTTTATACATATCTTCACTCAGAAAAACGTATACATGGTATAGGGACATTGTGGTTGTCAATAGTTAACCTGAATATAAGTATATTGGGGGGTGAAGGTATGTCAAATACCTGGGGGCGGCCACCACGCAATGAAATATGGCAGGATTTACAAGCCCTGGCCCTTTGGATTTTAATTATTGGGATTGTGGGTTATGTGCTTTTTCCGAACTTTTTTAAAGATATCTACTCGAATCTTGCGGACCCTGTTACACAAACTAGCGCGCTTAATGATCAATATACTCTAAATAACTCAGTCAATACAAACAATGATATGTCAGATACTCAGAATTTTTTAGGGCAAGATTTTTCTAGTGTAACTAATGCACTATACAATAATGGAAATAGTGAAGTCTCTTTAGGTTATTGGGTTATCTTTGTTGCAGACGGGGAATTTAAACAACTTTCAGTGAGTAGTGATTCATACGCCTATTTGCTTCGCTTAATAGAAAGTGATCAAAAAGCCCTAGGAAAAATAACCGTAATTTTGTCTGCTAACGGCCAAATAAGTAAGTATATTGTTAGTGAAGAGATATATGCCATTATTACTAATATGGCTTTGATTGTAGCTCGTAATAATACATAAAAATAGTTAAAACTAACGGAAGAGGAGCTTTGCTCCTGCGGCGAAAAAGCCTATTCCAAGAAGTTGCCATGGGCTCCAATGTAACTTACTCATACCGAGCCATCCAAAATGATCAATAAGTACTGCCATACTTAGTTGGCCGATGATAATCGCTGTGGTTGCATTACAAACCCCAATTTTTGGGATGCTCACTGCAACGAGCCCAACAATAATAACACTGAGTACGCCGCCAAGATAAAGATACCATGGCACTGAACTCCAATCATGTTCTAAGAGGGGTGCTCGCCACGCAAGCATAGTTACTAAAGCGACAAATGTACCAATAACGTGAACAACGAGTGTCGCTGAAAGTAAAGATGTTTTTTGACTTAGCGATGAGTTTATTGTGCCTTGAACCGCCATAGCAACCCCCGAGATCGCTGCAATCAAAAAAGGTAGAGAAAGTAATTTTGCCATTTAAAGCCTCCTGTAATAGTTTTTGCCATGATGGTGAATAACACCAATTCCGTTAAGATGTATCAGTATTCATTGTAAAGGTTGAGGGGAAAATGTAATTATCGATCGTTAAAATAAATATAAAGAGGTGGCGTCATGGACATTGATTATAATTTGGTACAACGCGCCCAGATGCTACTCACCTTAGACCATCCTTTAACACAGGTGAGAGAGATTCTCTTAAAGGAAGGATATCCTCAAGAACAAGTTGTTGAATTAATGGACGCAACCGAAGAAGTTTTAAATTACCTTGTTCCACCACAATATGATGAACATAAAATCGGGATTGATATTTTACATCCTGGAGAAGAGAATTCTCAAGAGCGAAAACCAACCGTAGATATATTAATTGATAAACGATCTGGACGATTGGAGTTAATAACACCACACTATACCGAGACGTGGCGTGTAGCGAATGAGGTTCGCAAAGCAATCAAGAGACAACGTAAAGCTATGAAATATTACCATTAACGTTTATGGGTGGGCTGTAAGCAAAAAGGTTGCTTACAGCCTTTAGTTAACAGTTACATTCTTTTCTATATCTTTTCTCGAATTTCAGGAATTATGTTATAATAACAAGAGTAACAATTTCAGGAAAGAAGGGTCCATAGTGGAATTTGATCCAGTGTTTAAAGGATTAGAAAAGGTATATGCAAAGATAATTAGGGAACAGCGGCTAAACCAAGAGGACGGTTTAGAACTTTTACAAACAACAAATATACTTGGTCTAGGTTACTTAGCCAATGAACGGAAACGTGCTATGACTGGTGATCAGGTTTTTTATAATAATAATGCTCATATTAACTATAGTAACGTATGTAAAGTACGATGTGGGCTTTGTGCCTTTGCTAAAGACCTTGGAGAAAAGGGAGCTTATACTATGACGATTGAAGAAGTCGTCAATAAAGCAGGACAATTCGCAGATCAAGGAGTTACGGAACTGCATATTGTAGGGGGAATACATCCGGATCTTCCTTTTTCGTATTATTTAGACATGATTAGAAAAATCAAAGAGCGTGCTCCTCAAGTTAGCTTAAAAGCTTTTACGGCTGCAGAATATGATTATTTTGCCCAGATTGAGAACGTGCCAGTTATTGAAATCCTTAAAATATTAAAGGGTGCTGGTCTCAGTTTTATAACGGGTGGTGGAGCCGAAAATTTCAGTCCAAGAGTACGGGAAATTATATGCCCCGGAAAACTTAGTGGTAATAGGTGGTTAGAGATTCATCGTTTAGCACATCAGCTAGGTATTCCCACTAATGCGAATGTGCTCTATGGTATTATTGAGACAGATGAAGAACTGATTGACCATCTCATCGCGTTGCGGGATTTGCAAGATGAAACAAAGGGCTTTATGGCACTGATTCCTACGGCCTTTCATCCAAAAAATACGAAGTTTGAAGATTTACCTCAAGCTAGTGCAATACGAACGTTAAAAGTGATTGCGGTCGCTCGTTTAATATTGGATAATTTTCGTTATATCAAAGCCTATTGGGTTTCTTCAAGCCCTCAGGTAGCCCAAATGGCGCTTTCATTTGGTGCCAATGATCTTGACGGGGTAGTTCGTGAAGAAAAAATTTATCACACGGCTGGAGCCACAAGTCCGCAAATGCAAACTGAACAGCAGTTAATCCATATGATTCACGAATTGGGTCTAGAGGCCGTTGAAAGGGATACCTATTACCAAGTCATAAAGACCGTACGTCCCGAATAGACTCAAGCCGGAAGTTAGAACCAAGAGGTGAATTAATGCACATCGCAGTATTGTCAGACACTCATTTGCGTCAAGGTAAATCTCTCCCAAGTTTTGTTTGGGAACATTTAACTAAGGTTGATATGATTTTACATGCTGGCGATTTGACATATATGGGCTTATTGGAGGAGCTAGCTTGTATTGCGCCAGTTAGCGCTGTTAAAGGAAATTGTGATGGTTGGAATGTGTTGTTACCTAATCGTGATATTATAGAATGTGAGACGTTGAAAGTTGGCTTAATTCACGGCAATGCGGGAAAGGGGAAAAGTACCCCAGAACGAGCCTATTCAGCATTTGTGGATTCTAAGGTTAATATCATTATTTTTGGACATAGCCACTCCCCTTATATGGAATGGCGAAATGGCATTCTCATGTTTAACCCGGGTTCGCCAACAGATAAAAGGCGTGAACAACATTTTTCCTTTGGAATAATAGACATTCACCAAGGACAGGTCCAGGCAAAACATGTTTATTTTTAGGCAGCCGCCGCGTCTATGGCTAACTAGAAGGCTAATTCGTGCGAAGACAGTGTCTTCGTGTGTGTGGGGGTGCCAGCCAGTTTTCTAATTCCGGAGGAAATAATGAAACATCGTAGGAACAAGGTGAAACGTGAACACGGTATTATTCAGAATGCTTTACCATGGCTGGAAAATTTAAGCCATCTAGCAGAAGTGACAGACATTATTCCAGGTGTTATTGATGTTAATCGGTCATCAGAACGAGGAATTGTTTATAAATATGAGACTCAAACAGGATGTAAACTTTTGCTTAAAAGTAACGGATCAATTCAAGAAGCCTTTGTAGTAACTAAAAATCCTGCACGTGTTCAGGAATGGGTTAATAAGGAGTTTCCCCCTGATTCACCACCAACAACAGCTAAGGTTATATCTCCAAGTGACTCTCATAGTAAACATAAAAAAAAGATATCCAAGCTTTCCTCAAAATCAGAGTCTAAATTAGTTGACAAACCTTCAGACTATGTGCGTCACCCGAAAAGGCGTTCCCACGGTAAAGTTATACGGTCTAATTTCGAAGAAGTGGGCGATGCGCTAAAGGTTGCTGATCGATTGGACATTTCTACTCTCAAGGCCTTGAAACATTTCAAGAAATCACTGGAAAACGCTACTATCAAGAATTTCAAAACAAAGGGCCAAACAAATACATAATAAAGACAGCTTAAGACGAATTGTCCTAAGCTGTCTTTCAGCATACGAGTGTGGGCGCTCATGTTAGGAGGTGTATAAGTATGGAAGTAAGTGGCATATCAGCACCAAACTCGGTTAACACAACACTACTAAATAAGTTTCAGCTTAGGGAGCGACTGTTGGTGGAAGTTGTACATAAGACCAGTGAGGGAGAAGGGACCATTCGAGTAAAAGGACAAAATATGTTAGCTCTTTTAGAAACATCGACTCAGGTAGGAGAAAAATTTTGGGTTAAGGTGGGTAATTTAAACGAGAGCGGCTTACTGTTGATACGCGAGCCTTTGCTTGGGAAACCAGGGGAAATACCTTTAGCCCCTCAAAAATTTCAGCAACTCACGGAAAGGGGACTACCAAATAACCAAGAAATTATTGCACTGATTAAATCATTTCCTACCTCAAATATGGGAGTATTTAGTTCATTGTTCGCGAGTATGCAAGGTGCTTCAATATTAACTGATGAATTATTAATTAACTTACGAAAAGCAATTCCGAAGTGGAATAGTTTATCTGATGAAAATGGTGTGGAAGAGCTTTTGGCGAGTTTGAGAAAACTTGGGATTAATTATGAACACCGTATACAGCAGATGCTGAAATTTGATTCTTCTGCAAATAAAGAAACAGAAAAAAACAGCCTAAGAGATACCTTCAAAGCTAGGCTCCTTCAAGCCATCCAAAGTCAAGATGGAGAGGACCTTTATGATTCTGATAGGTCTTTAGTTCAATTACTCCAGAAAATAACCGGTCAACAACTGTGGTTTAAAACTGGAACCATGGATAATGCTTATATGATTCTTCACTTTCTACTCTTAAATCAGGGAGAGTTTGTTCCCGTACAGATAGCCATTGAAAGTGCTCGAAAGGGACTAAAAATGGACGAACAACACTGTCGTATTGCTATCTTACTTGAAACTCAGGTGCTTGGGGATATTGGGATTGACGCATTTTTCAATGAAGATTCCGTTACATGCCGTGTCCTCAGTCAAGATTTGCAAAATTTGTCTCAGCTCATAGAAGAGGTTATTCCTGAAACAAGGGTAAGATTTGCTGAGCTGGGCTTTAATCTAGGGAGAATCGAAATGGGAGAACTTAAACAAAACCTTGAATTTCTAAGTTTCCTACAAGGATCTCGGCGAAGTGGAGTTGATATTTCGAGATGAAGGACATGAAAAAAGATGAAAACAAGAAACAGATTAAGAAGGAAGACAAGGCGGCTGCCCTAGTATATGATCAAACTGGGGCACCCCGGATTGTGGCTAAAGGAGTTGGAGAAGTCGCTCGAAAAATGATTGAAGCCGCTGAAGCAGAAGGAATTCCTATTCAAAAAAATCAGGTGCTTGTCGAAGCACTGATGCAGGTAGAGTTGACTAAAGAAATACCACCTCAACTTTATCGCGCAGTTGCAGAGTTATTAGCTTTTATTTATAGGTTGGAAAAAGCCAAATCTCGCCAAAGATCGCTATAAAACTATACATAATTCATAGAATGCTTCGCAAACTATTCTAAATAGAAAAAAGCATGAAGGAGGTCTCTATGAAGACATCATTTGAAGCGCTGAATAAAATCCTTAAGGGCGAGCATATGGCGATCAAACAATATCAAGCGTATATAGACTCATTAACTGACACTCCACTACGAAACCATCTTACGGCCATTCTCACAGATCATAAAGAGCATGCAACCCGAATTGCGTATTACATTCAAACTAATGGAGGGCAGGCCGAAGAAGGCGCAGGATTCGTGGGTATCATGGCAGATTGGAAAACCCGTCTAACTAATATGGGGGAGACAGCGCCATTACAAATGCTTGAACGTCTATATGACGGAGAAGATAAGGGACTGTCCAGAGCTGTACAGTATTCGGAACAGTTTTTAAATAGTGCAGAAAAGGAGGTTTTGGCTCCAATATTTGCAGATGAACATGATCATCTTAAGCAGTTACAGAATTTACGGGAAGGTATTTACAATAATATTTAAAACAATCGGCGTGTAAGAAATTAAAAAGCGGCATTTGCCGCTTTTATTTATACTAATCAGAAAGTATAACTTTGTTGTATACTGCAAGAAGGCTAATTCGTGCGAAGACAGTGTCTTTGCTCCGCTAATCTAACAACGTGCGAAGACACTGTCTTCGTGGGCACCAGCCAAGTTTTCTAATGAGTCAGACCCACATGCTACTTCGGGTCATCCACAGCGACAAGGACACTCGGCTATCCCTGGCCAGCGTATATTAATACAACTAAGGCTTTTGCTTATATTCTATCAAGCCTTTTCTCGGTGTTTTCGTGATAAGTGCTTTCTTGCTAACATATCCGCCACTTTGCCATTGTCTCCCAGAAGGATGCCTTGTAATCTCCATTCGCGGAAGGTTTGCCAGAATTGTTGTTCCGAGATTGTTCGAGTATAGCTTTCGGATTCCTCATCGTAAGGCCAAAATACATCCACCCACAAGGTTCCTTTATTACTTAGAACCAGCAAAAAATGAACTAGTTCAGGATTCGTTGATTCAGAATCACGCATCAATATGTGTGAACGGCCGTTTGGGAAATCGGTTCTTATGTAAGTAAGCTTCATCATAATCCCCCTCTATAATTCCAGAGATTCCTGACGTGTTAAGTTTAGTATAGCACGAAATATGCCTTGTGCAGATAGAAAGTCATAGAGCAATAACCGTATGCGTTGATAGAGTTCAGGATAAACTGTAAAAGGCTAAACACAAAATAAATATTGGGGGGTATATTATGCTGACAGTTATTCATACGTTCAACGGTCCAGACGCAGATCGAATTTTAGGAGAAGTTCGAACAGGGATACAATCAGTAGAAGATATCGAAGGATTTAAATTTGCTTCAGTAAATAAGCAAGAAAATACAATGGATATAATGCTTTTTTCAAAGTGGGAAAATCGCTCTGCTTATGAAAGTTGGGCAAACACTGTTGGTGAAAATAAGGCGTTCAAACAAGCAACACCGCAAATGTTTGAGGTTCTAGAAGAAAAATACTGACTAGTAGGTAAACGAGGTGCAATGGGTTTAGTTTTAAACCTTAGGCACCTCGTTCGTGTTTTGGCTTAAGAGGTATTGGAGGTATAGGAAGAACTCTTAACTAAATTCTTATACGCCAGTTCAAGGCATCTCATTCCTGAATTTTCCGAGCCTGGGGGAGAGATCGGAAAGGAAGAATCATTTACTTTCCGAACTGGCATTATGCCCATAAGGGCGTTTGTCATGAAGATTTCATCACACGACAACAGGTCAGATAAGGTGTATAAGCCCTCATGAGTTATAATATGCAGAGAGCGAGCTAAATCGAGAATGATTTGACGGCGCGTCCCAGGCAAACATCCACTTGAAAGTGAAGGCGTAAAGAGGGTCTCGTTTTTAAGAAAAAAGAGATTGCTCATTGTACCTTCAGCGAGATAGCCCTGGGTATTAAGCCAAACCCCTTCTTCACATCCTTGACGATGTGCTTCTTCCTTTGCTAAGATATTTTCTAGATAATTTGTTGATTTAATGGAGCACAAAGGAGATTGTTCATTACGAGGGAACGCTAAGAGGTGAAGTCGTATTCCTAAGGTATATTGTGCGGGTGTGTAAGGTACTAATCGTCGATGAAGCAGAAGCTGGGAAGGAAGATTGGCAAGCGGTGCTCCGCCGGTAAGAGTGACGCGAAGGGCATATGGGTCGGTTCCGGAAGTTTGTTGGATGAACTCCTGTATTCGCTGTAACCACTCATTTTTATCTGGTAGTTTGAGACCGAGAATCTGTGCACCCTTATTCATACGCTGCCAATGAAGATCAGCAAACAGTGGCCCATGATCTGTGATGAGGAGAGTTTCGAAAAGCCCAAATCCAAATAAAGCCAGACGGTCATAGGATAATAACGTTTCACTGGGAATCATTTAAACGTCCTTTCAAAACCCTAAATTGGGCTTTAGCTTTATCAAGGGTCTCATTATATTCATCTTCAGGTTTAGAATCTGCGACAATCCCACCGCCAACATGAATAAATGCCTTTCCATCTTTTAATAAGATAGTCCGGATGACAATGTTAAAGTCCCAAGCTCCATCAAAGCCCATATAACCAATGCTCCCGGTATAGAGCCCGCGTGTGTGGGGTTCCATCTCCTCGATAATCTCCATAGCTCTAATTTTAGGAGCACCAGTAATAGAACCGCCGGGGAAAACTGCCCGTAAAATATCACTCGGTTTTAGCCCTGGTAACAGTTGTCCAGTAATAGTCGAGACAAGATGCCAGACGGTTGGGTACTTTTCAAGCCTAATTAAATCAGGAACCTTAACCGTTCCAAACCTGCATATACGGCCGAGGTCGTTTCGTTCTAAATCAATGATCATAGTTAGTTCAGCACGATCTTTCAAACTGTTTTGAAGCTCAACAGCTTGTAGTTGATCGGCTGACGGTGACTCTTCACGGGGTCGCGTTCCTTTGATTGGACGAGTCTCGATTTGCCCATCTGATTGAATTCGTATAAATCGCTCAGGAGAACTGCAAAGAACTTGGAAATCTGGGTAAGGCAGAAAGGCAGCAAAGGGAGCAGGATTTTGTCTATGAAGTTGGGAATAAAGATTCCATGCATCCCCTTCCCAATCCACGGAAAAACGTTGGGTAAGATTGGCTTGGTAAATATCTCCTGCATAGATGTAGTCAATGACGCGTTGTAAATCAGACAAATACTGTTCTCGTGTGACGCTGGGATTGATGGTAGAGTAGGGAAAGGCTTCTGAAGTGTCAAGGGCTTCTTGTACAGCAAGTTGCTCTTTAACAAAAGAATATAGGGTTTGTTCTAAGCGTTGAATACGAGCATGGGCTAGTTCGGAATGGCATGTACCGTCTTCATCAATACCACAGGCAGTGATCCAATATTCACATCGATCGTGATCGTAAATAACTATCCCATCATACCAAGCAAAACGCCATAATGGTAGGTTCAAGTCATCTTTAGCGAATTTAGAAAGTAGTTCAATATCATTTTTTAGGTCATAACTTAAAAAACCCACGGCTCCACCAGAGAAGGGGAAAGGAGAATGTGGCACATGATATTTACGATGTGAATTATTAAGAAAGTTTAGACTTTCAGATCGTTGAAGAGGAGTTTGATCGCGCTGTGAGAGGTTGGGCCAAACAAGCTCAAGATGATCAGGATAGGCTGTAGCTTCTAAAAAAGGGGATGACCCCATATAAGAATATGCGCCAAGCTCTTTATAATCATTTCCGCTATCTAAGAAAAAGGGAGCAGGGTCTTCTTTGAAAGCTTGAAATAAGAGATAAGGTGGAATTGATACAGAGAGTGGCTTGATGACCCATTGTGAGGGAGAATTATGGGATTGCCACATTTTTGCATTTTTGAGGGCGTTTGTTAATAATTGGTGACCAGATTGTGTTAAGATGGCTTCTGGATGAAATTGAATGCTTTCTATGGGTAGTTCAGTATGGCGAATACCCATAATTTCGCCATGCTCTGTCTCCGCGGTTATTTGCAGTTCTTCAGGAATGGTATCACGCTCTATTATGAGAGAATGATAACGTGTAACTTCCAAAGGATTAACAAGGTTTTGGAAGACCCCCTGCTGATCATGACGAATGGACGTAGTTTTTCCATGAATAGGTTGTTTGGCACGGATTACTTTCCCGCCAAAAAATTGTCCTATAGCTTGATGTCCTAGGCATACTCCTAAAATAGGTATTCGCCCTTTAAAGTGTTCGATGACGGCTAAGGACAAGGGAGCATCATCGGGAGTACAAGGACCAGGTGATATCACAATCAAGTCAGGATGTATCTCTTCGATATCCTTTAAGGTACAGGCATCCTGACGTTTGACAATGATGTCTTCCCCAAGTTCACCGAAGTATTGGTAGAGGTTATAAGTAAAAGAATCATGATTGTCAAGCAAAAATATCATTATTGTTTCCCCTTTTAACCTGGAAGGTTTTTTATGTCGAGTTGATCATCACCCATGCTCATTTAGCTATGAATAAGATTAATCTATAAGTTCAACTAACTCCAGATCAAGTGAATTACACGGTTTAAATTCACTATATTACATTATAGTGTTTCTGAGTAAGGTTGACTTTATGAGTATTTTTTAGCTAAATCAGATTTCGTACAAAAAGAAAAGTTGCATTATGCAACTTTCTATTTCAATTCTACTTTGTTATGCAACACATTTAGTAATTCTTGAAAAGCAGGCTGAAGGTTAGGGTTATCTATCCCCTGTAATATAATAGTCTGATTGAGGATAACCTGCCCTACATTTGCACCTTCAACTTCAATTTGTATAGACTGGACATCGAGTGTTAGTACTTGTTGATCTACAACAAATTTCATGCGTTTAGGTTGAGAAAAGTTGGCTTGAATTCTCGTCGCCTTAAGAGGGGCTTCATTAGATGTTTCCAAGGAACAAGGAGTGTGCAAATCACTCAGGACAAATGAAGACTCCAAGAGAAACTTTTGTAAGACGGCCATATTTGTGTTCCAAGGTAATTCAACGAGTTCTGATTGAGTCATCCCCGAAGGGGAAACGGATAAAATTACATACGTACCGTCTTGCGTCAAAAAGGGTTTTGGGGAACATCCGCTGAGGAATAAAATCGCGAGACAGAGTCCGAACATCCATATCTTCCGTTTCAACAATAGGTTATCCTTCTTCCTAATCAAAGATAGGCGAAATTTCAAATTCACTCAAGACTATTCGCTATAGATTGCGTAAAATCCTGCTTTCGTTGATCCCTTTAATAAAAATAGTGTACAATATAACAGGAGAGGGGTCAACATTTGTGGATAAAGATATCGTGGTTTTTGATGTGGAGACACTGGGCTGTGAATTTGAACGAGATGAAATCATTGAATTTGCTGCACTCCGAGTCCGCAACGGACAGATTCAAGAATCATGTCATTTTCTTATTCAACCAGACCAAGGAATTACCAAGAAGGCCTTATTTGATACAGACATACATACGGAAAAGTTTAACAACGCGTCGCCATTATCTAAGCATCGGCAAGAGATCATTAATCTCTTCGATGACGCAGTTCTAGTGGGTCATGAAGTATCGTTATACCTCTCAATTTTGCAAAGACAGTTAAATGTTCGGTTTCTACAACCCTTTTGGGATACTTTGACCCTGGTAAGGGTATTTTTCCCAACTATACATCATCATCAATTAGAATACTTGGCAGAAAAGCTTTCATTGCCATCAAGAGAAGAAGTAGAAATGCACTTATCGGAAAAGAATGCATGGATAACTTGGAAGCTTTTCGAAGTTTGCTGGAAGAAAGGTCTTGAATTTGATTTAAGTTTCTATGACCAAGCCCAGAGTTTTCTTGAGGGATGGGCAGGGAGAGGTTTTTTTGAAGAGTTGCATAAAAATATTTCACGATCCTTTCCTGACCGCCCGATCCGAACGGATCTGGTTCTTGCACCCTTTTCCGAGGGGTTATTTGAGCGTGCAAAAAATCCATCGGCAAACGTTCCGGATTCTATTGACTGGGTTGTAGACAACTTTTCACCAGGTGGAAATCTTGAACGAAATTTACCAAGTTATGAAAGCAGAGCTGGTCAAGTAAAAATGGCAAAACTAATTGCTGAAGGACTATCCTCCTCACATCATGTGGTCGTTGAAGCAGGGACAGGGACGGGTAAGTCGTTTGCGTATTTAATTCCGAGCCTATGGTCAGCAAAAAAAACAGGTCGAAAAGTCGTAGTAGCAACTCATACAATTCCACTTCAGGAACAACTTCAAAAAAAAGATATCCCGATTTTGGAAACTGTTTTACCTTTCTCGTTTCGGGCTTCGGTATTGAAAGGAAAAAACAACTATTGTTGTTTAAAAAAATGGATGGAATGTTTGGATAATCGAGAAATATTTGGATGCGAACAAAAGCTGGCGGTGTTAAGTATTCTTGTTTGGCTGAGAGAAACCTTAGTGGGGGACATCCAGGAACTTTCTAAAGTTCCTGGACTTATGGAACTTTGGCCAAATATAAGTGCAGATAATGAAACTTGTATTCCGGGAAGGTGTTCAAAAGCTAGTGTTTGCTTTTTGCTAAGAGCACGAAAGAAAGCAGAAGAGGCGGATGTGCTGATTGTGAATCATTCGCTCCTTTTCTCTGATCTTAAGACAGAGTATAATGTCCTACCGGAGTATCATCAGTTAGTAATTGATGAAGCCCATCAGATCTATCAAACGGCACTGCAACATCTCGGTTCGGAACTAAGTATAGAGAATGTCACTCGAATTATAGATAATATTTATCGACCTGCTGGGCTAAATTTCTACGGGACAGTCAAACATCGTCTGGAAGCACTTACCCATATTGTACCCTCTGTGCCTTGGGATATATTTTTTAAACGGTTGGAGGGTATTCCTGAAGTTTGCGTGACCGTCTTGGAACAAATGAAAGAATTATTCAAGTTACTGTCGATGATTTTAGGAATGGAGCGAACATTCCGATTTGTTGCTATCCATACAACTAAACCTTGGTGGGAAGGGCTCAGTGTCCAAATCGAGAACCTAGTTGGAAGGATTAAAGCATTAGTTACCGTTCTCGAAAGTTTGACAAGTGTCATAAGTGGAGAAGACGCCGATGAAATTGAAGAGTTGAAATACATTTTAGCTTGTCATCAAAGAGATTTACAAGTGCTTGTGGACGCTCTAATTCAGGCAATTAACGTAAATAATCCAAAACAAGTGACCTGGCTGGAACAATCCGCAAGACTATATTTAAAAACTTCCCCTATCGAAGTTAGTGATATTCTAAAAGAAAAGATATTTTCACGTCTCGATTCGGTAATTCTTACTTCGGCCACGTTAAGCATCGCAAATTCATTCGGACATTTTCTTGAAGATATTGGATTACCCAGGGCAACCATTACTGCACAAGTGGATTCACCTTTTGACTATGAACGACAGATGCAATTTATCGTATTAAAAAAGGGCATTAACTTTCGAAATTCCGACGATGAGAAGGCTATAGAACTCTCAGAGTTTATAGCTGAAGTTGCAGAGCGAATGAATGGTCGGACGCTAGTTCTTTTTACTGCTCATAGCTTACTCCGTCAAACCTACGCCTCTTTGAATCCTATATTGGCACGGATCGGAATCGAAACACTGGCCCAAGGTATACAAGGTGAGCGGAGCATTCTGCTTGAAGCCTTTAAGAGAAATTCTAAAAGTGTTCTTCTAGGAGCAAATAGCTTCTGGGAGGGGATTGATATTCCAGGTGATACATTATCATGTGTCATTTTGGTTAAACTTCCATTCTGGCCCCCAACGCTACCATTAATTGAAGCGCGTTCAGAGTATCTGAAATCACAAGGACGGGATCCCTTTCATGAACTTTTATTGCCTGAAGCCGTGATTCGTTTTAAACAAGGATTTGGGCGTCTTATTCGTTCTAAAGGGGATCGAGGGGTGGTCATATTACTTGATGACCGGGTCATTGAAAAATACTACGGAAGATTCTTTTTGGGCTCACTTCCGATAAAAACACATATTCGAGGAGAAAATGCGCTCGTTTTTCGTAAAATCGAGGAATATGCTAGGGATTTAGACGAAGAGCTTTTATAATCGTCATAATAATGATAGACTAGAGAAAATCAAGAGGAGGAGGTTAAATTTTAGGTGAAACAATATCCCGTTTCTCGTGATGGATGGTTGTATCTGGCGATATTAGCAGGTCTAACAGCTTTAGCATATTGGGTTTGGTCGTGGCTCATTATTTTACCAGGCATTCTGTTTTTATTTGTGTTATTTTTCTTCCGAAACCCTGAGAGGGAAATTCCTATTGACGAATTAACCTTAGTTTCCCCGGCCGACGGGGTTGTCATGGATGTAGAAAGGGTCTTTGAAGACCAATTTTTTAATGGAGAAAGTATACGAATTAGAATCTTTTTAAGTATCTTTAGTGTTCATATTAACCGCAGCCCTATGGCTGGAAAAGTTATTTTTCGAGCCTATCGACAAGGTAAGATGATTCCTGCCTTTAAAAGCCATGCTTCAGAGCTGAATGAAAAAAACTATGTAGGAATCCAAAATAATTACTTGCAAATTTTAGTGACACAAGTGACTGGGTTTATTGCTCGTCGCATTGTGTGTTGGGTGGATAAAGGAGACATGGTGACTAAAGGGGAAAGATTTGGTTTAATTAAGTTTGGTTCATGTACAGAAATTTTTGTGCCAACTAATGTTGAAATTATGGTGAGTCCAGGAGATAAGGTGCGAGGAGGACTAAGCGTAGTTGGGAGGGTAAGTGTCGAATGAGAGGAAATCCGATTACTACACGCATGATCCCGAGCATCTTCACATTGGCGAATTTGCTTTTTGGCTTTCTAGCTCTGATCTGGATTATTGAAAGAGATTATACTTTAGCTGCAGCCATGATCTTGCTTTCTGTGCTTATGGATAGTTTGGACGGAAAAGTGGCGCGTAGACTCTCTGTTAGCTCCGATTTTGGTAAAGAGCTTGATTCTCTAAGTGATTTAGTCTCATTTGGGGTAGCACCTGCTATTCTTACTTATCAAGCAATTTTATACTCTCAACCAGAGTATGTTAGGTATGCTGGATTAAGTATTGCTGCGGTTTTTGCTCTCTGTGGTGCTATCCGGTTAGCGCGTTTTAATATGCTTAATATCACAGCTTATTTTATCGGCGTCCCGATTACTTTTGCAGGTGGTTTTATGGCTCTACTAATTTTATTCAGAAACATGTTGCCTTGGTATATCTATCTATTTAGCATGATAGTTTTAGCTTACTTAATGGTGTCTTCGTTTAAGGTAGCAAAGTTGGGCAAGTAGGGGACTTGTGTGACACAGCGCTCAGTACTTACGACGCAGAGCAAACTAACCGTTTAAGCTCTTTTCTGGGGAGCGGGGCGGAACACGAATGAGTGTTCCGCCAAAAGCGCCATCCGCCGTCCATGGATGGACAAGTGTCCCCGGAGCCAAGGATGGCGGGAGGGGACCTTGTACACTGCCCCGAATCTGGGGTCGCTTAAACGGAAGTTTGCTTTTCTGCTTACGTAAAGACATCGCGCTCGTGTCACACTGCGTCTTGGACTTTGGGGACGAGGGGACGTTGCTAGAAAGAAGGCACAATTCTTGGTCACCGTCTTGTAGGGAGATACGAACTACGAAATAACTAAATCACAAATTGCAAAAAGAGCAGGGAAGGTAATTTACCTTCTCTGCTCTTTTGTTCACCCTTGGTACTTGTAAGGCATATAGTATGGCACGGGAACTGAATGTTTAGGGGGGACATACGATGGATAACCAACAAGTGAGTTGGAATAGCGTAGGATTACGTATGGTTCAAGGATTAACGACAACAATTGATGCAGTTCGTCAACTAGATGTTCAGGAAGCTTCTTTAGTCATGAGGTTGTTAGGAAAAAGCTGTACCCGCATGATTAAAGAGGGAGTAGGGCATCAGTTCGGAATTGCATTGATTGAAACGAGTGCTCAATTAGCGATGAAAGAGAAGTTAGTTTTGGAAGATGTGCTTAAAGTAATAACAGGAATTATTGGTCGTCTCTATTTTACTGCAAATTCAGAGGAGGAACGATTACTAGTTGCACAACTCGAAGAGGCAGTAAAGAATTACCAATCGGTTTAAAAGGTCATTCGCGATTTTGCTGCATACATTACCACTAAGTGATGGTTATCAAACGGATGTAAAGGAGGACAGAAACTATGCGAATTTATTATGTTCGGTTACCGGAGTTTGTGCTTAATGTATTAAGAAAAGTTTTTGGCTAAGTGGTCTGAAAGTTACTTTTCCCTCCTAGAATGTATAGTAGAGACAAGCAAGGAGGGATAGTATGCGTCAAAGTCGTTATCTATGGTTAATAGGGATATCACTCTTCTGTCTAGTGACAATCATCGTCTTCAAAACACCTCAAGCAGTGATATCAACCCTAGCAGATCCTCAATATGGAAATTCTCCACGATTAACAATTCAACAGTTTTGGAAATTAATGGATTTGCGTCAAACTGACCTAGCACGTGACCTGCTTATTTTACCGAAGGGTTCTTTGGACGAAAGTGAGTTCAAAGCTTGGGAGTCTCGAATGAACACGGATCCAATGATAACATTACAAAAATTGGAGTTTATGAATCCCGATTTGGACAGTTCGCAGGATGTTATTGTGCGCGTTTCATGGACGTCATCTGTACAAAAAGTACAACAAGCAATGTTTTCTATGAATCTAGTTCAAACTGAAAAGGGTTGGCGAATACAAGGTATAAAGCGGATCAACGACCTCTCATATATTGGGGGGAATCTTGATGGAAGGCCAGTTCAGATCTTACACTGCCAGGAATTCAAACAATCAAGTTCGTAAAGTACCGTTGCGCTTATATGTAGGTGTGATCTACTTAGCTATTGGGTTAGTTTTGTATCTACGTACCAACTGAACCAGCAAAATTTAAGAGGAATATTTGTAACACGGTTATACCTTACTTTGGTAAACCGTGTTTTTATGTACTATCCGAAAGTATAAATTTAGGGCAAGGTCCCTTCTACATCACAGAATCTAGCTACCCATGGGTGGTTCCATCTCGCAGTCAATGGCCGGCATTCTAATCTCAACATCCTTGTTCCAGTCATGATCAGAAGCATCAGAGCAACAAAGGCTACCGCCGGCGCATGAAGGCTGACTAGAAGGCTAATTCGTGCGAAGACAGTGTCTTCGTGGGCACAACCATTTTTTCCTATTCAGCAGTTTTAAATGTATACTCGAAGGTTGTGGAACTATTGGTTGGGGTTTCTATGCGTAAAATTAATAGTACATACCTTTGTATAGTTTTACTTCTAATGGTTTAAACTGAGGGCTGAAATCAGTTTTAGTATTCAATAGGGCGTGCTTAAATACACACTGAGATGTGTTTTAGGTCACACTTAACTGTAAGCTATGATGTTAGACTTATAAACATAAAGAAGGAGGTCATTTTAATGGCAGACGTAAAAAAAGAGGCTCCTGAGTTGGAGTGTGCTCATTGTGGAACTACAAGCGAATTAACCCCTGTGTTGACCTATGTTCACCAAGGCGAAGAGAAACATGTATGTACGCATTGTTTACCAATGCTTATTCATGGTTAGGAGATGAGTAGATGAGATTTACACTTGATATGAAATTAAAAGACGTCATGTCCTTAAATCCTAAAACTGCGGAAGCTATGCAGGAGTTAGGACTACACTGTTTGGGATGTGCCTTTTCAGTCAACGAAACACTAGCCAATGCGGCACAGATGCATAATCTTGATCCAAATGTGTTGTTGGAAAAGGTAAATTCTGTAGAACAAGGTGAAATGTCTGCAGAGACTGCCGCAAAGGCTCAACCTGCCGGAGGGATTTTACAAATGGATAAGAAGACTTATTCAATTGCTCCACATATTCCAGCCGGTGTTGTGACTCCTGAAATCTTACGAAAGATTGCAGATGTCTCAGAAAAATACCATGCACAAGCAATCAAGGTAACTTCTGCTCAGAGGATTGCAATTGTTGGCTTAAAACCTGAAGATGTGCCGAAAATCTGGGAAGAACTAGGTATGGATCCTGGACATGCGGTCGGGCTATGTGTACGGAGTGTTAAAGTTTGCCCAGGTGATACGTTCTGTAAGAGAGGTCTTCAGGAAACACTAGCTTTGGGCATGGAAATTGATAAACGCTATCATGGAATGCAATTGCCCTCCAAATTTAAGATCGGGGTTGCAGGTTGTCCCAATAAATGTACAGATTCTGCTTCAGTAGATTTAGGTTTGATGGGTACAAGCAAAGGGTATCATTTGTATGTAGGCGGAAATGGTGGCGTTAAGCCAAGACAAGGGAATATCCTTATGGAAAATCTTCAGAAGGAGCAAATTATACCAGTGACGGATGCAGTTATTTCTTATTATAAAGAAAATGCAAAACCTCAAGAACGCTTAGGGCGTCTCATTGATCGAACCGGTATAGATGGATTGCGCGAATTTGCCGAGCAAGCGAAACATTAAGACAATTAGCAAGTTTGGCTAACGCCCACGAAGACAATGTCTTCGCACGTATTAGCCTTCTTGCATTATTTAACGAAAAGTAATACGTTCTGACTAGTATAAAAAAGCGGATGCATTCATCCGCTTTTTTACATATCTTTTCTTATTTAACTCATTCTAATTAATATGAATAGCGTCTGTCGGACAACCTTCTGCAGCATCTTTAGCGGCTGCCTCAACCTCACTAGGTACCGGGTTAGTATAGGCTACAGCTATTCCGATATCTTCCATCTTGAAGACCTCAGGACAGAATTCCGGGCAAGCGCCACAACCAATGCAGGCATCTTTTTCTACTGAAGCTATCATATCATATCCTCCTTTAACATCGTTCAAGATTATTCTTCCCTGCATAATACCTACTATTCATAAATCTAACATAAAAATACTTGATTAAAAAATTCTTTGCTATTATTTCTATAATTACCTAAAATATAAAGCAATTTATTTTATGATTAGCTTGATAAATATCGATTATGTTCATCTCAATTCGCTAATACTTTGAAACCTACTAATTAAATGGAAAAAATTAGTAGATTTTGCGATAAATATATTTCCATAAATATCCATATAACCCCTATGAGATAGGACTCTATCGTCATTTTGACTGCTTAACACAGTTGCCTTATTATTTGCGATTTCGACATCGACCATATCGTATAATAAGGACACCGGAAATGCAAACGCTAATAAGATTATCATAATGGTGAACCGGAATACAATTAAGGCGGGATGAATGGAACATGAGCAAGGAAATAAAAATAATTGTCGCGGATGATAATCGGAATTTATGTCAAATGCTACAGAACTATCTCCAAAGCCAAGAAGATTTGAACGTTGTTGGAGTTGCAAATAATGGCTTAGAAGCTTGGGAGCTCATCCAAACTCAGGAACCAGACTTAATTATACTTGATTTGGTGATGCCTAATTTGGATGGTTTGGGCGTATTAGAAAGAATCAATGCTCGGACGACTGTGACACGTCCAAAAATTATCATGCTAACCGCATTTGGACAGGAATCTCTCACGCATCAAGCAATGATGCTCGGTGTCGACTACTTTATTCTCAAACCATTTGATTTGGATATTCTCAGTAAACGAATTCGCTCTTTAACCCAGGATATACCATTGTCCCAACATACTCAGAATACCTCTGCTTCACCAATAGTAACAACAGTAGGAAGCGGCCTTAATCTGTGTGTGGAAGTGACGACTATGATGCATCAAATTGGGATTCCAGCTCATGTAAAAGGATACCAATATATTAGGGATGCAATTCTGATGGTAGTTGAGGATGTCTCGTTATTAGGAGCGGTAACCAAGGAACTATATCCAAGTATTGCAAAGAAGTTTGATACAGCACCTAGTAGAGTGGAACGTGGAATTCGACACGCCATAGAGTTAGCATGGGAACGTGGACATACAGATACACTCAAGCGAATTTTCGGATATTCAATGAATATAGAGCGTCAAAAGCCCACAAATTCTGAATTTATAGCACTACTTGCTGATAAGTTAAGAGTAATGAGCAAAGTTAGCTAAGGATAAATAGAATAAGTCATCGAAGTGCAAGCACCTCCTTTTACCCTATGGGAAAAGAGAGGTGCTATATTTGTCTAAACAACCTCACAATATAAATATTTAAGAGTTGTTCAAATGCATTTTTATTGATAGACTGTTTTAAATAAAGTAACTTATACTTTCTAAAACAAAAATGTAGTTTTAAGCAAAATACTAAAGAGCATAAAGAAGGAGCCGATTTCTTTGGAGGGTAAGCTAATAGTTATTGAAGCAGGTGACGGTAGTGGAAAGGCAACGCAAACGAAATTATTGTTTGATAAACTATCTTCAAATAATTATAGAGTTAAAAAGGTGGAATTCCCTGATTATCAGAGTGATTCCTCTGCCCTTATTAAGATGTATTTGAATGGAGAATTTGGTGACAATCCGAATGATGTCAATCCCTATGTAGCCTCTACTTTTTATGCTGCTGATAGATACGCATCTTATAAGAAAGTGTGGGAAAATTTCTATCAGAGTGGTGGAATCATATTGGCAGATAGGTACACCACATCAAATATGGTTCATCAGGCAGCTAAAATAAAGAACCATGAAGAACGAGAAGAATTTCTCAAGTGGTTATGGGATTTAGAATTCGTAAAGTTTAAGCTTCCAATACCTGATTGTGTAGTTTTCCTTGATATGCATCCGCAATTTAGCCAAATACTAATTAGCAGTAGAGCCAGTAAATTTGGCGACAATGAAAAGGACATTCACGAAAGAAATTATGATTACTTAGTTCACTCATATAACAATGCTTCTGAGATTAGGGTATCTCAAGGATGGATAATGGTTAACTGCGTACATAATGGTCAACTTAGGAGTAAAGAAGAAATCCATATGGATATTTACAAAATTGTAAGAGAATTACTTGATAAAAATGAATAGAAGTTTATTTGTGGAAGGGAGGGCTATAGAAATTAAATCACCTGAGTTTCTTTAGAAATAGTCCTTCGGTAATATGTCAAGACCCTAAGCGAGTCAATTTTTCAGTAAGTTAATAATCAGCGGGTAAAAAAGGCAATAAGAAACCGTCTCATTC
>Ga0209347_1001319_pt1 | contig 42312 bp, 39 predicted proteins | sample AutmiccommuBRH23_FD_187382 | JGI IMG/M metagenome (GOLD analysis project Ga0209347, IMG submission 187382) | Deep subsurface microbial communities from Mt. Terri, Switzerland - Autotrophic microbial communities BRH/23 (SPAdes) (version 2) | ecosystem: Environmental > Aquatic > Deep subsurface >... | reverse complement strand
CGAACAGATGGTCCTCATGGTGCCACCTGTTGCGTCCGACTCTCGACAGGAGCCCGGTGCGGGAAAGCCGCACGCCGGGATCTGTGCGGGGGGGCCGGGGCAACCCGGTCCCCTACCGCGACCCAAGTGGCAAGGTGCTGACCGGCCGCCCCCCTCAGCGCACCAGCACGTTCCGGAACTGCCAGGGATCCGAGGTGTCCAGGTCCTCCGGGAACAGCCCCGGCCGGTCGGTGAGCGGCGTCCAGTCGGTGTAGTAGCCCTTCACCGGCCCGAGATACGGGGTCTGCACCTCGAGGCAGCGCGCGAAATCCATCTCGTCGGCCTCGACGATGCCGGCCTCGCGGTTCTCCAGCGCCCAGACCATGCCGGCGAGCACGGCGGAGGTCACCTGCAGGCCGGTGGCGTTCTGCAGCGGGATCAGGTCGCGGGTCTCCTCGATCGACAGCTGCGAGCCGTACCAATAGGCGTTCTTCGCATGGCCGTAGAGCAGCACGCCAAGCTCGTCGATGCCGTCGACGATCTCGTCCTCGCCCAGCACGTGCAGCTCCGGCTGCATCTTGCCGGCTTGGCCGAACAGTTCGTGCAGCGACAGCACCGCGTCGTTGCACGGGTGATAGGCGTAGTGGCAGGTCGGGCGGTATTCGGGGGCATCCGGCGAGCCGACCGTGAAGTAGTCGGCGATCGAGATCGACTCGTTGTGGGTGACCAGGAAGCCGTATTGCGCGCCGGGGGTCGGGCACCAGGTCCGCACCCGGGTGTTGGCGCCCGGCTGCAGCAGGTAGATCGCCGACTGGCAGCCGGTGGCGTGCCGCCGCGCATTCTCCGGCATCCACTTCTCGTGCGTGCCGAAGCCGAGCTCGGACGGCTGGAAGCCCTCGGACAGGAAGCCCTCGACCGACCAGGTGTTCCAGAACACGTTCATCGGCTTCGGCTTCTTGACGCGCTGGGTGTCGCGCTCGGCGATGTGCACGCCCTTGACGCCGAGCGACTGCATCAGCCGGCCCCAGCCCTCGCGGGTGGCCGGAACCGCCGTCTCCACGCCGGTGTCGCGGGCGATGTCGAGCAGCGCCTGCTTGACGAACCACGACACCATGCCGGGATTGGCGCCGCAGCAGGACACCGCCGTGGTGCCGCCGGGATTGGCGGCCTTCTCGGCCTGCACGGTCTCGCGCAGGGCGTAGTTGGAGCGCGCCTCGGGGCCGGCGTCCTTGTCGAAATAGAAGCCGAGCCAAGGCTCGACCACGGTGTCGATGTAGAGCACGCCGAGCTCGCGGCACAGCTTCATCAGGTCGAGCGAGGAGGTATCGACCGACAGGTTGACGCAGAATCCCTGCCCGGCGCCGGCGGTCAGCAGCGGCGTCAGCAATTCGCGGTAGTTGTCGCGGGTCACCGCCTCATGCACGAAGCGTATGCCGCGCTCGTCGAGGATGCCGCGGTCGGCATCGTTCGGGTCGATGACCACCAGACGCTCCCGGTCGAAGCGGAAGTGGCGCTCGATCAGGGGCAGGGTGCCCTTGCCGATCGAGCCGAAGCCGATCATCACGATCGGGCCGTCGATGCTGCCGTGGACGGGCCAATGGGACGGGGCGGTCATGGACGATCTCCTTCGCGGCCGGCGCCTGCCTTGCGCCGTCGCGGTGCGTTGGGTTGCCGGGCGGTGGGTGCCGGGATGCTCGACCCGGCGACCGGATATCGTCTCCGCGCCGCCGAACGGCCCGTCAATGATACGGCTGGCCCGTCAAATCAAGCCTTTCGATCCCCGTGGAACGCCCGAACCCAGCGGAAGGCGCAGGCCGGCGCTACGCTGCGACGGCCGCGGGCAGCGGGCCGAACAGATGCGCGGCCCCGGACGGCCCGCCTGGACCGAAGGCCACCGCGTTGGGGATCGCCCACTGCGACGGGAACGCCGAGCCCTGCGCCGGCCGCACCGCCGCCACCGCGCCGAGCGCCTCCATGGTCGCGGCGTCGAGGCGGTCGTCGGCGACGATGGTGTCGATCAGGCTGATGTCGATGCGCGGCTGCCGCAGCGCGCTCTCCAGGTCCATGCCGAACTCGCCGATGAAGCCCGCCAGCTGGAAGATCGCCGGCATGATCTTGCGCCCGCCCGACGCGCCGAGGCCGAACGCCGCCCGCCCGTCCCTGGTCGCCAGCACCGGGCACATGTTGGAGAGCGGCCGCTCGCCGGCGGCCATCGAGTTCGGCCGGCCCGGCCGCGGGTCGAACCAGTTGATGCCGTTGTTCATCAGGATTCCGGTCCCCGGCAGCACCACCCGCGAGCCGAAGCGCGACAGCAGCGTGGTGGTGATCACCACCATGTTGCCCTCGGCGTCGACCGCCGACAGATGTGTGGTGCAACTGCGGTCGCCGACGTCGCCGGCATGGCCCATGGTCGCCAGCCTGACGTTGTAGGCCTCGATCATCGCCCGGGCGTAGGCGGCGTAGGTCGCGGCGTCCGGTGCCGCCGAGGCGAAGCGCTCGGGCAGGCGGGCCAGCGCGCCGGCGAAGGTCGGACCGGCGGTGTAGCCGGGCACCAGGTTGAGGCTGTGGCCGGCCCGCTCGCGGACGATCGGATCGACGATCCGCGCCCGGTAGCCGGCGAGATCCTCGGCCGCGATCGCCGATCCGCCGGCCCGCAGGTCGGCGACCAGGCGCTGGGCGATCTCGCCGGTGTAGAAGTCGGTCGGCCCGTGCCGGCGCAGCCGCTCGAAGGTATCGGCGAGGGCGCCCATAGGCATGTAGCCCGCCGGGCCGTCGGCCGCCGACGGCACCAGCCCGCCCGGCAGCCAGACCTTGCCCGACTCCGGATAGCGGCCGAGCCAGCCGGCCTCTGCCGCGACCTGCAGCGTGGTCCACCAGGTCAGGCGGTGGCCGCGCCGGGCGAGATCGATCGCCGGGCCGATGGCGTCGGCCCAGGACCAGCTTCCGAAATTCTCCAGCAGCGTCGAGTAGCCGGCGCAGGAGCCCGGCACCGCGATAGAGTGGTAGCCGGCGAGGTTGCGGTCCTCGACCACTGCCGGCCAGGCGAACAGGTCGGCCGGGGCGGTGCGGCCCGCGTCGATGGCGTAGGTCGCGGGGTCCAGCCCACGCGCCGCGATCATCCCGAAGTCGACCACCTTGGTGCTGCCGGACTTCGCGTGGTGCACCACCGCGAAGCCGCCGCCACCGAGCCCACTCATCCACGGTTCGGCGACGCACAGTGCCAGCGCCGTGGCGACCGCGGCGTCGACCGCGTTGCCGCCGGCCTCGAGCACCGCCGCACCGACCTGGCTTGCCTCGACGTTCTGCGAGGCGACCACCCCGCGCTCGCCGGACACCGCCGGCTTGCTGAGCGACCAGGTCTCGATCGGGGTGGTTTCCGGAAGGCGGACCTTGGGCATCGTGCTCTCCTGGACGGATGCGGATGGCGCCGCCGGCATGCTAAGGTCGCGCCGGCGCGGGGGATTGGACGGAGGACACGGTATGGCGTGGCGAATCCGGTTGTCCAGCCTCGGCGTGTGCCTGCTGGCGCTGCTCGCGGCCGGCCCGGCGGCGGCGCAGGCGGCGGGTGCGGCCGGGGCCGGAAAGCCGGCGGCGAAGGCCGGGGGCTGTGGCGCCCTGCCCGGCGGCAACGCGCCGATCAGCCGGCTCGCCCGCCTGGAGGGCGGCATCTCGGTGCGCAATCTGGAGCTCACCTATTTCGGCAAGCCGCTGTTCAAGTTCGAGGACAGCGACTACCAGAGCCTGGAATCGCTCTGGCCCTCCTGCGGCACCTTCGACGCCGAGGCGGCGCCGAAAGTCGCGCTGCGCCTGAAGGCGCTGATCGACGACGCCAAGGGCGTGCGCCAGGAATCGCTGGACTGGATCAAGCAGATCGAGGCTCAGGCCAAGGCCCTGAAGCCGGGCCAGGACAGCATCGAGAAGATCCACGACTTCTGGCAGCAGATGCTCAACCGCGAGTTCCAGATGACGGCGACCGACATGACCTACATCTCGGGCGTGCTGTCGAAGCGGCGCGACGAGCTGTATACGGCGTCCGAGAGCCGGCAGCGCACGCTGGTTTCGCCGTTCGACCCCGGCCCACCGGACGTCCGCACCCTGGACAAACGGGGAGGATGACGTGAAGCCGCTACCGCAGCCGATCCTGCACCGCCACCGGCCGCCGATCGCCAAGCGCGTGCCCGCCAACGACCATCAGCCCACCTGGGCCGGCCGCGGGCATGTCGGGGCGTTCGCCATCCAGCTCGGCAGCCTGATCCTGATCAACCTGGCACTGTGGGGCTTCTTCGCATGGTCGGCGATCCAATACGCCGAGCGGAAGAACCACCCGCCGCCGCAGGTCACCGCCCCGCTCTGAACAAGCCGCGGCCGGCGGCTTACGCCGCGCGCCGCCGGTCGACCCAGTCGCGGAACCGGTACCAGGCGCCGACCGCCGGCAGGAACCACGGTTGCCCATAATACAGCGGCCGGGTCTCGAACGGCAGGCCGTCGAAGGCGCTCGGCCGGTTGGTCCGGCCCAGGATCTTCAGCGCCGTGCGGTGCCCGAGGTGGCTCATCATCACCACGCCGCTGCCGTTGCAGCCCATCGCGTAGTGCACCCCGTCGCGGTCGCCCATGTGCGGCACCCGGTCGAAGGTGAAGGCGACGTTGCCGGTCCAGGCGTGGCTGATCCTGACGCCCTGCAACTGCGGGAACACGCCGAGCATGAAATCGTACAGCACCGGCGCCGCCTCCAGCGCTGTGGTCGAGCGGAAGCTGGCGCGGCCGCCGAACACCACGCGGGTGCCGTCGGGCGAGGGGCGGAAATAATACAGCACCCGCTTGGTGTCGCCGACCACCCGCAGGCTCGGGAACAGCTCGCGGATCCGCTCCTCGCCGAGCGGCTCGGTGGCGATGATGTAGCTGCCGACCGGGATCACCCGCCGGCGGTGCCAGGGCGTCGCCGCTCCGGTGTAGCCGTTGGTCCCGAGAACCACCTCGCGGGCGCGCACCACGCCGCGCGAGGTCCGCACCGTCAGGTCGCCGGCCCGGCCGTCGATGCCCTCGACTGCGGTATGCGCCGACAGCTTGACGCCGGCCGACCGGCAGGCCAGGCGCAGGCCCTGGTGGTACAGCGACGGATGCACGCCGCCCGCCCGCTCGACCACCATGCCGCCGTAGTAGTAGTCGGAGGCGAGTTGCTCGCGCTGCCGGTCGGGCGGCACCAGGAAGGCGCCGGCCTCGGCATGGGCGTTGAGGCTCTCGACGCTCCTGGCCATGCCGGCATAGGCGGACGGGGTGTGGGCGCCGACGAACCGGCCGGAGCGCCGGTACAGGCAGTCGATGCCCTCGCGCTCGATCAGCTGCTCGAAGTGGCCGTAGGACTCGGCGGCCTCCTCGATCATCGCCTGCACGCGCTCGGCCCCGTACAGCCGCTCGACATCGCCGCCCTTGCCGACGTTCACGCCGCCGGAGACCATGCCGCCGCTGCGGGTGCTGGCACCCTCGCCGAACCGCTGCGCCTCCACCACCACCACCTCGGCACCGCCGCGCGCCAGTTCCAGCGCCGCCGACAGGCCGGTGTAGCCGCTGCCGACGACGGCGACGTCGACGCGCTCCGGCGGCGGCTCGTCGCCCTCGCTGTCCGGCGGTGCGGCGTCCCACCAGTAGGGGTCGGTCTTGAAGCCCTCGGCGAAGATCGAAGCTTGGGCCATGCGCGCCTCTCCGGGGTGCTGGGCGTGGTCTGCGAGGCTACGCCGCGCCTCTACCCGCGACAACGGAGCCGTCGTACCGCCCGTACACCGCGGCACCCACGATCTTGACGACGCTGCCGTCGGCACCGGCGAGCGGCAGCAGGATGCTCTCGAAGGTGCGATGCGCCTTGTCCATCCACTCGAGGCGGCCGTGGGTGCGGACAGCGATCCGCTGCCGCAGCAGGCAGCGATAGACCGCCATCACCGGGTGATCCTGCGGAAAGGTGTCCGCGACCCGCTGCCCGGTGACGTCGCGCCCGAGGGCATCGACCAGGCGGGTCCCGATCAGCGTGTACCGCAGCACCGGCTCGCCGCCCGCAGGGTCCGGCTCGACGCGGACGATGAACAGGTCGCCGAGATGCGGCACCAGGTCCAGCGGGTCGAAGCGCCCTGCCGCCGGCAGCGCGTCGCCGTCCCGCAGCACGTTCCAATGGCTGTGAATGCGGACGAGCCGTGGATCGACGATCTTCAGATCGAAGTCGGCGAAGTACCAAGGTGGCCGGTCGAGACCTTCCGTCACGCGATCAGCCGCCCATCCGCGGCACGCCCGGAAGCGGGCGACGGTTGCTCGTGGATGCGCGCGGCACTCGATCCTCACGGAAACGTGATCATGCTCGCGGAACAATATGCCGCGGCGTCCCGGTCATACAACTCCGCAGCCTCCGGTAGCGACCTTGATCCAGATCAGCGATCGGCGAAGCGGCGGGTTCAGGCCCGAACCGGGTGCCCGAGCCGGCGATCTTAAATTCTCGCAATAAGAGAATCCTCAATGAAGGGAGGCATACGATGTCCATAGTGGAGCCCGAGACTGCGAAGACGAGGAAATCCCCGGCGGCCGACCTCGCCGTTACGGTCGCCGAGCTGGAGAAGCAGGAGCCGGTCAAGGAGAACGCCGTGAAGACGACGCCGGGTCATGGCGTCGGCGGCCGCCACGCCACCCGGCAGCTCCTCGACGCGCTGTCGGGAAACGCCGACCCCGGCATGTTCGGCCGGATGTTCCCGATGCTGCCGCCGCTCGAGGTGGCGGACCACAGGCTGCAGGCGCTGGCCACCGCCATGCTGGATTCCGAGCCCGGCAGCTCCGCGGGCAACAATCCCGATATTCCGGCGGGCTTCACCTATCTCGGGCAGTTCGTCGACCATGACATCACGCTCGACCTGACGTCACTCGGCGACAAGGAGAAGGACCCGCTCGGCATAGAGAACTTCCGCACGCCGAGCCTCGACCTCGACGCCGTCTACGGCCTCGGCCCGGACGGCAGCCCGCACCTGTACGCACGCAACCCCGCCGCCGGGAACAAGCACGGGCCGAAGATGCTGATCGGCAAGACCTTCGACAGCGGCGAGGGCGAGTTCCGCAACGACCTGCCGCGCAGCCCGGAGGGCTTCGCCCTGATCGGCGACCACCGCAACGACGAGAACCTGCTCGTCGCGCAGACCCACCTGGCCTTCCTGAAGTTTCACAACGCCGTCTGCGACATGCTGTCCGGCGGCGCCAACCCGCCGGCCGACCTGTTCCGCGAGGCGCGCCGGATCGTTACCTGGCATTATCAGTGGATCGTGCTGCACGACTGGGTCGAGCGCCTCGCCGGCAAGGGCACGGTCGCCCGGATCCTGCACGACGGCCGCAAGTTCTACCGGTTCAAGAAGACCCCCTACATGCCGGTCGAGTTCTCCGGTGCTGCCTATCGCCTGGGCCACAGCATGGTTCGCCAGCGCTACGCCCACAACAAGGTGTTCACCGCCGCCGACTTCGCCCTGTTCTTCGCATTCACCGGCCTGTCCGGGGGCATCGTCGGCGACCTTGCGCCGAATCCGCCGGCGCCGCCGGTGCCGCCGGAGAATGCCGCCTTCGCGCGCCTGCCGAGCAACTGGATCATCGACTGGCGGCGTTTCTACGAACTCGGTGACAGCGGCGGCGCGCCGGTCGGCATGGCGGCGTCACGCAAGCTCGACCCGCTGCTTGTCGCCTCCCTGCACAACCTGCCGGGCGGCGGCGGCAACCTGGCGTTCCGCAACCTCAAGCGCGGCGTGAACCTCGGCCTGCCGTCCGGACAGGATGTGGCCAGGCACATCAAGGCGAAGGACCCGATCACGCCGGAGCAGATCGCTGCCGCGGGCGATGACGGCAAGGTCGCCAAGGACCATGGCCTGCACGCGGCCACCCCGCTCTGGTACTACATCCTCAAGGAGGCCCAGATAAAGCACGAGGGCCTCCGGCTGGGCCCGGTAGGTTCCACCATCGTGGCGGAAGTCTTCGTCGGACTGGTCCACGGCGACCGCAATTCGTATCTGTGGCAGCAGACGGACTGGAAGCCGACCCTGCCGTCGAGCGAGCCCGGCACATTCACCATGGCCGACATGCTGCGCTTCGTGAACGACATCAATCCGCTCGGGGATTGATCGCGACGCGCCGCTCCGGAGGGACCTCCGGGGCGGCGCGAGGCCCGCCTGGACCTCCCAGGGCATGCACACATCGCAAATAACGGCTCAATTTCAGCGGATTGAGGCGCTCGTCAACGTGTGGATCCCGGCGCTCCGCTACGCTCCGGCCGGGATGAGGGGGGAGGTGGAGCTCTCACAATTCCTCATCCCGGCCGCAGCGGCGAAGCCGCGGAGAGCCGGACTCCCCACCCGCTGCTCCGCGATTTGCGAATCCCGTAAGTCGGACCCCGGCTCCCGACCTGGAAGGCTTCTAAGCTCACGAGCATGTTATCTGGTCCGCACTCCTGCCGCCTGCGGAGCCCGGTACGGGCCGGCGATGCCGCCCTTCCGGCGGAGCGCTCTGGCGCATTTCTATCAGCTTGATGTAGATCAAGAATTCCTGCAGCGAAGCTGGCGATGATGCCAGCTCTCGGCCGTTGGCCCGGCCTGGTCGCGTCGAGGCGGGTGCCCAGTCGTCGGTGACGGGCGCGACCCACATCGGGCCAACTCGATTGACAGAATGAGACCCATTTGCAACAAAATCGTTGATGCAATTCATTCTCATCTCGGAGAAGGCAGTTATGACCCGAAGACTGGCCGGCGCAATGCTCGGTTCCGCACTGGTCGCCGCCACGCTGGCGGCAGGCTCGCTTCCGGCCGCCGCCGCCGGCGAGGTCAACATCTACTCGCTGCGCCAGCCGTTCCTGATCGAGCCGCTGCTGAAGGCGTTCACCGAGAAGACCGGGATCAAGACCAACGTCGTGTTCGCCAAGGACGGCGTGGTCGAGCGGATGAAGGCCGAGGGGGCGAACAGCCCGGCCGACGTCATCCTGACGGTCGACGTCGGTCGGCTGAACGACGCCGTCGAGGCGGGCGTCGTCCAGCCGGTCAAGAGTGCGGTGCTGGAGAAGAACGTCCCCGCCAGCTTCCGCGACCCGGAGGGCCGCTGGTTCGCGCTGACCACCCGGGCGCGCATCATCTACGCGTCGAAGGACCGGGTGAAGCCGGGCGAGATCACCAGCATGGAGCAGCTCGCCGACCCGAAGTGGAAGGGCAGGGTGTGCACCCGCAGCGGCAAGCACGACTACAACGTCGCGCTGACGGCGGCCATGATCGCCCATCACGGCGAGGCCAAGGCCGAGGAGTGGCTGAAGGGCCTGAAGGCGAACCTGGCGCAGAAGGCACAGGGCAACGACCGCAGCCAGGTCAAGGCGATCATGGAGGGGGTCTGCGACCTCTCCCTCGGCAACACCTACTACTACGGCGCCATGCGAGCCGATCCGGCACAGAAGGCCTGGGCCGACTCGGTCAACCCGGTGTTCGCCACGATCGGCGGCGGCAAGGGCACCCACGTCAACGTGTCCGGCGTGGCGCTCACCAAGTCGGCGCCGAACCGCGACAACGCCGTGAAGCTGATGGAGTACCTGTCGAGCGACGAGGCGCAGGAGATCTATGCCAAGGCCAATTTCGAGTACCCGGTGAACCCGCAGGTCAAGTGGTCGCCCGAGGTCGAGGCCTGGGGCCGGTTCACCCCGGACGACCTCTCGCTGGCGGCGGTCGCCGAGTTGCGCGCCGCGGCGGTGAAGATGGCCGACCGGGTCGGCTTCGACGGATGACGGCCGGGGCCGACGCCTTCACGGGCGCCGGACCGGCTCGCGAACTGGCAGCGGCGGGGCCCGGAGACGGGCGCCGCCGTTGGCATGTCGCGGCCCTGCTGGTGGCTGGATTCGTCGCCCTGCCGGTGCTGGCGATCGCCTGGATGGCGCTGTTCCCGAAGGAGAACATCTGGCCGCATCTCGCCTCGACCGTGCTGCCGGGCTACGTGCTGACCACGCTCGCCCTGATGCTCGGCGTCGGGATCGGCACCTTCGCGATCGGCACCGGCACCGCCTGGCTGGTCGCGATGTGCCGGTTCCCCGGACGCCGGCTGTTCGAGTGGACGCTGCTGCTGCCGCTGGCCATGCCGGGCTATCTGATCGCCTATGTCTATACCGACCTGCTCGAGTATGCCGGGCCGGTGCAGGGCCTGCTGCGCGAGATGTTCGGCTGGAGCAGCCGGCGCGACTACTGGTTCCCCGATATCCGGTCGCTCGGCGGGGCGATCGCCATGCTGACGCTGGTGCTCTACCCCTATGTCTACGCGCTGGCCCGGGCGAGCTTCCTGGAGCAGTCGATCTGCGTGCTCGAGGTCAGCCGGACGCTGGGCCGCGGCACCTGGCGGGCGCTGCTCGACGTCGGATTGCCGCTGGCCCGGCCGGCGATCGTCGTTGGCGTGACGCTGGCCCTGATGGAGTGCCTGAACGACTTCGGCACCATCGACTTCTTCGCGGTTCGCACCCTGACGGCCGGCGTGTTCGACGTCTGGCTGCGCATGGGCAACGCCGGCGGTGCCGCGCAGATCGCCCTGGTCATGCTCGGCTTCGTGGTCCTGCTGATCTGGGCCGAGCGGCGCTCGCGCGCGCGGCAGCGGTTCCACCACACCTCCTCCAAGCTGCGGCCGATCGAGGGATTGCCGCTACGCGGCGGCAAGGGCTGGGCCGCGGCGGCCGCCTGCGCCCTGCCGGTGCTGCTGGGATTCGTGTTGCCGGCGGGCGTGCTGGCGAAATACGCGTTCTTCAGCGGCTCGGCCGAATGGTCGCACGACTTCTTCCGGCACGCGCTGAACAGCCTCGGACTGGCGACAGCCGCGGCCGTCGTGGCGGTGGCGATCGCCACGCTGCTCGCCTATGCCGCGCGGCAGCGCGCCGGCGGCGTGGTGCGCGGTGCCATCCGCCTGGCCTCGGTCGGCTACGCCGTCCCCGGCGCGGTGCTGGCGATCGGCGTGCTGATCCCCCTCGCCGCCTTCGACAACGCCCTCGACGCCTTCCTGCGGCAGACCCTCGGGGTCTCGACCGGCCTGCTGCTCAGCGGCACGGTCACGGCACTGATCTTCGCCTACACCGTCCGGTTCCTGGCGGTGTCGCTCGGCGCGGTGGAGGCCGGGCTCGGGCGGGTGACGCCGAGCATGGAGATGGCGGCCCGCACCCTCGGCCACTCGCCGTCGGCGACATTGCGCCGCCTGCACCTGCCGATGATCCGCGGCAGCCTGCTGACCGGCGGCCTGCTGGTGTTCGTCGACACCATGAAGGAGCTGCCGGCGACCCTGGTGCTGCGGCCGTTCAACTTCGACACGCTGGCCACCTACGTCTACCAGTACGCCTCCGACGAGCGGCTGGAGGCCTGCGCCCCGGCGGCCCTGGCGATCGTCGTCGCCGGCATCCTGCCGGTGCTGCTGCTGGCCCGCAGCGTCGGCACCGCCCGTCCCGGCACCCGGCGGGACGCCGACTGAAGCCCGGCCCCAGGACACCGCCGCTGCGGCGGCGTCGCTGCAACCTCGCTCCGCCGCGGCATTGTGCAGCACGTGGCTGCGCCGCCCCTATCATTTGATCATTGTTTCCTGTATGTTCATCTTATCTGAGCCGAATGCTCTACCAGCCCACCAGCGTTCCGAACTTACGTTTCGACCGAAGCCTTGAGCCTCTCGATATACTCTCCTCGCGACAAGCAGTGCTGTTCGCCGACGGTACGGAGGATAGAGGAAACCCTGGTCGACGGACGCTGTGCCAGCGCAAGCGAAAGGCCGACATGGCCGACAGAGGCACCCGCAGATCGGCGGCTACCGCCCGCCGTGGCGAGACCGGCCGCCGCAGCGGCCCGATTCCGGCGACTTCCCAAGCGAAGCGCGCCGGCGATGCCTTTCCGGTAGTCGCGGTCGGAGCGTCAGCGGGTGGCCTCAACGCCTTCCGCAAGTTCGTCGCGCGCATCCCCGCCGACAGCGGGATGGCCTTCGTCCTGATCCAGCATCTCGATCCGACGCATGAGAGCATGATGCCCGACCTGCTGGCGACGCACACCCGGCTGGCGGTGCTGCAGGCGGTCGACGGCATGCCGGTGGAGCGTGACCACATCTACACCATTCCACCGGGCGTCTACATGACGATGAGCGGCGGTGCGCTGCGGCTCGCGAAGCCGGCGGATCGGCACGGCGTACGCCTGCCGTTGGACCGCTTCCTGCGGTCGATGGCGGAGGACATGGGAGAGCGCGCGGTCTGCGTGATCCTGTCCGGGGCCGGCACCGACGGCAGCCTCGGCCTGCGCGCGATCAAGGAGCACAATGGGCTGGTCGTGGTCCAGGACCCGGTGGAGGCCGAGCATGACGGCATGCCGCGCAGCGCGGTCGCGACCGACGCGGTCGACCGCGTCCTGCCGGTCGAGGAGATCGCCGACGTCCTGGTCGACTACGGCCGGGGGCGCCGGCAGGAGAAGGCCCGGGACCGGACGGCGGTCCCGGAAGCCGACCACGACGCCACCATCGACACCATCATCGGCCTGCTGCGCGCCAACACGCCGCATGATTTCGGCTTGTACAAGACCGGGACGCTGCAGCGCCGGATCCAGCGGCGCGTGGTCATGGCCGGGGTGGGCGACATGGCACGGTACCTCGAGTTGCTGAAGCGCGAGCCCCGTGAGCTGGAGCTGCTCGCCAAGGACCTGCTGATCAACGTCACCAATTTCTTTCGCGATCCGCCGGTCTTCGAGTTCCTGGCGGAGCACGGCATCCCCGAGTTGGTCCGCCGGCACCGCACGGACCAGCCCATCAGGGTCTGGGTGGCGGGCTGCAGCACCGGCGAGGAGCCCTACTCGCTCGCCATGCTGCTGTTCGAGGAACTCGCCAGGACCGGTCGGCAGGCCAAGATCCAGGTGTTCGCCAGCGACGTTGACGCCGATGCGATCGCCGTGGGGCGCGAAGGGGTGTACCCGGAATCGATCGAGAGCGACGTCACCCAGGCTCGGCTCGACAAGTTCTTCACCAAGGAGGACCACCACTACCGCGTGGTACCGGATCTGCGGGCGGCGGTGGTCTTCGCGGTGCACGACGTGCTGGCTGATCCGCCGTTTGCCCGCCTGGACCTGATCTCCTGCCGCAACCTGCTGATCTATCTGACCGCCGAGGCGCAGGACCGGCTGCTGCGCCTGTTTCATTTCTCCTTGCGCGACTCCGGCAGGCTGCTGCTCGGCAGCTCGGAGACGGCGGGCAGGCTGGCCGATCGGTTTCGGGCTATATCGAAGTCGCAGCGGCTGTACGAGCGGGTCGGGTATCTCCGGCCGAGCGAGGTTGACTTTCCCCTCGGATTCGGGAAAAGCGCCGAGCCGCCGGGTTCGCGCGGAACCATCAATCGACCGGCCCCCGGCACAGCAATCGGTGAGACCGCTCGCAATGCGCTGCTCACTGCCTACGCGCCACCCTCCGCACTGATCAACGGCCAGCACGAGGTGCTTTACTACCTCGGGCAGACCGACCGCTACCTGCGGGTGGTCCCGGGCGAGCCCAGCCGCGACATCCTGCTGCTGGCGCGCGAAGGCCTGCGCAGCAAGCTTCGGATCGCGGTGCGGCAGGTGGCGCAACAGAAGGTGCCGGCGACGGTCCGTGCCGAGGCGCGCATGAAGCGGGACGGCGCCACCGTCGCGGTCAGCGTCTCCGTCCAGCCGGTCGCGAGCGATGGCGACACGCTGTACCTGGTCAGCTTCGCGGACCTGGAACCGCAGATTCGAAAGCGACCGATAGTCGACGGGCAGGCCGAGGACGCGTCGCGGCTGGCGGAGGTCGAGCGCGAGCTCGAGAGCACACGCGGCGAGCTGCAGACCGCGCTCCAGGAGCTGGAGCTGTGGAGCGACGAGCAGCGGTCGATCAACGAGGAGGCCGTATCGGTCAACGAGGAGTCGCAGGCGACCAACGAGGAGCTGATGACCTCGAAGGAGGAGCTGCAATCCCTCAACGAGGAACTCGCCGCACTCAACAACCAGCTCCAGGTGGCCCTGGAGGCACAGCGCGACACTGCGAACGACCTGCAGAATATCCTGTACAGCTCCGATGTGGCGACGCTGTTCCTCGACTGCGACCTCAACATCCGATTCTTTACGCCGACGGCGAAATCGCACTTCCGGATCATCGCCAGCGACGTCGGCCGGCCGCTCGCCGACCTGACGCCACGGACCCCGGATATCGCGCTGCTCGCCGACGCCCGCACCGTGCTCGGGCACAGCATCCCGATGCGCTCGGAGATCGACGCCGGGGACGGCGCCTGGTTCGTGCGCCGGATCACGCCCTACCGCACCCGCGACAGCCGGATCGAAGGCGTCGTCGTCACCTTCGCCGACATCTCCGAGCTGAAGGCCGCGGAGCGTCGCCTGGAGGCCGCGCGGGCCTATTCGGACAGCATCGTGAACAACATCCGCAGACCGTTGCTGGTGCTCGACGCCGAGCTGCGGATCGTCTCCGGCAACGACGCCTTCTATCGCTGCTTCGCGGTCGCACCGGACAGCGTCATCGGCCAGCCCTTCGCCGAGGTGGTCCACCACATTGCCGACCAGACCGGCCTGCTGGAATTTCTCGGACAGGTCGGAGCCGGGGGCGCGCCCGCCGAGATGACGGTCGAGGCGGAGCTGCCGCCGCTCGGCCGGCGCACCCTGATCGTCGGCGCCGGGCTGATCGACGGCGAGCCGGCCAAGCTGCTGCTGTCGATCGACGACGACACCGAGCGCCGGCAGATCGCCCGGGCTCTCGAGGAGGCCAAGCAGCAGGCCGAGCAGGCGAACCTGGCGAAGTCGCGGTTCCTCGCCGCCGCCAGCCACGACCTGCGGCAGCCGCTGCAGACCCTCAGCCTGCTGCACGGGCTGATCGGCAGGAAGATCAAGGAGCCCGAGCTGGTCAAGCTGGTGACCCTGATGGACGCGACGCTGGGTGCGATGTCCGGGATGCTCAACACGCTCCTCGACATCAACCAGCTCGAGGCCGGCATGGTCCGCCCGGAGGTCGTCACCTTCCCCATCGAGGAACTGACGCTGCGGCTGCGCACCGAGTTCGGCTATCACGCGGCGGCCAACGGACTCGGCCTCGCCGTCGTCCCGTCGAGCCTGCACGTCCGCAGCGACCCGCACCTGCTGGAGCAGCTGCTGCGGAACCTGCTCGCGAACGCCGTCAAGTACACCCGGCACGGCAAGGTGCTGCTGGGCTGTCGCCGGCGCGGCGACAAGCTGCGCATCGAGGTCTGGGACACCGGCCCGGGCATTCCGGCGGAGCAGATGGAGGCGATCTTCCAGGAGTTCCACCAGATCGGCAATCCGGCCCGCGAGCGTTCCCGCGGCCTCGGGCTCGGCCTCGCCATCGTGCGGCGCCTGTCGGAACTGCTGCAGCACCCCGTCGACGTGCGGTCGCAGGTCGGGCGCGGCTCGATGTTCGCGGTCGAGCTGCCGCTCGGGCGGCCGGAGGATGTCCTGCTCCGGACGCGGCGGCGGCACGAGGTCACCCGGTCGGCGAACCGCGGCGGCTTGGCGCTGATCGTCGAGGACGACCCTGATGTGCGCGATACGATGGCGCTGGTGTTCGCCAACAGCGGCTTCACCACCATCGCTGCGCAGGACGGGGCCGAGGCGAACGCGCTGTGCGGCAGCGGCAACGCGATCCCGGACCTGCTGATCGTCGACTACGACCTGCCGGGCGGCCGGAACGGCCTGCAAGTGGTCGCCGGCCTCCATGAGCAGACCGGGCGGGCGATCCCCGCGGTCATCCTCACCGGTGATATCTCGACGGCGACGTCGAGCGCGATCGGGCGGCGTGGATTCACGCGGCTGGTCAAGCCGGTCAAGCTCGACGAGCTGATGGGTGTCGTGGGCGAGCTGATGGAGGCACGCGGAGCAGCCAGGAGCGCGGATGGCCGGGCGACGCTCGAGGACGCCGAGTGAGTTGCGCTCCTCGACTTCGGTGAGCTCGGTGCGCCGCGGAGGGGACGCATCGGGCTGCGTGGCTTCCGGAGCGCCTTAAGTGACGATGGCGCCTGCGACATGCGGCTTTCCCCAATCGCGGGCCGAGCGGGGCTGTGGCATCAACCGGAACGTCGGGCGGGCGGGCCGCCGACCTCGATATCGTCACACCGAACCGGACGGAGGCTCGACGATGCGGTCGATCCCGAGAATAGTCGTGTGCGCCCTCATGGCAGTGGCGGCGATAGTGCTGGCTCCGCATGCGCACGCCGATGCCCTGCCTGCACCCGCCGGGCGGGTCATCCTGGAAGTCTCGGGTGCCCTCAGCCGCACCAACGGCGACGGCAAGGCCCGCTTCGACCGCGCGGCACTGGAAGCGATGGCGAGCCACACGCTGACGACCTCCACGCCGTGGACCAAGGGCGTCCAGACCTTCGACGGCTTTCCGCTGGCGGCGCTGCTGGCTGCCGTCGGAGCCTCCGGCACGTCCCTCAAGGCGATCGCGCTGAACGACTATGCCGCGACCCTCCCGATCGCGGATTCGGTCGCCGCCGGCGCCTCTGTGGCGATCCGGCAGAACGGCGAGCCGATGTCGGTGCGCGATCGCGGGCCGCTGTGGATCGTCTTCCCCTACGATTCCGACCGCCGCCTGACCACCGACGCCTATCTGAACCGGTCGGTCTGGCAGATCCGGGAACTGGTGGTCGACTGAGATGGCCGCCCGCGGCCTCCTGTCCCGGCAGACACCGCTCAAGGTGTTCGCGGTGACCGTGCTGACGGTTGCCATGGGGGCGGCTGCGCTCGCGATCTCGATCTACGGTCAGCTCGATCGCGCGGTATCGACCCCGCACGAGAACATCCAGTGGGCGGCCTATCAGCTGCAGGCCGAGCACCTGCGCCTGCTGCTGGCGGCCCGGGAGGCGGAGTCCACCGCCCTCAATCGAGGCCGAGCGACGCGCACAGCGTGATCCACAGCCCCGACAGCTGGTTGGACGCGACGCTGAGCGGGAACAGCGCCACGCCGGCGGCCATCATCACGACGAACGCCAGCACCAGCACCACGTCGAGCCGGCGGCCCCGCGATTCGCCGCCATTCTCCTCCTCGGCCGGTCGAGTCGTCATTCCGAAAACCTCGCGTCAGCCGGGCGCTGTTCGCCCGAACTCCTGCAGCCTGTCGCGGGCAGCATACCACAGATAGGCCGCCGCCAGCGCGGGCCGGCGCAGCGCCGGGTGCGGGAACCGAGGCGGCAGGCCGCGGAGCACCGCCGGCAGCGGTGGGGCTGCACCTCCCAGCGCGATCGCGTCGGCCACCGCCTTGCCGGCCGTCGGCGCTGCCGCCACGCCGGCGGCGTGGTAGCCGAGCGCGTAATGCACCGACGGGTCGTCCTCCAGCGTCCCGACCGACGGCACCCGCTTGCGCGACATCGCCACCAGGCCGCGCCAGCGGTACTCGACCTCCACACCGGCCCAACTGGGGAACAGCCCGCCGAGCCGGCGCCGCATCCAGTCCTGCACCCGCCCGGCAGCCTGCGGCGTTCCGGAGACGTCGCCGCGGGCGCCGAACAGCAGGCGGCGATCCGGCAGCAGGCGGTAGTAGAACAGCAGGGTGCGGGCGTTGACGATGCCGGTCTGCGCACTCCAGCGCTCCGCCGCCAGCTCGGCCGGCGTCAGCGGCCGGGTCACCAGGATGTTGGAGATCGCCGGCAGGATGCGGGCGTCGAACGCCGGATGCAGGCCGTCCGGGGTCCAGCCGTTGGTCGCCACCACCACCCGACGCGCCTGCACCGCGGCGCCGCCGGCGGTCACCAGCCGGTGGCCGCCCTGGCAGCGCTCCCAGCCGACTACCGGGCTGTGGCCATAGACCTTCGCACCCCGCCGGCGGGTTGCCGCCAGCAGCCCCAGCGCATAGGCCAGGGGGTGCAGGGCGAAGCCGGCGCCGACATGCACGCCGCCGAACTGCTCGGTGCCGGCGTGGCCGATCTCGGCGAACTGCTCGCGCGTCAGCACCCCGGTCGGCACGCCGGTCAGCGCCGTCAGCTGCCGGGCGTGCTCGACGAGGCCGGGCAGCCGGCATGGGTGGTCGGCCACTTCCAGGTTGCCGTCGCCCTGGGCCTGGACGTCGAAGCCCTCCGCGGCGGGCAGGCTGCGGGCCAGCTCGCAGCCGTCGAGCGCCCAACGGTAGAACCGCGCCGCCTCGTCGCGGCCCCAGCGCGCCACCAGTTCAGGGATCGACGCCTTGGCCGGCGGAATGCACACCAGCCCGCCATTGCGGCCGGAGGCACCCCAGCCCGGCTCGCCCGCCTCCAGCACCACGGCGCCGATGCCGTGGTCGCGGGCCAGGTGCAGCGCCGCCGAGAGCCCGGTGAAGCCGCCGCCGACGATCGCCACCTCGGCAGTCTCGTCGCGCTCCAGCCGCGGCACGGCGGGCCGCGCCACCGACGCCTCCCACCAGGACGGCTCCGGAACATCGTGGCGGTACAGCGACGCGTCGAACACCCGGGCGGTCATGCGCGGTTCATTCCCTTGCTGCACCGGACCGTCGACTCGGCCAGTGTGTGCGCCTGCGGCATATAGAGCCGGACCAAGAGGACAACAGCGATCATGGCGGCACTCCGTCGGTTCCCGGTCTCGGCCCGGCTGGCGCTGTTCTACACCGCCTACTTCGCGGTCGCCGGGATCATGCTGCCCTATTGGCCGGCCTGGCTGGAGTCCCGCGGGCTGCATCCCGTCACCATCGGCGCGGTGCTGGCGGTCGGCTTCTGGATCAAGCTGGCGGCGCATCCGCTGATGGCGGCGGTTGCCGACGCCACCGGCGCGCTGCGCGGCCTGACGGTGGCGCTGTCGGCGGCGGCACTGCTGGTCTACGCCGGCTTCGGGGTCGCCGAGTCCGCCTGGCACTACATGCTGCTGGCGGCACTGGCCGGCATCACCTTCCAGACCATCATGCCGCTGGGCGAGGCGCTGGCGCTGGCCGAGATCAAGGAGCGGCGTCTCGACTATGGCCGCATCCGGATCTGGGGCTCGGTGTCGTTCATGGCGGCGGCGGCGGCCGGAGGATGGGCGATCGACCACTTCCGCGCCGGCGTCGTGCTGCCGCTGGCGCTGGCCGCCCTGGCCGCCCTGGTGCTGGCCGCGGCGACGCTGCCGCGGCGCCGGGTCGAGACCCGGCGGCCGTGGTCCTGGGCCGCCGCCGGCCGGATGGTCGCCGACCGCCGCTTCCTCGCCTTCGTCGCCGCCGCCGGCGCGGCCCAGGCCAGCCACGCCGTGTTCTACGGCTTCGGCACCATCGCCTGGCGCAAGATCGGCTTCGACGACACGGTGATCGGCGTCCTGTGGACGCTTGGCGTGGTCGCCGAGATCGTGCTGTTCTGGATGGCCGGCCGGCTCGGGCGGTTCGGCAGCGCGCCGTTCCTGTTCATGCTGGCGGGGTTCGGCGTTATGCTGCGCTGGCCGCTGACCGCGATCGCCGACACCGTGGCGGCGGCCGCCGCCCTGCAGGTGCTGCACGCGTTGACCTTCGGCGCCGCGCATCTCGGCGCCATGCGCTACCTGCAGGACAACGCCCCGCCGGGCCTGGAGGCGACGACGCAGGCGCTGTACTACGCACTGGTCACCGGCGTGCTGATGGGCACGGTGATGCCGCTGGCCGGGGTGCTGTACGAGCACTTCGGCATGGCCGCATACCATGCCATGGGCGGGCTCGGCCTGGTGACCCTGGCGGCATCGGCGATCCTGGTGCGCCTCAGCCGCGGTGCTCCGTAGCCGCCCGTCAGCCGTTGCGGCGCGCGCCGCGCATCAGTGGCGCCGCACCGATGGAGGCCAGCACTGCAATGCCGGTCAGCCCGAACGCCTTGAAGGTGACCCAGCCGTCGGTGGACAGCGACCGCCAGGCGAACTCGTTGGCGACGGCCATCACCACGAAGACCGCAGCCCAATAGATCGTCAGATGGCGCCAGCTGCGCTCGTCGAGCTCGATCATCGAGCCGAGCACCGACTTCAGGAAGTTGCGCCGCAGCAGCAGGCCGATAAGCAGGGCCGCGGCGAACAGCAGGCTCGCCACCGTCGGCTTGATCTTCAGGAAGAAGGCGTCGTCGAAGACCAGGGTCAGGCCGCCGAACACCGAGACCAGCACGGCGCCGACGATCGGCAGCCAGGGCACCCGGCGCTCGTGCAGCATCGACCAGGCGACCGCCGCCACCGTCGCCGCGATCAGCACGCCGGTCGCCGGCATGATGCCGAAGGCCAGGTTGCACACGAAGAACAGGATCAGCGGGCCGTATTCGGTGAGGGCACGGGTTCTGGTCATGGTCGATCCCTCGGTCAGGCGGCGGCGCGGCGGTCGGACGCGACCCGGGTGGCCGCAGCGATCAGGATGCCCGGCCCGGCGTCGGGATCCGGCATGGTCTCGGCCAGATGCCGCCGCCAGGCGCGCGCGCCTGGCAGGCCCTGGAACAGCCCGAGCATGTGGCGGGCGATCGACTTGACCGGCGTGCCGTGGTCGCGCTTCGCCCGGGCGGCGTAATCGGCCATCGCCTCGACCACCGCATGGCGATCCGCCGCCACTCCCGGCTCGCCGAAGATCCTGGCGTCGGCGTCGGCCAGCACCCAGGGCGTCTGGTAGGCGGCGCGGCCGAGCATGCCGCCGTCGAGCCCGCGCGCCAGCGCCGCCTCGACCGCGTCCAGGTCGGTGAGTCCACCGTTGAGCACCACTGTCAGTTCCGGCCGCGCCGCCTTCAGGGCGTCGACCCGGCCGTAGTCGAGCGGCGGCACGTCGCGGTTCTCCTTCGGCGACAGGCCCTGCAGCCAAGCCTTGCGGGCATGCACGATCAGCGTGCCGCAACCGGCCTCGGCCACTGCACCGGCGAGCGCGTCGAGCGCCGGTCCCGGGTCCTGGTCGTCGACGCCGATCCGGCACTTGACGGTCACCGGGATCGTCACCGCCGCCCGCATCGCCGCGACCATGCGGCCGACCAGTTCCGGCTCGCGCATCAGGCAGGCGCCGAAGCGGCCGGACTGTACCCGGTCCGACGGGCAGCCGACGTTGATGTTGACCTCGTCGTAGCCGAGATCCTCGGCGATCCGCGCCGCCTCGGCCATCGCCGCCGGGTCCGAGCCGCCGAGTTGCAGCGCCACCGGATGCTCCGCGGCCGAGAACCCGAGCAGCCGCTGACGGTCGCCGAAGCGCACGGCGTCGGCGGTCACCATCTCGGTGTACAGCAGCGCGCGCCGCGTCAGGTGACGGTGGAACACCCGGCAATGCCGGTCGGTCCAGTCCATCATCGGGGCGACGCTGAGGCGGTGAGGCTGAAACTCTTTCATTTTCCTTGGTGAATTCGAATTGTCGACCCGGAGCAGGATCTCTCGCGACGGCGACAGACGATATATGTCACCGAACCCCATGCGAAAGTACAGGCAGAGGACAAATAGGTGGCCGTTGCCGTACTTGTTGATGCGCCTCTGGCGGATCGCGTGCTTGCTACCGTGCCACTCCGTCTACATATTGACCGTGAATACGGGCAATGGAGAGGCGCTTGGGCTGGACGGCAAAGAGGATGGCGGAGGATAGCGGGCGCGTTCGCGGGGCGTCGGGCGGACGCTTCTCGTTGGCCAGCCTGATGGACGAGCACGGCATGGTGAACGTCGCCGACGTCGCCGAGACGTTCGGGATGTCCAAGGCACAGCTGGCGGAGACCGCAGGTCTCGGGTCCGAAGTGCTACAGAAGTCCAGTCGGCGCAATGGACCCAAGGCGCAGAGCCGGGTCCGCGAGATGCTGGAGATCATTCATCTCGTCCAGGGCTGGGCCGGCGGCGCGGCCCAGGCCATGGCCTGGTATCGAGCGGAGCCGATCCCGGCCTTTGGCGGCCGCACCGCCGAGGCGCTGGTGAAGTCCGGCAATGCCGCGGCGGTCCGCGACTATGTCGATCATCTCGCCACTGGCGGATACGCTTGAGGTTCGCGGGAGAGTGCTTCCGGGCCCATGATCCGAGCTGGGCGTGGAGCCCGCTTTCCGGCGCGGGAGCCGCGCTGAAGGGACGCCGGTTCAACTGGCCTGGACTGGAGACGCTCTATCTCTCGCTCAGCTTCAACACCGTGTTCCGCGAAGTGTCGGGCGGCTTCGCCCATCGCCTGACGCCCTACGTCCTGTGCAGCTACGACGTGGATTGCGAGGACGCCGCGGACCTCCGGACGCACGAGAGCAGGGCTGCCCTGAATGTGGAACTGGCCGACCTTGGTTGTGCGTGGGGGGACGCCTTGATCGCCGGACGGGATCCGGAGTCCTGGGGCGTGGTTCGCCGGCTGCTTGCGGACGGCTACGCCGGCGCGCTGGTCCCCAGTTTCGCCAACGGCGCATCGGCGGACGACCGGAACCTCGTGCTTTGGCGCTGGGGGCCGGATCTGCCACACAAAGTCACGGTGTATGATCCGACCGGGAAGCTGCCGAAGAACCAGCTGTCCTGGTCCTGAACGCCGCGTCCTTCGCACCGGCACCGGGATCCACCCGCCGCTCTGGAAGCTGCCGGGGCGGCCGCACCGCCTGACGCCAGCGTCTTCGCCAAGCAGGCACTGCCCGCCAGTCTCAGGCGGCGATCCGCTTCGGAGCCAGCGTGACCGCCTGCCGCAGCGCCTCGATCAGGCTGCGCTCGTCGGCGACGCCGGTGCCGGCGATGTCGAAGGCGGTGCCGTGGTCGACCGAGGTGCGGACCACCGGCAGGCCGACAGTCACGTTCACACCGGCCTCCAGCCCGAGCACCTTGACCGGCCCGTGGCCCTGGTCGTGGTACATCGCCACCACCATGTCGTAGTCGCCGCGCCCGGCCAGGAAGAACAGGGTGTCGGCCGGCAGCGGCCCGCGCACGTCCCAGCCCTTCGCGCGGCAGGCCTCGACGGCGGGCGTGATCTTCTCCGCCTCCTCGCCGCGGCCGAACAGGCCGTTCTCGCCGGCATGCGGGTTGATGGCGCAGACGCCGATCTTGGGATCGGCGATGCCGGCCTTGACCAGCACCGCATGACCGCGCGCGATCACCCGCTCCACCAGGGCGGGCTCGATCCTGGCGATCGCGTCGAGCAGGCCGATATGCGTGGTGACGTGGATCACCCGCAGCTTCGGGGTGATCAGCATCATCGACACCTCGGGCGTGCCGGTCAGGTGCGCCAGCAGCTCGGTGTGGCCGGGATATTTGTGGCCGGCGGCGTGCAGCGCCTCCTTGCTCAGCGGCGCGGTGCAGATCGCCTGGGCGAGGCCGGATCCCGCCAGCTCGGCCGCTTTCTCGATGTAGCGGTAGGCGGCCTCGCCGGCGACCGCCGATACCTTGCCGAAGGGCAGATCCGCGGGCACCAGGGCGAGGTCGATGCACTGCACGCGGCCGCAGGCGAAGTCCGCGCCGGCCGCACCGGCGAGCGCGTCGACCGCGAGGTCGACGCCGGCGATCCGTCCCGCCTGCCGCAGCCGCCCGGCGTCGCCGATGACCAGCGGCCGGCAGATCGCGTGCACCTCGGGATGCGCCAGCGCCTTCATGATGACCTCCGGGCCGATCCCGGCCGGATCGCCCATGGTGATCGCGATCGTCGGCAACTCGCTCTCGGGGTGGCTCATGGCTGAATTCCTTTCCTGCGGATCGACCGCAGCCGGGCGGCGATGCGGCCGAGGCTGTCCTCGTCGCCGAAGGCGCCGGCCTTGGTGACGACCGGGACAGACAGGTGCCCCAGGGTCATTCCGAGCGCAACCCCCGGCTCGATCTCGTCGACCAGTCGGATGCCGTCGACGCCGAACGCCGAGAGCAGGGCGGCCGCGGTCTCGCCGCCGGTGGCCGCGAGCGCGCCGATGCACGACGTCGCCGGCCCGAGGGCTTCCGCAAGGCCCCGGACGAGGCTGGGGCCAAGGGCCGGATCCGGCGCGTCGCCGGTCCGGATCTCGACCAGGACATCCTGGCCGGCGTCGAGCAGGCTGGCGACACGACGTCCGACAGCTGCCCGCTCCCGTGGGCCGGCGAGCAGCGTCCCCGGCTCGACCGGCACATGGACGACCTCGCCGGAGTCGACCAGCCGGCGGGCGCCGGCCCGCGACGTCGCGGCGCGCGTGCCCACCACGATCAGCGATCCGTGGCCGGAGCCGGCATAGGATGGCAGGACGGCGGCGTTGCAGGGCAAGCATGCGGCAAGCGCGTGGGCGAGGCCGGCGCTGCCGATCAGGAAGCCGCCCGGCGGCAGCGTCGGGATCGCCGCGGCGACGCGGCGCAGGTCGTCGTCGCTCTCGGCATCGCAGACCGCCACGGTGGCAGCCTTGGCGGCGACCGCTCGCAGAGCCGCCGGCAGGGCGTCGCCAGCGGCGCGGACAGTGGCCAGGCCGACGGCCTCGGCCGTGACACCCGCGGTCGCCAGCATCCCGACGAGATCGGAACTCCCATAGGTGTGGTCGGCCCGCCAGACCTCGGCCTCCTCCAGCGGGCGGCCGGCAACCCGGATGCGGCCGTCGACGGTGGTGCGCCCGGTGGCCGGGAAGGCCGGGGCGAGAATGCCGAAGGCCGACCCGAAACGCGACTTCATGTGAGCGACGGTGGCCGCCGTCTCGGCGGCCGGCTGGCCGCGCAGCGTCGAATCGATCTTCTTGAACAGCCGGCGGTCCGGACCGAGCAGGGCTTCGAGCGCCTCGGCGTGCCGTGCCGCCGCCCGAGGCGCGGTCATGCCGCGGCTGTCGGCGTCATAGGAGAAGACGGAGGTCGTCGCGCTTGCCGGCGGGCGGCCATCGCCCCAGCCGACGGTCGCCTCGACACCCCGACGCGCAAAGGCAATGGCACAATCCGCGGCACCGGTGAGGTCGTCGGCAAGGATGAGCCAGTTGTCCGTCAAGTCGGGAGGACCCGCTCGGCATCGCTGCGAACCGCCCTATGCGCCATGCCGCCTCTATCCGTGTCGATCTGCGAGTGAAACTTCATCGCGCGACGGCCTAGCCTGGCAGACCAAAAGCAATGGGGCGCCGTGCTGGTGCCGGCGCCCCCATCACAGCCTGCAACGACGCCTGCGGTCAGGCGGTCTTCTTGCGGCGGGTCGCCGGCTTGGCGGAGACCTTGCCGAGGCCGATCTTCTTGGCGAACTCGGAACGCTGGCGGGCGTAGTTCGGCGCCACCATCGGATAGCTGGCCGGCAGACCCCACTTCGCCCGATACTCCTCGGGGGTCATGTCGTAAGTGGTGCGAAGATGACGCTTCAGCATCTTCAGCTGCTTGCCGTCCTCGAGACAGATGATGTACTCGGGCGTGACCGACTTCTTGATCGGGACGGCCGGGCGCAGCGGCTCCGGCTCAGGCTCGCCAGTGCCGGCCGAGAGGTTCTTCAGCGCGCTGTGAACAGTGCCGATCACTTCCGAGATCTGCGACGCCGGAACACTGTTGTTGCCGAGATAGGCGGACACCACCTCGGTCGTCATTCGCAGAAGGTCGGACGACCCCATGTTTTCTCCTGTTGTATCGTCAGTCATTTTCGAGCCCTAAGTGTTACACGTCATTCAACCCCCAGGAGCCAAAATTGGCCGGACACCTTGTGCTGTCAAGAGACTTTCAATATTCGTTCGGCACTAAATAGCCAATGGCGGCGGTGGAACAGCCAAGAATAGGCCGCGAACCATCAGCTGAACTCGCCGCAAACGCGAGACTTTCAGGCAGTCGGGATCCTGGCGTCGAGCCGAACTCTACGCCGCGCAGGTCCCGCCGCGGCAAATCACGACGCGATCGAAGGCTGCTGCGACCGCGCTCCCCGTTCGCCGCCGGGACCGATCGCTCGCGCGGAACGCGAGCGTTGGAGGGCTGTGCGGCGACCGGTAGGATGCCGGCACGGTACGGCGACAGACGAGGCGCACGATGAAATCCGACGCGCTGGCCCAGGCGATCGACCAGGGCCGTGGAGCCGCCGAGGCCGACCTGGTGATCAAGGGCGGGCGGCTCCTCGACCTGGTGACCGGCGAACTCCTGGCCGGCGACGTCGCGGTCGCGGGCGACCGGATCGTCGGAACCCTGGGCGACTACCGCGGCCGGCGGGAGATCGATGCACGCGGCAAGGTGGTGGTGCCGGGATTCATCGACACCCACCTGCACATCGAATCGTCGCTGGTCACACCGCAGGAATTCGACCGCTGCGTCCTCGGCTACGGCGTGACCACCGCGATCTGCGACCCGCACGAGATCTCGAACGTGCTCGGCGCCGACGGCATCCGGTTCTTCCTCGAATCGGCGCGCAACGTCATCATGGACGTGCGGGTGCAACTCTCGAGCTGCGTGCCGGCGACGCATCTGGAGACCGCGGGGGCCCGGCTGGACGTGGCCGACCTCACCCCGTTCATGGATGATCCGAAGGTGATCGGCCTGGCCGAGTTCATGAACTTCCCGGGCGTGCTGGCCAAGGACCCCGGTTGCCTCGCCAAACTGGAGGCCTTCGCCGGCCGACATGTCGATGGTCACGCGCCGCTGCTGCGCGGCATGGACCTGAACGGCTACCTGGCGGCCGGCATCCGCACCGACCACGAGATCACCACCGCCGACGAAGCACTGGAGAAGCTGCGCAAGGGCATGCACGTGCTGATCCGCGAAGGCTCGGTGTCGAAGGACCTGCATGCGCTGATCCCGATCATCACCGAGCGCCACTCGCCGTTCATTGCGTTCTGCACCGACGACCGCAATCCGCTCGATATCGCCGAGGAGGGTCATCTCGATTTCATGATCCGCACCGCGATTGCCGCCGGTGCGCCGCCGCTCGCCGTCTACCGCGCCGCCAGCATCTCGGCGGCGCGGGCCTTCGGCCTCGCCGGCCGCGGCCTGGTCGCCCCCGGCTGGCGCGCCGACCTCGCGATCCTCGACGACCTGGAGGACTGCCGGGTATCGCGCGTGATCGCCGCCGGCCGGCCGGTCGAGGATGCGTTGTTCGCCGGCCGCCCGGCGGTGGCGCCGGTCGGCCGCGACAGCGTCACGGCGCGTCCGGTCACGGCGCGCGACCTGGCGGCCCGCGGCTCCGGGCCGTCGACGCCGGTGATCGGCGTGCTGCCGGGGCGGATCATCACCGAGCGCCGGCACTTCAGTCTCCCCTTCGCCGGCGGCGAGCGAAGTGCCGACATCGAGCAGGACGTCATCAAGGTGGCGGTGATCGAGCGGCACGGGAAGAACGGCAACATCGGCGTCGGCTTCGTGCACGGCTTCGGGTTGCGACGCGGCGCCATCGCCTCCACGGTCGGCCACGACAGCCACAACATCTGCGTGATCGGGGTCGACGACGCCGACATGGCGGTGGCGGTCAACCGGCTCGGCGAGATCGAGGGCGGCTTCGTGGTCGCCGCCGGCGGCGCGGTGCTGGCCGAGATCGCCCTGCCGGTCGCCGGCCTGATGAGCCTGCTGCCGCACGAGGCGGTGCGCGACGCGCTGATCCCGCTGCGCCGGGCGGCGAAGGCGCTGGGCACCACGCTGCCCGAGCCCTTCCTGCAGGTCGCGTTCCTGCCGCTGCCGGTGATCCCGCACCTGAAGATCACCGACAGGGGCCTGGTGGACGTCGACCGCTTCGAGCTGATCGACGGCTGACTTGCCGGCGCGCTCAGTCGATCCGTTCGGCGTAGAGCAGCATCAGGATGTGATCGACCTCGACACCGCCGTCGCTGAGCGGCAGCAGCAGCTTGTCCCATTTGACGGCACCATTGCCGCTTGGCGACGGCACGGTGTCGTGGAACTCGACCGGTCCACGGGTGCGGACTGTGGCGTCGTAGTGGCCGATGATCGCCCACAGCCGGTTCAGCGGCAGCGCCTCGTGCATCAGCCTGCCGGTGAAATCCTCGCCGTCGATCGCGGCGACATGCCGCCCGACCTTCTGGAACCGGTAGGCACAGCTCTCCTCGGCGCGCTCGACCTTGTAGAGAACCAGGTTGTCGGCCCAGGGACGCAGCTCCAGTGCATCGAAGAACCGGTAGGCCGGCAGGCCGCCGCGGCCGGGACGCTTGCTGGCCCAGAGATCGCGCAGCTGGCGGGTATTCTCGATGGCGAAGTCCACCGGCGCCGTCGACGGTCGCCGCGGCTTGGGGGCGGGGGCGAAGGCCGATGGCGGTGGTGGGGCGTCGATCGGTTTCGGGGGCCTGGCCATGCCTATGCGATCTCCCGAAAGGCGGCGCCGAAGCTCTCGGTCGTGTAGCGCGACACCCGCAGGGTGTCGGACCAGTGGTCGGCCGGAAGGCCGGCCTTGCGCTTCAGCTGGGTGATGAAGGCCTCGGCCTTGGGCAACCCGGACCAGACGCTCGGCAGGAAGATGCCGCGATGCTCGCCGTCCTGCAGGATCAGCCCGTCGACGTCGGGACGGACCTGCCGTACCAGGTCGCCCTGGTCGGCGAACCGCAACGCGACCGGCGTGGACAGGATCGAGACCGAGACCTCGATGCGGTCCAGTTCCTCGGCGGTCAGGGGTGGGAAGCGCCGGTCGCCGAACGCCGCCTTCCAGGCATTGTCGACCACGTCGGTGAGCAGCGGACGGTGCGGCGCCATGCTGCCGATGCAGCCGCGCAGCCGGCCGTCGAGCGTCAGCGTCACGAAACCGGCCCGCCGGGCCGTGAGCGTCGGCGACAGACCGCCGGCGAGCCCCACGGTCGGCGCGCGGCCGTGCTCGATTCCGAAGCGGACACCGAAGCGGGCGGCCTGGACGAGTTGCGCGCGGTCGGCGTCGGGCAGTCGGGCGGCCTGGGCATACTCAAGGGCGAAGGCGCCGTAGCCGACCACCCGCTCGGGGTTGCCGCGGGTGTCGGCGGAGGTGCGCAGGTCGAGCGCGGTCGCCCGCAGGTCGCGGCGGCGGGCCTGGTCGAGCACGCCGGCGAGCGCGCGGTGGCCGCACGCGCCCTGTCCGTCGATGCGGTCCGGACGCAGCGTCTCGATCCAGCCGGCGGTGGCGTCGTCGAGGCGGCGCGCGGTCGCCTGGTCGTGGAAGTGCGACAGGTCGGAAGACACCACGATCAGGGTCTCCGGCCCACCCCACAGCAACTCGACCGCCTGCGAGACCAGGGCGGCCGGCGCGTCGCCGACCAGCAGCGGCACGATGGCGGCCCCGGGGAACAGGCGCTGGATGAACGGCGCGTGCACCTCCAGGCTGTGCTCCTCGGCGAAGGCGGCGTCCATGACCGCCACGCCGGGCAGCGCCAGCACGTCGTTCAGGGCCCGCCAGTCGACCGCCACGGTGCCGGACGGCGTCGCCCATGCGTCGGCGCTGGTGGTGGCGATGCCGCGGAACGCCACCCGGTGCGCCGGTCCCAGCAGCACGACGCGGGCGATGCGCGCGGCCTGCTGCCGCAGTGCCGCATAGGCGGTGCCGGCAATCGGCCCGGAGAACACCCACCCGGCATGCGGCGCCACCAGCACCTTGGGCACCACGCCGCCCGACGGACGGGCACCGGCGAGGCAGCGCTCCAGCAGCGCCGCGCAGGCGTCGGGGCCGCCCGGATAGAACCGTCCGGCGACTTCCGGGGCGCGGATCGCGGTATTGGCTCGTGCGTTCATGACGACCATCTGACTAGCATAGGGTGCCAGCCGGTTACAGAGCCGAACCGGCCGGCTGCATACCCCAGGGGAGGTATCTTCGGGTGTCGGATTTGACGGACATCGGCCGCCCCGGCAACGGTTCCGGCCGCGGCCCGGTGGTGCCGACGGAGCATTGGCGGATGCTCGATGACGGGCGGGTACAGTGTGAGATGTGTCCGCGCTACTGCCGGCTGAACGAGGGGGCGCGGGGATTGTGCTTCGTGCGGGCCCGGCAGGGCGACGCAATCGTGCTGACGACCTATGGCCGGTCCAGCGGCTTCTGCATCGATCCTATCGAGAAGAAGCCGCTCAATCACTTCCTGCCGGGCACCCCGGTGCTGTCCTTCGGCACCGCCGGCTGCAACCTCGCCTGCAACTTCTGCCAGAACCACGACATCTCCAAGAGCCGCGAGATGGACCGCCTGCAGGCCGAGGCGCAGCCGGAGGCGATCGCCGAGACGGCGCTCCGTCTCGGCTGCCGCTCGATCGCCTTCACCTACAACGATCCCGTCATCTTTCACGAATATGCCAGGGACATCTCGATCGCCTGCCGGGCGGTCGGGGTGCGGACCGTGGCGGTCACGGCCGGCTACCTGACGGAGCGGGCGCGGCCCGATTTCTTCCGCCACATCGACGCCGCCAATGTCGACCTCAAGGCCTTCAGCGAGCGGTTCTACCGCGACGTCACCAAGAGCCGGTTGCAGCCGGTGCTCGACACCCTGGTCTACCTGGTGCGCGAGACCGCGGTGTGGGTCGAGATCACCAACCTGCTCATTCCGGGCGAGAATGACGGGGAGGCCGAGGTCGACGCCATGACGTCGTGGGTCGTGGAGAATCTCGGGCCCGACGTGCCGATGCACTTCTCGGCCTTCCATCCCGACTATCGCATGCTCGACACCCCGCGCACGCCGTTCGAGACGCTGGCCCAGGCGCGCCGCATCGCGCGGCGCAACGGCGTGCGCCATGCCTACACCGGAAACGTCCACGACATCGGCCGGCAGTCGAGCTACTGCCACCACTGCGGCGCTCGGGCGATCGGGCGGGACTGGTACGAGTTGAGCGACTGGGCACTGACGGCGGATGGCTGCTGCGCCGCCTGCGGCACCCGAATGGCCGGCGTGTTCGAGCCGCGGCCCGGAGACTGGGGACGCAAGCGCCGGCCGGTGGATCCGGCGGTCTTTCGTGGGCTCGAAGGAAACAGGAATTAAAATTCTTGTCATAGTGGTGTTCCCTGCGTCGCCGGGTGTTGCCGGCCGGGGAAGTCCTGCGGGTCAAAATTCTGAAAACCGCAGCAATTGGCCATTCGAATCTTAACTATTCATTAACCCTCCGTTGACGTGAATATCGCCGGGAAAATGGTGGATGGGCGGATATACCTGCTATGCGTGATCCGAGGGGGCGTATTCTGGTGGTGAGTGACGACATGGAGGTGATGCGGCAGATCACGCGCATCGCCGGCGGGCCGAATACCGCCGCGATCGAATGGGTGGCGGGCGCTCCCGAGGCGATCGAATTGCTCGGCCGCAGCACGCACGACTTCGTGCTGGTGCTGGCCGACCAGCGCCTCGCCGAAGGCAGCCCGTTCGAAGTCTTCCGCTTCGTTCGCCGCGACCCGGACTGCCCGTATCCGGGGATCGCCCTGGGGCTGACCGGCGAGGCGCTGACCGAGGGCGACATCCGGCGCTCGGCGGTGCTCGGCTGCCTGCATTTCCTACAGCGACCGTTCCTGCCCGAGGCGGTCGCCCACGGCCTGGCGCAATGGCCGATCGATCGCGACGACTTCATCCTGTCCGGCTCCTACAGCGGTCCGGACCGGCGCCGCTCCAGCCGCCAGCTGATGGTCGAGCGCCGGACGATCTCCGGTCCGGCCGAGCAGACGGTGGCGTCCACCAGCCTCGGCTTCGAGATCCGGCCGTCGACCACGGTATTCCGCTTCCGCAGGCTGCCGACCGCCGAGCCCGACCCGGCGCTGGCGCTGCGCAACGGCCTCACGCGGGAGACGGTCGAGCCGGCGCGCGCGCATATCCGGCTGAAGAAGGAGCAGGCAGTGGCGATGCTGGGGCACACCCGCCACCGCATGGAGGAGGCCTATGCCGAACTGGCCGCCTCCCCGGACCGCGAAGTGCTGAAGCGGCTCCACACGCTCGCCCGCGACGCCGCGGCCCTGACCGAGACCCGTGGCCTGCTGCTGATCGGGACGATCGTCCGCGGGTTGATCGGCCACACCGGCGGCAGCCACCTGCCGGGTGCGGCGTTGCTCGTGCTGCTGCGCGTCCAGCTGGATGCGCTGGCTGAAGCACTCCGCCGCGAGATCGTCGACGACGGCGGGCCGGCCGGCCGGCAGCTGATGAGTTCGCTCAAATCGGCGGAGGATGCATACGCGGCGGCGCTCGACGCGGCCGCCGCGACGCGGCACTGACGGTGCCGTTGCCGGAGGGCCATGTCGCCCGCCCGACACGACAGGTCGCGGCGGCGGCAGCGACGGCGGCGATAACCGTGTCTGTTCCGCGTGGTTGACCGGGACCGTCTGGAGGGTTTGGCATGGCCGAGGACGACGACATCGTTCTTTCCGAGCTCGACGACGACGAACTCGTGCTGCAGATGCACGACGACCTCTATGACGGCCTCAAGGACGAGATCACCGAGTCGGTGAACATCCTGCTGGGCCGCGGCTGGACGCCCTACGACGTCCTGACCAAGGCGCTGGTCGAGGGCATGCGGATCGTCGGCATCGACTTCCGCGACGGCATCCTGTTCGTGCCGGAAGTGCTGATGGCGGCGAACGCCATGAAGGCCGGCATGGCGATCCTGCGGCCGCTGCTGATCGAGACCGGAGCCCCGCGGGTCGGCAAGATGGTGATCGGCACCGTCAAGGGAGACATCCACGACATCGGCAAGAACCTGGTGTCGATGATGATGGAGGGTGCGGGCTTCGAGGTGATCGACCTCGGCATCAACAACCCGGTCGAGGCTTACCTGGCGGCGATCGAGGAGCACCAGCCCGACATCCTCGGCATGTCGGCGCTGCTGACCACCACCATGCCCTACATGAAGGTGGTGATCGACACGATGAAGGAGCGCGGCATCCGCGACGACTACATCGTGCTGGTCGGCGGCGCGCCGCTGAACGAGGCGTTCGCCGACAGCGTCGGCGCCGACGCCTACTGCCGCGACGCGGCGGTCGCGGTGGAGACCGCCAAGGCGCTGATCGCCGAGCGCCGCCGGTCCAACTCGGAAGCTGCCGAGGGCTGATCCGGGCGGGGAGGGGAGCGAGATGGACGTCGCATCGGTCCGCCCGACCACGCTGTTCATCGCCTGCGGCGCGCTTGCCAAGGAGCTGGTGGCGCTGAAGCGCGCCACCGGCTGGGCCGGGCTGACCATCACCTGCCTGCCGGCGCACTGGCACAACACCCCGGAGAAGATCACCCCCGGCGTGCTGCGCAAGATCCGCGCGGCGCGCGCCGCCTATGACCGGATCTACGTGATCTACGGCGACTGCGGCACCGGCGGCGCGCTCGACCGTGCGCTGGCCGATCTGGGGGTGGAGCGCATCCCCGGGCCGCACTGCTACCAGTTCCTCATGGGCAGCGCGGACTTCGCGGCCCTGGCCGAGGACGAGCCCGGCTGCTTCTTCCTGACCGACTACCTGGTCCGGCATTTCGACCGGCTGATCGTCAAGGGCCTCGGCCTCGACCGCTACCCGCAGCTGCTGCCGGATTATTTCGGCAACTACACCAAGGTGGTGCACCTGGCGCAGCTGGCGGATTCCTCGCTGAAAGGGCGGGCGGCCAAGGCCGCCGCCCGGCTCGGGCTGGCCTTCGAGTACCGCATGGTCGGCTATGGCGAGCTCGGCGACTTCGTCGCCGCGGCGGCCGGCGGTGAGCGGGAGGAGCGCCCGGCATGGCCAGCCTGATCGTCACCTTCTGGCGCGACATCCCGGCCCAGGTGGTGGTCGAGAAGGGCCGCGGCCGCGGCCGCGAGACCGCCAAGGTCGAGCTGTCGCCGCGCTTCGCCGCAGCGATCGACGCCGCCGCCATGAAGGGCGGGGCGGCGGAGACCGACGCCTATCTGGCGGAATGGCGGCGCGCCGAACCGGAGGCGGTGCCGGACGACGACATGCCCGCGACCGCGGCGGCCCGGGCGGCGGCGATCGAGGCCGAATGGCCGGCCGAGCGGCTGCGCGCCGCCATCGCCAATGGCGGGCGCGAGGGCTGATGGCGTTCGGCGAGCGGCCGCCCGGCCCTTCGTGGCCCTCCGCTGCGCGGAGTGCACCTTCAGGGCGATGGGTAAGATGTTGGCGCCATTCCAAATTCTGTCGCCCTTCGTGGCGCGCCTGCTCCGGCGCGCCACGAAGGGCCGGGTGGAGCTTGGCCGCAATCGGGGCCGCGCCTACCCCGCACCCAGCGCCCTCGCGTGCCAGCGCAGATGGTCCTCGATGAAGCTGGCGATGAAGAAGTAGGAGTGGTCGTAGCCCGGCTGCCGGCGCAACGTCAGGTCGATGCCGGCGGCAGCGCAGGCGGCCTCCAGCAGTTCCGGCTTCAACTGGCCCTCAAGGAAGCCGTCGGCCAGGCCCTGGTCGACCAGGATCGCCGGCACCCGGGCGCCGTCCTCGATCAGCGCGCAGGCGTCGTATTGCCGCCAGGCAGTACGGTCGGCGCCGAGATAGCCGGCCAGCGCCTTCTCGCCCCATGGGCATTGCATGGGTGCTGCGATCGGGGCGAAGGCCGAGACCGAGCGGAAGCGGCCGGGGTCGCGCAGCGCCAGGGTGAGGGCGCCGTGGCCGCCCATGGAATGGCCGGTGATCGCCTGCCGCGCCATGTCGAGCGGCAGCGAGCGGCCGACCAGCTCCGGCAGCTCGCGTTCCAGGTAGCTGCGCATGCGGTAGTGGGTTGCCCAGGGCGCGGCGGTGGCGTCGAGGTAGAAGCCGGCGCCGAGGCCGAAGTCGTAGGCGCCGTCGGGATCGTCCGGCACGCCGTCGCCGCGCGGGCTGGTGTCCGGCGCGATCAGAGCGATGCCGAGCTCGGCCGCCACCCGCTGCGCGCCGGCCTTCACCGTGAAGTTCTCCTCGGTGCAGGTCAGCCCGGCCAGGAACCACAGCACCGGCACCGGGCCGTCGGCGGCCTGCGGCGGGATGAACGCCGCGAACTTCATGGCGGTGCCGGTCTGGCGCGAAGCGTGCCGGTACACCCACTGGGTGCCGCCGAAGCATCTGGCCTGGGAGACGGGTTCGAGGTCGGTCGTCGGCATGACGGCTCCTGCGCGGGTCGCGTGATCGCCGGCGCAGCCTAGCGCAGGCTGCGGCCGCTGTTGACCCCGGCATCGGGCATGAGTTTCTCGAGACGGCGGCGTATCGCTGCGACAGGTCGTCAGCCGAAAGGGACCCAGTCGCTCCCGCTCGATCCGGCTACCCCCATCAGCGCCAGGGCCGGGGCGGCGTCGAACGGCTCGTCGCCGAAGACCAGATGCTCGACGCCTCTGATCGTATCGACGTCGCCGGTGGCGATCTCGGTGACCAGGATGGCATTGCCCTGGGCGGCGATGGTGTAGGCGGCCGCGGGGTTGTCGAACCCGGCGGTGTCGTCGCCAGAACCGCCGACGATCAGGTCGTTGCCGCCGCCGCCGACCAGCAGGTCGTCTCCGGCGCCGCCCTGCAGCGTGTCGTCGCCGCCCTGGGCCGCACCCTCGGTTGCCTGCGCGTCGCCATACAGTGTGTCGTCGCCGGTCCCGCCGAACAGCCGGTCGTCGCCGCCGCGGGCATTGCCGGACATGGTGATGGCGTCGCCGAACAGGCTGTCGGCGCCGTCACTGCCGGACAGCCGGTCATCGCCGCCGACGGCATCATCGGTGAGCGTGAAGCCGTCGCCGACGAGCCGGTCGTCGTCGGTGCCTCCGTCCAGGCGATCATCGCCGCCACGCGACTGGCCGAACATCGAATCCGCGTCGCCGATCAGGTCGTCGGAGCCGGCCTCGCCGAAAAGCCGGTCGTCGCCGCCGCGGCTGCCGGCGAACAGGAAGGCCCCGTCGCCCTGCAAGGTGTCCTGGCCGTCGCCGCCGGACAGCCGGTCGTCGCCGCCGCGAGCGTTGTCGGTCAGCAGGATCGCATCGCCGACCAGGCTGTCGTCGCCGTCGCCGCCGCTCAGGAGATCGTCGCCGCCGGCGGTGTTGCCGTACATGATCGAGCCGTCGCCATAGAGGCGGTCGCCGCCGGTGCCGCCGAATATTCGGTCGTCACCGCCGCGGACGTTGTCGTAGAGCACGACGCCGTCGCCGTGGATCTCATCGTTCCCGTCGCCGCCATACAGCCGGTCGTCGCCGCCGCGGAAGTCGCCCTGCACGACGTCGAAGACGTCTCCGAAGAGCCGGTCGTCCCCCTGCAGACCGGAGATCCGGTCGTCACCCCCGCGACCGTCGCCGCTCACGGCGCCGTACTGGTCGCCGACGATGAAGTCGCCGAAGGCCGTGCCGATCAGCCGCTCGGCCTCGAACGTTCCAGTGATGTCCGCCATTTCCTCCTCCCCAGCGCCATGCGATGAAGATCCGCAGGACAATTCAGGCATAGAGGGTATGAAGGAAGGCGCACTTTGAACCGTGACAAACCGGTCACAGCCGCCCGCCACCGGCCAAGCCGGTGGCGGGTCGCACGACGGAGTGTGGAGGGGACGGGGGGGCCGCCCGTCACCCGTCGACCGGCTCGACCCCGCACCACTCGGCGATGAACAGGGCGATCGCCTTGGTCGCCTCGCGGATCGAGGGGATGTTGACCCGCTCGTCGAAGCCGTGGGCGTCCTCGCAGATCGGGCCATAGACCATGCAGGGCATGTCGGCGTAGAGCACGAACACCCGGCTGTCGATGTAGGCGGTGGCGATGTAGTCGACCGGCTTCTTGCCGGTGATGCGCTCGTGGCAGCGGGTCAGCACGGTCTCGGCGGCGCTGCCCGGCTCCAGGTCGTAGCCCTCGGTGAAGAAGCCGTTCCACACCACTTCCGGCGGGTTGTTCGACAGGAAGGGATGGCCGGCCGCCGCCTTGCGCACCGCGTCCTCGATGTCGCGCTGCATCTCCTGCGGCTTGAAGCCGGGGAAGATCGAGATGCGGCAGTCCATGGTGCACCAGGCCGGCACCGACGACGCCCAGTCGCCGCCGGCGATCTTGCCGACGTTCATGTTCACCGGGTGGGCATGCACGTGGTGGTATTTCGACTCGTGCTTGCGGCCGTTCCACTTCGCCTCGACCGCCTTCAGCGACGGCACCAGGTCCATGGCCGCCTGGATGGCGTTCGAGCCGGTGCCGGCCTGCGCCACATGCACCGGATGGCCGCGCACCTTGATCTGGAACCACTGCACGCCCATCACCGCGCGGGTCATCTTGCCGCCCGACGGCTCGCTGATCAGCGCCGCGTCGGCCTTGTAGCCGCGTACCAGGGTGGCGAGCGCGCCGTTGCCGGTGCTCTCCTCCTCGCAGACCGTTTCCATGTGCACGGTGGCGGCCGGCTGCAGCCCGGCGCGGCGCAGCGCGTCCATGGCGAACAGGTTGGCGACCACGCCGGCCTTCATGTCGCCGGCACCGCGGCCATACATCCAGTCGCCCTTGATGTTCGCGGCGAAGGGCGGGTCGGTCCACATGTCGAGCGGGCCGGTCGGCACCACGTCGACATGGCCGTTCAGGATCAGCGAGCGGCCGGCCTCGGTGCGCGGACGGTGGGTGCCGACGACGTTCCAGGCGTGGGCGTAGTCGACCGCCACCGGCGAGAAGCCCGGATGATGCTCGATGTCCTTGGGGTCGACCTTCCAGCGGTCCATCTCGTAGCCGCGCTCGCGCATCGCCTGGAACATCAGGTCCTGCGCCAGATGCTCCTGCCCGCGCACCGACGGGCGCTGCACCAGTTCCTGGGTGAAGGCGATCTGCGCGTCGAAGCCGGCATCCACCGCCTCGGTGATGCGGCGCACCAAATCCTCGCCGAGAGCCGCTCCCGGTTCTGCGTTCATGTCACCCGCCTTGTCGTCCGGTTTCAGTCAGGAGCAGACATCCTGCGCCGCGGCGCAGGATGGCGGCAAGCACCGGCTATGCCGCCGGCTGCTTGAACACGTAGCGGCCGTCTTCCAGCCGATCGAACAGCTCGGGGATCTTGGGGTGGCCGACCGGGCCGTTGACGGCGTCCTCGACCAGGTTCTGCTCCGAGACGTAGGCGACGTAGTAGCTCTGCGGGTTCTCGGCCAGCAGGTGGTAGAACGGCTGGTCGCGGCGCGGCCGCATGTGCTCGGGGATCGCCTGGTACCATTCCTCGGTGTTGGCGAACTCGGCGTCGACGTCGTAGACGACGCCGCGAAAGTCGTGCAGGCGGTGCTTGACGATTGCCCCCAGGGCGAAATTCGGCGCGACGATCTTCATTCGTTCCGTCCAACTGCTCGACGATGGAAACTCCGTCTCATATTTGATCTTTTTGCAGCGATGGACAAGATTTCCACCCCCGCCGCCCCGCCTCATCCTGGAGTCCGCCATGCCCGGCCCCCTCAGCCACCTGCGGATCGTCGAGGGCTCGGCCTTCGTCGCCGCGCCGCTCGCCGGCCTGACGCTGGCCCAGGCCGGCGCCGACGTGATCCGCTTCGACCCGCCCGGCGGCGGCCTCGACTACCGCCGCTGGCCGCGCGCCGCCGCAACCGGGCGCAGCCTGTTCTGGACCGGCCTGAACAAGGGCAAGCGGTCGCTGTGCGTCGACATCCGGCGGCCCGAGGGCCGCGAGATCGTGCAGGCGCTGGTCGGCGCCCCCGGAGACGGCGGCGGCCTGCTGCTGACCAATTTCGCCGGCATGCCGTGGCTGTCGGACGCGGTGCTGCGGGCGCGCCGGGCCGACGTCATCAAGCTGGAGATCACCGGCAACCACGACGGCAGCAACGCCGTCGACTACACGGTGAACCCCGCCGTCGGCCTGCCGGCGATGACCGGCAGCGGCGGCCGCGACGCCCCGACCAACCACGTGCTGCCGGCCTGGGACATCGCCTGCGGACTGACCGCCGCCTTCGGCCTGGTGTCGGCGACCGTCGAGCGGACGCGCACCGGCCAGGGCCGCAGCATCAGCATCGCCCTGTCCGACGTCGCCTTCGCCACGATCGGCCATCTCGGGATGATCGCCGAGGCCGCCGTCGACGGCGTCGACCGGCCGCCGTCCGGCAACGACCTGTACGGCGCCTTCGGCCGCGACTTCCCGACGGCCGACGGCGAGCGGGTGATGATCGTGGCGCTGACGCCGAAGCAGTGGTCCGCCCTGGTCAAGGTCTGCGACATCGCCGGGGCGGTGCGCGAGCTCGAGGCGCGGCTCGGCACCGACCTCGGCGAGGAGGGCGCGCGGCATCTGCACCGCGAGGCCATCGCCGGTCTGGTGGGATCCTGGGTCGCGGCGCGGCCGCTGGCTGCGGTCGGCTCCGCCTTCGACGCCGCGGGCGTGTCCTGGGGACCGTATCAGACGGTGCGCGAGGCGCTCGACCGCGACCCCCGCGCCTCGACCGCCAATCCGCTGTTCACCATGCTGCAGCAGCCCGGCGTCGGCTCCGTGCTGGCGGCCGGCTCGCCGCTCGCCGTCGCCGGCGAGAGCCGCCTGGACGCCCGCGCGGCGCCGACCCTCGGGGCCGACAACGACGCCATCCTGGGTGACTTGCTCGGCATGGCGTCGGGCGCGATCGGCAAGCTCTACGACGACGGGGTGTTGGCGCGGGAGTAGACTCAGCGCCGCCGGGCCGCGGCCGCGGTCGTCGCCGCCAGGATCAGCAGGCATCCGGCGAGCAGCACGGCGCCCCCGATCAGCGGGTCGCTGCCGCCGAAGTCCACCAGCAGTGCCGCCGCGCCGACCAGCAGCAGGACGGCGCCGGTCAGGCGGGCGTCGGCGAGAAACATCTTCAGCAGCTCGGCGGCGATCTCCCGCAGCAGGCTCATCGCACGACCTCCGCTTCCGGACGGCGCAGCAGCGTCGCCATCACAACGCCGGTGGCGAGGAACAGGGCGGCGAAGGCGAACAGCGCCAAGTCCGCGCCCGGCCACGCGACGCCCAGGCCCTCGCCGGTCCAGAACACGCCGAACGCCGCCAGCATGATGCCGACCCCGAATTTCAAAGTATTCTCCGGCACCCGCGACAGCGGTCGGTGCACGATCGCCCCGACCGCCAGCACGGCGACGCAGGCGGCGGCGGCGCCGAGGGCGGCGGCGGCGAGCAGCCCGCGGCCGGCGCCGACCGCGATCACCACGAAAATCACCTCCAGCCCTTCCAGCAGCACCGCCTTGAACGCCGTCAGCCCGGCGATCCAGGCGAGCGGCCGCGAGGGTAGGCCCGACTGCCGCTGCAGGTCGGCGGTGCCGGCGGCGAAGGCCGCATCCTCGTCGTGCAGCGGGATCACCCCGGCCGAGCGCAGCACGGCCTTGCGCAGCCAGCCCATGCCGAACAGCAGCAGCAGCACGCCGATCACCAGTTGCAGGGCGTGCAGCGGCACCCGGTCGAGCAGCGGCCCGAGCGTCAGCACCAGCAGGACGAGCGTGCCGAGCGCCACCGCGGTTCCGGCGACCGCCGGCCGCCAGCCGCGCAGGGTGGCGACGGCGAGGACGATGGTGAACGCCTCGACGACCTCGACCAGCGAGGCGGCGAACGCCGCCCCGACCGCCGGGGCCGCGACGCTCCAGGGAATTTCGGTCATGCTTCCTCCGGCAATACGTAGCAAATACGACATTTGAATTCATAAGCGTAGTGATCGCTACATTCAAGCCTGGGAGACCGACTCAATGGAACTGCCGTTTGCCGATCGGGTGCGTGCCGCCGACGACCGTTTGAGCCCCGCCGAAGCCCGCGTCGCGCACTATCTCGCCGACCACCGAGAGGAACTGCTGCGGGCGTCGGCGAGCGCGCTCGCCCGCAGCAGCGGCACCAGCGACGCCACGGTGGTGCGCACCGCTAAAGCGCTCGGTTTCACCGGGCTCGACGATCTGCGGCGGGCAGTGGCGGACGAGTTGCGCCGGGATCTCAGTCCGGCCGGCCGGGTCGCGCGGACGCTGCAGGCGGTGGGCGACGGTGCGGGCTCTGCCTTTGCCGCGACCCTGGATCTGCACCGCGAGGCGATCGACGCCCTCGCCCGGAGCGTGCCGCCCGAGCGGTTCGAGGCGACCCTGGATCGGGTGCTGGCGGCCGACCGGATCGCGGTGTTCGGCATCGGCCCCTCGGGTGCCATCGCCGCCTACCTGGCCATCCAACTCGGCCGCTTCGGCATCGAGGCGACGGCGCTGACCGAGACCGGCCTGCGGCTCGCCGACCGCCTGCTGCGGCTGCGCCACGGCGACCTGGTGCTGCTGCTCGCCTATGGGCGCGTGTACGGCGAGGTGCGCGCGACGCTGGACCGTGCCGACGAGCTCGGCCTGCGCCGCGTGCTGATCACCGACAGCCTCGGTCCCGGGCTCGCGGGTCGGGTCGACCTGGTGCTCGAAGTCCCGCGCGGCCGGGTCGACACCATGAGCCTGCACACCGCGACCCTGGCGTTCGTCGAGGCGATGCTGGTCGGCATCGCCGCGCGCCGGCCTGCGGAAACGCTGGAGTCACTGCGCGACCTCAACCGCCTGCGGACGGCCGTGGCCGGTCCCGACACGGTGCTGTAGCGGCTACCGCCGTTCCTTCTCCGCCGCCGCGACCTCGGCGATCGAGCCGCCGGGGTTGGTCGGCTTGCCGGTGACCTTGCGCTCGCGATGCCAGACATAGATGCCGGCGGCGACCAGCAGGCCGGCGCCGGTCAGCGTGGCGCCGTCGGGATAGGAGCCGAAGGCGAAGGCGCCGATCAGGATCGCCCAGACCAGCGTGCTGTAGGCGAAGGGCGCGATCAGCGACGCCGAGGCCAGCATGAAGGCGCGGATCGTCAGGTACTGCCCGGCGATGTGGCAGGCGGCAATGGCGGCGAGGAACCCCCATTCCCCCCAGGTCGGGTCGCGCCAGTCGGCGATGCCCAACGGTGCGATCGCCACCATGCCGGCGCCGGTCGACCAGATCAGGATGGTCAGCGGCTTCTCGGTGCCGCGCATCTGCCGGGTGATGATCAGGCCGGCGGCCCAGCATAGCGACGACACCAGCGGGATCAGCATCGCCGGCTGGAACACCTCCGATCCCGGGCGCAGGATGATCATCACCCCGACGAAGCCGGCGCCGACGGCGGCCCAGCGCCGGATGCCGACCTTCTCGCCGAGGAACGGGATCGACAGCGCGGTGACGTAGAGCGGCGACACGAAGCCGATCGCCGTGGCGGTCTCCAGCGGCAGGTGCACCATGGCGTGCACGAACATCGTCGCCGAGCCGATCAGCAGCACGCCGCGTGCGATGTGCGCGATCGGCCTGCTGGTGTGCCATGGCCGGCCGTGCCAGTGCCGCAGCAGCGCCGGCACCAGGAGCACCGAGACAAGGGTGTAGCGCAGCAGGATGATCTGCTCGGCCGCCATGCCGCTGCCGGCCAGGCCCTTGGCGAGGCCGTCCATGGCGGTGAACACGAAATTGGCGCCGAGCAGCAGGCCGATCGCCAGCAACGGCTGGTCGGGGGCGGGGGCTCCGGGTGCCGCGGTCGGGGCGGACGAAGGGGCGTCGGCGGCGGCCGTCGCCGGAGGCAATGCCATGGTCTCGTCTCGGCTGACGGGCGCGGAGCACGCCCTGGCCGCATTCGGAACCACAGCGGCGGGGCAGGCAAGTGAATATCACGCAGGCACCGCCAAGTGGTGCGGGCTCAGAGCGTGAGAATGTATCCCAGTAGGGTCTGCGCCGGCTTCCCGCGTCCGTCCGCCAGGAGGGCGGCGCAGCGCGATGCGGCGCATCGGGCAAGTCGGCCGACGCCGCGGACGGAC